>ENA-USUJ01000060-USUJ01000060.1-human-gut-metagenome-genome-assembly--contig:-NODE-60-length-69662-cov-7.664482_pt1 | contig 69662 bp, 57 predicted proteins | sample MGYA00250061_ERZ773398 | MGnify/ENA primary metagenome ERZ773398 (study PRJEB29103, sample SAMN06111992) | human gut metagenome | biome: human gut; feature: ankylosing spondylitis patient; material... | reverse complement strand
AGGTAGTACTGACGCTTATTCCAATACGATGAGAATATATCAGAAGATTTATGGTAGGGTGCAGGCTCAATATATGCGTTCTTTCAATCAGCACAATTTGAATGTGACAGCTGTGGCAGAGTTGAGCAGTACACGACGCGATGAATTATCCGGTTCCCGGCAATATTCAGAGTTGTTTACTAATGATATTTTGAATCAGGCAAGTCCGGGTACAGCTACCAATTCAGGGTATCGTAGTTTTGGCCGTTTGGCAGCCTATCTGATGCGTGCGAACTATGATTATGCCGGTAAATACTTGTTGGAGGTAGTAGGACGTTATGATGGTTCTTATCGTTATGCTCCTTCTAAGCGTTGGACGTTCTTCCCGTCGGTAAGTGCCGGATGGCGGCTTTCGGAAGAAAGTTTCATCAAGGACAATTTGCCGTTTATTACTAATTTGAAAATCAGGGGTTCTTTTGGACAAAGTGGATATGATGCCGGTGATCCTTTCCAATATGTATCTGCTTATAATTCGGCTTCTAATGGTTATGTTTTTGATGGTACCAGCCAGATTATGGGTATGGTAGCTCCTGGTGTAGTGACCGACCGGCTTTCTTGGGTTACATCTTCTATTTCCAATGTAGGTCTGGACTTTGACTTATGGAATGGTAAGTTGAGTGGTACTATCGAGTGGTTCAATCGTAAGAATGAAGGCATTTTGGCCGACCGTGCACAATCTGCTCCTGATACATTTGGTGCAAGTTTCCCGAAGGAAAATCTGAATTCTAACCGGAACCGGGGTTTTGAGATTGAATTGGGACACAGAGGACAAATCGGTAAGGACTTCTCATATTCAGTAAGTGCTAATTTTACGTATGCACGTGAAAGAAGTCTGCATGTGGAACATGCAGAATATACCAGTTCTATGGATAGATGGCTGAATGGAAAGGAAAACCGTAACAGTAATGTGATGTGGTTGTATAAATACGATGGCCAATATACTTCTTTGGAACAGTATGAAACGGCTCCTTTGATTGGTGGGAACTTGGGTAACTCTAAGATGCTTCCGGGTAGTTACAGATTGCTTGACTTGAATGGTGATGGCAGGATTAACAGCAGTGACCGTGTTCCGGAGTTTTGGGCAACCGGTGCAAATCCTCCTATCCAGTATGGGTTGACTTTGGCGGCTTCTTATAAGAACTTTGATCTCAATATGCTGTTTCAAGGAGCTTCCGGTTACTCCATCGGATATGCCAATGATGATGTTTGGGGATATGGTGGCAAGACAAATAAATCTTATTTAATTGCGAAGTATGTAGATCGTTGGCATCCTGCAAATATAACAGATGATCCGTATAATCCTGCCACACAATGGGTAGCCGGCTATTATCCGGCATTACGCCACAATTTCTCTAATACTTCGGATAATGGTAGTAGATGGAATTATGGTATTTCCGTTTGGCTTCCGCAAGCTACTTATCTCCGTTTGAAGAGTATGGAGATTGGTTACAATCTGCCAAAATCATTTATGAAAAGAATCGGGTTGAACAGTGCCCGTATCTTTGTCAATGGTTCAAACCTGCTTACGTTCTGTAACAAGGCTTTGAAGGATGCTGACCCCGAACGTGAGGAAAGGGATTGGGGAGCCAACCTGGCATATCCGTTGATGAGAACTTATAACTTTGGGTTAAACATAAACTTTTAATTCTGAAATACCATGAAAAAAAATATTTTATCGATATTCTCATTATGTGCATTGATGGGATTGTCCGGTTGTAATGCCTTCTTGGAACTTGAACCGCTGGATAAAGTGTCTCCCGAGCAGTTATTGGAGACAGAAGGTGGTGTAAAGGCACTATTGGCAAACATATATACCATGATTCCTATGGAAGATTTTAATTATCGTCCGAACGCTGGTTTTAATCAACGCGGTTATGATGGTGTGAATGAAACTACTAATTTGGCATTTCTCACCGACGAAGCTACCCGTAGTGACGGAGGAGTGGGTATAGGTTACGAAGGATTCAATTATTGGCCCTATGGAGATATTCGTCAGGTGAATATTTTTATGCAGAATGTAGAGAAAGCCAAAGAAGCCGGAACAATTTCTGTTGCAGATGCGGATCGTATGACTGGTGAAGCCCATTTTGCACGTGCTTATATGTATTATGGGCTTGTAAAAAGATATGGCGGCGTTCCTCTGATTGACAAAGTGCAGGACGATGATTATGCCAATGGTGGACCGGGTGCTGTGGCAGTTCCTCGCAGTACAGAGTTGGATACTTGGAAATTTGTATTGAATGAGTGTACCCTTGCTGCTGCTACTTTGCCCGATGCGACTTCTGGTTCGGATTTGTATCGCGTAACCAAGTGGGCAGCTTATGCGTTGAAGTCAAGAGTTGCACTTCATGCAGCTTCTGTAGCCAAGTATTGGAATCTGGCACCTTTGGCTGGTGAGGCTGTCACTCAGAAACTGGTGGGTGGAATGACTTCTGCCGATGCCGATGCATTCTATAAAGAATGTATTGAAGCATCTAAGTTCCTTATAGAGAATTCCGGTAAATCCCTTTATAAGCCTACTCCGGCTACTGTTAAGGAGGCTGCATCAAACTTCCAGGCCTTGTTCCTGAATGACCAGAATGAAGAGGTCATTTTCAGTAAAGCGTATCTTAATGGAACAACCAATACTAATCAGGGACATAGCTATGCTCAGTTTAATATCCTTCCTCAAGTCAATCCGGGAGCTCTGAAATATGGACGTTTCAATCCGATGTTGGAAATCGTTGATTTGTTTGAAGATTATACGGATGACGGCACGGGAAAAAGTGCAAAGATTGTAACTCGTACGGATGGGAATGAAGATGCTTATATCGCTAATTTCCATAATATGAATAATGCTTCTGTAGTGAACACCTTGATGTCGGTACCTTTTGTTAAATATAACGATTTGTATGAACCGTTTGCCAACAAGGATGCACGTCTGTTGGCAAGTGTGGTTGTGCCGGGTTCATCTTATGCCGGCACTGAGATTATTATCCAGGGCGGATTTATTAAGGACAATAATAGCTATGTGGCTTATTCAAACGAGTCTACTCAGAAAAATGGAACAACATATTATGCTTTAGGAGCCGAAGGTGAAACCATGTTCTCTGGATTTAATAATGTGAACAGTGGTGAGGATGCTAATTGGACTGCTACAGGTTTTGGAGTTCGTAAGTATATGCCCGAGGGCGAGAGCATGTCTCCCGACCGTCTTTCGTCCACTACCTCTTATATTGATATGCGTTTGGCAGAAGTCTACCTGAATTATGCTGAGGCTGTTGTGGAAAATGGTAGTGGATTTGGCGATAAGGAATTGGCTGAGAACTATTTGAATGCTTTGCGACGTAGAGCCGGACATACCGACCGGATATCTTTGACATTAGAGAGTGTTTTGAAGGAACGTCGTGTGGAGATGGCGTTTGAAGGAAAGCGTTTTTGGGATATGAATCGTCGTAGGGAATTCCATACTGAGTTCAGCAATAATAGAATTCGTAAAGCTTTGGTGCCGATGCTTGACTTGCGTGGTGCAGAGCCTAAATATGTCTTTGCAAGGGTGAACTACTTTGGTGACGAAACAAGAGGAGGGCGTACTTTCCAGAACATCAACTACTATAGGGGCATACCTAATATTGCCACGAATGGTTTAGTTCAGAATCCAGGTCATTAATTTGAATAATATTAAGTAGAAAGTTATGAAAAAGATATTGTTATTTGTGTCATGCTTCTTATTCGCATTGACATCTTGTGAAATTGATAATTATGAGGGACCGGATGCTTCCATACATGGTTCTATCCTTGACGAACAGACTGGTGAACTTGTAGGTTCTGATATGGAAAACGGTAATGCAATTAAAGTGAGGGAGCATGGATTTACTAATGCTACGGATCAAACCTGGTATATCACAAATACCGGAGAATACCGTAACAATATGGTTTTTGCTGCCACTTATGATGTCCGTTTTGAAAATGGGAATTTTTATCCATTTGAAGTGAAGGATTTTGTTGTTAAGTCAGGGGATAATGTGTATGATTTCAAGGTTATTCCTTATATTCGCGTTAAAAGTCCAAAAGTAGAAAAGAATGGCAATGTAATTACTGCTACATTCTCGTTGGAAGCTGGTAAACAAGAAGTGAAATTGAAAGAGATTCAGCTGTTTGCTTTTTCAGATATGTGGGTAGGTAACAATGTGAAATTGACGTTGAATGGAGGGACTGATAAGCAAGTGTTTAGTCCGAGTACTGCTATAAATAGCGCTGATATTTATACATTGTCCATCGATCTGGGACAAAATGCTGATGTCTTGAAATACAGCAAGAATTATTATTTCCGTATTGGCGCTCTGGCTGATGTTTCGGGTGTGGGCACTGTACGGCATAATTATGCGCCGGTAGTAGTTATAAAATTGTAATTTATAGCAGAGGGAGACGTTCTGCTTGACGGCAGAACGTCTTTTTTTATCCATACATTAAAAATAAGACCATGAAGAAATTGAACACGATTATTTTAATTTTGCTGGGGATGATATGTACTCAGTTGTATGCTGTACAATTGAATTCGATATATCCTCTAAAACCCAATGACTCCGAAGCTTTTTATTTCACTCCCGAGAACTATCCTATAAAGGCGGATGGAAAGATGGATGTATCGGATGCTTTGCAGGCAGCGATTAATCAAGTGAAGAAAGAAAAGAATTTCGGAATCCTTTTTATCCCTGAAGGTAAATATAAAATTAGCAAGACCATTTATATTCCTACGGCTATTCGTTTGATTGGCTATGGAAAGAATCGCCCGGAATTTATTCTGGCTAAGAATTCTCCGGGTTTTCAGGAGGAAGTAGCTGATGATAAAGGAAAAGCTAAATACATGTTCTGGTTTACGGGAGCCGTTGTCAAGGAAGGTGAGAAACCCCGTGATGCCGGTGCCAGTACGTTCTACAGTGCCATGTCGAATATCAACTTGCGTATAGAAGATGGCAATCCGCATGCAGTGGCGCTACGCACACACTTTGCCCAACACAGTTTTATCAGTTATGTGGCCGTATACATAGGTAAAGGCAAGGCTGGTCTGTTCGATGTGGGCAATGAGTTGGAAAACGTTGCTTTTTACGGGGGAGATTATGGCATTTATACGACAAAAGCTTCTCCCGGATGGCCGGTAATGATGGTCGACTCTTATTTTGAGGGACAGCGTGTAGCTGCTCTTCGTTGCCAGGAGTCCGGTTTGGCAATGGTGAATCTGTATGCCAAGAATGTTCCGGCTGTATTTGATATTGACCCTAATTATTGCGACAAGTTATTTTTGGAAAACAGCTATTTTGAAAATGTAAGTGGTCCGGCAGTGGTGATTACCAACGAGAACAACAGCAACAATCAGATAACCTTCCGCAATGTATATTGTAAGAATGTACCGACCTTGGCGAAATATACCCGTAGCAATACGGCCACCCATGTTGCTCATAAAATCTATAAGGTAAAGTCATACGACCACGGCTTGCAGATGGATAACATGGTGGATATGCCGGAATATGAAACGTTGGTTGATATTGAACCGATACAGAAGATGCCGGTTGCCCAACTGATGGACATCCCTGCACTGCCTGCAATGACAACATGGGTAAATCTGCGCGAATTCGGTGCAAAGGGAGATGGGGAAACGGATGATACGAAGGTCATCCAGGAGGCTATTGACAAGTACGATAATATCTATGTGCCCCAGGGCTGGTATCGCATTACCGAAACTTTGAAGATGAAGCCCGATACCAAGTTGATAGGCCTGCATCCTTTTGGCACTCAGTTCCGGCTAGATGAAAGTACTGCTGCATTCAGTGGTTTTGGCGGTCCGAAAGCGATGGTGGAATCTTCGGAAGGCGGTGCAAATATGCTGATGGGCATTGGTATCAATACCGGCGGTTATAACTATCGTGCTGTAGGTGTGAAGTGGATGGCAAATGCAGATTCTTATATGAATGACGTGAAGTTTGTAGGCGGGCATGGCGGTTTATGGAAACCTAAACCGGGTGTTGAGGAACCACGTGGCCGGTGGAACAGACCGGCTCGTATCAGTTCTCCCGATAATCCGGTAGCGGCTTCGGGCATGGATCTTGCTTGGGACAACCAGTATTGGAGTCTGTGGGTGACCAACAACGGTGGTGGCACCTTTAAAGATATCTGGACAGCAAGCACATATGCCACCAATGGTTTCTATGCCAACAATACTTCTACTCCGGGGCGTATCTATGCCATGTCCATCGAGCATCATGTAAGAAATGAAGTACGTTTCAGCAAGGTGTCCAACTGGAAGGTGTATTGCATGCAAACCGAGGAAGAGAGCCGCGAAAGTACCGATTGCCAACCGATAGAGATGGACGACTGCAAAGATGTGACCTTTGCAAACTTGTATATGTTCCGCGTTATCCGTGTCAATGAACCGTATCACAGTTCTGTACGTATCCGCAATTGCGAGAACATCGCATTTCTGAACCTGCATAACTATTCTCAGATTAAATATACGAATAACATTGCAGTGTTCGATGTCAACAAAGACATTGACATCCGCCCGTGGGAACTTTCTCGCTTGATTGTAACCGGAAAAGAACCTCATCAGCAATCGTTAGGCAATGAAATAGGTAAGGTGAACCAATTGGCTTCCGATTTGGAATTTGCCGAAGGCATTGCGCGCGACAGTAAAGGTAACATTTACTTCTGCGACCATCGGATGCGTCGTATCTTTAAGTGGTCGGTAGAGACAAACAGCTTGTCGCTGCTGGCAGATTTCCCGTGGAAACCCTCCAACCTGGCTTTTGATTCAGAAGATAATCTATTGGTATTGTTCAGATATGATGCGCAGCCGGGATATCTGATTAATGGTAAGCCGGAGGAAATGCCGGTAATGCCTGATACAAAAGGTACTTCTTTCAGCGGATATGGTAATTCCGCATATACAATGAGAGTCTACTCCATTGACCCGGAAAATCCGGAAGAGACCATCAAACTGTTGCCGCGTGTTCCGATGGGTCAAGTGAAGAACGTGTATAAGGCTCTTTATCCTTCTAACCGTTGGAGAGACTTCCACGATTTCAATGCGGTGTCGGTCTATGTTCCTGAAATGTGCTTCCTGGCACCGGATGGAAAAACTATCATTCCTCATTATTTCGACTTGTCACGTAGTTCTTCCCTGCTGGAAGCCTATCCGGGAAAGCCTTTCTATACATCTGATGAATATGACCGCAGAATGGTGAAGATGGATGTGGCCAATGACGGCACGCTCTCCAACTTGAGCTATTTTGTGGAGCAGGGCGAATTTGGTTCTGCTGTAGATAAGGAAGGGAACTTGTATGTGGCTGACGGAGAAATATATGTATTTGATAAGGATGGCAAGAAGAAAGGGATGATTCGTGTTCCCGAACGTCCGTCCACATTACAGTTTGGCGGTAAGGATGGCAATACATTGTTTGTCACAGGCCGTTCCAAGTTCTTTGGTGTACGTATTAAATAAGGAAAATCCATATTAAAACAATCTGTGTAATGAGAAATTATCAAATAATGAGATACCTGCTGATAGTCTGTTGGATTATCGGTAATATGCCGTCCGGGTGGGCGGCAGAGGGTGGTTCCACCTATACGCAAAGACCGGACGATCCGGAAGCATTCTACTTTACCCCGGAGAATTACGGCTTCAAGGCTGATGGAAAGTCCGACGTGACCGATGCACTTCAAGAGGCAATCAATCAGGTGAAGCGCGAAAAGAATTTTGGGATACTGTTTCTGCCGGAAGGAAATTATCGCATTAGCAAGACGATTCAAATTCCCTCATCCATTCGGCTGATTGGTTATGGGAAGAAACGGCCGGTGATTTATTTGGGAGCCGATACACCCGGTTTCCAGACTACTCAAAATTATATGATATGGTTTACGGGAGGGCTGGCACAAGAGGGCAGGAAGCCTTCGGATGCTGGTGCAGGTACTTTCTATAGTGCGGTGTCCAATGTGGATTTCCGTATAGACAAAGGTAATCCTCAAGCCGTCGCCATTCGTGCGCATTTTGCCCAGCATGGATTTATCAATCATTGCGACATTCGGATTGGTTCGGGAAAAGCCGGCATGTATGATGTTGGCAATGAACTGGAAGACGTCAGGTTTTATGGCGGTGAATATGGGATAATTTCCTCCAGGACTTCTCCGGGATGGCCTATGATGATGGTCGATACTTACTTTGAGGGGCAGAGAAAGGCGGCTGTCTATTCAAAAGAGGTGGGGTTTGCCATCGTCAATATGCATGTGAAGAATACGCCCGTTGCCTTTGAAATGGCAGAGAATCTGGCAGACCGCCTTCATGTGGAGAATTCGTTGTGGGAGAATATTTCGGAAGCCGGTGTCAGGGTGAGCGTAGAGGGAAATACTTTTTCGCAATTGAATCTGGTGAATGTGGATTGCAGGAATGTTCCCGTACTGGTGGGCTATGCTCAAAGTGGAAAGAAAGTTGCCGGAAAAGCAAAAATGTACAGAGTCAAGGAGTTTACTTACGGTCTGGTGTATCAGGATTTGAATGATGCTTCTTCTTTCAGGGAAATATGTGAAATAGAGCCGGTGGCAAAACTGCCGGTTACACTTGGCAAGGACCTTCCGGTTCTTCCGGCAATGGAGACATGGGTCAATATCCGAGACTTAGGGGCAAAAGGTGATGGCGAGACTGATGATACGGAAGTTTTTGAGAAAGCTGTCTCTTTGCATAAAAACATCTATGTGCCCCAGGGTTGGTATCGCCTGACGAGAACGTTGAAGCTGTCTCCCGGTACTAAGCTGATTGGGCTGCATCCTTTTGGGACTCAATTTCTGTTGAAGGAAAGCGAGCCTGCATTCAGTGGTTTCGGCGTGCCTGTGCCTTTGGTTGAATCTTCCGAAGGCGGCGACGACGTACTGAATGGTATAGGTATTAATACCGGTGCGTATAATTACCGTGCTGTCGGCTGTAAATGGATGGCGGGTGAGCGCTCGTACTTGAATGATGTGAAGTTTGTAGGCGGGCACGGCACCTTGCGCAAACCGGCTCCGAATGCTTCCGGACAGTCGTCTTACCGCAGGGGCGAGCGTCGAATTAGTTCTCCGTCTTCTCCGGTCATGGAGACCGGTAAGGATATGGCTTGGGACAACCAGTATTGGAGTTTGTGGATTACAAACAATGGTGGCGGGACAATTAAGGATGTTTGGACAGCCAGTACGTATGCTGCCAGTGGGCTTTATATTAGCGAAACGAAGACTCCGGGACGTATTTATGCCATGTCTTTGGAGCATCATGTCCGTACTGAAGCCCGTTTCCATAATGTGGCCAACTGGAAAATTTATGCTTTCCAGTTTGAGGAAGAAGGTCGTGAAGGGCCTGATTGTTATATGGCAGAAATGTCCAACTGTCAAAATATCGAAATGGTAAATGTGTGGATGTATCGCGTAATCCGTGCCTTTATGCCGAAGAGGATAGGTTTCCGCATATGGGATTGCAAGAATATCACTTTCCGTAATATGCACAATTATACGCAGATATTACCAGTCATAGAGTTTCCTATATATGATATGAATAAGAAGTTGCCCGTTTATTCGTGGGACTTTGCCCGTCTCACTGTTTTGGGTAGCGAGAAGAGCCTTCGCCCTTCCTGCACGGTCATGGACAAGCCAGTGAAGCTGGCTACCGGTTTTGAACTAGCCTCCGGAGCTACTACCGACAGTAAAGGAAATATCTACTTCTGTGAAAACCGTCTGAAGAAAATCTATAAATGGTCGGCAGACACGGAGCAGATTACTTTGATAGCCGATTATCCCTGGAAGCCTTTTACATTGACTACTGATACGCAAGACAATCTGCTGGTTATTTTCCGCTATGACCCTCAGCCGGGTTATCTGGTGAACGGCAAGCAGGAAACGGTAGTGCGCTTGCCGGATGATAATCCGATGTACAGTGGTTGGGGTAACAGTGGCTGGAGTGCTTGGGGGTATTCTTTTAATCCGGATAACGTGGATGCTACGATGAAGCCTATGCCACGTGTCGTTACAGCCGGTATGAAGAATATACAGAAAGTCATTCACCCTTCCAGTCGTTGGAGAGGTGACTTTGACAAGGTGGTTGCCAGTATGCCTGAGTATAGTTTTGTCGCTCCGGATGGCGTGACAATTATTCCGGATACCTATGATTTGGGACGTTCTTGTGCTTTGACTGTTACAGTTCCCGGTCAGTCAGAACCGGTTTATATTGTAAATGAGATGAATAAAACGACAGTACAACTTTCCGTTGGTGGGGATGGCCGTTTGACAGAACAAGGAATAATATGTCCTTATGGCCAATACAGTAATGTGACCGATGCTGACGGAAATGTCTATGTTGCTGATGGTGAAATATTTGTCTATGACAAATATGGTAAAGAGCAGAGACGTATTCAGATAGAAGAACGCCCGATTTCCTTGGCAATTGGTGGAAGGCAGAAGGATATGCTTTTTGTTACCACCTCAAGTTCTTTCTATGGAATTAAGATACGTTAGGTATTGTATAGGTAAAAAAGAATTAGCCCCTGCGGTCGTTTTATATCGCAGGGGCTAATTTATTATAAGAAGGTCTCTTTTCCTTATAGGCTGATTGTTTGGAATATTATTTTTCCAGCAGCTCTTTCAGAAAAGAATCCAGTTCCTCATCCAATCCTTTCAGTAGCTCTTCATTGACCAATAGAGTATCATCATCCATCAGCAACAGTTCTGCTATTGTTTCTTTATCATCATCCACCAGTACAAAAGAGAATGGTTTCAGGATAGTCAGCTTGTCGAACTTTCCTTCATTTTTCATGTTGCAGAGCAGTGAGGACAAGATACGCTCTACATTTTCGTAGAAATCATCCCCCTCGTATGTCATCCATTCTTCAATGGAAGTATTGGCAAGCTCTTCATCTTCATCATCAAAGATAGACAGTTCGCCCGAATTCTGATTCGGTTGCAGATGAATGTCTGTAACGATAGTCTGTTCGCAACCGCAGGTGTATTTGCCGATTGCTTTTTTAAGAGTGTCCTCCAAGAGTGCTAATGACGATTGACTGAGCTTCATAATAACTTTCTTTTCTTAATGGTTGTTCAAAGGTATAAAAAAAACGGTTATCTCTGCATCATTTGACTAAAAATCATCATCAAATCTGTTCATTTGCATGTTCAGGCGTGCCATTCCCTCTTTTCGTTTCTCCAATTCGTCTACATACATGCTGATAAAGATATAATAGGAGATGGTTCCATCATGTATTTCGCCTGTCTCTTTTTTGTCTGTCTTGCTTTTCTCACGGGCAAGGGTTTGCGCTTTTAATGCCCATTCCAAGGCAGTATCTATGCTGTCTTGCATTTCGTAGCCCAAAGCGGTGTTATAGGCTGCATACATTTTCTGTTTTCCTTTTTTTGTTTCGTAGGTCTGCTTCCAGAGCTCTACTGCTTTACTCCAATTTTCTTCTTTGGCATATACGGCTGCGTCACGCATATTTACAGAACCACCACTGAAGAGATAGCGGTTACTGGTTTTCCAATAGGGGAGTAGATGTCTTACCGGAACCGTTCCTGCAAATTCAGATGCTTGCTTCACCATGTCTTCTTCGCTGATGAGGCGGGAACGTACTGACGCTTCACCATTTCCTGCCTCTTCCCAGAAAATACTGTCATTGCTGTTGATGGTCACCATAGGACCTTTGCGGTTAGGTAAATATATTCTGACGGTAGGATATACCTTTACATCCACTGTGCCGAGGAACACACCCCAGTCGGGCATATAACTTATCTTGCGATTGGAACGCATTTGTATGTTTTCCAGGGCTATCAGGAAATCTACGTCCAAATTCTGTGTAAGTTCCAGTACTTCATCTCTCGATAATGTGCTTTCGCGGGGATTGATGTCTTTACTCCGGAGGGCAGAGTCGCATATCACAACCTCTTCAAAGTAGTTTTCGTTGGCAAGGGCCTCTGCAAGGGATTCGGTTGTTATTGCGGCGTCTCCATTGTAGTAGTTGGTGAGGCGTGCCACCTCATTCTCGCTTTTTTTCTGTTCTTCCTCAGTGATGATGAGTTTGTTGTCCGGTACGTTTGGCATGTTGTTGACAACAGCCACACGTTTCAGTGTTGCCGGGAAACTGACTTCTGCCGGAAGCATATAATCAATGGACAGTTGTTCTACACTCTGGCAGCTGCCTAACAGCAGAGACCCCATCAATAACAGACAATAGTGATATTTGGTCATAGTCTTTGGTTTTGTTCTTTGGAGCAAAAGTACTCTTTTAGCTGAATATTCAAAAGCTGGAACGAATAAAAAATGTGATAATGTGGTAGGAGAAAAAGTGATAGGGTGATAAAAGATACCTGACGGTATCATCTTATCACCCTATCGCCTTATCATTTTATAGCTTTGCTTTATGCATTCCGTCCGTGGCAGTTTTTGTATTTCTTACCGCTTCCGCAAGGACAAGGATCATTGCGTCCTACGGTCTTCTCGGCACGGATAGGTTCGCGTCTTGGTTGTTCACGTGTATCTTGTGCCGCAGCGGCCTGCTGGTTCGGGTCATTCAAATCAACCTTCTGTTCGCGATACTTGCTCATATCCTGGCGTTGTTCCGGAGCAGCCTGGCGCACCTCTACTTGGCGGGGAGCCTGGGGAGCCTCAGGGGCTTCAGCCGGAGCCTCTTGTACCGGGATTTGTCCACGCATTAAGATAGAGATAGTCTGATTATTAATCTTATTCACCATGGCATCAAACAAGTTCACAGATTCCAGCTTGTAAATCAGCAGCGGGTCTTTCTGCTCGTAACTTGCATTCTGCACGGAGTGTTTCAGCTCGTCCAGCTCGCGCAGGTTTTCTTTCCATGCTTCGTCGATGACGTGCAGCAAGATGGATTTCTCGAATGACTTCACCACCTCCTTACATTCTGTCTCATAAGCTCTCTTCAGGTTGCAGGAGATGTTGTACATACGTTTTCCGTCTGTGATGGGGATAAGTATGTTTTCGTACATGTGTCCCTGCGTTTCGTATACTTGTTTGATGACCGGATAGGCTATCTGTGCCATACGTTCTGTCTTGCGTTTGAAGAGTTCCATGGCAGCGTCAAAAGTTCTGTCTGCCAGTTTTTCTTTCTTCTCATTACGGAATTCCTCTTCGGTGAAAGGTACTTCCATGGCAAGTGTCTGGAGCACATCCATCTTGCAGTTTTCGTAGTCGGGCGCTTCAATGGCATTGGCACAACGGTCCCAAATCATGTTCACGATATCCATGCCGATACGTTCGCCCATCAAAGCGTGGCGGCGTTTGGTGTAGACTACTGTACGTTGCTTGTTCATCACGTCGTCATATTCCAACAGACGCTTACGGATGCCGAAGTTGTTTTCCTCAACTTTCTTTTGCGCACGTTCAATGGATTTGGAAATCATGCCGTGTTCAATCATTTCACCTTCTTTGAAACCCAGTTTGTCCATTACACTGGCAATGCGGTCACTGGAGAACAAACGCATCAGGTCATCTTCCAAAGATACGAAGAATACAGAAGAACCCGGGTCGCCTTGACGTCCTGCACGACCACGTAACTGACGGTCCACACGGCGTGATTCGTGGCGTTCTGTACCGATGATGGCAAGACCGCCTGCAGCTTTCACTTCCGGACTCAGCTTGATGTCGGTACCACGGCCGGCCATATTGGTAGCGATGGTTACAGCACATTTCAAACCGGCAGTAGCCACAATATCCGCTTCCTTCTGATGCAGTTTGGCATTCAATACACTATGTTCAATCTTACGCATGGTAAGCATTTTGCTCAACATTTCAGAGATTTCAACAGAAGTGGTACCCACCAGTACGGGGCGTCCTGCTGCCACCATTTTTTCTATCTCTTCGATGACTGCTTTATATTTTTCACGTTTTGTCTTGTAAACGCGGTCATTCATGTCATTACGGGCAATGGGGCGGTTAGTCGGAATAACCACTACATCCAGTTTGTAGATGTCCCACAACTCGCCGGCTTCTGTTTCTGCCGTACCGGTCATACCGGATAGTTTGTGGTACATACGGAAATAGTTCTGTAATGTAATGGTGGCAAAAGTCTGGGTGGCAGCTTCTACTTTCACGCCTTCTTTGGCTTCGATGGCTTGGTGCAAACCGTCAGAATAACGACGTCCTTCCATGATACGTCCCGTCTGCTCATCCACAATCTTCACTTGGCCGTCAATTACCACATATTCGTCATCTTTCTCGAACATGGTGTATGCCTTCAACAGTTGGTTGATGGTATGCACACGTTCGCTTTTGATGGCATAGTTGGTCATCAGGGCATCCTTCTTTTCAAGGCGCTGTTCGTCTGTCAGCTCTGTTTCGTTTTCCAAGGCAGAGAGTTGCGCTGTGATATCGGGGAGTACGAAGAAAGTGGGGTCCTCTACATTGCTACTAATCAAGTCTACGCCCTTGTCCGTCAAATCCACGCTGTTCATTTTCTCTTCGATAACGAAGTACAGCGGGTCAGTCACCTCGTGCATGCGCTTGTTGTTCTGCTCCATGTAGATTTCTTCGGTCTTCAGCATACCGGCCTTGATGCCTTGTTCGCTGAGGAACTTGATGAGTGCCTTGTTCTTGGGCAGGCACTTGTGACTGCGGTACAAAGCGAGGAAGCCTTCTTCCTGGTCTTTCTTATCGTTTGATGCAATCAGGCGCTTGGCATCGGCCAGGTATTGGGTAGCCAGTTTTTTCTGAGCTTCTACCAGACGTTCCACTTGCGGGCGGAGCTGTTCGAAGAGTTGGTCATCGCCTTTGGGAACCGGTCCGGAGATAATCAGCGGAGTACGGGCATCATCAATCAATACTGAGTCCACCTCATCGACAATGGCATAATTATGTTGGCGTTGTACCAGGTCTTTGGGGCTGATAGCCATGTTGTCACGCAGGTAGTCGAAACCGAATTCATTGTTTGTACCGAACGTGATATCTGCCAGATAAGCTTTGCGACGGGCATCAGAGTTGGGCTGGTGCTTGTCGATGCAATCTACACTCAAACCGTGGAACATGTAAAGAGGACCCATCCACTCGGAGTCACGTTTTGCCAGATAGTCGTTCACTGTTACCACGTGCACGCCGTTACCAGTCAGGGCATTGAGGAATACCGGTAGGGTAGCTACCAATGTCTTACCTTCACCGGTTGCCATTTCGGCAATCTTACCTTTATGTAGAACCACACCACCAAATAGCTGTACATCATAATGTACCATGTTCCATACAGTATCGTTACCACCTGCTATCCAATGGTTCTGGTAGATGGCTTTATCGCCTTCGATGCGTACAAAGTCTTTAGTGGCAGCCAGTTGGCGGTCAAAATCGGTAGCTGTAACCACTATTTCTTCATTTTCAGAGAATCGTTTGGCTGTTTCCTTTACAATAGAGAAAGCGGTGGGTAATACTTCGTCCAGCGCTTTTTCATAAATCTCCAATATCTCTTTCTCGATTTTGTCGATTTGGTTGAAGAGGTCTTCGCGTTTTTCCAGTTCGGTATCTTCAACGCTGGCTTTCAGTTCTTCCACTTTGGCGCGTTGTTCGGCTGCCGAATCGTGGATGTAGGCTTTCAGTTCTTCTGTCTTGGCGCGTAGGGCGTCGTTGTCGAGTTTGGCTACTTCCGGGTAAGCGGCTTTGATTTTCTCCACCCACGGTTGTATTTCTTTCATGTCGCGTGTGGATTTGTTGCCGAAAATCGAGCTTAAAAATTCATTAAATCCCATTATATATTTGTTTTTATTATTATTGCTGAGTTAGTTGAGCGTGCAAAGTTACTGATTTCTATACAGATTATCCAGATTTGCACAGATTATTTTAGAATCAAAAGTCAAGGGGAGATGCTGTACTTGCATTAGGGGCGCGGATGCGCATTACACTTGCCAAGGTAGGGGCAATGCGGTCAATACTGATGGGGGTACGGATGGTTTCAGCCTTCATTCCTCCTCCCAATAAAATGAGGGGAGCAGGAATATCGGCCGTACGTACTACACGGTTATCAGTACTATTTTCCTGCATGATAGTCCAGCCCGGGAGTATTTCAATGAGCAAATCGCCAGAGCGCTTGCGATGAAAACTATTGCGTATACGTTCTATTTGCGGTGACCAGGGGCCCAAAAGCAGGCGATGAGCTGAATATACTTCGCTCACGCCACTAAACTGAACCAGAAATTCGGCAGATTTTTCTTGAATTTCAGTCAGGCTCAACTGCTTGTTCTCAATAAGTTTATGGTTGAGATAGATTTGTTGGTCATAATAAGCTTCCACATATTGTCCCTCGCCATAGGATGCCATGAGGTACATGTTTAGCAGGGCGGCACAGCGGTTCAGGTAGAATTCACCACCCGGTATCCGGTATACGCCCGGGTCGGCTGCTTCCGGGTCGGCATAGCCGGTGGAGGTGATGCAGAAAAGTACGTTGTGGAGCCCAACTTTACGTTCTATGAGCTCTAATAAGGAAGCTATACTACGGTCCAGTCGCACGTAGGTGTCTTGCATTTCCATGGCACATTCCTGCGTACTTCGGTGGTTATAATTTCCTGCGTAGTAAGTCAGCGATAATAGGTCGGGCACGTCATCTTGTCCGATAGTGCTCTTATTCAGCAGCTCTTCGGTCAGCAGGTTGACTTCCTCATTGATGAAAGGGCTGGTTATCAAGCGGCGGAACTTGTTTGTCCGTTCACCATCCAGCTTGTATTTGAATGGCTCGTTGCGCCATTCGGGCAGAAATGTATAGTTGGTAAAAGGAAGTGCAGGTGTCCATACCATATCCTTGATACGGTAGTCGGGAGATTTCCGGTCGTTGTATTGACTCAGCCACCACGGAAATTCATTATAATAAGTTGTACTGCACCATTTTCCGGTATTGTTATTAAGCCAGAAGGCACCGTTCCCCGCGTGTCCGGCACCCAATATGGCGGCATCGCGGAAAGGTGCGATGGCGTAGACCAGACCTTTGTTGCGGGTAGCTATTTTCAGCTCGTCGGCAATGGTGGAGGTCAGTAATAGGGAGGGGGAAGTGCTTTCGTCGGTATAGTTGCCCATGAAGTTGGGGTCTTCTACACAGTCTATGGGGCGTAGTGTACCTGCATCCAGCCACTGCTCTGCAATGATGCCGTTCATGGACGGTGTTGTCCCGGTATAGATGGCGGCAATGGCCGAGGCTCGGTCCGTTCCGCAAAAAGGAAATTCTGCTTGACGGAATACTTTACCTTCACGCAGTAAGCGCTTAAACCCCTTTTCTCCGTATAAGGACGAAAATGCTTCCATATAGTCTGTACGCAACTGGTCAATGGTCAATGTTACCACCAGCTTTGGGGAGGCAGGCAGCGGTTGGGCTTGCAGACCACTGAATGTAAGTGCGAGTATGGAAGTTATCAGTCCTTTTTTCATTACTTTCGTTTGTATGTTAGAATGAGGTTGCTTGCAGAACGTATCAGCAAACACAGTGCCAAAGGTAATACTGCTGGCGGAATTCTCTGCGGAATTATTGTCCAAAGCCCTATAAAAAGTGTTAAAACTACAAAGTCAACCAGCATATAGCGGCTTATTTCCCTTTTTCGTACCCTGGATAGCATGAATGGAAGGCAGAAAAGGTGAAATGGATGGAATACAAATAATATATAATTGGGACTTACTGCCGGATGCTGTGAGAATAGTGCTAAAAATGCCAGTATACATCCAGCCATTCCGGCAACCAAGAAGAGTATGAGGTCTATGCCCCAAAGAGTTTTCCCTCTTCGTATGCCGTAAATGCTGATGCCTGCTACAAGTATCAGTAATAGCGAAGCCGACTGCATCGGTGTGATGCCTCTGCTGACGAAGTCGGCTGGTGTTTTACCCGTTACTACGATTTTTTCTTCTTTGGCAACCAGTGGTCGTGCTTGTCCTTCTTTGTCCACAATCTGCGCTTTATTGAAATACTCCTGCATGTAGAAGGGGACGAACATTGCCAGCCGCCGGTTGATGGGTTCGTCTGCTTTGCTGCCCATGCATAGGTCCATGCCGAAACGTGACCACAAATGGCCTTCACTGTATTTATGCAGCAAATCCCTGAAAGAGATTCCCGTACTGTTAGCAGTCATATTGTCAGCGTATTGCAGAGTGCCGTTGATGGCACGCTCTATCTGGTCCCGCGGGCGGGTGGCACAATTGTCGTAGAAAAAATTGTAGCGGTATACTCGGTTTTCAGGGCGGTAGTTCTCTGTCAATAGTGCTATCAGGCGTTCTTTTTCCTCTTCTGTTAGATTTAACGTTTGTTGCCAGACATCGCGTCCCAGATAGTTGTATTCGGCGGCGAAATGCTCATAATCGGTTACTCCAAGTTGATAATCCGTTTCTCCCAAGGCAAAACGGAAGATGAAGTTAGGGGCGTTGAAGTTGAACATGCCGTAATTGAAGACGGCGTCAATGCCACGTGTATAGTTCTCGTACCGTATGGCAGTGTGTCCGAATAGGGAATAAATCTCTCCTCCTGCAGCGCAAGTCAGTAGGCTGACGCGTACGGAGTCTGTTGCAGCAGTCTTTTGCTGTTGTGTCACCTGGGCATTTGCTGAAGGCAAACAGAAGAAAAAGATTACTATATATATATGTATAAGTAGGCTTCGTTTCATGCTGCAAACTTACGGAAAAAACTAATATTATCCCAATTTGTGATTAGGAACTAAAGCGGTTATTCGCGTTATTCCGGTCATCTGTGTCCGAAGAATCTTTTTTAATTATGAACTTGATACAATTCTTAATTCGCATTATTGGTTGTTTTGAATCAACTGTCGAGTACGAGTGGTAGGTATTTTCTATTTACAAACGATACGGGTGCAAGAAATAGTGGTATATTGAACCTGATTCAGTCGTATACTGAATGCCATTCAATCGTATACTGAATAGGGCTCAGTCGTATACTGAATGTAGCGCATTTAGTTGTATTGATAATCAGGTGGTTGTGGTATGATGTTGCGGCTTTAATAAATCTCAACAGAATGTAAAAGTGGCATTGTGGTTGTTTGGTGTGGATGTGAATAAGAATTCTTGTGCAGTTGTTCTTCTAATAAAGAGATGGTTTCTGCTGAATTTCAATATTAATGTTATATCTTTGCGCCGCTAAATTTATGCAATACGGTGAATCTCATTATTGATATAGGAAATACAATCGCCAAGATGGCGGTGTTTGATGGTGGACGTATCGTGGAGGTGGTGTATGACTCCAATCTGACGTTGGAACGGTTGCCTGAAGTATGCCGTACATATACGATTGAAAAAGCGATAGTGGCTACTGTCATTGATTTGAGTAGAGAGGTGTTGTCGCAACTGGAAGATATGGCTGTCCCCATTCTGTGGCTCAATGAAAAGACTTCTCTTCCGGTAGAAAACCTCTATGAAACTCCCCGGACGCTGGGGTATGATCGTATGGCGGCGGTGGTAGGAGCCAATGAGCAATTTCCTGGCAGGGATATACTGGTGATTGATGCCGGTACCTGTATCACTTATGAGTTTGTTGATGCTGCTGCCCGCTATCATGGCGGGAATATCTCTCCCGGCCTGCAGATGCGTTTCAAGGCGCTTCATCAGTTTACCGGACGGCTTCCAATGGTGGCTCTTGAGGGGCGGATGGTGCCCATGGGGAAGGATACCGATACAGCTATCCGTGCCGGAGTACTGAAGGGTATTGAATATGAAATTTCAGGTTACGTTACGGCTATGAAGCATAAATATCCTGAACTTTTGGTTTTTTTAACGGGCGGGGATGATTTTTCTTTTGATACAAACTTAAAAAGTATCATCTTTGCAGACAGATTTTTAGTGTTGAAAGGATTAAATAGAATTTTAAACTATAATAATGACAGGCTATAGACAAACACTGTTAGTGCTCTTGCTCACGATATTATCAGGAGCGGCAGTCGCTCAAAATAATACAAATTCTCCCTATACACGATATGGATATGGACAGTTATCTGAACAAGGCTCAAGTAACAGCAGGGCGATGGGTGGTATTGCCTATGGTTTACGAGACAAGTATCAGACAAACTTCGCTAATCCAGCATCCTATACGGCGGTAGATTCGCTGACTTTTATCTTTGATGGAGCAGTCTCTTTACAGAATACAAACCTCAGTAACGGTACTCTGAAACGAAATGCCAAGAATTCCAGTTTTGATTACATCACGATGCAGTTTCGTGCAAGTAAATGGGCTGCCATAAGCTTGGGATTGTTGCCTTATTCGAATGTGGGATACAGCATGGGAGAGTACCGGGAAGATACGGAATTCCCAGACAAATCTACGACGGTAAGCTATTCGGGAGAAGGAGGTCTGCATCAGCTTTATTTAGGTGCGGGCTTTAAAATAATTAAAAATCTTTCTGTCGGTGCGAATTTTTCGTATCTTTGGGGAGATATAACAAGGACCGCTGCGGAAACCTTTCCGTCCAGTTCAAGTGTATTTCCTATTACAATACAGTCTAATGTGGCTGTAAAGAGTTATAAGTTGGATTTTGGAGCGCAGTACACCCATCAGTTTGGGAAAAAGCATGTTGCAACGTTGGGAGTCGTCTTTTCTCCGGGGCATGATTTGAGTAACGATGCGTACGAAGTTACGCAGACTGGTGATAGCAATACGGGAGCTACTTCGGCAACGAGGGATACTATTGTTACTTGCGGCATTCCGACAACATTTGGCGCAGGTGTGACGTACGTGTACGACAATCGTCTGACGGTAGGAGCGGATGTGATGTTCCAGAATTGGAGCAAAGTGAGCTATATGAACAATGACGAGGCGTTTTGCGACCGTGGAAGAATATCCGTTGGTGCAGAGTATCTGCCGAATCCTATGGGAAGAAGTTATTTGTCTCATGTGAAGTATCGTTTGGGAGCTTATTATTCCAAACCTTATTATAAGATAGACGGTGTACGTGCCGCTGATGAATATGGTGTTACTGCCGGTTTTGGATTACCCATACCGAGAACCCGTTCTGTATTGAGCCTTTCTGCGCAATACGTGCGAACCAAAGGAACCCAAGCAGCGTTCTTGAACGAAAATACATTGCGTATTTGTATCGGAGTAACCTTTAACGAACGCTGGTTCTTCAAGCGTAAAGTGGATTAATGGAAATTGAATAGACAAAAAATATAACAACTAAAATTTAAATACAATGAAAATTAAGACGCTTGTGGCTGTCTTGCTCCTTTCGGGTGGAGTGACCAGCACTTTCGCACAGACTGAAAATTGTAATTCGAACAGTAGTATCTCTCATGAAGCAGTGAGAGCTGGTAACTTTAAGGATGCATACGCTCCTTGTATGGCTGTATTGAAGGATTGTCCTACACTGCGGTATTACACATTTACAGATGCTCAGAAGATTTTAGTGGGTTTCTTGAGTCAGATTAAGGATAGAAATTCTGCTGATTACAAGAAGTATTTTGATGAGTTGATGGATGTATATGATTTGAGAATGAAGTACATTCCTGAATTCATTGGTAAGGGAATGAAGGGCGTGCCGAGTGTGGCTGATGCCTTGGGTGCCAAAGCTGTGGATTATCTTCAGTTCGCTCCTGCTCCGGACCTTAATACGGCTTATAATTGGCTGAAAGAATCTGTTCATGCTGAAAAGGGTGGTTCCAAAGGTGCGGTGTTGCACTATTTCCTGGATACTTCCATGCAGAAGGTAAAGGCTGATGATAATCATACCGACCAGTTCTTCCAGGATTATATTGATGCTTCCAAGTATGCAGATGACGCACTTGCTGCTGAAACCAAGGAAGCTAAGAAGGCTAACTTGCAAGCTATCAAGGATAACCTCGTGGCCATGTTCATTCAGAGTGGTGTAGCTGATTGTGAATCTTTGCAGAATATCTATGGTCCTAAGGTGGAAGCAAGCAAGACTGACTCCGCTTTCTTGAAGAAGGCATTGAACATCCTGAAATTGATGAAGTGCAACGAAAGCGAAGTTTACTTCAAGGCATCTGAGTACATGTATCAGATTGACCCGACTGCCGATGCAGCTGTAGGTGTAGCATACATGTACTATAAGAAAGGTGACTATGACAATGCCGTGAAGTATTTTGATGAAGCATTGGCTAAAGAAACAGATAATGACAAGAAGGCTGAAATGGCATACGCTACTGCCGCAGCCTTGATGCAGGCCAAGAAACTCTCTCAGGCAAGAAGCTACTGCCAAAAGGCTATGAGCTTTAAGGAGAACTATGGAGAGCCTTATATTTTACTGGCACAGCTTTACGGCTCCAATCCTAACTGGACCGATGAGCCTGCTCTGAATAAGTGTACTTACTTTGTAGTAATTGACAAGCTGCAGAGAGCTAAAGCTGTAGATCCTTCAGTTACAGAACGTGCTAACGAATTGATTAGTACTTATTCCCGCCACACTCCCCAGGCTAAAGACCTCTTTATGTTGGGTTACAAAGCTGGTGACCGTATCACTATCGGTGGATGGATAGGTGAATCTACAACTATCAGATAAAATCATGTTGCTACAACCCATCAACATTGTTTATCATAAAAATGCGAGCATAACCATTGTCCTTGGGGCAATGGTTATGCTTCTTTTATTTTCTTCGTGTTCCGGGAAGAAGAAGGAGCTGGGAGATGCCATTACCGAGCGTGACTCTATGGCAGTGATGGATACCCGCGGGGTGACTACACTGGTTTCTGATTCCGGTGTAACGCGTTACCGCATCAATACGGAAGAGTGGCTGGTCTTTGACCGGAAGAATCCTCCTTACTGGGCTTTTGAAAAGGGGGTCTATTTGGAGAAGTTCGACTCTATCTTCCAAGTGGAGGCAAGTATCAAGGCTGATACAGCCTACTTCTTTAATAAGGAGGAGTTGTGGAAACTGATGGGGAATGTGCATATACAGAATTTGAAAGGTGAGCAGTTTGATACAGAGCTGCTGTATTGGGACCAGCGGGCACAAAGAATTTATTCGGATGAGTTTATCCGTATCGAGCAGCCTGACCGTATCATTACGGGACATGGCTTTGAATCCAATCAGCAGATGACTGTTTACACGATTCGCAAGCCGGAGGGTATCTTCTATGTTGACGAGGAGACTGCCGCAGCAGACAGCTTGCAGACTGATACCATAAATTGATAAAATGGATACCGTTATTTTTTTATTGATAACCATGGCTTTCTCTGCTTTCTTTTCAGGAATGGAGATTGCCTTTGTTTCCGTAGATAAACTGCGCTTTGAGATGGAAAGGAAGTCAGGCGTCACTTCCAGTATCATTTCCTATTTCCTTCGCAACCCGAACAACTTTATCTCGACCATGCTCGTGGGCAATAACATTGCGCTTGTCATTTATGGTATCTTGATGGCACAAATCATAGAGGTGAATCTTCTTGCCGGAATTATTTCCAATCATTTTGTAATGGTGTTGGTGCAGACTGTAATTTCCACTCTTATTATTTTGGTAACCGGTGAGTTCTTGCCGAAGACTTTGTTTAAAATCAATCCCAATCTGATGCTGAGGGTATGTGCCATTCCTTTATTCATATGTTATGTCATTCTGTTTCCTGTTTCAAAGTTTGCATCGGGATTGTCGTATCTGTTCCTTCGGATATTTGGGATGAAAGTAAACAAGGAGGCGTCGGCCAAGGCTTTTGGCAAAGTGGATTTGGATTACTTCATCCAGTCGAGCATAGAGAATGCGGAAAGTGAAGAAGAACTGGATGCAGAGGTAAAGATATTCCAAAATGCGCTTGACTTTTCGAATATAAAGATACGCGACTGTATTGTACCGCGTACAGAGGTGGTAGCTGTAGATCTGACCACTACATTGGAAGAATTGAAATGTCTTTTTGTGGAGTCGGGTATTTCCAAAATCATAGTATATGATGGAAATATAGATAATGTGGTGGGATATATTCACTCGTCGGAGATGTTCAGGAATCCGGTGGACTGGAGGAATAACGTGAAGGAAGTGCCTATTGTACCCGAAACGATGTCGGCCCACAAACTGATGAAACTGTTCATGCAACAGAAAAAAACGATTGCTGTAGTGGTGGACGAATTCGGTGGTACGGCGGGTATCGTCTCTTTAGAGGATTTGGTGGAAGAAATTTTTGGCGATATTGAGGATGAGCATGATAACACATCCTATGTGTGTAAGCAGTTGGGTGAACGTGAATATGTGCTTTCGGCCCGTCTGGAAATAGAAAAGGTAAATGAGACTTTCGGGCTCGACCTGCCGGAATCGGATGATTATCTGACAGTGGGCGGTCTGATTTTGAACCGTTATCAAAGTTTCCCGAAACTGCATGAAGTGATTGAAGTGGATAATTATCAGTTTAAAATAATCAAGGTAACAGCCACTAAAATTGAGTTGGTAAGACTGAAAGTCATTGAATAATTTCATTTAGGCGTAATTTTTTAAAGAATAAATGGATGCGTATTAGCATTTTTTGTATCTTCGTGCGCTAAAATGAACATGTTAGGAAAATAATAATAAACAAATAAATCATATTAACTAAAATGGCAACATTACAAAACATTCGGTCTAAAGGACCTTTATTGGTGATTGTTATTGGTTTGGCGCTGTTTGCTTTCATCGCAGGTGACGCGTGGAAAGTGCTTCAGCCACACCAGTCACAAGACGTAGGTGAAGTGAACGGGGAATCAATTTCCGCTCAGGATTTTCAAGCATTGGTAGAAGAATATACAGAAGTCATCAAGTTCTCCAGTGGCAACAGTGCATTGAGCGATGAGCAGACAAACCAAATCAAAGATGAAGTATGGAGAACATACGTCAATAATAAGCTGATTGAAAAGGAAGCAAAGAAACTCGGTCTGGTTGTATCGAAGGCTGAGATTCAGGCTATCATTAATGCCGGTGTGCATCCGATGCTGCAACAGACTCCGTTCCGTAATCCTCAGACCGGTGCGTTTGATAAGGATATGTTGAAGAAGTTCTTGGTGGACTATTCAAAAATGAATAAGGCACAGATGCCTTCACAATATGCAGAATACTATGAATCCATGTACAAGTTCTGGTCTTTCCTCGAAAAGTCCCTTATCCAGGCACGTCTTCAGGAGAAGTATCAGGCTTTGATTACAAAATCTCTTTTCTCCAACCCGGTAGAAGCTCAGGACGCTTTTGATGCAAGAGTAGAGCAGTCAGACCTGCTGCTTGCTGCAGTTCCCTATTCTTCTATCGTTGACTCTACCATCGTTATCAAGGATTCCGATTTGAAAGCTGCATACGACAAGAAGAAAGAACAGTTCAAGCAATATGTGGAAACTCGCAATATCAAGTTCATTGATGTGCAAGTTACTGCAAGTGCAGAAGACAGAGCTGCTCTCCAGAAGGAAATGGAAGAATACACTGAACAACTTACTGCCAATCCTTCTGACTATACTACCTTTATCCGTTCTACCGGTTCCGAAGCTCCTTATACAGACTTGTTCTACACTACTAAGTCTCTGCCTGCTGATGTGACAGCCCGTTTGGACTCTGTTGCGGTGGGTGGTGTATTCGGACCTTATTATAACGTATCGGACAATACTCTTAACTCTTTCAAGAAATTGGCTACTGCTGCTATGCCGGACTCTATCGAGTTCCGTCAGATTCAGGTAGTTGCCGAAGATGCTGAAAAGACGAAGACTTTAGCCGACAGCATCTACAATGCTATTAAGGGTGGTGCCAGCTTTGCTGAAATTGCGAAGAAGTACGGTCAGACCGGTGAGCCTACCTGGATCTCTTCAGCTAACTACGAAGGCGCACAGATTGACGGTGACAACTTGAAATATATTACTGCTGTCACTACTTTGGGACAGAACGAACTGACCAATCTGGCGTTGGGACAAGCAAATGTCATTTTGCAGGTAACCAACAAGAAGGCTGTCAAGGATAAATATAAGGTAGCCGTTATCAAGCGTCCGGTAGAATTCAGTAAGGAAACTTACAGTAAGGCATACAATGAATTCAGCCAGTTTATCGCTGCAAACAATACTTTAGAGAAAATGATTGCCAATGCGGAAGATGCCGGTTATAAGTTGTTGGATAGAGCCGACTTGTACAGCTCTGAACATGGTATCGGTGGTATCAGAGGTACCAAAGATGCTTTGAAATGGGCGTTTGAGGCAAAGGCCGGTGAAGTTTCCGGTTTGTACGAATGTGGCGAGAGCGACCGTATGCTGGTAGTAGGTGTTGCAAGTATTGTTCCTGAAGGTTATCGCCCACTGGCTTTGGTAAAGGACCAGTTGAGAGCTGAAATTCTCCGTGATAAGAAAGCAGAGAAGATTATGGCTGATATGAAGGCTGCCAATGCAACTTCGTTCGAGCAGTACAAGAATATGGCAAATGCTGTTAGTGATTCTGTAAAGCACGTTACTTTCTCTGCTCCTGCCTATATCCCGGCATTGCGTAGCAGCGAACCTCTGGTAGGCGCATACGCTTCTATTGCCGAAGTGAACAAGCTGAGTGCTCCTATCAAGGGTAATGGTGGTGTATTCGTTCTGCAACCTTATGCAAAAGAGAAACTGAACGAAACATTCAACAAGGAAACTGAAGAGGCTAACTTGGCTAACATGCACGCACGCATGGCAAGCCAGTTCATCAGTGACTTGTATCTGAAAGCCAACGTAAAAGACCAACGTTATTTATTCTTCTAAGAATAAAAAAACATATTGAAAAGCCGTCCGGTATTTCCGGGCGGCTTTTTCATTCTCTGTACATTTCATTTTCTATACTCTCCGTTGTCTTTGTGCAACTTTATTCCTACCTTTGCATTCTTGAAAGAGTTTTGTTTTAATGAAAAACGATATGCAGAAACGACCTCTATTGGGCTTGACGCTCTCTGAATTGCAGAATGTGGTGAAGAATCTGGGAATGCCTGGTTTCTCTGCCAAGCAGATAGCTTCCTGGCTGTATGACAAGAAGGTGACTTCTATAGACGAAATGAGCAATCTTTCGTTGAAGCATCGGGAATTGCTGAAAGAAATCTATGAGGTAGGTGCCGAAGCGCCGGTAGATGCCATGCGCTCTGTAGACGGTACGGTGAAATACTTGTACCGGGCAGGCGAGGGGCATTTCGTGGAAGCTGTCTATATACCCGACGAAGACCGGGCTACGCTTTGTGTCTCCTCTCAGGTGGGCTGTAAGATGAATTGCAAGTTCTGTATGACCGGCAAACAAGGTTTTACTGCCAATCTGACATCCAACCAGATTATTAATCAAATCAATTCGTTGCCCGAAAGGGACAAGCTTACCAATGTGGTAATGATGGGCATGGGTGAACCACTTGATAATCTGGACGAGGTATTGAAAGCGCTGGAAATAATGACCGCCTCTTATGGGTATGCGTGGAGTCCCAAGCGTGTTACACTTTCTTCTGTGGGATTGAAGAAGGGCTTGCAGCGTTTTATTGAGGAATCGGACTGCCATCTGGCTATCAGCCTTCATTCGCCGATACCTTTGCAACGCCGCGAACTGATGCCGGCAGAGAAGGCGTTCTCCATCACGGAGATTGTGGAATTGTTAAGAAACTATGATTTTAGCAAACAGCGCAGACTATCTTTTGAATATATTGTTTTCAAAGGAGTGAATGACTCGTTACCGTATGCAAAGGAACTTCTGAAGCTGCTACGCGGGCTGGACTGCCGGATTAACCTGATTCGTTTTCATGCCATACCTGGAGTGAATCTTGAAGGGGCTGATATGGAAACCATGACTGCGTTCCGTGATTATCTGACTTCGCACGGTCTGTTTACCACTATACGGTCATCGCGTGGAGAGGATATATTTGCCGCTTGTGGCATGTTGTCCACTGCCAAGCAGGAGGAGAATAAAGAAGAATTAATATAAATTATTAACTTAGGTAGGGAGGATATTACGCATTCTTCGTAGCTTTGTGAAAACTAAAATGATAGAGATATGAGAAAGCACTTGTTTTATTTAAGTATGGTTCTCGTACTGACACTTTTTTCCGCTTGCGGTGGTGGTAAAAAGGGTGTGTTTACTCCGACCTCCAGTGGTCGTGCGTATGAAGTTCTGGTAGTGGTGGAGCCCGGCTTGTGGGAACGTCCTGCCGGTAGGGCGCTTTTCGATGTGCTTGATTCTGATGTTCCGGGGCTTCCCCAGTCAGAACGTTCATTCCGAATCATGTATACTGCCCCTTCCAATTATGATGCCACTTTAAAACTGATTCGCAATATCATTATTGTCGATGTGAACAAGGACCTCTATACCCAGCCTAAATTCAAGTATGCAAGGAATGTATATGCTGCTCCTCAGTCTATTCTCACTATTCAGGCACCGGACGAGGCTTCGTTCGAGAAATTTGTGGAGGAGAATAGGCAGGTAATCATCGATTTCTTTACCCATGCGGAAATGAATCGTCAGATTTCAGTATTGAAGGACAAGCATAGCGACTATATAGCAACGAAGGTGAAAAGCCAGTTCGATTGCGATGTATGGGTGCCGGGCGAACTGACATCTACCAAGGAGGGTGAGAACTTCTTCTGGGCAGGTACGAATGCAGCTACCGGCGACCAGAACTTTGTAATCTACTCTTATCCTTATACGGATAAGGATACGTTTACTAAAGAATATTTTGTTCATAAACGCGATTCCGTGATGAAGGTTAATATCCCTGGTGCCCGTGAAGGCATGTATATGTCGACGGATTCTCTGATGACCGATGTACGCCCCATCAGTGTGCAGGGAGACTATGCACTGGAGGCCCGCGGCTTGTGGCGCATAAAGGGTGACTTCATGGGCGGTCCGTTCGTATCGCATGTACGTTTGGACAAGGCCAATCAGCGTATTATCGTATCTGAAATATTTATTTATTCACCTGATAAAATGAAACGTAATCTGGTACGTCAGATGGAGGCTTCGCTCTATACCTTGAAACTGCCCGGCAGCAAGCAGGAAGGTACGGAAATTCCGGTAGGCGTAACCTCAAAAGATACTACTAATAATAAGTAATAAAAATGGAAGACAACAAAATAAGAGTCGGCATTACACAAGGCGACATTAATGGTGTAGGGTATGAAGTGATTTTAAAGACGTTTGCAGACCCGGTGATGCTGGAATTGTGCACGCCGATTATCTACGGTTCGCCTAAAGTGGCAGCTTATCATCGTAAATCATTGGACTTGCCTACCAACTTCAGTATCGTCAACTCCGCCTCCGAAGCGGTTCCCAATCGCTTGAGTGTAGTGAACTGTACGGATGATGAAGTAAAGGTTGAGTTCTCTAAACCTGACGTTGAAGCTGGTAAAGCTGCACTTGGTGCACTGGAAAAAGCCATTGAGGAATATAAGGAGGGAATGATAGACGTGATTGTCACAGCTCCCATCAACAAGCATACCATCCAGTCGGAGGAGTTTGCCTTCCCCGGACATACGGAGTATATAGAGCAAAAATTGGGAGATGGCGAGAAGGCCCTTATGATTCTGATGAAAGATGACTTCCGGGTAGCATTGGTGACCGGACATATTCCCGTTAAAGAGATAGCCGGAAGCATCACCAAAGAACTGATACAAGAAAAACTGAAGATATTCAACCGCTCCTTGAAGCAGGATTTTGCTATCAGCGCACCGCGTATTGCAGTGCTTTCGCTGAATCCGCATGCAGGAGACGGCGGATTGCTGGGAACTGAAGAGCAGGAGATTATCATTCCGGCCATCAACGAAATGGCTGCTAAGGGTATGCTTTGCTATGGTCCTTATCCGGCAGACGGGTTTATGGGCTCAGATAACTTTACCCATTTTGATGGTATCCTGGCCATGTATCACGACCAGGGGCTGGCACCGTTCAAGGCATTGGCTATGGACGAGGGCGTGAACTATACTGCCGGCTTGCCGGTGATACGCACTTCGCCTGCTCATGGCACGGCCTACGATATTGCCGGGAAAGGAATCGCCTCTGAAGATTCATTCCGGCAGGCTATCTATGTGGCAATAGATGTGTTCCGTAACCGCCAGCGTGAGAAAGAGGCACATGCAAATCCGCTGCGCAAGCAATATTACGAGAAACGTGACGATAGCGACAAACTGAAACTCGATAGTGTAGAAGAAGATTTGTAGAATGACAAAAGCGGAAATACAACAAGTAAAATTACGTTTCGGCATTATCGGCAACAATGAAGCGCTGATGCGTGCCATTGATATCGCTATCCAGGTAGCGCCCACCGACTTGTCTGTACTGATTACCGGAGAGAGTGGTGTGGGAAAGGAGAGCTTTCCGCAGATAATACACCAGTACAGCCGGCGCAAGCATGGACAGTACATTGCCGTGAACTGTGGAGCCATTCCCGAAGGGACGATTGACTCAGAACTGTTCGGTCATGAGAAGGGCGCATTTACCGGGGCTATCGGCGAACGGAAGGGGTATTTCGGTGAGGCCAACGGCGGAACAATCTTCCTTGATGAAGTCGGCGAATTGCCTTTGCCTACCCAGGCACGCTTGTTGCGTGTGCTCGAGAGCGGTGAATTCATCAAAGTAGGTTCTTCTAAGGTGGAAAAGACCGATGTGCGTATTGTTGCCGCTACCAATGTAAACTTGACGCAAGCCATTGCTGACGGACGTTTTCGTGAAGACTTGTATTACCGTTTGAACACAGTTCCTATTCAGGTCCCTCCATTGCGCGAACGCGGTGAAGACGTGGTGCTGCTGTTCCGAAAGTTTGCTTCGGACTTTGCAGAAAAGTACCGTATGCCTGCCATTCAGCTGACGGAAGACGGCAAGCAAGTGTTGCTGGGCTACTCATGGCCGGGTAATGTGCGCCAGTTGAAGAATATCACCGAGCAGATATCCATCATTGAGACCAATCGTGAAATCAATGCATCCATACTGAAGGGCTATCTGCCTGAGCAGAACAATATGCAGCGCCTGCCTGCCTTGTTTGGAGTGAAGGAGGACAAGAGCTTTGGGAGTGAACGGGAAATTCTCTACCAGGTTCTGTTTGATATGCGCCAGGATGTAACGGACTTGAAAAAGTTGGTGCATGAGATTATGGCTGAAAGGGGAACGGTAGCCAATCCGGCGGTTGCCACATCGGCCTACTATACGCCGGCTACTCCGGCGGTGGTACCTCCGGTAACATCCAGTGTCCCCACCATTATACATCCTTCGGTAAAGCCGGTTACTCCGGTGGACGATGATTTCCAGGATACGGAAGAATATGTGGAGGAGTCACTCTCCCTGGATGAAGTGGAGAAAGAAATGATACGTAAGGCGCTTGAAAAACATCACGGCAAGCGTAAGAGTGCGGCTCAGGATTTGAATATCTCTGAGCGTACGTTATACAGAAAGATAAAAGAATATGGATTGGATTAAAAAAGCGGCATTTGCTTCCTTGTTGGTAAGCTTGTTATTTCTGGTGAATTCATGTAGTATGAAGTTGGGACTTGCTCCGATAAGCTCTATCGACTATACAAAGGTAAAAACGATTTCCATTGCCGATTTCCAGAACCGGGCAGAGTATGTATATGCACCGCTGGCAACAGAATTTAACCAGAAAATGAAGGATATGTTCATTCAGCAGACTCGCCTGCAACTGGTGAATTCCGGAGGAGACCTGGAAATAGACGGAGAAATAACCGGCTACAATCAATATAATGAATCGGTGGATGCCAGCGGCTACTCTTCGAAGGTGAAGGTGACGCTGACTGTCAACGTGCGTTACACCAATAACACGAACCATGAGGAGGACTTTGAACAGCAGTTCTCGGCTTTCCAGACCTATGATTCCTCAAAATTGCTGACCGAAGTGCAGGACCAGCTGATAACCTTGATGGTGAAAGACATTGCCGAACAGATTTTCAATGCAACTGTAGCTAACTGGTAAACTCATGACGCCTACCCATTTGCAACAATGGATTCAGCATCCCGAGACGCTGAATAGGGATACTTTGTACGAGCTTCGCACATTGGTGGCACGCTATCCTTATTTCCAGTCGCTCCGTTTGCTCTATCTGAAAAACCTCTATCTGCTGCACGACATCAACTTTGGCGCGGAGTTGCGCAAGGCTGTGTTGTATGTGGCAGACCGTCGTGTGCTGTTTTACTTTATAGAGGGTGACCGCTATACTTTGAAATCCCGGAAGGTCTCGTCGCTGTTTTCCGGCGATTTGGAGAAAGAGCCGAGTGTGGACCGTACCCTTTCCTTGATTGACGCATTTCTGGCTACTGTTCCCGAAGAGCATTCACAGCATACGGAGCTGGATTATGCGGTGGATTATACGGCCTATTTAATGCAGGAAGAACCCGGTGTGGATGCAGAAGATGAGTCGGAAGTGCCTAAACTGCGCGGGCATGAATTGATAGATGACTTTATCCAAAAGAGTGAGTCTTCGGATGCCTCGGATACGAGAAGGGAGTTTCTTGTAGAGAAGGAGGAAGAGACTGAAGAAGAGGAAGAACCCTCAGTATCGCCGGTAACGGAAGAGTTGGACGATAGCTGTTTTACGGAAACTTTAGCCAAAATCTATATAAAACAGCACCGATATGACAAGGCGCTTGAAATTATTAAAAAATTAAGTTTGAATTATCCAAAAAAAAATGCTTACTTTGCAGACCAAATCAGATTTTTGGAGAAATTGATTATTAACGCTAAATCAAAATAACAAAATGTATTTATTATTAGTTATCTTAATGCTGATTGCATCTGTGCTGATGTGCTTCATTGTATTGATTCAAAATTCTAAAGGAGGTGGTCTGGCATCAGGCTTTTCATCATCCAACCAAATTATGGGTGTGCGCAAGACTACGGACTTTTTGGAAAAAGCAACCTGGACTCTGGCAGCTGTCATGGTAGTCTTCAGTATTGTTTCTGCTTACACTATTCCTTCTTCCACAGGCAAGGGCGGTGATGTGATTCTGGAACAGGCGCAACAAGAAGAAAAAACTAATCCTTATAACATGCCCGTAGGTACAGAAGCTCCGCAATCGGAGGCCCCTGCAGCTACAACTCCGGCTGAAGCTCCTGCTCCTGCAGCAGAAGCCCCTGCAGCAGAATAAGATAAGGATATTGCGGATGACTCCCGCTTGGAAAAATAAGAGAAAGGTTGATACTGAAAAGGTGTCAGCCTTTTTTCGTTTTGATGAAGTATTTATTTACCTTTGTCAGCAATTTATGCAATCTGATTAATAAATTGAAATCCAAATAGTACAATGACAGAACAACTCAAACTTAAATTGAATGATTCCAAGGCTACCCGTTGGGGGGCATTGGTGATTGTTGCCTTCACGATGATGGCAGCTTATTATGTAAACGACGTGGTAGCACCGTTGAAGACAATGTTGGAAACGGACTTGGCTTGGTCGAGTACCGATTTCGGATTCTTTACCGGTGGTTATAGTTTTCTGAATGTTTTTTTCCTGATGTTGATTTGGGGAGGATTAATCCTCGACCGCTTTGGTATCCGTTTCACCGGAAAGCTGGCAACTATCCTGATGGTAGGTGGTACAGCACTTGAATACTATGCAATGACGGGACTTGCCGGTGCCGACGCGACTTTATTCGGAATCAATGAAATATTTGGCTATAAAACGGGTGTGTTTGTTGCTTTTGCCGGTTATTCCATTTTTGGAGTAGGAGCGGAGGTCGCCGGTATTACAGTTTCCAAAATCATAGCCAAGTGGTTTAAGGGGAAAGAGCTTGCCACGGCTATGGGGGTACAAGTCGCTTTAGCACGTATCGGTTCGCAAGCCGGTTATGCCGTAGCCATTCCTTTGGCCCGTGCTTTCGGTATTTCCACACCGGTGTTGTTGGGTTTGGTTCTGTTGTTGGGCGGTATGATTGCTTTCTTCATCTTTGCAGTGATGGACAAGAAGCTGGACAAACAGATGGAAGCTGCTGCCATTGCTGCCGGTACGGAAGATGAGGAAGAGAAGTTCTCTTTTAAGGATGTGAAGAATATTCTGGTCAATCCCGGTTTCTGGCTGATAGCATTGCTGTGTGTATTGTTCTACTCTTGTGTATTCCCATTCCAGAAGTTTGCTTCCGAGTTGATGATTATCAAATACGGTATCAATGAGAATGTGGCCGGTACATTTGCCGGACTTCCGGCATTGGGAGCGCTGATTCTGACTCCGGTCTTTGGTGGTTTCATTGACAAGCGGGGCAAGTCCGCATCTATCATGCTGCTGGGCTCGGCCATGCTGATATGTGTGCATTTCATTTATGCTATTCCCGATATAAACTATTGGCTGGTAGCTATTGTGCTGATGATAATTTTGGGTATCGCTTTCTCGCTGGTACCTTCTGCCATGTGGCCGGCTGTGGCCAAGATATTCCCGGTAAGCCAGTTGGGTACGGCATACGCATTGATTTTCTTTATCCAGAATATCGGTCTTTGGGGTATTCCTACATTGATAGGGTGGGTGCTTGATGCCTATTGTATATCCGGCAAGAAACCAGATGGAACGAATATGTATGACTATACGGTGCCTATGTGCATTTTTACCGGTATTGCCTGCTTGTCCCTTATAGTGGCTCTACTGCTGAAGAAGGCAGACAAGAAGTATGGTTATAAGCTGGAAGAGCCTAATATTCAGAAATAATAGGAAAAGCGGATACCGTATGATGGAAATACCCGAAGGAAAAGTAAGTCTGTTGGACGCTGTTCCGGTCCGCTGTGGACATATAACAACCGAATGGGAAGGTGAGTGCGCCGTACTCGCCTACCCACGGTTTAAATACGAATGGATGCGTCGTTTTTTATTGCCGAAGGGGATGTCTCCTGACATCCATGTGAGGCTGGAAGAACACGGTACAGCTGTCTGGAATCTGATAGATGGACATCGTACCGTGCGCGAAATCATCTCTCTACTTGCCAGGCACTTTGGGGAGGAAGAGAATTATATTCCCCGGGTCACCGCCTACGTAATGCAGTTGCGTAAGGATGGATTTATCCAGTTGACAATCCGGAATTAGAATTCCTTTATTCCCTATCCACTTTTATCAATCCTCCCGTTGCCGTATCAAACAGCACTTTGATGGTAGAATTCTTGTTGAACAGTACCGGTGCGAGGTATTCTACGGTGCCGAATTGGGTAATGGGAAGTTGGTCGTCAAACAATTTCTTATTGTTATACATCAATGTCACTTGTGCCTTGCCCGGAAGGTTATAGGCTACACCGTCCACTTTCTTTTTGCCTTCCTCGGTGGCAGATACATCGGGACTTTTGAGGTCGGTGACGCTGATATAATACGGTTCACCGGCAAGGTCATTATTGGCCACCACTCCCAGCTTTCGGGAAAAACGGAAAGCCACCTCATCTTTCATCTCTTTAGGCGTCAGCCGGATGGTGAATGTCTTGGGTTCTTTCTTTATTTTGCCCGAGAACATTTCCGTCATAGCCGTTTCCTGCTGGTTCAGATTGTCAAGCATCAGCTTGAGTTGGGCGCCGTCCTTGGGCATATTGTCTGCTTCGCCGCGCAGGAGGGCATTCTTGCTTTCGCGGATGCTGTATATTTCCTTGGCCACCAGCTCGGCCATCTTGGCACTGGAGTTGGACATCAGTATTTCTTCCGTCAGAAAACTGCGTGGGTCAATGCTGCTTTCGGTGGCTTTGGCTTCGGGCGTCTTGGCAGCAGGCTTACCGCTGAACGGAATGTTGATGGAGCGGACAATTCCGTCTTCGGTAAGCTCCATAAGGGGTGCTACGGTCTTGTCTTTCATCTTCACGAAATAGACGTTGTCCTTATCCGGTACACCGGCTATGCGGGTTTCTATCTTATCCAGTGTCCAGAACTCCTCGGGTTCGGCAGACACGTTGTTGAGACGCAGATAGCGGTCGGCATATCTGCAAAATTCTCCGGGAGTGTAGGTATGCTTGGTGGCTTGCAATACGATTTCTATTTCTGTTTTGGGCAACATATAAGTCACTCCGTAGTCTTTGCCACGCATCACACCGGTGGTTACGTCTGTTTGCGCCATGGCAGTGATAGACAAGAACAGAGCTGAGAGCATCAATATATTCTTCTTCATAATGTACATTCGTTTAGACTGATTTAGCTAAGGGACAAAGTTAATGAAGTTATCTTTGCTAAATATTGCTTTATAAATTATTAACAGAGCTGACGAACTGTACGCAAACCGGCATGTCGACTACAATGTCCTGATGAGTATCTTCCAAGAGTCCGGTAACTTCGTTTCGTTTGTATACCTGAATGACATTGCTGTCGCGGCAGGCGGCAAGCAAGTATTTACCGTTGGGCGTGATGTTGAAGTTGCGGGGATGGATGCCGGTGGGCTGATAACCTACCTTTGCCAAGGTCCCATTTTCGGGATTCACGGCAAAGATGGCGATGCCGTCTTCTTTCAGACGGTTGCTGGCGTAGAGGTATTTCCCATCCGGACTGAGGTGGATGTCTGCACTTCCACGGGCGGCTACGGTGTCGGCTGTGATAGTCTGTATCTGTTCCAGGCGGCCGTCGTCGTAACTGAAGGCAATGACCTTACCGGACAGTTCGGTGATGAGATAGGCAAACTTCCCGTTAGGGCTGAATGTCAGATGGCGCGGGCCGGAATCTGCCTCAATGCCAACGGCTTCCAGAGAAGCATGAGGAATAGGGTTGTCGGGGTGCATCACAAAGCGCAGGATGCGGTCGGCACTGAAGTCGGTGGCGAAGATATACTTTCCGTCCGGTGAAAAGACCGTGCAATGGATGTGGGGAGTGGCTTGCCGTATGGCGTCGGGACCGGTGGCAGAGCCTTGAAAGAGCGTGTCTGCAGGAGCCAAAGTGCCGTCTTTCTGTAAAGGAAAGACGGACATGGTTCCACCGCTGTAGTTGGCAGTCAACACTTCCCGGCCATTGGTGGCCACGTAGCAGGGGTCGGCGCCGAAGGTGGGAACGGTGTTCAGCAGGCGCAGTTCTCCCGTTTCCCGGTCGAAGGCAAGGGAGCTGAGGGCTGCTGTGCTGTCGTTCATTTCACTGACGGCATAGACAAATTCGCCATCTTCCGAGGGGACGAGGTAGGAGGGATTGGGCAATGCCGCTGAACTGAGCGGAACGGCTGTTCCCGTCTCCTGATTAAAGCGGAAGGTATAGATACCCTTGCTTGAGCCATTCGTGTAAGTACCTATTAGCATGGCGAGTTCGTCCTGGTCACCGTTAGTGCCCTTTGGAGAAGAGCCACATGCTGTCAAACCTAATCCGAGCATACAGAAAAGAAGTGTTTTCATTAATTTAATGTGTTAATGTGCCAATATGCTAATGTGCTAATTGGCTGCGCTGTATATGCTGCATGGTCATTGGTACATTAGCATATTGGCACATTAGCACATTAAAATTTAACTTCGGCAATACTGACGCGGTCATCGTTCAGCACGATGCGGAGGTCGCTGGCGGTAGTGCCTTTGAACGGATAGGAAATCAGTTTGCCGTATTCGCTGACGGTGCCCGAATATACGGTGAGGAACTGTCCGCCACCGCCCGAGAGCTGGATTTCGAAGGTTGCCGGCAGGTTGTTGTCACGTGTAAAGGCAATGGCAACTTTATCTACCTTGGCTCCGTTCTTTAAGGCAAAGGTAATATAATCTCCCTTATTTCCTTGCCATGCGGTATTGATTTTTTCGTCGAGCACGTTTTCGGCATCCTCTGGGTTGGTGCTGGCACTCACACGCTTTGCTGGTTTTTGGGCTTCAATGGCTTTGGCACGGGTCTGGTAGTCTTCTACGGTCAGCGTTCCGTTCAGGCGGATGTCTTCGGAAGAGGCGCCGGCCATGAGCACGAAGTCGCCGGGTTCCACCACCCATTTCATGTCGGCGTCCAGAAGCTCCAGGTGCTTGCGGTCGATGGTGAAGGACAGCTCCTGGGCTTCGCCCGGTTCGAGGTGGATGCGCTGGAAGCCTGCAAGATTCTTTTCGTAGGTGGTGATGCTGCTCAGTACGTCGCGGATATAGAGCTGCACTACTTCATCTCCGGCACGTTTGCCGGTGTTGGTCACCTTCAGGCGGACGGTGGCAGACTCGTTCGGGGTGATGACTCGGGGGGTGATGTCGAGGTCGGAGTACTCGAAGGTGGTGTAGCTCAAGCCGTAACCGAAGGGGTAGAGTGCTCCGTTGATGCGTGACATGTTGCCCGTAGGTCCCGGATTCTTACCGCCGTCTATCTGTGAAGAAGGTTTGCAGGGGAAGTTGAAGGGGATTTGCCCTACGGTCTTGGGGAAGGTCACCGTCAGCTTTCCACCGGGGTTGTAGTCGCCGAAGAGGATGTCGGCCAGGGCTGTTCCGCCTTTGGAGCCGGGATACCAGGCTTCGAGGATAGCGGGGACGAACTTGTCTGCCCAGTTGATGGAGAGCGGGCGTCCGTTGATGAGTATCAGTACGACGGGCTTGCCCGTGGCTTGTATGGCTTGAAGCAGTTGCAACTGCCGGCCGGGCAGGTCGAGGCTGGTGCGCGATTTGTTTTCGCCGCAGGTGCGTTGTCCGCCGCCCAATACTACGACGGCAACATCAGCTTGGCGGGCATTTTCTACGGCTTTGTCTATCTCGGCTTGCTCGTCGTCGGTCAGAGGATCGTCTATGATTTCACTTTCGGGCCAGTGGGCATCCACTAGGTCGCAGCCTTTGGTGTAGAGCACCTCTGCCTTGCCTTTTGTCTTTTCTTGAATGCCTTCCAGTACAGTGGTCACCTCTACGGCAAGGGGGCCGTAATGGGTCAGCGCGTAGCCTTCTTCGTTGGCATTGGGACCACAGACGGCAATCTTCTTGGTGGAGTTGATGTCTAAGGGCAACAGCTCACCGGCATTCTTCAGCAGAACGATGGACTCGCGGGATGCCTGCAAGGCGATGGCTTCGTTCTCTTCTTTTTCCACTTCACGGTCGGCACCGGCAATGTGTGGGTTCAGATATTAAAGAGTTCCCCGAAGTATGGGATGATGTCATCCACAAAAAACTACAGAACGAAAATCTGACCTTCAATCAGATCGAGCTGCTGAGCAAGCCGGTCATTGCCGCTATGGAGGGGAATGTACTGGGCGGTGGATGCGAGATCTCCATGGCCTGCGACATTCGTATCCTGTCTGAAACAGGAAGGATCGGACTGCCGGAGATCAATCTCGGCGTGTTCCCCGGCAGCGGAGGCCTTTTCCGGCTTGCAAGGCTCGTGGGTCCGGCGAAAGCGGTGGAAATGCTTTATACGGGGCAAGTGATCTGCGCCAAAGATGCATTGGAACTGGGTCTGGTCAACCGCGTTGTTCCACAGGGAACAGCATGCACCGCCGCCCTGGAGCTGGCGGATCAGATCGCGCAGAAGCCGTTCGAGGCGATCCGTTTGATCAAGCGCGGCGTACGGGAGCTTTGGCAGAAGACAACAGAAGAGTGCTTCTATACAAATCTTGAGCTGAGTCGGGCAGTGTTTAAAAGCGCTGATTGTGCCGAGGGCGTTGATGCGTTTTTGAACAAGCGCAGTCCTCATTTCAATAAATGAGGTAGCCGCCATATGAATTATACAACTGATGTGCTGATTATTGGGGGAGGGGCGGCGGCGTGCCGCGCGGCATTGTCAGCAGCAGATGCTGGCGCGCAGGTGATCCTGGCAAGCAAGCGCCCGCCGGAACAGGCCGGCGCCACGAGTTATCCTGTAGCTGAAATGGCCGGATATAACGCCGGAGACCCAAGTTGTGCCGGGGATGTTGAACGGCATTATCAGGACATTATGACTGCGGGGCAGGGCATGGCCGACCCGGAAGTTGCGGCGACGCTTGCAGCGCACGCACCACAGACGATCCGGCAGCTGGAGGAATGGGGAGTTCCCTTTGAAAAAGAAGAGGATGGGTACTATGTATTCAAAAGCTGTTTTTCCAGCCAGCCCCGCACCCATGTTATCCGCGGACATGGCGAACCAATCATCCGCGCCATGCTTCACCAAATTCGGCTGCGCAGCCAGATCACGCTATTTGATGATATAACCATCGTGAAGCTCTTGACGGACGGTTCAGCCTGCTGTGGAGCCTGGGGCTTCTGCGCTGATGGAACGGAAGTCACGATCACGGCAGGTGCTGTGGTGTTAGCCACAGGGGGAGCCAGTCAATGTTCTTCAGGGAATCTGCAACTTCTGCGAACTTGCAGCCGTTGATGCCAGCATACATCCGGTCGATACAGCTGTGAATAATCGGATTCTGTTCGTAGTATGCACCCGGATGGTAACCCTGTGCCTTGAGGGCGTTCACTTCTTCGGTCTTCATACCAAAGATGAGGATGTTATCCGAACCAACTGCGTCGCCGATTTCGATGTTTGCACCGTCTAGAGTCCCCAGTGTGATTGCACCGTTCAGCATCAGCTTCATGTTACCAGTACCGGAAGCTTCTGTACCAGCCAGAGAAATCTGTTCAGAAATATCACTTGCCGGCATCAGCAGTTCAGACAGGGTAACCTTGTAATCTTCGAGGAAGTAAACGGACAACTTCTCGGAAATACGTGGATTCTTGCGGATTTCTTCGGACAGTGCCCAAATCATCTTGATGATCTGCTTTGCCAGATAGTAACCCGGAGCAGCCTTTGCAGCGAAGATGTAGGTCTTTGGAGCAAAGTCAGCGTTCGGATGATCCAGCAAGTACTGATACTGAGCCAGAATGTTCATGACATTCAGGTGCTGCCGCTTGTATTCATGCAGACGCTTTACCTGTACGTCGAAGATGCTGTCCGTGTTCAGAAGGACACCGCTCTTCTGCTTAACATACTTTGCGAAGCGTTCCTTGTTTTCCTTCTTGATTTTCCGCAGCTGTTCCAGAACAGCCTTGTCATTTTCAAAGACATCGAGCTTTTTCAGTTCGCTGCCGTCTACCAAGAACTTGTTACCAATCTTTTCCCGCAGCAGCTTGGTCAGACCCGGATTGGACTGATACAGCCATCTTCTGTAAGCAATACCATTGGTAACATTCTTGAACTTGTTCGGGGTATCCAGATATTCATCATGGAAAACAGATTCCTTGATGATTTCGGAGTGCAGCTTAGAAACGCCATTGACGCTGTGAGAAGCCATTACACACAGAGTTGCCATGTGAATCTGATTGTCCTTGATGATGGACATTCTGGTGGTCTTTGCACTGTCGCCACCGTTGCGTTCCATCAGGCTTGCACAGTAACGGTTGTTGATTTCTACGATAATCTGGAAGATTCTCGGAATAATCTGCTTTACAAGGTTGACATCCCACTTTTCCAGAGCTTCTGCCATAACGGTGTGGTTGGTGTAAGCAAAGGTGTTGGTAACGATGTGCCAAGCGTGATCCCAAGTATAACCGCAGTCATCCAGCAGAACCCGCATCAGTTCCGGAATGGCAAGGGTCGGGTGGGTGTCGTTGATGTGGATGGCAACCTTTTCGTGCAGGTTATCCAGTGTACCGTATACGCTCATGTGGTGGTTTACAATATCACCGATGGCAGCAGCACTCAGGAAGTACTGCTGACGCAGACGCAGGGACTTTCCTTCGAGGTGGTTGTCGTTCGGATACAGAACCTTAGAAATTGCATTTGCCATGGAGTTCTGGCTCAATGCACTTGCATAGTTCCCTTCGTTGAAGGACTTCATATCAAAGCTTGGAGCTTTTGCCTGCCACAGACGCAGAGCAGAAACGCCTTCACTGCCGTAACCAGAAACATACAGGTCGTACGGAATTGCCAGTACGGTGTTGTAGTTGTGGTGAGAGAGGTAGTGATAGGAATCCTGCCAGTATTCATGAATTTCGCCTTCAAAGTGTACTTCAATGGCTTCATCCGGCTTCGGGTCGAGCCATACAGAACCGCCCGGCAGCCAGTTGTCCGGGAATTCGGTCTGCCAGCCGTCCTGAAGTTCCTGACGGAAGATCCCGTATTCATAGCAGATGGAATGACCGGTTGCCGGAATGCCCTGTGTTGCCATTGCATCCAGATAGCAAGCAGCCAGTCTGCCCAGACCGCCGTTGCCCAGACCAGCATCCGGTTCCTGTTCATAAATCTGGTTGATGTTGATGTGATAATCATCCAGGATGGAAGTCACATCGTCTACCAGTTCGAGGTTGTATAAAGTTGTCTTGAGGGAACGACCCATCAGGAATTCCATGGAAAGATAATAAACTTTCTTTCCGCCGATGGAATTGGTCTTGTTGACGAAGTGCTGCCGCATATGCTTCAGACGCTGTACCATCATTGCAGACAGAACCTGATAAATCTGGCTGTCGGAAGCTTCATCCGGGGAAACGCTGCAATCCAGCTGCAAACGGTCGATGAACTGCTGTTTCAGTTCCTCTTTTTGCGTGAGTTGTTTTTTCTCCATAAATTTTTTCTCCGTTCCTCGATGCATGAAAAAATGAATCCTAGTATTGCCGTGCGAGAATTGCCGGCAGGGGAAGCGGCACCTGCATCGTTGATACCACTAATTATATTTATTATACTCTGTTTTTGGTGCATTTGCAATTGCTGTTTTCGCCAAACTTTTCCGACAGGAAGGGCAGAAAATACAGCAGGCATCAAAGAAAACGGATAAAAAGCCAACACATAAAATAAAAGTGTTGATTTATTATCCCCGCAAATGCTTTTTTTATTGTAGCATGGAATTGTTTCGGGTACAAGTAAAATTCTGTAAATTCTCATGCGGATTTCCAAGATCAGCGGGGAATTCTGGAAAAAAGAAGACTCGGATAGAACCGGGAATTGTTGGGAAAACGGCGATTCCCGTGTGAAATCAACAGAAATTTTTGTATTCCTTGCACAAAATTGTCGAATTTTTTGGATTTCCAACTGTACTTTCTCGATAAAGAACGGAAAAAACCGATGAAAAAGTCTTGCAAAACGGTTACAAGTGTGCTATAATAAGGGCAGTACGGTACAGAAATGAACCATCTTTTCTGCCGTGGGGGACGGCAAGTTTTTATCAAAAACAATGCCGTTTTCTTTTGCAATGCAGGCGATCGGGACAGAGAGAAACCCAGAAGCTCGACAGGCTGTTTCCGACAACGGTAGGTTTTGCAGGACAATGCACCCTGTTGCAACGAATCCGGGCAAGTCTGCTTCCACGTTTTTCCCTGCATCGAACAACTGCATTGCCGACAGACCGGACGGCGTGTTTCGGCTGCCGTACAAGCGATGCAGCCATAGACTGCTGTATACGCACCTGAAGTGAATCAACAAAAGGAGTATACGTTATGTTCAAAAAACTTTCAGCAGTCGCTTGTTCCTGTATCACGGTTCTTCTGCTGCTGTTATCTCTGATTGGCGGTGCAGTACATACTGCGGCAGCAACCCTTGACGAGATGACATCTACTGCAATCTCCTGTATCATGTCCCATGAAGGTTCTTATGGCTCAGTCAACCGCAACGACTGCGGTGCCGTCAGCATCGGAAAGCTGCAATGGCACGCTGGTCGGGCACTGGGCTTACTCCAGAGCATTTGCTATAGTGCTCCGGACTTGTCCCAGTCCACTCTGGGCAGCACCCTTTACAATGAAATCCTGTCTTCTCCAAACTGGAATTACAGAACATTCACAGTTTCTGAGGGAAGTGCCGTTGCAACACTGCTGACAACGGATGCTGGTATTGCAGCACAGGACGCACTCGCTTATTCCGATGTACAGGGTTACATCGTTTCCGGTCAGAATAAAGGACTGGTGAGCGAAGGTGCATTGGTCATGTATGCCGATATTTACAACTTTGGCAGCGGCATCGCTTCCAGAATTGCTTCCCGTGCAGCCGGCTATGCTGGTTCTTACGGTGCAGTTTCTCTGGATGATATGTATCGTGCCGCAATGAATGACAGCTACAATTCGGACGCTGCGTTTGTACAGCGTACCAACATGGTTTATCAGAGCCTTCTGAGTATGAACATTGGTGACGGAGATACGGAAACCACCGCTCCAGTTACCGACCCAACCGACGAACCGACACAGGAAACAACTACTGTGGTTACTTCTGAATTTTCGGACAGCTATGCAGGCACTTATGTTGTCACTGCTTCCGCTCTGAACTTGAGAAGTAATCCGTCCACATCCGCTTCTGTTGTTGCAACCCTGCCGAAAAACGCAGTGGTTACTGTAACAATGGCAGATGGCAAGTGGGCAGCCGTAACGTATGAGGGCAAGAACGGTTATTGCTCCATGGATTACCTGACGGTAATGCCGGATGTGACAACCGTTCCGGAAGAAGAAACAACCACCACTACTACTGAAACCACAACCACAACGGAAGAAATGACAACCATTTCTGAAGAAATCACTACAACAGAAGAAACAACCACAACTACAGAAGCAATCACAATGGAAGAAACGACAACTGTAGAAACGGACGCAGAAGTAACAGAAACCGAAACTTCTGCAACCGAAGAAACTGTTACAACGACCACCGCAGCTGCGATTGATGACAACAAGAATCATGGCGTTGCTGCAACCCTGTATGGGGATGTCGATGGTGACGGCGAAGTTACTGCAATTGATGCCGTTCTTCTGCAAAAGCACATCAATGGTATGGTATTTTTATCCCATGAACAAATGGCAAATGCCGATTGTGTTGCAGATGGCGTGCTGGACGAAGCAGACGTTGCTGTTATTTTACAGCACCTGATTGGTCATTACACAGCACTGCCGATTTATTAATGCAAGCTCTCTTACAAAAATGACGAAAAAAAGACCTGTGCAGCCGGAACGAACCGGCGGCAAAGGTCTTTTTTCTTTTGCCGATTGAAGCAAAATCAAAGCAAAAAGCGGCTGAAATGCTGGATTTCTCAAAACGAAACAGTCACAGGCGATGTGGAAAATTCGTTGAAAGCAGTCCGTATTTTGCAGAGGAATTCTTTAAAATGGGGAAAAAGCAAAATTCCCAGCACAGTTTGTGGAAAATCAACTGTGCTGGGAATTCTATTTGTTTCGCATTGAAATTGAAAGAGAAAATGCTTACTTTCTTCTGTTGTTGTGCTTGGTCATTGGCTTGGAAGTTGCCTTTCTGTTGACTGTCTTTGCAGCAGCGGTTTTCGGTGCAGTTGTAGTAGTTGTGGTAGCGGTAGCAGCTTCCTTCTTTTCTTCAACAACCGGAGCAGCAGCCTTTGCAGTGGTTGCAGCAGCTTCCTTCTTTTCTTCTACGACCGGAGCGGTAGCCTTTGCAGGAGTAGTTGCAGTTTCTTTCTTTTCTTCAATAACCGGAGTAGCAGCAGCCTTGCAAGTGGTTTCTTTCTTGGTTTCAGCAGCAGTTGCCTTGCAGCAAGCCGGCTTCTTTTCAACTGTCGGAGCAGCTTCTTTTTTCGGAGCTTCTGCCTTCTTTGGAGCTGGTACAGCAGCAAACAGCTTTGCAGCAGATTCCATGCAGCCCTGTACAAATGCCTTTTCCTGTGCAACGGCTTCCGGCAGTGTGGTTTCTCTCCGCAGCAGTGCAAACAAAGTGCTGTGCGGCAGGGTAACTGCGGCGGTGTTATCACGATAATCATACGGCTGTACATTCAGTACCCCATCGGTTACTTCTGCATAGAAGATGCCACAGCCATCCTCGGTTACTTCAATCTGAATGGCAACGTGACCATTCAGACCGCTGACATTGGCGTTTGCAAATCCAGCTTTTGCTGCGTCAAACATTTCAAAAAACGTCATAAAAAAATCGTCCTTTCTGCATGACATCGCTTTTTTTTTGCGGTGTCGCTTGTCGGTTTGCAGGTTTGATTTCCCGATTGGAAATTCTGCTGCATATTGTTTATAGTATAGCAGAATTCTGGGGGAAAGTCAATGTAAATGCAGATAAACCGTGAAAAAAACGTGGAAACATTTATCTTGTGTCGAAAAAAGAACCCTGCTTTTGTGCATAATTACAGAAAAAGCGACAGAACCCGCCAAAAGTGTGCAGAAAGTTGAATCTCTGAAAAAAATTGTAAAACCCCCTTGACAAATCCCGAAAAATCCGTTATACTTGTAAAGCAGTCTACCTTTACAGATAACGGAGGGCTGGACATGGCAAAAGATTTGCGAATCATTCTCTTATTGGATTGCTATGGGGCATTCTTGACCCCCCGACAGCAAGAAATGATGACGCATTATTACAGCGAAGACTTGTCGCTTGGCGAAATCGCCGCCCTGACGGGGACAACCCGGCAGGCTGTGCGGGATAGCGTAAAACGCAGCGAACAAGTGCTGAATGATATGGAAGAAAAGTTGCAGTTTGCAGAAAAGCTCTGTGCACTGCGGCAAAATTATGCGACAATTGCCCAGACAGCGGAAACACTGGCAGCCAATCGTGCCGAGCCTGTGGTACAGCATGCCTGTGCTGCGATTTGCAGCTGTGTGGAAGCGGGCTTAGAGCTGCTCTAAACGAAAAATGACAGCAGGGAGGGTTTCACCATGGCGTTTGAAGGATTGTCAGATAAGCTTGGAAACGTGTTCAAAAAACTGCGTTCGCACGGAAAGCTCACAGAAGCAGACGTAAAGGAAGCCATGCGGGAAGTCCGGATGGCACTGCTCGAAGCCGATGTCAGCTATAAAGTCGTAAAGGATTTTGTAGCAAAGGTTTCTGCCCGTGCGGTCGGAGAAGAAGTGTTAAACAGCCTGACTCCGGCACAGCAGGTTGTCAAGATTGTAAACGAAGAATTGTGTGCCCTGATGGGCAACAACAATGCACGCATCAATTTCCCGTCAAAGCCGCCGTGTGTGATTATGTTCTGCGGTTTGCAGGGTTCTGGTAAAACGACTCATGCAGCAAAGCTGGCAAAGATGCTGAAAAAAGAGGGACATTATCCGCTCCTCGTTGCGTGTGATATTTATCGTCCGGCTGCGATTCATCAGTTGCAGGTTGTTGGCGAACGGGCTGGCGTAAAAGTATTTGAAATGGGACAGATTTCCCCGATGATTATTGCAAAAGAAGCGATGAAGTTTGCAAAAGACCACGGGCATGACGTTGTCATTCTGGATACTGCCGGACGCTTGCACATCGATTTAGAGCTGATGGGAGAATTGAAGCAGCTGAAAGAACTCACCCATCCAGATGAAATCATGTTGGTTGTCGATGCGATGACCGGTCAGGATGCTGTCAATGTTGCAAAGGCATTTGATGATGCGTTGGGAATCGACAGCGTTTTGATGTCGAAGCTGGACTCTGACACCCGTGGCGGTGCAGCCTTGTCCGTTCTGGCAGTAACTGGTAAGCCAATTAAATACGTCGGCATGGGCGAAAAGCTGGATGATTTTGAACCGTTCCATCCGGAACGAATGGCATCCCGTATTCTGGGGATGGGCGATGTGCTGACGCTGATTGAAAAGGCAGAAAGTACCGTCAATGAAAAAGATGCCAGAAAACTGGCACAGAAACTGGAAGAAAACAAGTTCGATATGAATGACCTGCTGGATCAGCTGCGGCAGATTCAGAAAATGGGTTCACTCAAGTCGATTATTGGAATGCTGCCGGGTGTTGGCGATAAGATGAAAGATGTCGATTTGGATGACAGACAGTTTGTCCGAATCGAAGCAATGATTACTTCAATGACCAAGGCAGAACGGGCAAAGCCCTCTATCATCAATCCATCCCGCAAGCGGCGAATTGCAGCCGGCAGCGGTACAAAGGTGGAAGAAATCAATCGGCTGTTAAAGCAGTTCGAACAGATGCAGAAGATGATGAAACAGTTCGGCAGCAAGGGCGGAAAATTGGGTCGGCGTGCCAGAAAGCAGCTTGCCGGCATGAATCTGGAGCAGCTCCAGAACAGTATTCCGGGTAACATTCCAGGCGTTCCGCCGGGGCTGATGCCGAAAAAATGATATGCATTCCCGCAGGTTAACTGCTGGAGATAGATTGCACGCTTTCGGAGCGTGTGCCAATAAAAAATTACAAGAGTAACATGGAGGAAACCAAAATGGCAGTAAAAATCAGACTGAGAAGAATGGGTGCAAAGAAGGCTCCTTTTTATCGTATCGTAGTAGCAGATGAACGGTACCCGAGAGATGGCAGATTCATCGAAGAAATCGGTTCTTATGACCCGACCAAGAATCCGGCAGCAGTTGTTGTTGACGCTGACAAGGTAAAGCAGTGGCTGGGTAACGGTGCACAGCCGACCGATTCTGTAAAGTGCATCCTGAAGAAGGAAGGCATTCTCTAAGAAGAATGGATGAGCCGGAACGGAATCGTCAGTGCTGACATCCGTTTTCCCTTTCTGAGAGAAGGAGGAGCATCATGCAGGAATTATTACGGACAATTGTAGCTGGTCTGGTAGAAGATCCGTCTGCAATTGCAATTACCGAAGACGCACCGAATGAAGAAGACGTGATTGTATATCATCTGCACGTTGCGGCAGACGATATGGGTCGTGTCATCGGCAAGCAGGGCAGAATTGCCCGTGCGATTCGGATCATCATGCGTTCTGGTGCTGCAAAGAGCAATCAGAAAATTGCAGTTGAAATTGATTGAATCACCGCAGAACAGGCGTACCGGAAACGGCACGTCTGTTTTTATAAGCAGAACTTTTTGAAAGGAGCGATTCCCTTATGAATCCGAAAAAGATTGGAATTACCATCGCCTCAGCATTGTTCGTCCTGATTGGCGGCATTACCGGCGTGCAGTATTTGCAGGATTCGCCGGAAGAATCATCTTCATCTGATGCACTGACTGCCTCCGGTTCGGAAACCACGGCTGCCGCAACCGAAACCTATCAGACCACCGCAGCGACCGAAACCACGACGGTTTCCATGCAGACAACAGCACCGGCACAGACGGAATCTGCTCCGGCAATGACGCTGGTTTCGGATGCAAAAGGGGCATCCTATTATACATTCCGAACAGATGCATTATTGGAAAGCCATTATGAAAAGCATGGAATTGAAATGGGATTTGACAGTGCAGCCGCCTATGAAGCAGCAGCGAATGCCGTCATTGCGAATCCGGAAGTTCTGCACAAGTATGAATCAGAGGATGGCGACGACGTGTATTATTTAGCCGATACCAATGAATTTGTGGTGGTTTCCGTGGACGGTTACCTGCGAACCTATTTTGAACCGTCCGCCGGCATGGCATATTATGAACGGCAGTAAGGAGAGAGAAACGCAGATGAAATCGTATTTAGAGATTGGAAAAATCGTCACCCTGCACGGGCTGCGTGGCGATGTAAAGGTACAGCCTTGGTGTGATGATGCGGAATTTCTATGTGAATTTCCGGTGTTATACTTGGGAAAAGAGAAGAAAGAAGTGGAAGTATCCCACGCTCGCCCACAAAAAAACATGGTGCTGCTGCATTTGGAAGGTTATGACACCCCAGAACAGGCAGAAACCCTCCGCAATCAGATTTTATACCTGAATCGGGAAGATGTTGAACTGGAAGAGGGAACGTATTTCATTCAGGACTTGATTGGTCTGGATGTTATAGATGCAGACAATGGAACGGCTTACGGAACACTGAAAGACGTCCTGCAAACCGGAGCGAATGATGTCTATGTCGTACAGGCAGAGGGTGGAAAGGAACTTCTGATTCCAGCCATTCCGGATGTCATTGTAGAAACAAACATAGAAGAACACTGCATGAAAATTCGACCATTGGAGGGCTTGTTGGATGCAAATTGACATTGCAACCCTGTTTCCGGAAATGTGTGATGCGGTTTTACAGGAGAGCATTCTCGGCAGAGCACAGAAAAGCGGTGCGATTTCCGTGCAGTGCTGGAACATTCGGGATTATACGCTGAACAAGCACAAGCGTGTGGATGATGTGCCATATGGTGGCGGACGAGGCATGGTCATGCAGGCAGACCCGATTTATCGCTGCTGGGAGGCAGTCTGTGCAGAACGAGAGTCCAAACCGCATTGTATTTATCTTTCTCCGAAAGGCAGTGTGTTCACACAGCAAAAAGCCGTTGCATTATCGCAGCTGCCGCATTTATTTTTGCTTTGCGGGCATTATGAGGGAATTGATCAGCGAATTTTGGATACCATAATAGACGAGGAGATTTCCATCGGGGACTATGTGCTGACGGGCGGAGAACTGCCAGCATTGGTTCTGACGGATGCCGTTGCAAGAATGTGCGAGGGCGTGTTGCCAGATGCTGTCTGTTTTGAAGAGGAGAGCCATTATAACGGCTTGCTGGAATATCCGCAGTATACCCGTCCAGAGGTCTGGCATGAGCAGGCTGTTCCGCCAGTTTTACTGTCTGGACACCACAAAAATATTGAAACTTGGCGGTTTGCTGCCAGCTTACAGGAAACCAAAGAGAAACGTCCGGATCTTTATGCAAAGTATGTTGACAAAAAATAGAGAAAAACAGTTACCCCATTTTAACAAACTGTGAGTGAAAAAAATCAACAGTTTTTAATGTTGTGATTATACACAAAATGGGCTGGATTGTGCAACAGCGTTTGCGACAATGCATAGAATTTTTTTGGAAAAGCACCTTTTTTCGCAAATTGTGCGTTGACAGACCTGGGAAAATCCGCTATAATGAAAATAGTGAAAGGCACTGGCAGCCAAAAGCTGCAATGAAGTTGGGAAAGTAAATTTTCAATATATAAGATGGGAGAGTTTGTTTATGTACAGTAAAGATGTAATGGTACAGAATCAGGTTGGTCTGCATGCAAGACCGGCTACATTCTTTATTCAGAAGGCGAACGAATTCCGTTCCTCTATCTGGATCGAAAAGGAAGAACGTCGTGTAAACGCAAAGAGCCTGCTGGGCATTTTGTCCTTGGGAATCATTGGCGGTACACAGATCAAGATTATTGCTGATGGTGCAGATGAACAGGCTGCTGTAAATGCACTGGTAGAACTGGTAGAAAGCGGCTTTAGCGAAGAAACAAGATAACAGTATGTTGCCTTTTCACAATTGGTAAGCACAATCTGAATGAATCACGAGATTTCGTGAAAACTCACAGGAGAGAACACCCGGAAGGGCATTCGTTCTTCTGTGAGGTTTTTTATATGCTTTTTTGGGTGAGTGGGAGCGATTACGAGCCAACTTGTCCGAATCGCACCATGTTTTCACAGAAAATCCCATACCCTTTGGTTGGGTCATCGACAAATACATGCGTGACAGCACCGACGAGTTTTCCATTTTGCAGAATCGGGCTGCCGCTCATTCCCTGTACAATTCCGCCGGTTTCCTGTAACAGGGTAGGATCTGTGACAGAAAGCACCATGTTTTGTGTGCTGTCGCTGCCATTGTAATCAATTTCTTCAATTTCGATGGTATACGATGCGGGTTCTGTGCCGGAGATGGTGCAAAGAATGGTGGCTTCTCCGGGGACAACTTCCTGCTTGAACGCCATAGGAATCGCTTCCGTGTTCGGGGCTGGATTTTGGTTCAGCATGCCAAATACCCCACAGCGATTGTTGCAGAGCAGCTTGCCGAATGGCTCGGCATCGTCTAAAAACTGTCCCTGCAACATTCCCGGCTTTCCGGCACTGCCCTTTTGAACGCCTTGAATCTGAACAGGGCAGGCTTCGCCCTCTGAGATGGGGATACATGTTCCGGTGTCCGTGTCGCAGATGGGATGCCCCAGTCCGCCAAATGCACCGCTTTCCGGCTCGTAGAACGTAAATGTGCCAACGCCAGCAGTGCTGTCCCGTACCCATAGCCCTGTTTCATACTGCTGGTCAGCGGTGGAATAGACGGGATGCACCGTCAAAGTCTGTTCTTTTCCCTCTCGTTGAATGGTAATCGAGAGCGGTTCGCTGCCAGCATTGCGAATGGAAGCCTGTACTTCCTCACTGCTGTTGACAGGAACGGCATTGATGGCATGAATCATATCGCCCTTTTGAAAGCCGGCATCTTCTGCCGGACAGCAAGTGCCGTCGGTACTGGTGACGTTTCCAAATCCCACGACCATGACACCATCCATGTGCAGCTTAATGCCGAATGGCTGACCGCAGGGGATAAAGGATGGAGCTGTAATGGTTTGTACCGAAACGGTCTTAATTGGAACAATGCCGAATAGACATAGTGTATACTGTTCTTCGGTTGCAGCGGTGCTGGAAAAGGCAGCCTTAACTTGTTCTGGTTCAGATTCTGCGGTGATGTGCAGGGCGGTGGAGAGTGCCAGTGCAGAACCATTCCGGACATAATAGCTGTCCGGCAGCCGCCAGGCATAGTATCCGGCAGCTGCATAGACGGGAAGCACTGTCAGCAGCATTGCCGCAGCAAGGCGGCGAAACCATGTTTGCATAAAGAACCTTCTTTCTTCAAATCTAGAATGCAACCCTTGCATTCTGAGAATACTATGTACCGATTTGGGGCGATTATTGTAGGCAAATGACCGGGTAATTTGGATGGAACAATCCGGAAAATCGGCAGCTTGTCCAAATCTCTAAAATGATTGGAAAATGTAACAAGAATGTCGCAAATCCGTTTCATTTGTCTGCGAGAATCTGTAAAAAATGAAAAATCATAGAATTGTTATGAAAAACCCGTTGTCGATTTTGTGATATTTTATGGAATTCTCTCTTTTTTGACAAAAATCGACAACATCTTCTCTTGCAGAAATGTTGTAATTGTGTTAAAATGATACTAGTAGGTTGAGAAAAAGGGAGGAGACCCCAAAATGGACAGCAAAATCAAAGTCTTGATTGGTGATGACAGTGCGGAATACGGCATCGCATGTGCCAGCAGCCTGCGGGCAGCCGGTCTGTATGTCATCACCAGAAGAAAGGATGGACGGACACTCGTCGATGCGATTCAGCATGACGCACCGGATGTAGTCATCGTGGATGCGGTTTTACCGAATCTGGATGCCATGGAACTCATGCGGCGTGTCCGTTCCGGAACGGGCAAGCAACCCTATTTTATTGTAACATCAGCATATGATAGTGCATTTATAGAGAAACAGGCGATGGAGTCAGGTGCATCTTATTTTATGCTGAAGCCGTTCAATTTGGAGATGCTGGGACAGAGAATCATTCGGCTGGTACAGGGCGACCAGAAAGAACCAACCAAAGAGATAGAAGAAGATTTGGAGTTCGTTGTAACCGAAACGATTCATCAGCTGGGTGTCCCTGCACACATCAAAGGGTATCATTATCTGCGGGTAGCCATTTTGCTTTCGATTGACAATCAGGAATTGTTGGAGAGCGTTACAAAAATGCTCTATCCCGCAGTGGCAAAACATTTTGATACCACCTCGTCCCGTGTGGAGCGTGCCATTCGCCACGCCATTGAAATTGCATGGGATCGGGGCGACTTGGATACGTTAAATACTTTCTTCGGATATACGGTCAATACGGCAAAAGGCAAGCCGACCAACTCCGAATTTATTGCGTTGATTACGGATAAATTGCGGCTGCAATACCGCCGAAATAAACGGCGGTGGGCATAAGCGAATTTGGATTCCCTCCGGTTTTTGGAAAGCGGAACATCCAGATTCCAAAAGCCGCATAAATATATTTTATGCAGGAGGCTGAATCAATATGCAGTTTGAACAAAAAACACTTTCCAAAATCCAGTGGAATCCATTTGATATGATTGGAAAACAGTGGTACTTACTGACCGCCGGCGGTCTGTCCGATTATAACACCATGACCGCATCATGGGGCTTTATGGGTGAAATGTGGGGAAAGCCGTCTTTCCTCTGTGGTGTTCGGACGAATCGACATACCCTTCCGTTTATGGAACAGAACGACTGTTTCAGTGTGTCATTTTTTGAGGAATCCCAGCGTGCAGCGTTGCAGTTCTGTGGCACGCATTCCGGCAGAGATTACGACAAGGCAAAGGAAACAGGTCTGACACCAGTCGAACTGGATGGTGTTGCAACGTTTGCAGAAGCAAAGCTGGTTCTGATTTGCAAGAAACAGTATACCGATATGCTGAAGCCGGAGGGATTTTTGATTCCGGAAACTTACCAGAGATGGTATAACACCGACCCACTGCATAAATTATTTGTCGGTGAAATTCTGGCAGCCTATGAAAGAACGGATGCCTGAGCCGATGGTTTGCAAAATCTGTAAGAAATGAAAAGTTTCATCAGAAGAAACGCTGTGCCTGCTCTGTTGGAGTGGGGGACAGCGTTTTCTGTTTTTGTGGGCTTTATGCATGGGAAATGCATATATGCAGGAAAACGCTCCAAAATATTCATTTAAAATGAATATTATTCATAAAAGAGCGGTTAACAAAAATTTTTCATGCATATTTATACAGAAATGCTTGACATTTCCAAAAAAGCGTGTATAATAGAAAGCAGTGACAGCACAACCGCTGCTTTCCGGCGGATGATTGCTGATGACAATTTTGAAAACAAAACTGGAGGCGTTCCCTATGGCAAAGGAAATTAAAAAAGTCGTTCTGGCTTATTCGGGCGGACTGGATACATCCATCATTATTCCGTGGCTGAAAGAAAATTATAATAACTGCGAAGTCATCGCTGTTTCTGCTGACGTTGGACAGGGTACAGAACTGGATGGACTGGAAGAAAAGGCAATCAAGACCGGTGCTTCTAAGCTCATCGTTCTGGATCTGAAGGATGAATTTGTAAACGATTATGTATTCCCGACCGTACAGGCTGGTGCTGTTTATGAAAACCGGTATCTGCTGGGTACTTCTTTTGCAAGACCGATCATCGGCAAGAAGCTGGCTGAAATCGCACTCGAAGAAGGTGCAGATGCCATCTGCCACGGTGCAACCGGTAAGGGTAACGACCAGGTTCGGTTTGAACTGGCAATCAAGGCATTCGCTCCGGATATGAAGATCATCGCTCCGTGGAGAGAATGGTCGATCAAGAGCCGTGACGAAGAAATCGACTATGCAGAAGCACACAACATTCCGCTGAAGATTAACCGGGAAACCAACTACTCCAAGGATAAGAACCTGTGGCATCTGTCTCACGAAGGTCTGGATCTGGAAGACCCGGCAAATGAACCGCAGTATGAAAAGAAAGGCTTCCTCGAACTGGGCGTTTCTCCGATTGATGCTCCGGACAAGCCGACTTATGTAACCATTCACTTTGAAAAGGGTATCCCGACTGCCATCGACGGCAAGGAAATGGGCGGCGTTGAAATCGTTGAAACCCTGAACAAGCTGGGCGGCGAAAATGGCATCGGTCTGGCTGACCTCGTAGAAAACCGTCTGGTTGGTATGAAGTCCAGAGGCGTTTATGAAACACCGGGCGGTACGATTCTGTACCACGCACACGATGTTCTGGAAACCATCACACTGGACAAGGAAACTGCAAGAGTCAAGCAGTACCTGAGCATTAAGTTCGCTGACATCGTATACAACGGTCAGTGGTATACACCGCTGCGGGAAGCTCTGACTGCATTTGTCAACGAAACCCAGAAGACAGTAACTGGTGATGTAAAGCTGAAGCTGTACAAGGGCAATATCATCAACGCAGGTGTTACTTCTCCGTACACTCTGTATGATGAAGAAGTTGCAACTTTCGATGCAGAAGATGTTTACAACCAGAAGGATGCAGAAGGCTTTATCAATCTGTTCGGTCTGCCGATTCATGTAAAGGCAAAGCTCGACCAGAAGCGTGGCAAGTAAGCAGCTGTATTTTTTAGGACGAATCAACAGAAAAGCCGGCTTCCATGCCGGCTTTTTTCGATGGTGCAGAGGAAAGAATCCTGCACCGATAGAAAGGACGTTATCGTATGGCTTTATGGGCAGGAAGATTTTCAAAGGAAATTGATGCAGGCGTAAACGCTTTTAACTCGTCTATTTCCTTTGATGCAAGAATGTATCGGCAGGATATTGAAGGCAGTATTGCACATGCAACCATGCTGGGCGACTGCGGTATTATTCCGAAGGAAGACAGTGTACAAATTATTCAGGGCTTGAAAGAAATTTTAGCCGATTTGGACAGTGGAAAGCTGGAATTTGACCCGAATGCAGAAGATATTCATATGTTTGTAGAAGCAGAACTGACAAAGCGGTATGGCGATGTCGGAAAGCGGCTGCATACTTCTCGTTCGAGAAATGACCAAGTTGCATTGGACTTGCGGCTGTATCTGCGGACAGAAATCGCAGAAATTCGGGCACTGGTGCGGAAACTCTGCAAAACATTGGTGAATGTTGCGGAACAGCACACCGAAACAGTAATGCCGGGCTATACCCATTTGCAGCGTGCACAACCGGTGACGTTTGCACATCATCTGCTGGCATATGTACAAATGCTGCTGCGGGATTTGGGCAGACTGGACGACACCGAAAAGCGAATGAATGTTTGTCCGCTGGGCAGCGGTGCTCTGGCAGGAACAACTTACCACATCAATCGGGAACAGACCGCAGAACTGCTGGGTTTTGATGCTCCGATGGCAAACAGCTTGGATGGCGTTTCTGACCGAGATTATTGTATTGAACTGGCAAACGCCATTTCTCTGATTATGATGCATCTTTCTCGGTTCTCCGAAGAAGTCATTCTGTGGTGCTCTTGGGAATTTAAGTTTATTGAATTGGATGATGCCTTTGCAACTGGCTCTTCCATCATGCCGCAGAAGAAAAATCCAGATATCACGGAATTGATTCGGGGTAAGACTGCTCGGGTTTACGGTGATTTGCAGACGTTGTTCGTGATGATGAAGGGCACACCGCTGGCATATAACAAGGATATGCAGGAAGATAAAGAAGCCATTTTCGATGCAGTCGATACCGTGAAGCTGTGTCTGGAAACTTTCATCCCGATGATTGCAACCATGACCGTTCGGAAAGATAATATGCGTGCAGCTGCTGCAAAGGGCTTTATCAATGCAACCGACTGTGCAGATTATCTGGTAAAGAAGGGCATGCCATTCCGGGATGCTTATAAGATTTCTGGTACACTTGTTGCAAAGTGCATTCGGGAAAATCTGACCCTCGAAACTCTGCCGCTTGAAGCCTATCAGGAAATGACACCGCTGTTTACAGAGGATATTTATGATGCCATCAGCTTGGAAACCTGTGTAAAGGGCAGAGTTTCTCAGGGTGGCCCTTCTCCGAAGGCAGTTGCTGTTCAGTTGGAACAGGTCAAGAATATTTTAGCAAGCTGGGAATAAGTAAAAATTGCAATGAAAAATCGATTAAAATGGATTGTTCCGCTCTGCCTGCTCGCTGTGCTGGTGTTGGTGCTGGGAGAATGCTTGATTGGTCTGGTCTGGAATCTGGGTATGACAGCTTCTAGAATCTGGCTGATTGTTGTGATTCTGGCAACCTGTGCGGTAAGCGTTTGGCTGGGGCTGCGGAACGAAAAGGAATGAGAAAAGCATGGGCGTAAATGTATTTATTGATGGACAGGCTGGAACAACTGGTCTGCGAATTTTAGACCGGTTTGCAAACCGGAACGATATTACTTTGCTGCAAATTGACCCGGAAAAGCGGAAAGATGCTGCGGAACGGAAACGGTTGATTAACAGCAGTGACTACACATTTTTGTGTCTGCCGGATGCAGCAGCCAGAGAAGCGGTTTCTCTGATTGAAAATCCGGATGTACGGGTAATCGATGCCTCTACTGCACATCGTATCAATCCGGACTGGGCATATGGTTTTCCGGAATTATCCGCTGCACATCGGGAGAAAATCCGGACATCGAAACGGGTTGCCGTTCCGGGCTGCTATGCAAGCGGATTTAATGCGTTAGTTTATCCGATGGTGCAGCATGGCATCATTGGTGCAGATTATCCGGTACAGTGCTTTGCAGTTTCCGGCTACAGCGGCGGCGGCAATAAGATGATTGCAGAAATTCAGTCACCGGATTGTCCGGAAGAGTCAAAAAGCCCTCGGTTTTATGGGCTGGCAAACAATCATAAACACCTGCCGGAAATGCAGAAGATTTCCGGACTGGCAAACAAGCCGATGTTTACCCCGATTGTAGACGATTTCTTCAATGGTATGGTGGTTTGCGTATCCGTACAGTCTGCAATTGCTGGACATTCTGTTACACCGGAAGCTGTTCATGCAATGTATGCAGAACACTATCAGGGACAGAACTTTGTCAAGGTGATGCCGTTGCTCACCAGCGAAGAAATGACACCGTTCAAGCTGTCCTCGAACGACTTACGGGATACAAACCTGATGCAGATTTTTGTATTCGGCAGTGCTGACCAAGTATTGCTGTGTGCACGTCTGGACAACCTTGGAAAGGGTGCATCTGGTGCAGCAGTTCAGTGCTTGAATATTATGATGGGCATTGACGAAACCACCGGACTGCTCTAATGGCAACGTGGGTCATCCATCTGCGGGTAGCGGATGCCTTGCGGAATCGCTGGCAGCCGCTGCAAACGCTGCCGGAATTGCCGTTTGTCGTTGGGAATCTCGCACCAGATGGCGGCGTGGAGGTATCTCCGCATGTTTACGTGCCGGATTCTGCAACGACCCACTGGACACCGACCGAAAAAAAACGGGATATTGATGCAGAGGCGTTTTGTCGGGCATACCTGCAAAATCCAGCATTAACACCGGAGAAAACGGCATTTTATCGGGGCTATGAAGCCCATCTCCGGACGGATGTGGAATGGATTCGGCAGATTCTAAAGCCGTTGAAGCAGAAGCTGGGCATTGCTCATTTTACCGGAACACCTTATGATGGACTGTTGCGGCAGAATTTGACGTATTTGGAGCAGGCGTTTTGCCGACAGGCAAAATCGTTTCCAGCGTGGGAACTGGCACAGCAGACAAAAGCATTTCCAAATGATGTTTTGCCGTATTATGCGGAAGACACGCTAACGCTGAAGTTGCAGGAACTACGGGAACGATATGCAGAACCCGTTGCACCGCCGAAACCGTATTTGGTTACAGCGGAACAGCTGGATGCGTTTGTCCGGCAGACGGTGGAGCAGATTGTCTGCGTGTGGCAGAAAAAGGAAAGTCAATTGTCCTGAAACAGGGGCAATTTTAGAGCAGGCGTTTTGCCGTATTATGCGGAAGACACGCTAACGCTGAAGTTGCAGAAACTACGGGAACGATATGCAGAACCTGTTGCACCGCCGGAACCGTATTTGGTTACAGCGGAACAGCTGGATGCGTTTGTCCGGCAGACGGTGGAACAGATTGTCAGCGTGTGGCAGAAAAAGGAAAATCAATTCTCCTGAAACAGGGAGCAATCCAATCGGGAAAGAGGAACAACGATGAAAGCATTTGAAGGCTATACCTATCTGGATGGCGGAATCTGTGCTGCAAAGGGATTTCAGGCAAGCGGTACTTATTGCGGCATCAAAAAGGCGATGGCTCCGGACAGCAATGAAGGAGAAATCGGCAAGGAAAAAAATGATATTGCATTGGTGGTTGCAGATACCCTCTGTAACACCGCTGCGGTTTATACACAGAATAAAGTAAAGGGTGCACCCATTCTGGTAATGAAGAAGCACCTGGCTGCAACAGGCGGAAAGGCACGGGCTTTGATTGCCAATTCAAAGAATGCCAACACCTGCAATGCAGACGGCGAAGAAAAGGCAGAAGCAATGTGCAAGCTGACCGCCGATGCACTGGGCATTGCACCGGAAGAAGTAATGGTTATGTCCACCGGTGTCATCGGGCAGATTTTACCGTTAGAGCCGATTGAAAAAGCAATTCCGGTATTGTGTGAGAAGCTCTCTCCGAATGGAAATTTAGAGGCAGCAACTGCAATTATGACCACAGATACTGTTTCTAAGGAAGTGGCAGTTTCCTTTACACTGGACGGAAAAACTTGTCACCTCGGCGGCATGGCAAAGGGCAGCGGAATGATTCACCCGAACATGGCAACGACCTTGAATTGTATCACCACAGACGCTGCAATTTCTGCGGAACTGCTGCAAACAGCTCTGTCCGACGTCGTAAAGGTAACTTATAACTGTTTGTCTGTCGATGGCGACCAGTCCACCAATGATACTTGTATGGTGATGGCGTCCGGTCTGGCTGGCAATGCAGAGATTACCGAACAGAATGCAGATTATGCCGTTTTCCGGCAGGCATTGTATATTGTCATGATGAACCTGACTCGAAAGCTTGCAAAGGATGGCGAAGGGGCTTCCAAGCTGTTGGAATGCACGGTATCCGGTGCAAAGGATTTGGATACTGCTATCATCATTGCAAAGAGCGTGATTTGTTCGCCGCTGTTTAAGTGTGCAATGTTCGGAGCAGATGCTAACTGGGGCAGAGTGCTGTGTGCCGTTGGATATGCACCGGCAGAATTCGACATTCACGCTGTTTCTGTAACGCTTGCATCTCGTGCCGGTTCGGTACTGGTTTGTGAACATGGAGCAGGCGTTGCATTCTCCGAAGAAGAAGCAAAGAAAATTTTGCTGGAAGATGAAATTCAGATTCTGGTTTCTGTCGGCAATGGTGCAGGCACTGCAACCGCATGGGGCTGCGACCTGACCTATGATTATGTAAAAATCAATGGGGACTATCGTTCATAAGCGAAAAGAGAAAGGGGACTTTCCAAATGGAGGAAAATTATAATAAATTGCGTGCACAGGTACTGGTAGATGCTCTGCCGTATATTCAGAAGTACAACGATAAAATTGTAGTTGTCAAGTATGGCGGAAATGCAATGACCAACGAAAAACTGAAGCAGGCAGTCATGAGCGACATTGTTTTGCTGTCCCTCGTGGGCGTAAAAGTGGTGTTGGTACATGGTGGCGGCCCTGAAATTTCCGATATGCTGAACCGTCTGCACATTGAAAATAAGTTCATCGGCGGTTTGCGGTATACGGACAAGGATACCGTTGATGTGGTAAAAATGGTACTGGCTGGCAAGGTCAACAAGGAATTGGTGACACTGCTGAGCCGGAATCACGGCAAGGCATTGGGACTTTGCGGGATTGACGGCGATATGCTGCGTGCAGAACGCAAGTTTGGTGCAAACGGCGAAGATTTGGGTTATGTTGGCGATATTACCAGTGTCAATGAACAGCCGATTTTAGATGCACTTTCTAATGGCTATATTCCGGTTATTGCAACCGTTGCTTCTGACGAACTGGGACAGACTTATAATGTCAATGCAGATACCGCAGCTGCTCGGATTGCAGCACAGCTGCGTGCAGAAAACCTGATTCTGATGACGGATATTGCTGGATTGCTGCGGAATAAGGATGACCCGTCTACCTTGATTCCGAACGTGAATGTCAGTGAAGTACCGTTCCTGAAGCGGAAGGGCATTATCTCCGGCGGTATGATTCCGAAGATTGATTGCTGCGTGGAAGCCGTTCGGAGAGGGGTTAAGAAAACTGCCATCATTGACGGCAGAGTTCCGCATTCCATCTTGATTGAAACGCTTTCCAGCGAGGGCATCGGTACACAGTTCCGCTAAACATCGCACATGCGAAGCATGAACCGAAAAGTTTTTCGGTGCAGCAGTTTTTCAAAAATGCTGCCGAGGTGTGGGCGAGTAGCCCACATTTGCGAAGCAAATAGCAGAACGGAACAACGAAATCAAACAAAAATCTAAGAGCGAATTGAAAGAATCGCAATTGCCTTTGAATTGAAAAGGCTGCAATGCAAAACAAGGTTTCAGGGGCAATTGCGATTCCAAAGGCAAACAGCGAAGCGTATTTGCCGAACCGGATTCAGTCGGTTTCCCCAAGAGCACCCATCATCAACCCCAACCCCAACATCTACACATAGCAACAAAGAAACGAGGACAACATGAAACAACACTGCCCTTCTTGCGGAAAGAAATTTGATTATGAACAGCACGGTTGGATTTGTCCATTTTGTGGGCAAGTCATTCTGGGCAGTACAGAGCAGGCGGCACACCAACAGGAATCGGCAACACCGCCGCCCCCTGCGAAAAAGCCATCACGCAAGCTGAAAAAATTGTCGGTACTTTTCACGGTTGGATTGCTGCTGACGGTGAGCAGTTTCGGGTATCGGATTGGAAAAAATCTGATTTACCTGCGACAGAAGCAGACTTCTGAACCAGTTTCCTATCCAGTGGAAACGATAGAAATGCAGCAGACCATTTCCATTGAACCTTATCAGCTTACCATTCAGCAGGCATATTTGTTTCCGCAAACGCTGATTACTGCACCAAAATCCGGCGAATATCTGGCAGTTTCCTATACGAGCAGCGGAAAAAGTTCGGACAGCAGCATACAGCGAATCGATGATGTTGCATGGGCAGCGTTAAAACTCGAACAGGCGAACCAGTATATTACGCCGTTGTCGTTGGGCGATGTTACAGGCAGTGATGCAATCTGGAGCGAATTGTCAGATATGGGTGTGGATTGGGAATTACATAACGGAACGGGAATTTTACTATTTCTGTTGCCGGAAGAAACAGATTTGGAACAGCTGAACCTCTGTATTTTCGCCGGAACGGAAAGCGAAGATGCTCATCGGTATGCACAGAATGCCGTAGCAGTGCAGACGGTTTATGAAATACCGCTGACGGTGACCGATTCAAGCGATATGGAGGGCATGGACGTATGAGGATGCGAGTGAAAAAACATGTCTGTGTTCAGAAACACATCCCCAGCGTAAAAAAACATCCGCTCGCATGGCTCTGGGTGGCTTTGTGTGTGTTGATTCTGTTGGAATCTCGGGTCTGTGATTGGACAGAGCGACTAGTGGCAGAAAAATCCTCGTTCGAGGGCAGCGGTTCTCTTCAGATTGAACAGGCAATACTCTTTGCAGGAAATGCCGGAGAATCGGATTCTTTGTATGATTTGACGGTGACGCTGCACAATGTTGGCGATACGCTGGAAAAATACCTGCCGCAGCTTTATGTGATGGAGAGCGAGCAGCCGGATAACAGCAAGGTGCATCTTTCTTTGCAGCCGATTTCGCTCTATGAGGAAATCAACGCTGCTGGTGTGAATAATTATGATATCGACCTTTGTATTCCGCCGGGGCAGACGGTAACAGTGTCCTATTCGGTGACAGTGTCGGATTATCAGGAAATACAAGCACTGCGAGATGACGGAAAAACAGTATTTGTTTCTCTTTCAAATCGGAAAGCAAAACAAAATGTCTGCGTGCCGTTGCAGTGGATGGAAATAGAAACAGGAGAAAAAGGAGGAATTTGACATGACAACACAGGAAAAGCAAAATCAATATATTATGGGAACATATGGCCGGTTTCCAGTTGTATTGGAACAGGGCAAGCAGGAATCCTGTCAGGATGAAACCGGAAAGCAGTATATCGACTTCGGCAGCGGCATCGGAACGAATTCTTTGGGCTACTGCAATGAAGCATGGGTCAATGCCGTTTGCAAGCAGGCACAGACCTTGCAGCACACTTCCAACCTGTATTATACAAAAGCACAGGCAGATTTTGCAGAGGCACTCTGCAAGGCAACTGGATATCACGACTTGTTTTTCTGCAACAGCGGTGCAGAAGCGAATGAATGTGCCATCAAGCTGGCAAGAAAGTATAGCTTTGATAAATACGGAAAGGGTCGGCATAAGATTCTGACACTGGTGAATTCGTTCCACGGCAGAACGATGGCAACCCTTTCCGCAACCGGACAGGACGTGTTCCACAACTATTTCTTCCCGTTCTTGGAAGGCTTTGACTATGTCGTTGCAAATGATATTGCCGATTTGGATGCAAAGCTGGACGATACCGTCTGTGCAATTCTGATTGAATATGTGCAGGGCGAAGGCGGCGTAATGGCACTGGAACAGGATTTTGTCGATGCTATTTATGACCGTTGTGCAAAGCGGGATATTCTGGTGATGACCGATGAAGTACAGACGGGCATGGGCAGAACTGGCACACTGCTGGCAGGCGAACAGTTCGGACATCATGCTGATGTCGTTACGCTGGCAAAGGGCATTGCTGGCGGTCTGCCGATGGGGGCTTGTCTGGCAAATGAAAAGTGTTCTGGTGTTCTGGATAAGTCTTCTCACGGTTCTACATTCGGTGGGAATCCGGTTTGCTGTGCAGGTGGACTGGCTGTTTTGCAGACACTGACCGCAGATGGTTTCCTTGCAAGCGTACAGGAAAAGGCTGCTTACCTGCGGGAAAAGCTGGCAAAGCTGCCGCATGTACAGGCAGTTACAGGCTTAGGCTTGATGGTTGGCATTCAGCTGGATGCAGAGAAAAAGGCGATTGATGTCGTGAATGCTGCATTGGAACAGGGTCTGTTGCTGCTGACAGCAAAAGACCGGGTACGGTTGCTGCCGCCGCTGACGATTTCCAAGGATGAATTGGATCGTGGCGTTGCCATCTTAGCAGACGTATTGAGCAAGTAAGTTTTTAATATCAAAAAAGGAGCGTATGAAGTTATGAAACATTTATTGAAGATGCTCGACCTGAGCGGAGAAGAAATTCTGGAAATTCTGGATTTGGCTGACCAGCTGAAGTATGAACTGAAGCACAGCATTCCGCATCCGTACCTGAAGGGCAAGTCCATCGGCTTGATTTTCCAGAAGGCATCGACTCGGACACGGGTTTCTTTTGAAACGGGTATGTATCAGCTGGGCGGTCATGCACTGTTCCTGTCTGCAAGCGATTTGCAGATTGGACGGGGCGAACCGGTACAGGATACTGCAAGAGTATTGTCTCGGTATCTGAACGGCATCATGATTCGGACATTTGAACAGAAAGAAGTGGAAGACTTAGCAGAATACGGCAGCATTCCGGTTATCAACGGACTGACCGATTTCAGCCACCCTTGTCAGGTACTCGCAGACCTGATGACCATTCGGGAACGCAAGAGCACATTTGACGGTTTGAAGATGTGCTTTATTGGAGACGGCAATAACATGGCAAATTCTCTGATTGTTGGTGGTCTGAAAGTGGGCATGGAAGTTTCGATTGCTTGCCCAGAGGGTTATCACCCAGACCCGCAGGTTCTGGAATTTGCAAAGGCATACGGCGACAAGTTCACACTGACAGACCAGCCGCTGGAAGCTGCAAAGGATGCAGACGTTGTAATTACAGACGTTTGGGCATCTATGGGACAGGAAGGCGAAGCAGAAAAGCGGAAGGTTGCCTTCAACGGCTATCAGATTAACGATGATGTAATGGCACAGGCTCATGCAGATGCAATGGTACTGCACTGCCTGCCGGCACATCGGGAAGAAGAAATCACCGAAAAGGTATTTGAAGCTCACGCTGATGAAATCTTTGAAGAAGCAGAAAACCGCCTGCACGCACAGAAAGCCGTTATGGTAAAGCTGATGAAGTAAGCGAATAGTCATAGAAATAGAATTACTGATAAAAAACAGCCTCGGAGTGATTCCGGGGCTGTTTTTTAATGTGGGAATCTCTGTTAAATTTCTATAATTTTCTGTTTGTCTATCGATTTGTAACAATTACATAAAATAATTCATGTATACTATGGTAAAAAGAGGTCAATTCTTAGCAGAAATGGGATTAGGAGGAAATATCAATGAAAACGTGTGAAAAATGTGGGAGCGTCAATTCGGATACTGCCAAACATTGTGTGAAGTGCGGAAATTTGTTGCCGCAGCAGAGCAATAACATGCAATCGAATTTTCAGTCGAATGATGGAAATATGGGCAATATGGTGCGAACGAAAAGCAACGGACTTTTTCGGAATGCAGGGGCAAAGCTGAAAATATTGGCACTGGTTTTCTTTGTCATTGATATTCTTATTGGTGTTGCTTTGGGGGTTACCTGTTTTATAATTGGGGCAGATTCTTATGAAGGATATATATTTATTATAATCGGAATTGCTGCAATTCTCATTTCACCGTTAATTGGATGGCTGAATGCCATTATGATATACGCATTCGGGGAACTTTGCGAAAATGTCTATGACATTCGCAATCAAAAGCGGTAAAGTAAAATATTATAATGAAAACGATGGAGGAATGTAACATGCAGAACAATAAAAATAATGGACAGACAAGAAGCTGGAACAACCAGAATAGTGAAAATGTCAAAAAAGGTGCAAGATTGAAAGTCATTGCATGGGTTATCTTTGTGATCATTCTGTTGTTTGGAGAATTGCTTGGATTTGGTTTGGCAGCTGCTATCAGAAATAACGGCGGTTTTGCTTTTTATCTCATGGATAACATCGGATTGCAGTTTATTATTGGCGTCATTGTAATGATTGCGACACCAATTATCGGATTTTTGAGTATGATTAAAATTCGTGCGATTGGTGATTTTTATGAAAACATGGGAAAATAAGAGGGAGAATTAAATATGAGGAAAGTGATTGGAATCACAATAGCAGTCTTTATGCTTGCTGGCAGTTTGGTGGGATGCGGCAATAGTGATACAGAGAAGTCGAAAACAGCTACTGTAACATCCATAGAAACACAGGCGGAAACAGAAGAAACAGTGGAAACAACAACAAGAGCGGATTCCAAAGACGGTTGGGGCAGCACAACTTCCAATATGGGAGCAGATACCGGGAATTTTACAAAGCTGCGGTGTGGAATGTCCTTGACCGAACTGGCAGATTTGGGATATGGTTCAAAAGAACGGAGTGCAAAGTTTTCAGAAAATCCGGAAGCACAGACCATGGATCACATTCTGCATTTCTATGCAGATGGGGTAACATCGTTTGACTATCCTGGAACTCCGGCAGAAATGGGAACAGAGCCAGAATCAAAACAGCCCTATTCCGCTTATGTGGATATTTCGGTGAATGGTGATACAGGAGAACTCTATGCGGCAAGGTATATGATCGGTGTTTCGGAAGAAGATGCCGATACTGCAGCGGCACTGGCAGATGCACTCTTTGAACAGTACGACAATGGCAGCGGAGAACAGAAAAGCGAGCATGGTTATTTGATTCCGAATTGTGATACATTCAACGGCAATCTGATTATCTATTATGGAGCAAACACCGACAACACGCAGAACGCATTGATTTTCCGCATTTATAATGAGGACTATAACGATGCTCCCGATTTTTATCAGGATGGAAATTTGAAAGATAACAACTAAACAGATAAAATGCAGTCGCTCCGGTGAAAATCGGGGCGATTTTTTGATATTCGGGAAAGAAAAACGAAAAATATACAATTTCTACAAAAAAAGATTAAAAATATGGAAGATTCTCTGCTTGACAAACGGGAAACGATGTGATATAATAATAAAGCTGTCGCACGAGGAAAGGCGGCGTTAAGAAACTCGAAAGAGCATGTAAACCGGACACGGAAAGCTGAGGAACACCGATGCAGGGAGCAGGGTGCAGTGAAGTGGAAGGGAAGAAAACTTAACGAAAGCTTAGACGTGAGAGAGCGAAAGAAAAGATTGTATGCATTTCGTTGAGGATGTTGAGCAAAGATAGATGGAAAAGAACAGAAAGAAATTTCAGTTTACAATTTATTTACTTGACAAAATCGAAGAGATGTGATATAATAAAGAAGTTGCAGCAGAGAAATGAGAATTTCAGAGATGCGACGAAGAGAACAGAGTCTGGCAGAACTTCACAAAATGTTAAAAACATTCACAAAAAGTTCACTTGACAAAAGTTCGAAAGTATGATATAATATAAAAGTTGCAGCACGAAAGTGCGACCAACAAAAAGTTATATCAAGTACGGTATCTTGAAAATTGAACAATGCACTACAAGTACAAAAGACCCTTGAAATTCAAGAGAGCGTCAGAGAAGACGATAAAAAACACAAAACAAGTCAGTGAGTAACTGACAGGATCGATATAAACAGCATTCGCTGTGTATATACAACTTTACTAAAGAGTTTGATCCTGGCTCAGGACGAACGCTGGCGGCACGCCTAACACATGCAAGTCGAACGGAGAAAATAGCTTCGGTTGTTTTCTTAGTGGCGGACGGGTGAGTAACACGTGAGGAACCTGCCTTTGAGAGTGGGATAGCTTCTGGAAACGGATGGTAATACCGCATAACATAGCGAAACCGCATGATTTTGCTATCAAAGTATTTCGCTCAGAGATGGCCTCGCGTCTGATTAGATAGTTGGTGAGGTAACGGCTCACCAAGTCGACGATCAGTAGCCGGACTGAGAGGTTGAACGGCCACATTGGGACTGAGACACGGCCCAGACTCCTACGGGAGGCAGCAGTGGGGGATATTGCACAATGGGGGAAACCCTGATGCAGCGATGCCGCGTGGAGGAAGAAGGTTTTCGGATTGTAAACTCCTGTCGTAAGGGAAGAGGAAGGACTGTACCTTACAAGAAAGCTCCGGCTAACTACGTGCCAGCAGCCGCGGTAATACGTAGGGAGCGAGCGTTGTCCGGAATGACTGGGTGTAAAGGGAGCGTAGGCGGGATGGCAAGTCAGATGTGAAACCTGAGGGCTCAACCTTCAGACTGCATTTGAAACTGCTGTTCTTGAGTGAAGTAGAGGTAAGCGGAATTCCTGGTGTAGCGGTGAAATGCGTAGAGATCAGGAGGAACATCGGTGGCGAAGGCGGCTTACTGGGCTTTTACTGACGCTGAGGCTCGAAAGCGTGGGGAGCAAACAGGATTAGATACCCTGGTAGTCCACGCTGTAAACGATGATTACTAGGTGTGGGGGGATTGACCCCTTCCGTGCCGCAGTTAACACAATAAGTAATCCACCTGGGGAGTACGACCGCAAGGTTGAAACTCAAAGGAATTGACGGGGGCCCGCACAAGCAGTGGAGTATGTGGTTTAATTCGAAGCAACGCGAAGAACCTTACCAGGTCTTGACATCCGATGCATAGTGCAGAGATGCATGAAGTCCTTCGGGACATCGAGACAGGTGGTGCATGGTTGTCGTCAGCTCGTGTCGTGAGATGTTGGGTTAAGTCCCGCAACGAGCGCAACCCTTATCATTAGTTGCTACGCAAGAGCACTCTAATGAGACTGCCGTTGACAAAACGGAGGAAGGTGGGGATGACGTCAAATCATCATGCCCCTTATGACCTGGGCTACACACGTACTACAATGGCGATCGAACAGAGGGAAGCAAGACAGCGATGTGGAGCCAATCCCAAAAAATCGCCCCAGTTCAGATTGCAGGCTGCAACTCGCCTGCATGAAGTCGGAATTGCTAGTAATCGCAGATCAGCATGCTGCGGTGAATACGTTCCCGGGCCTTGTACACACCGCCCGTCACACCATGGGAGTCGGTAACACCCAAAGCCGGTCGTCTAACCTTCGGGAGGACGCCGTCTAAGGTGGGATTGATGACTGGGGTGAAGTCGTAACAAGGTAGCCGTATCGGAAGGTGCGGCTGGATCACCTCCTTTCTAAGGAGTAACAAACAGAAATGTTTGAACTCTAAAAGGTCAATGAGAGGGAAGAGTAGGAAAGTAGAGAAAGACATTGTTCAATTTTGAGGATACCGGAAAGAAAACGGAAGATTGAAAAAAGAAGAAGTAAGGCAATGGGGGTGTAGCTCAGCTGGGAGAGCACCTGCTTTGCAAGCAGGGGGTCAGGAGTTCGATCCTCCTCATCTCCACCAAACCGGGCGCATAGCTCAGGTGGTTAGAGCGCACGCCTGATAAGCGTGAGGTCGATGGTTCGAGTCCATTTGTGCCCACCACTTACTTTTCTTTTTACTAAAAAAAGAAAAGGTAAGCAAAAGAAAAAAGAGCATGAAAATGCTTGAATAAATTGCCTTATGGTATGCATTTCAAGAGTGTATATCAGGAGATAAGTAAGAGAAATCTAATTTATCTTTTGATATCTGTTCTTGAAAGAGAGCAGAGAACAAAAAGCAGCTTGAAAACAGAATAGAAAGAAAACAAGATGAAAATGAGGAAACTACGAGTAAGTAAAGAAACGACATGAGAAATCAAGTCGGGTGAAAAACTGCAAAAGTAGGAAAATCATAAGAGAACGCGAAAGTGACCAAGAAGCAAATGGTAAAGCGTAAAAGAGCGTAGAGTGAATGCCTTGGCATTGGGAGCCGAAGAAGGACGTGGTTAACTGCGAAAAGCTACGGGGAGTCGTAAGCAGACATTGATCCG
>ENA-USUJ01000044-USUJ01000044.1-human-gut-metagenome-genome-assembly--contig:-NODE-44-length-78385-cov-8.421822_pt1 | contig 78385 bp, 57 predicted proteins | sample MGYA00250061_ERZ773398 | MGnify/ENA primary metagenome ERZ773398 (study PRJEB29103, sample SAMN06111992) | human gut metagenome | biome: human gut; feature: ankylosing spondylitis patient; material... | reverse complement strand
CCCTATCACCGTTCCCCCTTGCAAGGGAACCCACGGTGACCGCGTAGCGGGGGACAACACTCGGTCGAGACATAACTAACGCCATTTCTTTTATTATGCCACTTCGCCTGCGTGGCAGCTACGCAACAGAACGCCACGCATTCTCGTACTTCACGTCAAGTCCGACGCTCGATGCGGTCGCCGCCTTGCGGCTCCAATTCCGTCATCGAAGTTGCATAGTCCATTTATAAGTGCGCCCGCACGGGCTTTCGGATAAGCCTTTGCCTTCCGCAATTATTAATTATTCATTATTCATTATTAATTCAAATGCCGTTGCCGCAATGACGGCTTTTGTTCATTATTAATTAAAAAAATCACCGCGGATGCGGTGATTTTTTATCGTTCTTAATTATATCAAAGTATTAGTTAAAAAGGTCCTTGAACGCTTTGCCGAATTTGACGACAGGTGCTTTGCTTGCTGCGATGGTGATGGGTTGCTTGGTAAGGGGATTGAAACCTTGTCTTTCCGCTTTTTCTTTGATTTCGTAAGATGCGAAATTTGCGATTGCAACCTTGTCGCCTGCTTTCAATGCTTCTGCGATGACTTGGGTGTATGCGTCGACTGCTGCCGTTGCGTCTTTGATGGAAAGGTCTGCTTTTGCTGCTACTGCTTTGATAAACTCTGTTTTGTTCATACATGAACCTCCTTAAGGTTATGCACACATTATAAAGTAAAAAAATGTTCAATGCAATACATTTTTCGTTTTTTGTCTCTAAATGGGGCATCTTTTGATAAAATTAAGGTTAAAATCGCTATTTTTGCATCTTTTAATATACAGTTGTATCGTTTCTTTTTACCAAAAACGGTATTTGCAAATCACATTTTTGTGTTTCGTATAGTACAATATTGCCGATTTGTATTGTTTTCTTGATTATTTTTGATATTTACAATGCGCGCGTTTATGATATAATTATAATGTAATTTGATTACAATAATTATCAAAAAATAACGGAGGCGAATTATGGCAAACGGCTACGGCATTTCCAAATGGGAAGACGCAAAGCAAATCAATGCGGAATTGAAGAACTTGACGAGTCAACCGATTTATTGCGTATCGGAAGACGCTCTCAAACAAATTCTCAATCATTTCAATACAAAGTGTGCAAAGTCCAAAGAAATCACGACGGAAGCAAAGAAGTACATCCCCGGCGGCGTACAACACAACCTTGCTTTCAACTATCCGTTCCCCATGTGCATGGAAAAAGCGGCAGGTGCTTATCTTTATGACCGTGACGGCAACGAATACATTGATTTCCTTCAGGCAGGCGGTCCGACCATTCTCGGCAGCAACTTTGAACCCGTCAGAGAAAAAGTGTTTGAATTGCTCAACAACTGCGGCCCCGTAACCGGTCTTTTCCATGAAGGCGAACTCCTTCTTGCAAAGAAAATCAACGAATTGATGCCTGCGTGCGAAATGTTCCGTATGCTCGGCTCGGGCACGGAATCCGTCATGGCGGCAATTCGTGTGGCACGTTGCGCAACCAAGCACAAACGCGTCATCAAAGTAGGCGGCGCATATCACGGCTGGTCCGATCAAATGGTTTACGGATTGAAGATTCCCGGAAGCCGTCAATTCCTTGAATCTCACGGCATCCCCGGCTCTTACGGCAAGACCGACGAAGTGCGTCCCAACGACATCAAGATGCTCGAAGAAATGCTTCGCAAGAACAAGATGCGCGGCGGCACGGCGGCTGTCATCGTCGAACCTGTCGGTCCCGAATCGGGCACTCGTCCCATCGACATGGACTACAACCTTAAAGCAAGAATTCTTGCAAAGAAATACGGCGCACTCTTTATCTTCGACGAAGTCGTCACGGGCTTCAGAGTCGGTGTTCACGGCGCGGCAGGTTACTTCTTTGAAGAAAATTACGGCTACAAAGTGGACGACACGCCCGTCTTCCTTAACGGTAAACCCTGGATTGTCGACGACAAGAAACTCGAAAATGGAAAAGTCGTCAAATTCAAACGCCAAGGCACCGGTAGAGATATGTATCCCGACCTTACGGTGTTCGGCAAAATCGTCGCAGGCGGCTATCCGTCGGCAGGCGGCGTAGGCGGCAAGCGCGAATACGTTTCTCTCATGGCTGCAGGTCTTGCGGGTATGGGCAAGAAAGCGTACGTCGGCGGCACTCTCGCGGCAAACCCCTTGAGCTCTTATGCAGGATATCTCGCAATCTGCGAAATCGAAAAGAACAACGCTTGCGAAAAAGCCGGTCGTGCAGGCGATCGTCTCGCGGCAGGTCTCAAACAACTCGTCAAGAAATACAATCTTCCTTACGTCGTATACAATCAGGGCAGCATCGTTCACCTTGAATGCACGGGCGCAATGAGTTACGATTTCAGCAATATGAGTTTGCTCGGTTCGATCATCCCGATGCTCAAGAAGAAACCCGAAATGCTCAGAAGAAAAGTTGCTATGGAACAAATGGGTGCGGCGTATATGGCAAACGGCATCGTTACGTTGGCAGGTAGCCGTCTTTACACTTCGATGGCAGACACTGACGAAATCATCGACGAAGCACTCCGTCGTTTCGACAACGTGTTCAAGACGGTGGTCAAGTGCGAAGATCCGACAAGATTCGAAAAGAAGAAATAATAAATTCGTCGGCGCACTAATGCGCCGACGTTTTTTATGTTGCATTTTTCGCAACGTTTGATATAATAAGCGTAACGGCAATAATATATATGTTTTTTGCCGCATAAGGAGAACACATCATGAACGAATTGATTGTTGCAAACGTCAATAAGTACGCACGCATGCTCGCAGAAAAGAAATATCTGCAATCGGGTTATATCGCAGTCAAACAAGACGACGGCATCGTCATCACAAATCCAAAAATAGATTATGAAAACGTCAAAGAAGAAGATTTGACTTTCGTCAACGACAAGAACATCGAGACGCTCGAAGGCAATTTCAGAGCGGCGGCGGTCATTCTTTATTGTGCGGTGCGTCAAGACAAGAACGCAGGCGCGGCGGCTATCGTGGATAGCGACAGCACCGTGGCTTTCTCGTCCAAGAGAAAGACGCTTATGCCCATTCTCGACGATTTGGCACAAGTGTGCGGCACGTCAATCAAATGCGCGGCAAAGAACGTTGCGTCTGACGTAGTGGCGGCACTCTCGGGACAACGCAACGTATGTTTGCTTCCCGACGCAGGCGCGGTTGTCACGGGACGTACGCTTGACGAAGTGTTCACGGCAACTCTCGTGCTTGACAAGGCTTGCAACGCGGAAATTCTTGCGGAAAGCAAAGGCGGCACCGATCATATGAACGCTTTTTACGCTTTCCTTGAACACGTCGTGTTCAAACTCAAATATTCCAAGACCAACCAAAAGCAACAAAAGGCGGTGGAAACGGGCTCGGAAGAAAAGAAAGAAGAAAGACAAACCGCAGTCGTGACCGACGAAGAAAAGAAAATTGCGCAAGACATCAAAGACGCAGGCGTGAGACTTCTCGACGAAAATCTCGTTCAAGGCACGTGGGGCAACATTGCCGTCAGACTCGACGCCAAATTTATGCTCGCAACGCCGTCGGGTATCGACTACGTCATGCTTCAACCCGAGCAAATGGCAAAAGTCGATATGCAGTCTCTCGAATGGACTGGCACGAACAAAGCCACCAGCGAAAAGGGTATTCACGCAATTCTTCTTTCAAAAGGCGACGGCATCAATGCAAGCATTCATACGCACCCGTTCTACGGTTGCATTCTTGCAGCAATGAACAAGGCAATGCCCGTTCCCGAAAAGTATCAGGACATTCTCGGCAAAGAAATTCCTTGTGCAAAGCCTGCGCTTCCCGGCACGAACGGTCTCGTCAAGAACGTTGCCGCGGCAATCGGTGACGCACCTGCGTGCTTTATGGCACATCATGGCGTAATCGTGCGCGGAAAAGACCTTGACGACGCGTTTGCGATTTGCAGAGCACTCGAAGACGCTTGCCGCGATTATCTTACGCAAGAATAATTTTTCAAAACTAAAAAAGTATTCGGGCGCAAAATTGCGCCCGATATTTTTATCTGGAAACGAATATACCTAAGGCAACGCCTTGCTTTTGGAAAACAGACGATGAACGTATATCAGATAATAATCACCTGCACAATAGCAATTATGTCAATCATAGGCTTCACGCTTATGGGCGTGGACAAGGCAAAAGCAAAGAAAGGGGAGTGGCGCATAAAGGAAGCGACGCTTTTTGCATTTGCGATACTTTTCGGAGCAGTCGGCTCTACGCTCGGAATGCTCGTGTTCCGTCACAAAACGAAACACCGGTACTTTGCAGTGTTCTTTCCGCTCATTGCGCTCGTTGACGTTGCGCTTTACGCAGTGGGAATGTGGCAGTTGGCACTTTTGTGAATAACACTTGAAATCGTGTATACAAAAATTGCATTGAAAGCGGATTTTACCGCGTATAGTAAAAATCGCAGATGCCGTCACGTTTGGCAATTTGCAAATTATAATACGGCGACGAAAAGAATAATAAAAACGGACTTGAAACTCAAGTCCGTTTTTGCGTTATTATTCGGTTGATTATTTGATTATGCCGCGACGGTTGGTCTTCATCTCGTCTCTAAACGCTTTAAGTTCGGCGTTGAGAAGAGCGGCAACTTCGGGAAGGTCTTTGGATACGGAATAACCTTCCGCAGGGTCTGTGTCAAGGTTGAACAGATAGTTTTTGTACACCTGGTCGATGAATGCGGAGTTTTCCGTGCGCACCTTGTCGAAATATTTGAAGTCGTACACTTTGCCGTTCACTTCGACAGCCATTTGCACTGCCTGACATTTGCCTTTTTTGAGATAGAAGAGTTTGTCGTGCACGCGCGTGGAAGTGGGGACGTTTGCCTGCCACAAGTCGTACAAGTCCGCGCCGTCGATTATGCGGTCGGTGGGCAGATACACTTTGCCGTCTCCGTCCGTAATGCCGCAATAGCGGAGAATCGTGTTGAAAAGGTCAAAGTTCATGCTGCTCGCGTCGATATGCTTTGTCGTGCCTACGGTTGCGAGTTCCGACTTTTTTTTGTTTGCGACGTTGCCTTCATCGGTGCGGTCGGCGTTGTTTGTCCATTGGAAATACTCATAGGTTTGGCTTGCGATTGCGCTGCCTTGACCGAGGTTGCCGTTGGGATAACTTGCGATGATAGGCACTTTCATGCCGCCTTCGAAGGTTGTGTTTTTTCTTCCGCGCATATCGCCGGTGACGCCTTCGCGGCCGGGGCCGTTGTCGGACGTGAACACGATGAGCGTGTTGTCATAAAGCGAGCCGTTGCCGTTTTTGTCGGGCGTGTTTTTCAAATAGTTGAGAATGTCTCCGAGATACTTGTCAAACTCTTCGAGACAGTCGATATACGTATCGTCGGCGGTGTCGCCCTTGCCGTTTCCGTCGTTGTTGGAGTAAATGGGGAAGTGCGGCCACGGAGTGGTGTAGTATGCAAGGAATTTTTCGTTCTTTTCAACGGACGCTTCGATGAAGTTGAGCATTTGCGCGGTGAGAAGTCTCGTGCTGTCCGATTGGTCGAGATTTTCCTTGTGAGTGCGCACTTCTTTGCTTGTGAAGTTGCCGTTTTCGTCAACTTTGTCTTCCACCCAGTTGTACGGCGTCATGTCGTTGACGTAATAACTGCCGTAGAAATAATCGAATCCCTGACTTGTCGGCAGGTATTGACCGTAGTCGCCGAGATTCCATTTGCCTATGCAGCCCGTGTTGTATCCTGCCGCCTGCAAAACTTCCGCAAAAGTGATTTCGTCGCCGAGAATTCCGTCGACGTTGCAAAGGAATTGATAGGGATTAAGAAAGTGCGTGGGAGACCACGGATTTGACATAATATCGCTTGGGAACACGACGTTGTCGAGATATCCGCGCGAAGAGTATCTGCCGGTGAGAATGGAAAATCTTGACGGAGAACACACGGGGGAGGCGGAATAGAAGTTGTCCATCATAATGCCGCCGTCCGCTATCGAGTCGATGTTGGGGGTGTTTATAGTTGCTTTGTCGCTTCCGAGATAACTGTATGCGGATATGTCGCTGTACGCCATATCGTCCATCAAAATCACGAGAACGTTGGGAGAATTCGAGTTTGTCGAATACTTGTCGGCAACGCTTTTGAGATAATCGTCGTGGCCTTGTTGCAAACTCTCGCAAGTCGGGCGCAAGCGCAGATTGTAGAAAAATACGTTGATAATCGCCGTGCCTGCCATAAGGAACGCACACACTGCGCAAGTCACGCGAAGTGCAAGTTGTTTCTTCACGAGTTTGTCGGCAACGTACACGAAAGTCGCAAGCAGAACGGGAAAGAGAACGAGCACGAAATTGTACCAGAGATTCTTCCCGAAACTTTCCGCGCCCCATATGAGAAAATACACGAAAAGTCCGCACATGCAGACGATATAGGAAATCCACAGATAAAGCCCGATGTTCTTTTTTGAAAGCAGTCTTGCAAAAACAAGCACGCCTGCGACTATGCCGAGTATGTCTGCAACGAGCGGCAGAAAATTGTAGCCCGTGCACCACATGACAAGCATAAACGCACTGCAAAGCGCAAGATACACGATGTCAAATATGCGTTTCGACTTGTCAACGTGCATGATTTTTTGTTCGGCTTGAACCGTTTCGTCTTCGACGGAGGTTTCCGCGACGTTTTCGACGTTGAAGTTTTCGTCCATAGTATTGCCCCTTTATGTTTTACTTTCCGCCTTTTGAGCGGCAATTTGTGTTTCAGTCGTTGTGTTCGTCTTTTTGCGGTATCCTTTCTTCCGCAAAGACGTTTTCTGAGTTTTCGGCTTCGACTTGGTCGTCGCTTTCGTTTTCGAGTGCGTCTCTTTCAAGTTCTCGACTGTTGTATTTCTTGACGATTTTTCTTATCGTGCGTTTCTTTGCGCCTTGAATCTTGTTTTGCGCCTTCTTCCAAGAGTTCGGAGTGAAGAGAAGAAGAATGGGGAATATTTCAAGACGACCGAGAAGCATATCGAAGCAAAGCACGAGTTTTGCAAAGATATTGTATCCCGCAAAGTTGCCCGTCGGCCCCACTGCGCCGATGCCGGGACCTATGTTGTTGAAACATGCGATAACGGCTGAGAAGTTTGTCTCGAAACTGCTATATTCGCCGTTTAGCGGCTGACCTATCGAAACGAGAAAAGTTGATATTATGATGACGATTACATAAATAAGGAAGAAACTTTGCACGTTTCTCAAAGTCACGTCGTCAATAGGTTTGCCGTCCATTTTTACGGTGTAAACAGAGCGCGGGGAGAGAGTTTTTTTGATGTTGAGAATTGAAGATTTGGTCAGCATCGCCACACGAGATACTTTCAGTCCGCCCGCAGTCGAACCTGCGCAACCGCCCACGCACATTGCAAACAACAATATGACCTGACTAAGCACGGGCCATTTGGCGAAGTCCGCCGTGCCAAAGCCCGACGTGCTTATCAATGACGCAACGTTGAAGGTGACGTCTCTAAGTGCGTTGACGAAAGTGTATCCGCCGCTCACGCAAAGATTCGTTATTATAATTGCAACGGCACTAAGGTATATGCCGAAGAACCAACCGAGTTCTTCGTTTTTCACCGCCTTGAAGAAGTGACCTGCGATGATGAGATAATAGACGTTGAAGTTGACCGAGAAAAGAAGCATAAACACGGTGAGCGTTGCCTCTATGCCCGGAGAATTGTATGCGGCAATACTTGCGTTTCGCACCGAAAAACCGCCCGTGGACGCTGTGGAAAACGCCGTGCAGAAACTGTCGAACACAGGCATTTTAAGACCGCAAAGTATTGCGACGAGCAAGAGCGTCATCACAACGTAGATTGCATACAAAATCATGGACGTAAAGCGCAGTTTGCTCACGAGCTTGCCAAACTGCGGTCCGGGGATCTCCGCTTTTGCAAGAGCGGTGGACATTTTGTCGTTTTTGGGGATGAGCGCGATGACAAACACAAGCACGCCCATGCCGCCGATAAATTGGGTGAAAGCACGCCAAAACAGCAAAGATTTGGGCAAAGCCTCAACGTTGGTGAGAATGCTCGATCCCGTTGTGGTGTAGCCCGAAACCGTCTCGAAAAGCGCGTCGATATAGTTGGGAATATAGCCCGAAACTCTGAACGGTATCGCACTGATGAGCGCAATGAATATCCAGAAAAGACCGCACATTGCAAAACCGCTCGTCGTACGCATATCGCGTTTGTCTTTGGGCGGTCTCACGATGATGCCTACGATGCCGATTACGAGACATACGCCGACCGCTATGCCGAACGCAAGAATGGTGGTGTCTTCGTGCATGCCGATAGCCATAAAAAGCGGTATGCACATCAGCGCGCCGATGATAATGGCAATCTCGCCCAATACGAACGTCATCAAACGAAAATTCATACTTTCTCCTTAGAAATCGAGAATGTCTTTCAAGTCGTCAAGACCTTCTTCAAGCGTGACGATTATCACGTTGTCGCCGAGTTTGATCACGTCTTGCCCGGACGGGGTTATCAATTCGCCTTTGCGGATGATGCCCGCAACGAGCAGATGTTTTTTGAGATTGAGCTGTTGGATGGGCACGTCGAAACGTTTGAAGTTTTCTTTCGCTTCGAATTCGAGAATCTCGGTGGTGTCGTCAATGATGTGGAACACGCGTTTTACGGTGCTGCCTTGTGCGTTGCCTATGAGTCTTACGAAGCGGATAATACGGTCGGTAGTGGACGTTTTTGTGGACACCGCGCTGTAAATGCCACTCTTTTGCAACATATCGTAATAGCCGAGTTGGTCGATTTTGGTGATGACTTTCGGCACATCCTGCGACGTTGCAAACATACTCATAATGATGTTTTGCTCGTCCATATTGGCAAGCGCGACGAAAGCGTCTGTGGTGGCAAGTCCTTCTTCGAGAAGAAGTTCCTGATCGGTGCCGTCACCCAAAATGACGTTGATTTTCTTGAAGTCTTCGGAGAATATAGACGCTTTTTGCGGGTCTTTTTCAATGAGTTTTGCGTGAATACCGATTTTGTCGAGTTCCTTGCAAAGATAATACGCAGTCGTTGAGCCGCCCACGATGATAGCGTCTTTTGCCTGTCTGTTCCAACCGAGATGTTTGAAGAACAGAGAGATGTGTTTCATCGTTGCGGTGACGAACAATCTGTCGCCTGCCTGAATGACGAAATCTCCCGTCGGAATGATTGCTTTATCGTCTCTTTGCGCCGCACAGATAAGCACTTTTTCTTTGAATATGCTGCCGAGTTTTTTGAGCGGAAGCCCCACGAGCGGAGAGTCTTCCGACACGAGAAATTCGACGAGTTCGACTTTGCCGTTGCTGAATTCGTTCACCTTGATTGCGCTGGGGAATCGAAGCATACGGCTTATTTCGAGTGCCGCTTCGTATTGCGGATTGACCATAAGGCTCAATCCCAAATCTCCTTCGTTTTTGAAAAGGTCGAGATATTCGGGCTTGGACGCACGCGCAATAGTCTTCTTTGCACCGAGTTTTTTTGCGATGATGCAGCAGAGTATATTCAGTTCGTCGTGGTTGGTCGCGCCTATGAAAAGGTCGGAGTGTTGCACGCCCGCTTCTTTAAGCACGCTTGCGCTCGCGCCGTTGCCGATGACGCCTTTTACGTCAAATTTGTTGACTGCGTTTTCGATTTTTTGCGCGTTGATGTCGATGACCACGATGTTGTGACCTTCGTCGACAAGTTCCTGCATAAGAGTCGTGCCCACAGATCCGAGACCGCTGATGACAATTTCCATATTTCTCCTTTTGGACGATTTTAGGATATTATGATAAAGTATTATAACACTTATTTATAACTATAACAAGCAAAAATCGCAGGGTATGATTTTATGTGACGAACGCTTGAAAAAGCGCAACAAAAAAAAGCACGCGTTTGCGCGCTTTTTAATAAGCGTTTTCGTCAGTCTACGCTGTCAACGTCTTCTGACGTTTCTATTGCGATTTCTTCTTCAAGTTGTTCTTCCTTTTCGCTTTCGTCCGGAATGCTTTCTGCGCTTTGGCAATTTTCGTTTTCCGATTCGCTATCTTGCGGATTTATCGTAATTTCTTCGTTTGCGATTTGAGAAAGGCGGTCGGTTTCCTGTTGTGCTTTTTGTTTTTTCTTCTGTCTTACAATTTGCAATCCCGCAAACAGAGCGGAGAGTGCGATGCCGACAAACAGATACGCCGAGCCGACGTTGACTTTAAGGAATCCGAGTATAATGGAAAGCACGACGATGCAAGCAAGCGGAAGAGCAGCAAGTTTGATGTTTTTGACTATGTATTTTCCGCCGAGCGATCCGAAGAGTGCATAGACGACGCATGTGAACGCAGGCATAATCCAGTCGTTTGCCATGATCGCGTCTCTTAGATTGCTCACCGCGAGTATGAGAACGAAAAGCGCGATGATGACAGACGTCACTAGAGTGCTGACGGCAACGGAGAGCGTTGCAACCACTTCGTTTTCTTCAGTGCCGAGTTTCGTGTCGCAAATTTCCTGAGCCTTGACTACGCAGGGAATTTTAAGGTTTGAAAGATTTCCCGTGATGAACGCAAGGTACGCGCTGTTCGTACCGAGCATCGGGGAATAGATGATAGGTTCGACGACACCCGACAGGAAGTTGATGATGAAAGGAATGAGCACGGCAGGGGACGCCATAACCGCCATGTTCGGTTTCACTCCGTAGTAAAGACATATCGTCGTCGGAACGGCAAAGAAAAGAGCAAGTGCGAACGCCGTCCAAATTTTGCCTATGATGTGATTTTTGAGATTGTAGTCGTTTGCGACTTTGATTCTTTCTTTTTTCACAGCGCACCCCCTTACGCCAACAAGCCGATTGCGGCTTCGGCGGCGTCTTTGACGTCGGTTGAAAGTGCCCAACCGTATTTGCTTGCGCAGAAACTTATAATGCCGACGACAATCATGGCAATGAGCATAGATATAGGCGTTGAAAAACTGTCAAGCCATTTCCAACCCGCTTTGTTGATGAGCAGTTCGCAAAGATACATAACGCCCATCGCCACGAGCACGGCAATGAAGTTGTAATAACTGTCGATAAACGTAACGGCCTTGGTTAGCGTGCCTATGCTCATCGCAAGATACCCGATGACCATGCCGATAAACATCGCCTGAAAAACGAGATCGCCGATGTTGATTCCGCCGCTCTTGCCGCCTGCCGATGCGGTTTTGTCATGAGTTTTCCGATTTTGGGCTGATAAAGACGATAAAAGAGAAGAGTTTCTATACCGCCCGTGCATATTGCCATCGTCATAATCATTGCGATAGTTGCAAAGTCCTGCGCGGTCATACCCTTTTTCATAAGTTCCGCCATGGAGCCTGCGATTGCGGTTGCAGTGCCGTCCGCCATTTGCGTTTCGTATTGCAAAGAGCCTACGACCGAAAGACGTATTGCAGGAAACGCCACGCCGAGCGTGCCCACCAGCGTCACGACGCCAAGCGCAATGCCGAGCCCCGGCAATACGGAGAACGTGGCGGAAGTGGAAATTACTTTTTTGATTTTCGCCTTTTCTATGCCCAACTCTTTTGCGCGTTTTATTGCCGAGAGCATATAGTATAGACACAGCGCGATTATAAAAGCCAACACTATGCCGTAAAGAACGTACATAATCGGGTCGTCGAGATGAAACTCGTGCGCACCCAAAACCGATGCAAACATATTCTTCTCCTTTTCCAAACAAATATATGAAATAAGTATAATACCGATTTTGAATATGCGCAATACCTTTTTTTGCACAATTGAATAAAAATTCGATTATACACGACAAAAACGTATGTTTATGCAAAAATATGGTTTGAGAAAATATGAAAATAAATTAAATTCGGACGTGAAATGTCGATATTTTGTTGCTATATGTCATTTGTGGTGATAGAATGAAATCACCAAACAGGAAGTAGTAGGATATTGCGCGTTAAGTGCCGTATGAACGTGGGGTGTCAGCGGACGAAGAGAAAACTCGCGGTGCGGTATCCACTCCAGACTTCACAATCTGCCGATTTTTCGGCTTTTGCAAAGTGCTTCCGAAGGGGGTACTTTTTTTGAACTATCAAGAAGCGACGGACTACATCAAAAATATCGAGAGAGCGGGCTCGGATTACGGAATAGAGCGTATGCGCGAACTTTTGACGTTGTTGTCCGATCCCGACGACAAACTGAAATTCATACACGTTGCCGGCACAAACGGCAAAGGCTCGGTGACGGCATATCTCACGTCCGTTATGAAAGAAGCGGGGTACAAAGTGGGGACGTACAACTCACCGTCCGTGTTTTGTTACAACGAAAGGTGGCTCATAGACGGCAAGCCGCTCGAAGATAAGGACGTTGCGCGCTATCTTACGATTGTCAGAGAAACAATCGAGAACGAACAAAATCTCCGCGCGGCTTTTGGTCTTGACAAGTTTCAGCCAACCGCATTCGAGATCGAAACCGCAGTCGCGTTCCTTGCGTTTTATGAAAAAGAGTGTGACGTTTGCGTGCTCGAAACGGGTCTTGGCGGACGGTGGGACGCAACCAACGTAATACGCCGAAAAGAGCTTGCGGTCATCACGCCCATAGGGCTTGATCATTGCCAAATTCTTGGCAATACACTCGGACAAATCGCAAGCGAGAAGGCGGCAATCATACGTGACGTTGCCGTCACTTGCAAACAATCGGACGAGATCATGCAAGCCGTTTTGCATCCGTACAGAACGGAAGACGGCAAACGTATCGATGTTACACCCATTGTGGAAATCGCAAAAGAGCCGAGACTTGTTTCAAGCGATTTGTCGGGACAAAAATTTGTCTATGACGGCAAAGAATACTTTATATCCATGCTTGGCAAACATCAGCTTGTCAACGCGTCTATTGCTCTTTGCGCCGTTGACGCGCTAAGGCGCAAGCATTGGGACATACCGCAATCGGCAGTGGAAAAGGGGCTTGCAAAAGCCGTGTGGCATGCTCGCCTCGAAGTTGTCAAAAACGCAAAAGAGAAGTTTAACATATCGGTTCCGCAAGATAAAGTGCTTGTTTTTGACGGATCGCACAATCCGCAAGGCGCAATGACGCTCAAAGACGCAATAGAAACATACTTTGCGACAAAGCGTGTTCATCTTGTACTGGGCATCCTAAAAGACAAGGACGTGAAGGGCATTTGCAAGATCCTTGCGCCCCTTGCGTACAAGATTACGTGCATAACTCCGCCCAGCCCCAGAGCAATGGACAAAGACGAGCTTAAAGGGATTGCGTCTTGCTATCCCTGTCAAACGGACGAGTGCGACGACATAAAACTTGCAGTGCAATCGGCGCTTGACGACAAGGATAGCGACGTGGTGATTTTGTGCGGCTCGCTGACGTTGTTTTCGGTGCTTTAACTATAAAACTAAATCCCGCACGATAGCTTACGCTTTGCGTGCGAAAAAAATAAAGAGTTGTTTATGACAGACGCAGACAAACTTAAAATTCAGAATGCCGTGCGAGACATCTTGCAGGCAATAGGCGAAAATCCCGAGCGAGACGGATTGAAAGAAACTCCTGACAGAGTGGCGAGAATGCTCGAAGAATTGACGAGCGGTTATCACGACGATGCAAAGGCGCATTTGTCAAAGACTTTCGTCGAGAGCGGAAGCGACGTCGTGATTGAAAAAGACATTCATTTTTCTTCCACTTGCGAGCATCATCTCATGCCGTTTTTCGGAAAAGTGCACATCGCATATATCCCCGACGGCAAAGTCGTGGGACTTTCAAAACTTGCAAGAGTGGTTGAAGTGTACGCAAGGCGTTTGCAACTGCAAGAGCGCATGAACGCGGAGATTGCGGACGCGATATTCGACGTGCTTTCTCCAAAGGGCGTTTTCGTAGTGGTCGAAGGCGAACATACGTGCATGACTGCGCGCGGAGTGAAAAAATTCGGCTCGAAAACGATTACGAGCGCAACGCGCGGCGACGTGTCCGACAGCGTCAAAGCCATGCTGTTTTCGCAGGTAGGAATGAAAGACTGAAAACTATGCTCAACAAAACTTTTTTAGCATAGTTTGCGGCGAGTTGCGCAAAATTGCATAATTATACCGCAAAAAACATTGCGTTCGCCGGGCAACACCTATCGAAATGGGCTCAAAACGGACAAAAAATATAAGAGAGAATAGCGGATATGAGATATCAAAGACAATACAATTTCAAGGTTAGGGACAGCGTTTTCACAACGGGTACGCACGTTATGGCGATACTCAACGTCACCCCGGACAGCTTTTGGTCGGGCAGCCGTCACGCGCACGATGCGGTTGAAACCGCGCGCAAATTTATCGAACAAGGCGCAGAGATAATAGACATCGGCGGACAGTCCACAAGACCGGGCAACGTGCAAGTGAGCGCGATAGAAGAAATGGCAAGGGTTTTGCCTGCCGTTGAAGGAATACGAGAAGTTTTCCCCGACATCCCCATAAGCGTGGACACGTTCTATCCCGACGTTGCGCAGGCGGCAATCGATGCGGGCGCGGACATGATCAACGATGTGAGTTGCTTGCAATATGACGGCATGATCAACGTGCTTGCCGACACGGGCGCAAGCGTTTGCGTGATGCACAATCGCCGCAACACCAAAATCAAAGACCTTTTTCTCGACAAGCAAATCGGGCTGCAAAACGCGATTGACAAATTGATATGCCAAGGCGTTGATAAGGACAAAATCTTGCTTGACGGCGGCATAGGCTTCAACAAAAACAACGATGAAGACTGGCAACTTTTGAAAGGGTACGACAAGCTGTTGGACGATTTTGACGAGTATCCGTTCTTGCTGGGCACGTCAAGAAAATCCATGTTCGGCGGCGACGTTGATTCTCGCTTGTCCGCCACTTTGGATTCCACAGCGCTTGCGGTCAAGCAGGGCGTATTGTTTGTCAGAGTGCATGACGTAAAGGAGAACGTTGCAATCATCGATTGCACGAAAAGGGTGTGAATATGGACGTCGTAATTCTCAAAGATTTTGAAGTAAAAGCGTGTCACGGCGTTAACCCCGAAGAGAAAATCAATTCGCAGAGATTTTTGTTTACGGCTGAGATTTTCACGGACTTTTCGCAATGCTCCGAAAGCGACGATTTGACAAAAACCATAAGTTATAGCGACGTAAAGAAGACTTTAAAGTCGTTTTGTGAAAGCAACTGCTTTGACCTTATCGAAACTCTTGCGGTAAGAGCGGCAGAGATTTTGCTCAAAAAATATCCGCTTGCAAGCAAGGTGAAACTCACCGTCAAAAAGCCGGACGCGCCTATGAGCGGCGTTTTCGAGTATGCGGGCGTAAGGGTTGAAAGAGAGTGGAAGACGGTGTATCTCGCGCTTGGCTCAAGCATGGGCGACAAGGGCGGCTACCTTGATTTTGCAATGGAAAGACTGCTTGCGGACGACAATTTCAGAAACGTCAAAGAGAGCGCGCGTATCGTCACCAAGCCGTACGGCGGAGTGGCAAAAAACGATTTCGTCAACAGCGCGGTGAAGGCGGAGACGCTCTATTCTCCGCAAGAATTGCTTGCGACAATCAACGCAATCGAAAAGGACGGCGACAGGGTGCGCCTTGAAAGGTGGGGAGACAGAACGCTTGATATAGACATCGTTTTTTACGGTGACGAGATCATAGAAGACGACGATCTTTGCGTGCCGCATATAGATATGCAAAACAGAGATTTCGTGCTTGCGCCGCTTGTGGAACTTTGCCCGAACAAATTGCATCCCGTCTTGAAAAAGCGTGTGAAAGAACTCTATGCCGAGTTGACAGAGCAGTGATAAAACAAGTTGAAAACGGTATAAAAATTATCAATATAATCCCAAAAATCGTTCGTGCGCGTGCGTATGTGCATTGCGCGAAAAAAACCGATATTGTCAAATCGATGAAAATATGATATATTGAAGGTGAGCAGACACTATACAACGCTCACAATAGGGGATATATATGCAAATAATCATCAAACAAAAGTATTGGACTATCGGCGACAAATTTAAGATCACCGACGAGAAAGGCAACGTCGTTTTCTTTGCGGAAAGACAGTTTGACCGCTTCATGAACAACGTCGTGTTGTTTGACGCAAGCGGCGCGCCCCTCGGGCGTATGCAAGCGGAATTGAAGAAGATTTTCACAAGCTGGTTTGACGTCACTGACGCAAGCGGCAGAAAGGCGTTTTCCATCAAAGAAAAATTGCCTTTCTTTTCTTTCAGGAAGGCAAAGACGGTCAACGGCAATCTCGATTGCAAGATCAAGTGCGGACCGATCCACATGAAAGCATTCATATCCGACGGACAGGGCGGCTATGACAAAACGCCGGTGGTGAAAGCGCGCAAAAAGATTTTCAGCCTTACAGACACCTACATCATCGACATTGACGAGACAAGAATCTTCCCGTCATACGGCGCGTTTTTGGGCATCTGGTATGACATGATGAACCACAGCGGACATTGAATCGGTAAAAGGCAAGCACGAAAGTCGCTCTATGCCGATTTTCACTTGAAACAAACACACAAACAAAAAGACACGCATCTGCGTGTCTTTTTGTTTGATTGAACAAATCTATCTGCAATTATTATTTGTCTTGTTCGTCTGCCGATTTGTCTTGAGAGTCGTTGTCGCTTGCTTGCGTTTCGGCGTGACTTTCTTGATTTGCGATGATTTGGCGGTCAACGTCGTCAAGTTCTTCTTCAAAGAGTCGTTCTTCTGTTTGTTCGGGCTTATTCAAGTCGCCCGAAGCGACCATTGTCGCAGAGAAAGACTTGGAAGCAAACAGTGCGCTGCCTGCAACGAGTGCGATTGCCATATCGACGAAAGCAAACGAGTTGTACGCCATGCTGTAAGCAACTGCCGTGTCGTACTTTTCAAGGTCTGCGTAATCTGCAAACGCGAAAACGCCGGAGCATACGTGGCAAGCGTAGCGGAGAACGACCGCAATCACGCCACCGAGCAGGAATGCGACGACTTTATGGTTTTTGAAAACGCCCTTTTCCATAAATATACCGCTGACGCCGATAAGACCGAAAGCGAGCGGATAGTCGAGCAAAAATTGCATCGGGTGAATGATGTACGGGTCTTGAAGCGCTTGAAGCACGCCGTAAAGAGTGCATACGATAAGACCGCGACGAGTGCCGAACATGCAGCAGTAAATCATAAGCGGCAAAAGGCTTGCAAAGGTGATCGAGCCGCCTTGGGGAAGTTTGAACAAGCGAGCGTAAGAGAGCGCAAACGAGAGAGCAATCGAGATTGCGCCGTAGACGATAGCGCGCGTGTCGTTGACTTTACGCTTGTCGCCGACAAACCACATGATCACGAGAAGTGCCATAAACACGACTGCCGACACTATCATTCCGACGAGATTTGCGCCGGGATAGTAGTCCTTTACGTCCTTGTAGTAGATTGACATTTCAACCATCGTTGCGATGAATCCGCCCAGAAGCAAAAGTCCCGTGACAAGTCCCGAAATCTTGAACGCCTTTTGGCTGAAAAGCGAGCATACGAGCATAGCGATTGCGCCCACAACCGCGACGATGAGCGTTGCGAGAATGGGGTAGAAAAGCATAGGTTGCATTTCTTCGCACTGAGATTTGACGTACGCCATAACGACGAGCACCGTCATCGCAAAACCTACGACGATACCGACGCCGTATTTTTTAAGGTCGTTGAATTTTTCGCGTCTGAAAAACCATACGAGCAAACCGACTGCGATAAACGCTGCAACTATGCCGATTGCAAGATAAAGCACGACGAATTTGAGAAGGTCGTACAAATCGTTTACATCCATAAAAAAAGTTCTCCTTGTGTGCTTAGGAGAACTTGTCGGTGCAAATATGATACGACTTGCGTCGTTTTCGTTGTTGCTTCCTTACGCGAGCATTAACTCACAAGTTGAAGGGTATCATCTCAGCCTTTCAGCACCCCTAGCAAAACGTATTGTAACCTTTTGCGCGATATATGTCAATTGAAGGCGCAATATTTTGCAAATATCCCCAAAATATCGGAAATATCGCATGGAAGGTATCGCAGTTTTGCAAATTTGTTGACTATTGCTCCCCAAAAGGTTTATTATTTTGCCATCAACAAAGGAGAGATGACTTATGAAAAAATTCAAAAAGCCCGAATTTAAGCTCTTGAAAGAGTTCAAGGCATTCATCACAAAGGGCAACGTTGTCGATCTTGCCGTTGGTATGATTATAGGTGCAGCGTTCACCGCAATCGTAACCGCGCTTGTCAACAATATTTTCAAACCGCTTATCAACGCAATTCCTATGGGCGACCTGCAAGGCCTTATCACCATGCTCGTTGCAAAGAACGCAGAAGGTCTCACAGCGGCGGAATGTGCTCAAAAAGGTGTGGAATTTGTCGTGGATATGACAAAATCGGTGTATATCGACTGGGGCGCGTTCATCATGGCGATAATCAACTTCCTTATCACCGCGCTTGTGCTTTTTGCAATGGTCAAGCTCATCAATATGGTTCGCGGCGGATTTACGGGACTTAGACGTGACACAAAATTCCTTGAATCGCTCACTCCCGAAGAAAAAGCCACAATCAAAGGCAAAATTGCAACCAAGAAAGAACTTCGCGCAATCAAGGCGGCTCGTGACGCAGCGGCAGAACAGGCGGCGGCAGAAGCGGCTGCAAAAGCAGAAGCAGAGAAGCCCGAAACCACTGACGACCTTCTCCGTGAGATTCGTGACCTTCTCAAAGCGCAACAACTTCAAAGCGCACAAAAACTTATTGAAGACGCAGGCGTTGACGTTGCTGCGGCGGACAAAGAATAAAGCGTACTTTGTTGCGCGCGTCCGATTCCGATAACTTTCGTTTCAAAATCGAATTTGTTTCGGACAGCGAATAAAACGATTACAAATCGAAAAACCGCTCAAAAGGGCGGTTTTTTTATATCTAAAACATTACGCGCACACGCGTTATGCGCGCGACTATTGACTTTGCACGAGAAAAGTGCTATTTTATAGCGGTGCGCATTTGCACGTTTGGGAGCTGAATATGGTTCAATCTGTTTTAGGCATGATGGAAGGACACAGCATGGCAGGATATATCCTGCTTCTCGCACTCGGAATTCTTCTCGTCGTAAAAGGTGGCGACTGGTTCGTTGATGCGGCAAGTTGGATTGCGGAAGTGTCGGGAATCCCCACTTTCATCATCGGTGCAACGATAGTCAGTGTGGCAACAACTTTGCCCGAAATTCTCGTCTCGAGCATTTCGGCGGCGGAAGGACAGGCGGCTATGGCAATCGGCAATGCAGTCGGCTCGGTCAACTGCAATATCGCGCTTATCATGGCGTTTTCGCTCGTGTTTATCGCGCCGTCTTTCAACAGAAAGGACTTTATGGCAAAAGCAATCATTCTCATCGCAACCATTTCGGTGCTTTGGGGGTTGAGCGCAATGGGCGGTGAATTTACCTGGTGGAACGCAGTGATCGTGCTTATGCTCTTTGTCGCATTCATTGTCGAAAACCTTATCAGCGCAAAGAAACACGCAAATGCGCTTGCGCTTGAAAACTCTATGCTCAAACCCGCCCAACCCGTCGAGCACGGCAACGGCATATTGCGCTATTATTTCCAAAAACAAGAAGACAGAAAGATCATGCTCAAAAAGACGGGCATGGTGATAGAAAAGAAGGACATCGGCAAAAACATCGTTTTGTTTGTTGTCGGCGCGGCGGCAATCTTTGTGGGCGCGCAACTTATGAGCGACAACGGTGCAGAACTTGCTCGCGCGTTGAAAGTGCCCGAAGGCATAATCGGCGTCACAATTCTTGCAGTCGGCACGTCGCTGCCCGAACTGGTCACGGCAATCACGTCAATCGTCAAGAAGAAAGCGGACTTGTCGGTGGGCAACATCATCGGAGCAAACATCATCGACTTGTCTCTCATCCTTCCGCTTTGCGCATTCATCAACATGGGCAACGGCGGCGGATCTCTTCCCGTGGACGCACAATCGCTCACGATAGACTTTCCGTTCTGTCTTGCGGTTGCGGGCTTTGCGCTTATTCCTGCGCTGGTGTTTGGCAAATTCAAGCGTTGGCAGGGCGTTATTCTCATTGCGGGATATATCGCCTACGTCGTTTTGCTCATTCTCAACACGACGGGTACGATTCACATCTTCTGATATAATACGTAAAATATCAAAAATAAAACGGCAAGCGATTTGCTTGTCGTTTTTTATATTTACAGTTGCAAGTCGGTGAGAGATAGCAAGATTTTTTACAATTCAAAGTGATATAAAACATATATTCGGTTTCTTTGTCTACTTATTCGTCGTCGGATACGTTGTCCGTTTCGATTGCAATCGATTATATTATTTTCACAAGTAAATTTTCCGTAATAACTCCTTGAAACTTCGGATACGCACAATACAAGTCGAACAACAAATCGTATCATTAAATAATATTTTGCTAGATATTTTATCCAACATAAAGACACTTTATCTAGTTTTGCGACATAATACTTCATATGGATAAAAGATTCTGCGACAATTTGAAAGCCGTGCGAAAGCAAACGGGAATGACACAAAAGCAAGTGTCGGTACATTTGGGCGTTGTCGAAAGTTGCTATGCAAACTGGGAACAGGGCAGGACCGAGCCCGGTATTTCGAGTTTGCGCACGTTGTGCGACGTTTTCGGCGTAACCGCCGACGATTTGCTGAACGGCGAAATGTAAATCATTTTGAATTTATAAGTTAAAAAGCACGGCGTGCCGTGCTTTTTTGCTTGAAAGGTTTTTGAAAGGGTGTAAACGATGAATTGTTTTACACCTTATATACAATCGGCGATTGAGTTTTATTGGCAATTTTGAAAAAAATCTCAAAAAATTTTTATTTTCCCAAAATAGCGCGATTTGCCAAAACGTTACGGTTTTGGACGAAGCGTTTCAAGCGGTCAGCGTTTGATATAGCGGAAGACGAAAACGCCGCCTGCTTTGACGTCGATATGGACTTTTCCTCCGAGAGATACGTTGCTAAGTCCGCGCGAGTCGTTCGATTTCAGCATGAGTTCGTCAAGCGGGTATTCGAGATTTTCCGAGTCGGTGACGATTGCGCTGCTGCCGTAGGGGAGAATGGATATTGTTTCGCCTTTTTGCGTTGGCATATCGAATTTGCCTTCCACGTAATAAATGTCGAGTCCGTCTTCTTCTGCTTTGACTTTCATGCCGAGCGTGTGGGCAAGGCGCATGATTGCGAGATTGCAAAGCACGTGGTCTATGCGGCCGCCCGTCACTCCGTATATCGTAATCTCGTCGGCATTCAACTCTTCTTTTGCATAGTAGACGGCAAGTTCTCCGTCGCTGGCGTTCTTGTGCGTGTCGTGTTCCACTATGGGAATATCCACGCCTTCGGGCTTTTGCATGGAGTCGAAATCGCCGAGTATGACGTCCGGTTCGACGGGGCAAACGTTGAAGCCGCCGTCGCATGCGATGACTTTGTCTGCGTTGATTTTCCGTTTGATCTGCGTACCGCAGTTGAGAATGATTGCAACTTTCATGTCTTTATTATAACACGGCTTTTCGCCATTGCAACCGATTGATAAAAATTGCCCGAACAACCGTTTATGTCACGCAACTCGTCTTATAAAACGCTTTTTGTCGCAAAATAGCGAAAAATAAGGGGAAATGCCGTGCTTTTGGTATTGAAAAAAAATTCGTTTGCATTTATAATAATCTATTATAAGACTTTATCGGGGTGCGATATGAGAGAGTTCAAACTCAAAAGTTTTGATAACACTGAATTGTATTGCTATCTTTGGGACGACGTTCAGTCGCCCAAGGCTGTCATTCAGCTCGTTCACGGCATGAGCGAACACGCAGGCCGTTACGACGAATTTGCAAGGTATCTCAACAGTCGCGGATACATTGTTTTCGGCGACGACCATCGTGCGCACGGCAGGACGGAAACGCCCGAAAATCGCGGCAGACACAAAGGCAATATCTTCAAAAAGACGCTTCAGGACGAGTTGTTCATAAGAGAGTGGCTCAAAGACCGCTATGACCTTCCCGTGTTCCTTATGGGGCACAGTTACGGCAGTTTCCTTTCGCAAGCGTTTGCACAGGAAGGCACGGACGTCAAGGCAATCGCACTCATCGGCTCGGGGCATATGCGCGCTCTGTTCACGTTCGGCAAAATCGCGGTGTTCCCAATTTGGCTTGTCGCAAGAAACTGGCGGCCGCGTATAGTCAACTGGGTGAGTGACAATATGCAGAAGTACAAGGGCGACGAAGGCAAGTTGCAGTGGGCAAACAGCGTGAGAGAACGCAGAGAACAAGTGCTTGCGGACCCGTATTCGCACACGAGCATGAGCGTCAATTTTGACTATTATATGATGAAAGAGACGTCGAAATTGTACAGCAAAAAGGCACAGACAAAACTCAATCCCGCAACCGCAATCGGCATGTTTTCCGGTGATGCGGACCCTGTCGGTGAAATGGGCAAAGGCGTGCGAAAACTCGAAAAAATGTACAAAGCCAACGGCATCAACACCGAGCTTCATCTCTATGACGGCGCGCGCCACGAAGTGTTTTACGATTGGTGTGGCAAGGAGATGCAAAAAGACGTTGCGGACTTCTTTGACAAATTTATCATATACAAGCAAACAAGCATAGACGAGCTTGTTTGAAAGGGACAAAATGAACGTTACAATTCCATACGGATTTAAGATAGGACATTATCAGGACGACTTCACGGGAGTGACCGTGTTGCTTGCCAAAAACGGAGCAACGGGCGGTTGCGATTGTCGTGGAGGTGCGCCGGGGACGAGAGAAACGGACCTTTTGCGCAACGAAAAAATGATGCAAAAAATCAATGCGGTCGTGCTTTCGGGCGGCTCGGCATACGGGCTTGCATCAACTTGCGGCGTCATGGAATATCTCAAAGATCAAGGCATAGGCTACAAGACCATGGGCAAGATCGTGCCTATCGTTTGCGGCGCGGTGTTGTATGATCTCAATCAAAAGGAATATCACTATCCAACCGCACAATACGGACTTTATGCGTGCAAAAATGCAGACAAAGCCCCAGATTTCGGCAACATCGGAGCAGGAAAAGGCGCAACCGTAGGCAAGATACGCGGTCTAAAAAACGCATGCAAGAGCGGCATCGGCGCGGCGACGGTCAAGGTGGCAGGCGTTACGATTACGGCGGTTGTGGCTGTCAACGCAATGGGCGACGTTGTGGATGAGAGCGGCAAAATCGTTGCCGGTGCAAAGGGCAAAAACGGCAACTTTATCGACACCGAAAAGTGTCTTGCAAACGGTGAATTTGCAAAACTCTTGCTTGGCACAAACACAACGATCGGTTGTATTCTCACCGATGCGAAACTTTCAAAAGTGGATGCAAACAGGCTTGCAAGCATATCCCATGACGGCATGGCAAGAGCCATTCGCCCCGTGCATACAGTCTATGACGGCGACACGATGTTTTGTATGGCAAGCGGCATAAAACCCGTTGTGAACATCACAATTCTCGAGTCCGCAACGGTGGAGGCAACCCGCCAAGCAATCGTCAACGCCGTGAGCGCAAGCTGCAAGTATGATATCGTTTGCGACCTAGACGAACCGAGTTGCGATACAACAAAATCATGAACATAAGCATAATGATGAAACCCGCATCGTCAAATTGCAATTTGAGATGCAAATACTGCTTTTACAACGATCTGTCAAGCCACAGAGAGATGCCTTCGCGCGGCATTATGAGCCAAGACACCTTGCGCAATATCTTGAAAAAGGCGTTTGATTTTGCAGGCGACGACAAGGTGATGTTGTCCTTTCAAGGCGGCGAGCCGCTCATTGCCGGCAAGGAGTTTTTCAAAAACGTGCATGCAATCATACGAGAACTCAACGTCCGCAAATGCCCCGTGTATATCGGCATTCAGACCAACGGCACATTGATTGACGATGAGTGGTGCCAGATTTTCAAGCGCGGCGGATATCTTGTGGGATTGTCGCTTGACGGTGACGAAATTGCCGATTCGCTCCGCATAGACGCAAACGGCGAGCCGACTTTTCAAAGAGTGTTAGCGGCGGCAAAACTTATGCAAAAACACGGAGTGGAATTCAACATTCTCACCGTTCTCACAAAGCAAGTGGCGCAACGCATAGACAGAATTTACGCGTTTTTCAAAAAACAAGGTTTCAGGCATCTGCAATTTATCCCCATGCTCAAACCTTTGCGCCTCGATGAAAACGGCAAGCCGATTTCCGCTTGCGAGTATTCAACGCCCTTCCCGAGCGAAGAAGAAAACTACGTCATGAGCGGTGAAGACTACGCGTATTTCTTGAAAAAGTGTTTCTCGCTGTATTTGAAGGACTTTGTGGACGGCAATTATACGTCCATTCGCCAATTCGACAATTTTGTGCGCCTTGCTCACCACGAGATCCCCGAGCAATGCGGCATGGACGGGCATTGCTGCCACCAATTTGTCATCGAAGGCGACGGCGAAGTGTATCCGTGCGACTTCTATTGCGTGGACTGCTACGATATGGGCAACATCAACGATACTGACTTTTTTGCCCTATCAAAGCACCCGATAGCCACGCAATTTATCAAAGAGAGCATGCAAATAGACGAAAAATGCAAGGCTTGCAAATATTATGCCCTTTGCAAAAACGGCTGCAAACGCGAGCGTATCGACATCGACAAATGCGATGCCTACAAGCAATTTTTCGCCTACGCCTTGCCCCACCTGCAACGCATGAGCTGACGATTTTTTTGGTTTTTTACGATTTTTTGACGAATATATAATGGTTGATTGGGGAAGACAAGGTGTGTTTTTTGTCTGCCAAAAAAAATATTGACGAGCTATAAATGCTGTGATAAGATTTAGATATACGGAAACTAGTTTGTTTTTTTGCTAGAATAATGAAGGGGGGGAGTAAATTTATGAGAAAGAAAGTTGCACTTATCGTATTGTTTTGTTGTTTGATTGCGATGTCGTTGACCTGTTTTATTGCATGTGATAAAAAAGACAATATCGAAGTAAAGGTTTATTCGGTTTCTTCTGCACATGATGAAAATCCCGAGCTGAAAAACACAATTACCATAAAAAAGGGCAGCACTTTTTCGGCCATAGATTATTTTGAAAACTATACGGAAGATAATATGGTAGACGGTAATGTAGGCTCTTGGGGATTCTATCTCGACTCTGCTTGCACAAAAAAGCACCATGATGACAACATTATTGAGAAAGATACCACATTTTATCTTCTTAATTGCAGTTTTGGATCAGCGTTTATTGTCTTCAATTATGAAAACAAAGAGTATTATTGCTACATTGAAGATACAACGGCAAAGTTGTCAGCTGACACGTTTGCAATTTCCGCTTATGGAAAAGCAATCGATTCTTCAAAACTAAAATACTTTTCGGACAAAGAAATGACACAAGAAATTGAATTGGTCGGCAAATCGTTTGATGAAATTACAGTTGAAGCCGATGGACCTATTCCGTATTCAATAAAAGAAATCTTTGTTAAGGTTTCTTGATTGTAATAAAAACATTTTTTTTGGAGGAGAACTATGAAAAAAAGATTTGCAGTTTTAGTGCTTTGCATGGTTCTGGTGTTGTCAGCAATGGCATTTGTTGCATGTGATAAAAAAGACAATATCGAAGTAAAGGTTTATTCGGTATCCAATCCACACACTGAAAATCCCGAGCTGGAAAACACTATCACTATAAAGAAGGGTAGCACTTTTTCGATAAAATATTATTTTAGCAATTATCAAAAATTTGACGGAACGCCCGGGTTTGTTCCTTCGTGGGGTTTCTATCTCGATTCAACGTGCAGACAAAAACACAATGATGACAACGTGCTTGATAAAGATACGTCGTTGTATGTGCTTTATTCCTATTTCGGTGCAAAATTTGTGAAATTCGAATATGAAGGTAAAGAATATTTCTATTATGTTGACGATGCAACGGAGAAGTTGACGGCAGATACGTTTGAAGTTTCGGCATACGGCAAAAAGATAGATTCGTCAAAACTGCAATATTTTTCCGATAAAGAGATGACGCAACAGGTTGAAATTGTTGGCAAATCATTTAATGAAATCGAAATTGAGGCGGATGACACGTACTTCACCCTTGAAAAGCGCGTTTACGTAAAATATGTTGCCTGAAAAATCCATAAGGGAAAAAAGCGCGGCTAAAAATAGTCGTTGAAGATTTTCGATTGTATAGGGGAAGACATATTCTTGGCTGATTCTATAAAAACTTAAAAGGAGAATATTATGAAAAAAAGATTTGCAGTTTTAGTGCTTTGCATGGTTCTGGTGTTGTCAGCAATGGCGTTTGTCGCATGCAATAATACCGTAACTTTGAGAATATATAGACTTGAATTGTATGATGCAAAGAATGGAAATATTTCTACACCTTCTCTCACATATCAACTTAACAATAGACACCCGTTCACTGTATCTGAATACAAAGATATAGTTCATAAGGACGATAGAATATATGGCGCTCCACTATATTTGGGCTTTTATTCCGATAAACAATGCACAAAGAAAGTGCACCCGGACACAAAGTTTAGCAAGGATACAGATTTATACACACTGGTTGTTTTTTCTGGAGCAGATTTGTTTTTTATAAAATTTGTGTTTGAAGGGCAAGAGTATATGTTTTATCAATCATTTCAAGTCCCTATTACAATCGATGACTTTATTGTTTCCGCATATGGTAAAGAATTGGATCGTACAAAATTGCACTTTTTCAGTGATGAAGCAATGACAAACGAAATCGAAATTATAGGGAAAACTTATGATGAGCTTGTGCTTGAAGAAACGCCGCTGTTTTACCATAATGAAAAAACGGTATATGTAAAACTTTATTAAAAACAGAAATAGGAGGTATGCGATATGAAAAGAAAGACTTGTTATGCTTTGTTTTCTATAACATTTATTACAGTGTTTTTTAGTCTTATATTGCCTTTACAAGCAGTAAATGACAGTTGCAATTATGATTTAGAATTCGTGTATGGATGCGCAATTGATGATCAAGATAATTATATTGCTTTGACAAATAATTCTGATTCGACATCATTTTCAAATTTTGCGAATGAGTATTTCCAAAATCTATCTGAATACGGAATAAATGAAAATGGTTCTTGCGGATATATAGCGATTGGAATGTGGCTTATGTACTATGACACATATTGGAATGATTCTATTGTTGATGACACATTCGTTAATTCTGGTGTGTATGTTCAAGATACTGTCAACTATTCGTTGCGATCCCCTGGAATCAATGACCCGAGATTAAGTTCAAATAGTCCATATTTGAGTGATTTCAATTCCTATCTAAATTATATGATAAATGATCAATCTTCTACGAATCTTCACGCATATCTCGTAAAACTTGGTTATGAATTGGGATATGTTAATGGAAATGATTTGGCATTATCTCGCGAATGCACCTATAGTATTCTTACAAATTATCTAGCGAATCATTCTCTTTTTGATAACTTTAGTTTTATATTTCATAATATTACGAACAATCCTGCTCAAATATATCCTGGCACCAATTATACATATAGTGAGAATGCGAGAAAAAATGTTATTACATATGTAAAACTTGGTATACCTGTAATCACATTTATTCGAAGTGACAATAATAGCGGACACGTAGTTATCGCATATGATTATGATGATGACTCCGATATTCTTTATTGTCATTTTGCGCCTAAACTTGGTTACAATTATCATCAAAATGTGTTTTCTTATGGATATAAATACATTACAGGGTATATTGCAGGGACACCGAAAAATTTTGATCATGTTCATTCAAATAACTATAAAAATTTAACAAATGCGCAACAAACTGTTTGTTCTTGCCAATTGAGCAGTCACGAGCATAGATATAATTATGACAGCCCAACAGAAACGAAGCATAGAAGATATTGTTATTGCGGAGATTCATCTTATCAGGCTCATATTTTTTCAGGTTCTTCAGGAAGATTTGTCTTCTGCGAAAAATGCAACTATAGGAAGTTGAACGATGGCGGAATCATTGATATACCGAATCCTTTTTCTACAACTGAAATTTTAGAAGACATTGAGAATATAAAAGAAAGTATTCATAATACTCAAAATATTATTACCATATGATAATATAATAGAGAATTGTAATTTATTGATGTATCTAAAAATAGATAAGATGAGAAAAGCGCGGCGGAGATTATCCGCCGCGCTTTTATGTTGGGAAATGGGGAAAATTGTGTCGGTCAGTGTTTGGATGTGACGGTGATTTCGCCGTCTTTTGCATCAACCACGATGGTGTCGCCTTCGTCCATGTCGCCTTTGAGAATTGCTCTTGCCACTTTGGTTTCGACATTGCTCTCGATATAACGTTTGAGCGGTCTTGCGCCAAAGGTCACGTCATAGCCGCCGTCAACGATAAGGTCTTTTGCCGCTTGGGTGACTTCGAGTTTGAGATTTTGTTTGTCAAGCCTCGATGAGAGTTTTGCGAGCATGATGTCGATGATCTTGTAGACGCTCTCTCTTGTGAGCGGCGTGAAGAACACGATGTCGTCAAGCCTGTTCAAGAACTCGGGGCGGAAAGTTTGTTTGAGCAGTCCGTCGATTTCGTCTTTGGCTTGTTGCTTAATCTCGCCTTTGTCATCGATGTTGTCGAGAATGACGCTGCTGCCAAGGTTGGAAGTCATGATGATGATTGTGTTCTTGAAATTGACCGTTCTGCCTTGGCTGTCGGTGATTCTGCCGTCGTCAAGCACTTGCAGCAAGATGTTGAACACGTCGGGGTGCGCCTTTTCGATCTCGTCAAACAGCACGACAGAGTAGGGTTTTCTTCTCACGGCCTCGGTGAGTTGACCGCCTTCGTCATAGCCAACGTATCCCGGAGGTGCGCCGATAAGACGAGATACGCTGAATTTTTCCATATATTCCGTCATGTCGATACGCACGATATTGCGCTCATCGTCAAACAGATAGGATGCAAGCGTCTTTGCAAGTTCCGTCTTGCCAACGCCCGTCGGACCAAGGAACAGGAACGAGCCGATAGGTCTGTTTTCGTCGGATATACCCGCACGAGAACGCAACACCGCTTCGCTCACCGCCGTGACAGCCTCGTCTTGACCGATGACTCTCTTGTGCAGTTCATCGCCCAAATGGAGCAGTTTTTCCTTTTCGCTTTCCATGAGCTTTGTGACAGGGATGCCCGTCCACTTTGCCACGATTTTTGCGATTTCGTCGGCAGTCACTTCGTCACGCAAAAGCGTAGTGCCGTTTGCACTCTTCTTTTCGGCTTCTTCCAGTTTCTTTGTGAGAGCGGGCATTTCGCCGTATTGCAGTTGCGCCGCCTTGCCGTAGTCGCCGTTGCGTTTCGCTTCTTCGATTGCGAGATTGACGCGGTCGATTTCGGCTTTGGTGTCTTGCACGCTATTGATTTCCTTCTTCTCGTTTTCCCATTGCGCCTTCATCGCGTTGAATTTGTCGTGCAGTTCGGCAAGTTCTTTCTTGATGGATTCGCGACGGTCAATCGAGAGTTTGTCCGTCTCTTTTTCAAGAGCCATTTCTTCGATTTCAAGTTGCATGATTTTGCGGCTTATCACGTCCATTTCGGTGGGCATGCTGTCGATTTCCGTTCTTATCATCGCGCACGCCTCGTCCACAAGGTCGATCGCCTTGTCGGGCAAGAATCTGTCGGTGATGTATCTGTCGGAAAGCGTCGCCGCCGCAACGAGAGCTTGGTCGTGAATACGCACGCCGTGGAAGATCTCGTATCTTTCTTTCAAGCCACGCAAGATCGCGATTGTGTCTTCAACGGTGGGTTCGTTGACCATGACGGGTTGAAAACGTCTTTCAAGCGCAGGATCTTTTTCGATATACTTGCGGTATTCGTCAAGGGTGGTTGCGCCGATGCAGTGCAGTTCGCCCCTTGCAAGCATAGGCTTCAAAAGATTGCCTGCATCCATGCTGCCTTCGGTCTTGCCTGCGCCCACGATGGTGTGCAATTCATCGATGAACAGCAACATTCTGCCGTTTTGTTTCTTGATTTCGGTCAAGACGGCTTTGAGTCTTTCTTCAAATTCGCCACGATACTTTGCGCCTGCAATCAGCGCGCCCATATCGAGAGCAAATATGTGTTTGTCCTTCAATCCCTCGGGCACGTCGCCGCGCACGATACGTTGCGCAAGACCTTCGGCAATAGCTGTCTTGCCGACGCCCGCTTCACCGATAAGCACGGGGTTGTTTTTGGTCTTTCTTGACAAAATACGGATGACGTTTCTTATCTCGTCGTCACGACCGATGACGGGATCGAGTTGTCCGCGGGATGCGCGTTCCACCATATCGTGACCGTATTTGTTGAGCACGTCGTAAGTGTCTTCGGGGTTGTCACTTGTCACTTTTGACGTTTTAACTTGCTTAACAGCATTGATAAAGTCCGCTTTTGTGAGTTTGCACTTTGCAAAAGCGTTTTTAAGAGCGGCGGACGGATTGTCGAGAATCGCTTGGAATATATGTTCCACACTCACGAAATCGTCGCCTTGATTCTTTGCGAGTTTCTCTGCCTGAGAGAGCATAAGGGCGCAATCTTGTGCAAGATACACTTCGCCTGCTCCGCTTCCCGTGACGGAAGAAAAGCCCGAGATAATTTTGTCTATTTCACGCAAAAGCGCAGGTGCGTCCGCACCGCATTTTGTGACGAGTTTGGGGATAAGCCCTTCATCGTCGCTCAAAAGCGCGTAGGCGATATGCTCCTTGCAAAGTTGTTGATTGTGTCTTTCAAGCGCGAGAGTTTGCGCATTGTTGATGGCGTCAAGAGCCTTTTTCGTATATTTGTTGGTGTCCATATCAGCACCCCCTTTTTATGAATTTGTACTGGCAGTCTATTTTGTTGACTGTTAGCACTCTTGTTCTTCGATTGCTAATTATATCACCGTTTGCGTATTTGTCAAGATATTTTATACAAGTTTTTCAAAAAAATTATTGCCGAATTTTTGCAAAAAGAAAACTCTTCCGAAAAGGAAGAGTCTTTGTTTGTTTTTATGGGTGGCAAATCATTTCTTTACGAAGTAGTGGGGCACGATCGGGCATGAGACGTATGAGAGAAATTCTTCCTGAGAGTATTTGCCTGGATTGTCTATGCACCAGAGCGCAGTGGACACCATTCCGCCGGCGATAAAACTTGACAAAACCTGCAACGGAAGTTTTATCTCGTAAGTGTCCTTATATTTTGAAAGTTGATATTTTATCGAGTGAGCAATGGAGTCCTGAATGGTGCTGACGACCTTGCCGTTGCGATTGTTGCGGATTATGTTTGCGATGTGGTTGTGCTTGTCAAAGAAAAATTCGATTGCCATCGTCATAAGAGATGAAATCGTCTCGATAGGCGTGGTGAGTTTCGTCTCTTTGTTGAATTTTTCGTAAAGTTCGTCTTTGAGTTCTTCAAGAGCGAAAGTAAGAAGATGATATTTGTCTTCAAAGTGTGCGTAGAAAGTGGCTCTGTTGACCATAGCGCGATTGCAAAGGTCAATGACGCTGATTTTCTCGATTGATTCTTCTTCCATCATATCGAGCAGCGTGTTGCTCAAAAGTTTTCTTGTGCGAATGATGCGCAAATCTTCTTTGTTCGTCATATTTCGTCTCCTTATCCGCAATATAGTATACATTATTGCACAAAAGCACGATTTTGTCAAGTTATCTATCGGTGTGTAATTATATCAAACACGCCGTTTGAAACAAAAAATCGACAGGAATTTTACGGAGAGAATTCTCACGCGCATATGCGTATGCGTTCGCGCGTATTTAAGGTATTATTATAAATATTAAAATATTTTTAATATTAGAATAAAAATTTTTATATCGATTGACATTTGTATCGAAAAATCGTAAATAAAATATATATCATTTATTTTGGCAAAGGACTCGCATAGAGCGAATCGGGAGAAATATGGAAAAACAAAAAGCACCAAAATCCAAAGGCGGCGTCAAAAAGATGGCGGGGTGCATCGGCGAATACAAGCCGCATGCGATTTTCACATCAGTTTTGGTTGCGCTGGAAGTTCTGTTTGAGATTTTCATACCGCTCATCATGGCGCAAATCGTCAACGTGGGCATGGCAGAAAACTTGACGGAATTCACCTTTACGTTGCAACTGGGCAAGTCGAGTTGGACACTTTTCACCATGACAAACCGCGTGTCGTTTATCGTCACTTGCGGCGCAATGATGGTGGTTATGGCATTCATATCCCTGTTTTTCGGCACTATGTCGGGAAAACTTGCCGCAACCGCGTCAACGGGCTTTGCAAAAAATCTTCGCAGAAAACTTTTCTACAAAATTGAAAATTTCAGTTTTGCAAACCTTGACCGTTTCAACACGGCAAGCCTTGTCACAAGACTTACAACAGACGTGACCAATATACAAATGGCGTTTCAGATCGTCATTCGTATGCTCGTGCGCTCGCCGATAATGCTCATTCTCGCAATGTGCATGTCGATATCTATAAGCCCGGACCTTTCCGTGATTTTTGCAGTCGCGCTTCCCGTACTTATAGTCGGCATTTTCATCGGCGTCAAAGTCGTCTTCCCGCGCTTTGAAAAGATGCTTCGCAAATACGACGATATGAACGAGTCCACGCAGGAAAACCTTATCGGCATCCGCGCGGTGAAGGCGTTTGTGAGAGAAGACAACGAGATCGACAAGTTCAAAAAAGTGTCGTCCACCGTGCAAAAACTGCAATTCTCGGCGGAAAAAATCATTGTCGTCGCATTCCCGTTTATGCAAATCATTGTGTATGCGTGCATTCTTTGCGTTGCGTGGTTCGGCGGCAACGACATCATAGTCGGGAAAATGCTCTTGGGCGATTTTACGGCGTTTTTGAGTTATATCATGCAGATTCTCATGTCGCTTATGATGGTCGCTATGGGCTTTATGAATATCGTGCTTTCCCGTGCGTCTCTTGACCGTATCGTCGAAGTGCTCGATGAAAAAATCGACATCGAGAACGGTGAAAACGCAAGCGATTCTCTCAAAGTCGCAAACGGAAGCATAGACTTCGACCACGTCGATTTTTCGTACTCGAAGTCTCATGACGTGCTCAATCTCGAAGACATCGATTTACACATCAAGAGCGGCGAAACGATAGGCATCATCGGCGGAACGGGTTCTGCAAAGACCACGCTCGTGCAACTCATTCCCAGACTTTACGACGTTCTCGACGGCGAAGTCAAAGTGGGCGGAGTCAACGTCAAAGAGTACAAACTCAACGAACTTAGAGACAGCGTGGCTATGGTGCTGCAAAAGAACGTGCTTTTCAGCGGTACTATCAGAGAAAACCTTGCTTGGGGCAACAAAAACGCAACTCAAGAAGAGATAGAGCATGCTGCAAAAGCGGCTCAGGCACACGATTTCATCATGTCTTTCCCCGACGGCTATGACACCGAGCTCGGACAGGGCGGCGTCAATGTGTCCGGCGGTCAAAAGCAACGCTTGTGCATCGCTCGCGCCTTGCTCAAAAAACCGAAAATTATGATTATGGACGATTCCACGTCCGCGGTTGACACCGCAACGGACGCGGCTATTCGCGCAGGGCTTAAAAACGAGTTTGGCGACACCACGGTGCTTATCATCGCGCAACGCATCTCGTCCGTCGAAAGTGCGGACAGAATCATCGTCATGAACGACGGCAAGATCGACGCTGTCGGCACTCACGACGAACTTATCGCAACGAATCAGATTTATCAGGACGTTTACAATTCGCAAAAGAAGGGTAGCGACGAACAAGAAACGGGGGTGAGCGAAAATGCGTAAGAAAGACAAGAAAAACGTTAAGAACGCAATGCCCCAGAACAAGTATAGGGCAAAGAATCCGATGAAAACTTTGAAACGTATTCTCGGATACTGGAAGCCGTATACGGGACAACTCATCGGCGCGCTCTTTTGCATGATAGCAAACGTGCTTTGCAACATTGCAGGTACGTTTATGCTCGGCTCGGTCGTCGTCAACAACTACATTCTGCCCCTTGCGTACAAGATGGGCAACTATGTCACGACCAACGAAGCGATAATTCAAAGGGCGGCGGAAGTCACCGTTCAGAACTTTGGCGGAATCGTCGGCGTTATGGCGGCAATGTACGTCACGGGTGCGGGATTGCACTATCTTTATAGTTTCATTCTCACGAGAGTCACCACCAAAACGTTGCAGAACGTGCGTGACGAGATGTTTGAAAAGATGGAAAAATTGCCCATCAGATATTTCGACACTCACACTCACGGCGACATAATGAGCCTTTACACCAACGACACCGACACTTTGCGCGAATTGCTCTCAAACGGCATCCCAAACTTGCTTAGTAACTCGCTCACCGTCATAGGCATGTTTGTCGCGATGATGATCGTATCACCCTTGCTCACGCTGTGTGCGGTGGTTATGCTTGTCGTCATGCTTTTCATCATGAAGTTTATCGCAGGCAAGAGCGGAAAGCACTTCGTCGGACAACAACGTCAAACGGGCGCAATCAACGGCTTCATCGAAGAGCATATCGACGGGCTTAAAGTCGTCAAGGTGTTCTGCCACGAAGACGAAGAAAAAGTTGACTTTGACAAGTTCAACGAGGCTCTCTTCCACGACTCCGACAAGGCGCACAAATACGCAAACATTTTGTTTCCGATCATGGGCAACTTGTCCTACATTTCGTACGCCGTCACCGCAATCGTCGGAACTATTATGGCAATCAGCGGCTTTGGCGGTATGACGTGGGGCGGACTTGTGTCATTTATGCAATTCTCTCGCCAATTCAGCAACCCGCTTTCGCAGATAGCGCAACAAATGAACGGCGTGCTTATGGCTTTGGCAGGTGCGGAGCGTATCTTCGAAATTATAGACCAAGAGCCGGAAAAAGACGAAGGTTATGTCACTCTCGTCAACGCAAGAGAAGACGAAAACGGCAATATCGTCGAAACAAAAGAATACACGGGTGAGTGGGCTTGGAAACACTTCCACAAAGCGGATGGCACGACCACTTACGTCAAATGGCGCGGTGAAGTGGAGTTTGAAGACGTCACTTTCGGCTACGTGCCCGAAAAAACCGTGCTCAAACACGTCACCATGGAAGCGTTGCCCGGTCAAAAAGTTGCGCTTGTCGGCTCAACCGGCGCAGGCAAAACCACAATCACAAATCTTATCAACCGCTTCTATGACATAGATCAAGGCAAGATAAGATACGACAACATCAATATAACCAAAATCAACAAGAACGATTTGCGTCGCTCTATGGCAATGGTTTTGCAAGACACACATTTGTTCACGGGCACGGTTGCCGACAACATTCGTTTCGGCAAACTCGACGCGACCGACGAAGAAGTCGTCGCCGCCGCAAAACTCGCAAATGCGGACTATTTCATCCGCCATTTGCCCGACGGCTACAACACTATGCTCACCGGAGACGGCGAAAACCTTTCGCAAGGTCAACGCCAACTTCTTGCAATCGCACGCGCCGCAGTCGCAAATCCGCCCGTTCTCATTCTCGACGAAGCGACGTCGTCAATCGACACCCGCACCGAGAAACTCATCGAACATGGCATGGACAAACTCATGCAAGGGCGCACCGTTTTCGTCATCGCGCACCGTCTTTCCACCGTCCGCAACTCCGACATGATTTGCGTTCTCGAACACGGAGAAATCATCGAACGCGGCAATCACGACGAACTCATCGCGTTGCATGGTAGGTATTATCAGCTTTACACCGGCGCCTTCGAACTTGACTGAGCGCACTATTGAGCGAATAGCTACGTCAACGCCCCATCGTTTCAAAATCACGTACGTCTATGTACGTTGGGTTTTGCTCCGATGGGGCGTTTCCTTGCTCTTCATCTCAATATTGCGCTCAGTTTTTAACTTTTAATAATTTGTGCCTGACTGCATCAACACCCATCCGCTCCAAAATCACGTACGCTTTGTACGTTGGGTTTTGGTTCAAGCCGTGCCTTTCTTGTTATGCATCTGTTTTGCGCACGCAGTAGGGTTGCAGTAAAAGGGGCGTTTTCTTGTCTTTATCTAAATATCGCAGTCAGTTTTTTCAATCTGTTCGTTACGGAGCATAAAATATCAATTTCTCCATATCGTCATGTTGTCAATGCAAAGCGGAGCAACTTGCTCGCAAGGGTTGCGTAGCGTATGTATTAACGTAGCAACGCCTTTGAAAAAGGCAAAACCGCAGGTTTCTATGCGCAAGCATAGCAGTTGCGAGTAGCTTGCCGAGACATCCAGCCGTAAGGCGCATTTCTTTCGCTACGCTAGATTCTTCAATTCTTGTCTTGAACAATGATATCGGGCGTGATATAATGAGTGTATGAAAACGCGAATTTACATGACGAAAATGCATCAGCAGTGGACGTACGGCGAAAGGGGAGACCTGTATCCTTATCTTGACGGTGAAGACGACGAGATTTTCGAGTACGCCATAGCGGACAAGTTTTTTGCAATCATTCTCAAAAACGATATGACCTACGACGTGGTTGACACCGAGCAGGAAGCTGTTGACAAAATCGCTTACATATATCGCAATTACGCCGTGCGCCAAAACGAAGACGACAAGTGTTATATCGCACGAGAAGACACCGAAAAGAAATATCTCACGCCTGCAAGCGCGCAGGCGGACGGTGTATTCGATTACGTTTACGTGCCGAAGGGAATGTATTATCTCACAAAATTCGGCAAGATACTTTCAATCGGACATACCGAAGACGAGATGATAGAGAAGATGTACCAGCACTACAAGGCAAAATACACCTATCTTTGCTGAAAAACTTGCCGTCTCGTCAGGGAAGTGTTGCAAACGATTGTTAATAACACGGTTAAAAATTATTCGGACAATAAAACGAGACAATAAAAAAACGCACGCCGTACAGCGTGCGTTGCTTTTTTTTTAATACTCAGTGCAATTCCGCGGATTTAAGGTCGTACACCATGGAATAGATGTTGCCGTCCACTTTGAAGGGTTCTTGAATACGGACGAGAACGTGCTTCATGTTCCAACCCGTGAACGTCACGTCGTTTACCGAATAGAACAAAGTTTGCGAAAGTCCCGCAACTTCGGTTGAACGAGAGACAAGCGTTTTGTAGCAGGAAATGCCATTATCCTGTAAGTCCGCTCTGGATTCTGTGAAAGCGTTCTTTATCGTCGCTTTGCCGCCGACTCTTGCAGTGAGTGTGACCGAACTTGCTTCGATGTCACTGACAATCGGCATTGCAAACGAGAAAGACAAAGACTCCGAGAACGTCGTTATCGTGCGCAAAGATTGATGAAACTCGTTGTTGTCGTAGTAAGTGACCGCTTTGCCGAGATTCACCGTGCCGTTGGATTCAACACCGTCGATGGTGCGGTTGTAGTTGAATTTCTTGCCGTCGTAAGTCGCATTGAGAGAGAAAGTGACATTGCCGTCTTTCTTCACGGTGCGGAAAGAATAGGCAGGAACCATATAACTCGAACCGTTGATGAGAGTGAAGTAACAACCCGTGTTGTATTCAGTCGTGCCGACGGTGAGATTGCCTTTGACGAGAATGCCTTCTGCAACGTCTGAAAGAGTTGCGGATCCGAAATTCTCAATCGTGGAACCTGCGACGTATTTGTCGAGCGTGACGGCATACGTTCCGTCATATCCCTCGACGTGATTGCCGTCTGCGTCATGTGCGTACACGGTGTATTCAAACGACTCGTGGTTGTGGTCGTTCAGAATGTTTTGAAGTTGACCTTGCGTGGTTGCGTTGTTGCAAGCCGAGAGCGAAACGCCCATGACCGCAATCATGACCGCAACGAGTGCGATGAGTATTGCTTTTTTCATAATGTAGTTATTATAACATAAAAATATATTCCTGCAATTAAAATTGCCGTGTTTTCTTGCAATTTGGCGGATTTTTCAAAAAAACAAATAAAAATTGATAATTTTTATTTGTTTAGGTTATGGGATTGAAACGGTACATAAAAGGTGTTATACTCAAAATATGAAAATAATCACGTCAAATTGCTCTTCGGGGGCGTATCTCGGAGTGCTGAAACAACTCAAAAACAATTTAGACGGTTCGTCGAAAAACGTCGTCATTGCGCCGGACAGATTTACGGCGTCGGTTGAACGCGGTCTTATTTCGTCGTTGGGCATAGAAAGCACGTTCGGCATCGAAGTCATGTCGTTCACGCGTCTTGCTAACAAACTTATCGGTGACGACATTAAAAAGTGCCTTACGCCCGAAGGCTCGGTTATGCTTATAGGCAAGGTTATCGCAGACAAGAGAGACGAACTTACGTATTACGGCAAAGTGGCAATGTCGGAAGGCTTTGCAAGCGAATTGTACGCCGCGCTCACCGCCGTGCGAAACAGCGGAATCACGTCTGCACAACTCGTCGAAGCGTCAAAGGGCGCAAAAGCATCTCTCAAAGCGAAGGCGCATGACATCGCACTCATTTACGACGGGTATCTTGCCGCACTCGAAGGAAAACACAGCGATTCGTCCACGAGACTTTTCGCACTTGCCGAGTGGATAGCGAAAAATCCCGAAAAGGTTGCGACGACCAACTTCTATTGCACGGATATTTACGAGTTTTCGTCTCCCGAACTGGATATCGTCAAAGGACTTGCCGAAAACGCGCTGTCGCTGACGATAGGACTTGTCAGCGGATACGACAACCCGAACAGGCGCATTTATCCCGACAGGGTTATAAAAAGGCTTGTCGGACTTTGCAAAGACAAAGTGGAAATTGTGGATAACAAGCAGGAACTTTGCCCGCAGATGCAGGCAATATCCACGAAACTCTTCGCGTATATCGGCACGGACGGAAAAGATAAAACGCCCAACGACGGGAAGGTGACTTTGCGTGTTGCTAAATCGAGATACGACGAAGCGACGCAAGTTGCAATCGACGTTGCAAAGCACGTGAGAAACGGCGGAAGATATAGAGACGTAGAAGTGTACGTCAGCGATGTAGAAGCGTACGAAGCGGAGATAAAAAATGCGTTTGACAGATACGGCATCCCATATTTTATAGACAACAAACAACTCCTTTCCCAACAGGCGAGAGCAAAATTTGTATTGCAGGCAATTGCTTGCGTACGCAGCAATTTCAGGTTGCGCGAAACACTCGATTTTGCAAAAAATCCGCTATTCTACTCGGGACTTGAAAACGGAGAAAGTCTCGTTTATCTTTTTGAAAACTATTGCTTGAAATACAACGTGGAGTATGTGCCGAAGAATCGCGAATTTGACCGAAAGCAAAGCGATAAATTTGCACGTAAATCGCAAAACTGCAAGTTTATACACGCAAATGCGACTGATAAAGACGCGGTTATAGACAATACAAACGAAAACGAGCCTGCCGAATTCGTGCGCAAGGCTATTTTTGAAACGCTCGATCCGCTTTGTGAAAGCGGCGTGAGACCGATAAAGGAATACGTCGGCTCGGTGAGAACGATTCTTGAAAACAGCACTCGCGAATATTCCGAATACGTCGAAAAACTTGCAACGCTCAGCGAGTATTACAGAAAGGTTGCCGAGCAGGTTGACGCAAAGATAAATTCCGTGCTGGACGAGATAGAAGACGTGCTCGATTACGACACTGACGTTCAGGGCTTCGAAAGCGTGTTCAAGTCAATGCTCAAAACGCTCAAAATCGCACTCGTACCCACTTTTCTCGATTGCGTGTTCGTGGGCGGAAGCGACAGTAGATTTATGGGAGAGGGAAACGTTTACGTGCTTGGTGCGAACAACTCTAAGTTTCCCAAAGCAAGCGGCGGCGGTGCGGTGATAACGCCCAAGGACGAAGAGACGCTTCACGCGCTCGGCGTTGACGTGACGCCCGACGAGATGCAAAAAATCATGACGGATATGTACGCCGTATGCGACCTTATGAAAAAGCCGAAAGGCAGACTTGTCGTGAGTTATTCCGAGACGGGAGACGGCGGTGCGATGAGACCGTCAACCGTCGTGTACGAGTTGCAGAATATGCTCGAGCAGGATGGCAAACCGCTTGAAATCGAGAGAATAGACGTCGAAAACTTTATGCTCGCAGGCGGTGAAGACGGAAAACCGAAATACGACATCGAAAAAGCGACGGACGTGTTCTGCACGAAAAAAGCGTGCTTTAACGAAGTGCTTCGAAATGTCACGTCGGGAAGAGCGGATGCAAAAAATCTCGACGTTTATGCAAGCGCATACGAGTTTGTGGACGACGCGGACAAGCAGAGAGTCGACGATGCCGTGAAGGTGCCCGAACGCATAGAAAAGCAGGACGGGGCGTATTTCGGAGAGTCCACGAGCGTGAGCAGACTGGAAACTTTCTACGGTTGTCCGTACGCGCATTATTTCAATTACGTTTTGTCGCTCAGACGGAGAAAGGACGGCAAATTCGAAGGCACGGAAAACGGAACGATTTTGCACTTCGTTCTCGAAAGGTTTTTCAAAGACGTGCGAGACGGCAATATAAGCGACGACACGGACCTTGACGAAAATGCGGACGCATATTTCTTCGAAGCGGTGAAAGAAAACGATTTCGGCGTGTTGCTCGAAAAAGCGGATACGGGAAGATTGTTGTACCGCGTAAAAGCGGAAGGCGCGCATCTTATCAAAGATTTGTATCGGGTGCAGAAACGTTCGCAGTTCCGTCCTTGTTTCCTTGAAGCGAAAATCGGAGAAGGCGAGATTTTGCCCGTATCTCTCGATATAGGGGACAGAAAAATCGGACTTAAAGGCACGATTGACAGAGTCGACGTGCTTGACGACAAATTTATCGTCATAGACTACAAGACGTACAAGAGTGCGGATTTGCCGCTGAAAGAATTGTACGCTGGACAAAAAATTCAGTTGTACGTGTATATGCGCGCGGTGGAAAAGAGTCTCGGCGCAAATCCTTGCGGAGTGTTCTATTTTCCGATTTTCTCAAGTTTCACGGACGATGCGGAAGACAGATATAAGTATAAAGGACAGGCGTGCGACAGTTACGAAACGCTCTGTCAGATTGACGATATGGTGAAAACCGCACCCGAAAAATCCGTCGTGCCGTTCAAGCGAGACAAAAAGACGGACAAATTCAACGAAGGCGTTCATTTGTCAAAGTCCGATTTTGACGTGCTTGGAGACTACGCTATGGCTATTGCGACGAAAGGCGCAAAAGAGATTGCGGACGGTTTCATTCGTCCCACGCCGCTATACGGCAAGTGCGACAAGTGCGATTTCGCAAGCATCTGCGCATACAAGGGTATGAACGAAAGAAAGTTGCCCAAAGTGAGCGGAACGAGCGTGTTTGAGCTTGACAAAGAGAGCGGCGAGAAATGTGCCAAGGAAAACTGCGGGGATACGGCAACCGAAAACGTCAAAGCGGACAAGGGCGAAGAAGGAGTGAGGATATGAGCGACACAAAAAAAGCGGTCAGCGTTGAAAACGAAAAAAGACTTGAAATATTGAGAGATGAAAAGGGCAGACTTCTTCTCACCGACGATCAAAAGAAAGCGGTGCTCGAAAAGGGACGTATTCTCGTGTCGGCTTCGGCAGGTTCGGGCAAGACTTCCACGATGGTGAAGCGCATAATTCTTATGGTTGCAGAAGGCGCGTCTCTAAAAAATCTTCTCATACTCGTCTACAACAACGCGGCGGCGGACGAACTGAAAGAAAGACTGCATCAGGAACTTTTCCGGGCGGCATGCGCGTCAAGCGGAGAAGTGCGAGACAGATTCAGAAAAGAACTCGACGAAATGCCGTTTTGCCATATATGTACGATACACGCATTTTGCCAGTCGCTTATAAGGGAAAATTTTGACAAACTCGGATTGTCTCCTACGTTTGAAGTGCTTGACGAGACCGCACACGAAACTTACGTCAACAAAGCGCTTGACGAGACCATTGCGCAGTACGCGGCGGCGGGAGACGAATCGTTTTGCGACCTTGCCGAGATATTCTCGCAATCCAGAAAAGACGACAATCTCAAAAATGCGATAAAGAAGCTATACAGCCTTATCGAAATTCAACCCGACGAAAAAGAATTTGAAAAATGCGTTGCCGATTGCTACGACTCGTACGAGAACAGCAGATTTTTCGATATTCTCGGCGAGTATTATTCCAAATTTTTTATGAAAGCGCAAAGCGTGATAAATCCGCTTTTTAACGTGCTTTCGGCAATGCAGAACAACGGAAAATACGGAGATTCCGTCGCAAATCTTATAAGCGTTTGCGACAGAATAGTCTCTGCAGACAGCCTTAAAAAAGCGTGTTCGATCGCAAGAGCGTACGAAAAAGTTGCGGCGAGAATTCCTGCAAAAGCAAGCGACGAAGACAAGGCAACCGTCACGTACGCAAAGGGCGTGATAAAACAAATCGAAGAAGTGCTTGACGAGATGGCGAATATCTTCGCCAATCTCGATTCGTTTGCCTTATATCACGAGCAAAACGGCGTGTACGTGAGAAAACTCACGGAAATCGCAGGCACGTTTGCAAAGAAACTTCAATCGCTCAAACAAGAAGACGACGTGTTGTCGTTTGAAGATTTGCAACACAAGGCGATGGAACTTTTGTCGCACGATGAGTACGGACTTGCCGACGCTTTCGACGCGGTGTTCGTTGACGAGTATCAGGACGTCAACCCCACGCAGGAAGCAATCATAGAGAAACTCGTTAAAGGGGAGTGCTTTATGGTGGGGGACGTAAAACAAAGCATATACGGTTTTCGCCTTGCAGACCCTGCGATATTCATATCCCGTCAACAGAAGTATTCTGCTTTCGGCAACAAAGACGGTTTGAACGTCTATTTCAATCACAATTTCAGAAGCGCGTACAGAATTCTCAAATTCGTCAACGACGTTTTCGACGTGGTGATGACAAAAAAGAGCGCGGACATAAACTACAAATCGGACGCGCGTTTCGAACTTGCGTCCATACCGCCCGTAACGCTAGACGGCGTGTCTCCCGAAGGATACGTGCAGGTGCATTTGTTTACTAAATCGAAATCCGAAAGCGAGAGCGCAAACGGTCTTTACGACGTGACGAAAGAGAGATTCGACGACGATGACGAAGACGGCGGAAGCGCGGCGTTCAGAGAAGGGAAATTTATCGCAAACGAGATAAAAACGCTTGTCGGCAGAGCGAAAGGCGTTGACGAAAACGGCAACGGAAAATATATCGGATACGGAGATATTGCGGTGTTGTTCCGCAATCGTTCGAACTCCGCAATAGAAATCGTAAAAGTGCTGAAAGACGAAGGTATACCGGTGTCGGAAGGCACGTTCGTGCGTTCGGCGTCGTTGCCCGAAAGAGAAATTATGTGCTTTATGCGTACTCTCGACAATCCCAGACAAGACGTGCCGTTTGCGGGTTTTTTGTTGTCGTTTTTCGGCGGATACGACGAGAGCGAACTTGCAAAAATAGCGTCGAAAAGCGGAGAATGTTTTTACGATAAATTCGTGGCGTGCGCACTCGGAAACGACGATTTGGCGACAAAGGCAAAGTCAACGCTTGCTTTGCTTGAAAAATACAGACTCAAAGCGTCGTTTGAGAGCGTGAGCGAACTTATGAACGACGCGGTTGCCGAGTTTTGCTACGATGCGTATCTGATGCGCACGGGCGAAGGCAACGTTACGGGACTTAAAGGCTTTATACGCAGTGCGGCGGAGAGCGAACAATCGCTTGGAAAATTCGTCGAAGACTACGTCGAAGGCGCAAACGAGACGAAAGACGGCGGCGGCGAAGACAGAGTTGCAATCAGCACGTTCCACGGATACAAAGGACTTGAAAGCCCGATAGTTTTCGTTGCCGATTGCGAGGTGCAATTCAAGCGCGATTCCGCCACGGGAGACCTTATCGCGACGGGCAAAGGCTTCGGAGACAGCGACCTTGAAAACAAGAAAAACAACAAGGGGCTTGTCGGAATGAATTATTTCGACGTCGACAACAAAACCAAAACGAAACTTACGCTTTCGAAACTTGCCGTAGAGAAGAGTATAAAAGACAATCAACTGAAAGAAGAGATCCGCTTGTTTTACGTTGCGCTAACGAGAGCGAAACAACTTATGTATATCACTGCAACCGTGTCGGACGCAAAAGCGAAAGAGTTCGGACAAAGCGCGAAACTTACGGGCGCCGGTTGCGCACTCGATTTCATATCTCAGGCAGTTGCAGATGGCGCACAAGTGCCCGTGTTTAGGCATAGTGCTCAAGACGTCGAGATTGACGGAGCGGCGCAAAACGTCGTTGCGGGCAAATGTAACGAAGAAGTGAAAGAGAAAATCGCCGCGGCACAGGCGTTCAAGTATCCGCACGAAGAAGCGACGACTCTTGCGATGAAATACAGCGTATCGGCTCTTGACAGCATGGACGAAGAGACAGTGAGAATTTACGAAGAAGCGGCAAAAATCGGCACGGCGTATCACAAGGTTATGCAGTATATCGATTATTTCGTAAACACCGAAAGTCAGGTGCAAGCCGCAATAGACGATATGGTGGCAAGAAACGTTCTCACCGAAGAAGAAAGAACCGTCGTAAACCCGAAAGACATATTGTGTTGCCTTGAAAGCGACGTTATGGCAATCGCACGCGAAGCGGAAAAGAAAGGCAGATGTCACAGGGAACAATCCTTTATGATGTACAAGCCGGCGTGCGAAGTGTCGGACGGATTTACGTCGCAGGACAGAGTTCTCGTTCAGGGCGTCATAGACCTTTTCATCAACGACGACGTGAAAATAATAGTCGATTTCAAGAACTCGCTTTTAAGAGACGAAGAAACCGTGAAAAAGTACAAAAAGCAACTTTATCTATACAAATCGGCGGTTGAAAGTGTGATTTGTGCAAAAATCGATAGAGTCGTGCTTTATTCGTTCAAGAGCGGCAAAACGATGGATTTGTAAAAAGCGAAGACGGTATAGGCGCGTCATAACGCTGCAAAACGCAGGTTGTGGCGCGCTTTTGTGTATATTAAAGTGACGAAACATTAAAAAAATGCGACAAATGTTTTGTTATTATCTTGATTTTTTTGTGTATTGTATGTATAATCATATAGATAATTTGTATTCGATATAGGAGGCGTGCTTGTGGAATTTTTTGAAAAAGCATTCAATTGGCTTGCGGAACTCTCTTCCAAAATGCCCGCTATCGATTTCAAAACGTATTTTATCGTCGTCGTTGCCGTGATTGTCGGCATCGGCGTTATAGTTGCGCTCACTTATTTCGGCTCTCGTGCTCGCAAGCTCATAGGCGCAAGCAAAAAAATCGAAAAATATCTTGCAAACGTTGACCAGGTTGACGACGACAACGTGAGCGATTTCACGGCACATTGCTTCTCGTCAAAAGCACCGCAACCTTTGCGCGACAGTTGGGTGCAATATCTCGGCGTGAGATTCGGCTATCCGAGCGACGTCGTCAGCGACGGAAACGTGTACGAAAAAGTCGTGAAGAAAAACAAGGACTATCGCTCGGGCATTTATCTTGCAATCGCGCTTCTCGTTCTCGGTTTTTTCGCATTTTGGGGATTTGGCACGCTTACGGCAAACGAAATGGGCGTGATTCATTTCGTCGGACTTGTCGCAATCGCAGTCGTTTATCTCGTGCTTGTCATAATCAACCGCAAACAATCGAAAAAATGTCTCGAAGTGTTTGAAGATATGCAGGAAGACCTTGATGCAAAAGTCAATCTTCAGGTCGAAAGCAATTATGCGACGGATTCGTCACCGCTTGCCGAACTTTCGGGTATGGTGGAAGAAATCATCGCTCGCAACACCGCAAAGGCTGTTGACGCAGAGCAGGAATACGCGCTCGAACAGACGCCCATCGAAGCACTTATAGAAGAGAAGACGGAAGAAGAAAAATCCGCTCAAATCGAAGAAGAAAGTGCGAATGAAACTCTTGACGAAGAAGACGGCACGGTTGAACAAACCATAGACGAACTTATAGCAAGCGAGCCGCAAGGCGCAGACGAAGAGCCTGTCCAAGTCGAAGAGCAAGCGGACGAGCAAACGGACGAAGTTGCGGACGAAGAGCCTGTCGAAGACACGGACGAAACCGTTGAAGAAGAACCCGTTCAAGACGAAGGGACGGAAGAAACCGAAGAAGTTGAAGAACCTGTCATAGACGAGCAAGTCGAAGAAGAACCCGTTGCGGAAGAATCTGTCGAAGAACCTGCAGAAGAGTCTGAACCTGTCGAAGATACGGAAACGGAAGCGGTCGAAGAGACAGTCGAAGAGCCTGAAGAGCAAGAAAGCGAAGAGTCTCCTGTCGAAGAATGCACGGAAGAAGTCAAAGAACAAGAAACGGAATCCGTGGACGAAGCGACTGACGATTCCGAAAGCGAACAAGAAGAAATTGCAGAAGACGAAGATGTGGAAACGGCAGAGACTGAAGACTCTGTCGATGACGTTGAAAACGAAGACGCGGAAGAAAACGACGAAAACGAAGACGGCGAAGAAACGCAAGCGGAAGACGAAGAACCCGAAGTGGTGTACGTCGTTGACGGAGACGAAGACGACGATGAACACGTTAAGCCCGCAAAACTCGTCAAATTGCCCAATCTCGTCGATTATATGCTCTCAAAGAACATGCCAAGAGCAATGAAGATTCAGATCGCAACAATGCTTATCGGCACGTACAAGAAGTTTGAAAACAGCAAGGAAGACCGCAAAATCGTCGTGGGTTGTCTCACAAAGGTTATGCGCGACTTGCAAGAAAACAAGTGAACGTAAATATAATATCGTGACTAAAATTTTTGTATAAACAAAAACAAGTTCAGTCGGGGGACTTTATTTGCCGACGCTACAATAAAAACATATTGTGAGGATTGTAAGATGTTTGGAAAGAAGAAAAAACAAGCGCAACTTGAAGCAGAACGTGCAAAACAACTCGCTCCGGAACAAGAGCAGACTGCAAAGCAGCATCCTGTAGAAGAGCCGAAGCCTGAAGAAGAGAAAATCTTCCTTGAAAGCGAAATCATCGAAGACGACGACACCGCACAAGAAGGCGAACTCGAAGCGGTTGCGTACGCTGAAAAACAAGATAAGGGCGAAGATCTCGTTGCCGTGCCCGTTGACGACGTAGTCGAAGAAAAGACTGAGCAACAGGCAGAGACCGTCGAAGAAGTCAAGTGTGAAGAAACGCCCGTACAAGAAGAGATTGAACAATCCGAGCAAGTCGAAACGCCTGCTCCCGAAACCGTTGAAGACGAAAAAGTCGAAGAGACGGTGGACGAAGACGCGCAAGAAACCGAAGAAACGGAAGAAAATGAAGACGAGCAAGTCGAAGAAGAATCCGCAGTCGAGCAAGGCGCAACCGACGAACAACAGGAAGAAATCGTTTACGTCGTGGACGGACCGGAAGAAGACGACGAAATCGTCAAACCCGCAAAACTCGTCAAGTTGCCCAATCTCGTCGATTATATGCTTTCGCTCAACATGTCCAAGCAGATGAAGATGAACGTCGCCATGCTTCTTCTTTCCGCATACAAGAAATATAAAGACATTCCCGAAGAGAGAAAGATTATCGTCAAGTGCATGGCAAAGATTATGCAAGCACTCGTTCAAGGCTGATATAAGCGCGACTAAAAAGTGATTTGAAAGACCCAAGCCGAGAAATCGGTTTGGGTCTTTTTGTCTGTTTATATATTTATTATTAGAAATAATTATTCAAAATACACCGATAGATTATCGGTTGTACAAAGAATCGTGTAAAACCGGAAGCGAAATCTTCAATTTTTTTAATGACGTCCATATCGTAACTTTTGTGTCGGAAAAGGTAATCTATTGACTTTTATTCTTGTTCTATAAAGAATGCAATACGGTCTTGCGAATTGACGAATATGCTGATAGAATAACGGTTTTTTATATGTGGATAAAAGGCGGATGCTTTTGTGCGGCAATGAAAAAGTCGGCTGATATGCCGACTTTTTGAAGATATTATCAAACGATAAGTTTGCAATTCGATGACAGGTTAGCACTTGTTATTTGAGCATTTTCTTTTTTATGAAGACGATGATGAGCGCAATGCAGATAAGCACGTTTATTCCGACAACAACCCAGAAGCCCCATTGCTGACCTTCAAACGGAACGCCCGTGTTCATGCCCCAAAGAGCCGCAATCATAGCAGGGGTGTCGACCAAAAGCGTGAGCACCGTGAGCGTCTTCATAACGACGTTAAGGTTGTTTGAAATGATGGAAGCATAGGTGTCCATCGTGCCCGACAAAATGTCTCTGTATATGTTTGACATCTCGATTGCCTGACGGTTTTCGATGAGAACGTCGTCCCAAAGGTCTTCGTCTTCTTCGAAGAATTTCACAAGGCGCGGCACTTTGTCGAGAACGGCGGTGTTTGAACGAAGAGAAGTGGAAAAGTACACGAGTGATTTTTCAAGAGAAAGCATCTCGATGAGACCTTCGTTTTTCATTGCCTTTTCAAGTTCCGCCTGAACGCGCTGACTTGCTCTGTCTATCTGTTTAAGGTATTGCAGATATTTCTTTGCTATGACGTATTGCAGTTGAAGAAGGAATCTCGTGCGTTTGTGAATGTTGAAATCTTTGACGTATCTGCCTGCCATAAGGTCATAGATGATTGACGTTTCGTTAAGACAAACGGTGATTATCGTGTTTTCGTTTGAGATAAAACCGAAAGGCAGGGTGGAATAGGTGTATTTGTCGTCGTCTTCTTCCGTTATCGGAATGTCGGTGACGGCCATAAGCACGTTGTCTTCTTTTTCGATGTGAGCGCGCTCTTCGGAGTCCAACGCCGCTTTGACGTACTCTTCGGGAATTTGGGTAGCCTTGCACACCAACTCGATTTCTTTGTCGGTCGGGTTTGACATATGCACCCACTGGTCAGTGAAATCGTAGCCTTCGACGACAAGGTCGGGCTCAACTTCGACGAGTGATTTGTTGATTTTTTTGTAAACTTGGATCATAGTTGGTTTCCGTGGCAAAAATACGCCGCGCCAACCGATAAAGAATCAAAGCGCGAGCGCATTCGTGGATATGTGACTACTTCCGGGGTCAGAGTCCATAACGATATTGCACTCCTTAAATTTATTTCGTTTTTAGTTTAACAAATATTTTCCGCTTGCGCAACATATTTTGAAAGACTTTGCACATTTCTTTGTCGCAAAACTTTTTTCGACGTTTTTCGTGTTTCGGGGACTTGAAACGGGTGGGTATTTCGGTCGTATACGGTGTAGATTATATAAAACATAAAAATACTTTTGTAAGATATATTTTTTTCTTGCAAAATGGCGCGCGTTTTGGTATGATAATTGAGTATAAAAGAAATCTTTAGGAGGACTTCTAAATGCAGAAGAAATATGTTTATCTGTTCACAGAGGGCAATGCGCAAATGCGTGAGCTTCTCGGTGGCAAAGGTGCAAACCTCGCAGAAATGACCAACATCGGTCTTCCCGTTCCGCAAGGATTCACCATCTCGACGGAAGCGTGCACTCAATACTATGAAGACGGCAGACACATCAACGATTCCATCAAAGCCGAAATCATGGATTATATTGAGAAACTCGAAGCAATCACCGGCAAGAAATTCGGCGATGCAGAAAATCCGCTTCTCGTATCCGTCCGCTCGGGCGCAAGAGCGTCTATGCCGGGCATGATGGACACCATTCTCAATCTCGGTCTCAACGAGCAAGTCGTGGACGTGCTCGCAAAGAAATCCGGCAATCCCAGATGGGCTTGGGACTGCTACAGACGTTTCATCCAAATGTTCTCCGACGTCGTTATGGAAGTCGGCAAGAAATACTTTGAAAAACTCATCGACAAGATGAAAGAAGATCGCGGCGTCACTCAAGACGTCGAGCTCAGCGCAGACGATCTCCACGAACTCGCAGAACAATTCAAAGCAGAGTACAAGGCTCAACTCGGTCAAGACTTCCCGTCCGATCCGAAGGAACAACTTTTCAAGGCAATCGAAGCAGTTTTCCGCAGCTGGGACAACCCGCGCGCAAACGTTTACCGTATGGACCACGATATCCCGTACAGCTGGGGTACCGCAGTCAACGTGCAAATGATGGCGTTCGGCAACATGGGCGACGATTGCGGCACAGGCGTTGCATTCACTCGTAACCCCGCAACCGGCGAAAAAGGTCTCATGGGCGAGTTCCTTATGAACGCACAAGGCGAAGACGTCGTCGCAGGCGTTCGCACCCCGATGCCTATCTCCAAGATGGCAGAAGTTCTCCCTGACGTTTATAAACAATTCCAAGACGTTTGCAAGACTTTGGAAAATCACTACAAAGACATGCAAGATATGGAATTCACAATTGAAAAGGGCAAACTCTTCATGCTTCAAACAAGAAACGGTAAGCGTACCGCAGCGGCTGCAATCCGCATCGCTTGCGACCTTATCGACGAAGGTATGATCAACGAGAAAGAAGCACTTCTTCAAATCGATGCAAAGACTCTCGATATGTTGCTCCACCCGCAATTCGACGCAAAGGCACTCAAAGTCGCCGATAAGCAAAACGTCGTCGGCAAGGGTATCGCGGCATCTCCGGGCGCAGCGGCAGGCACTATCGTTTTCACCGCAGAAGACGCAGTGAAAGAAGGCAAAGCAGGCAAGAAGGTCGTTCTCGTCAGACTCGAAACGTCTCCTGAAGACATCGAAGGCATGAAGTATGCACAAGGCATTCTCACCGTTCGCGGCGGTCAAACTTCTCACGCGGCGGTCGTTGCTCGCGGTATGGGTACCTGCTGCGTATCCGGTTGCGGCGACATCAAAATGCACGAAGAAGAGAAATACTTCGAACTCGGCGGAAAGATCTTCTACGAAGGCGACGGTCTCTCTCTCGACGGCACGACGGGCAACATCTACGACACCATTATCAAGACTGTTCCGGCAGACCCCAACAGCGGTTATTTCGGAAGAATCATGAAACTCGCAGACAAGTACAAAGCACTCGGTGTTCGCACCAATGCGGATACTCCTCAAGACGCACAACGCGCAGCGGAACTCGGCGCACAAGGTATCGGTCTTGTTCGTACCGAACACATGTTCTTCGGACCGGGCAGAATAGATAAATTCCGTGAGATGATTTGCTCCGAGACCGTTGAAGAACGCGTCAAAGCACTTGCGGCAATCGAGCCCATGCAACAAGCAGACTTCGAAGGCTTGATGGAAGCACTCAAAGGCATGCCTGTCACCATTCGTTTCCTGGATCCGCCGCTCCATGAATTCGTTCCGACCGAAGAAAAGGATATCGAATTGCTTGCAAAAGCACAAGGTAAGACCGTTTCCGAAATCAAACTCATTTGCGACAGTTTGCATGAATTCAACCCGATGATGGGACACAGAGGATGCCGTCTTGCGGTCACGTATCCCGAAATCGCGGTTATGCAAACCAAGGCTGTCATCAAGGCGGCTATCAACGTCCAAAAACGTCACCCCGACTGGAAGGTGGAACCCGAAATCATGATTCCGCTCGTCGGCGAAGTCAAAGAATTGAAGTTCTGCAAGAAGACGGTTGTCGACACCGCTGAAGCAGTCATCAAAGAAGCAGGCGTCGATCTCAAATACGAAGTCGGCACCATGATCGAAATCCCCAGAGCAGCACTCACCGCTGACGAAATCGCAACGGAAGCAGACTTCTTCTGCTTCGGCACAAACGACCTTACGCAAATGACCTTCGGCTTCAGCCGTGACGACGCAAGCAAGTTCTTGCCCAGTTACTATCAAGCAAAGATCTATGAGTCCGATCCGTTTGCACGTCTTGACACTGTCGGCGTCGGCAAACTCATGAAGATGGCAGTCACGCTCGGCAAGGGCGCAAACAGCCATTTGCACTGCGGTATCTGCGGCGAACACGGCGGCGATCCTTCTTCCATCGAATTCTGCCATGCAATCGGTCTCGATTATGTTTCTTGCTCACCGTTCAGAGTGCCTATCGCACGTCTTGCGGCTGCACAGGCGAACATCAAGAATCCGAGAAAGTAATTTAATTACACGAAACAACGAAGCAGCCGTCATTACGACGGCTGCTTTCAATGAAAGCAATTTGAAAACGGCTTGCGCAGGCTGTATAAAAGCCGCAGGGCGCAGCGACACGAAACAACATTTCGTTTCGCAAAAAGCAGCTGCACAGGCGAACATTCGCAACCCTAGGTAAAGCAAAAATTGCCGAAAACGGCTAAAAAGCACTATATTTTACAATAAAACGCAAATTTGGCAACCATTCTTGAAAAAGTGTGGTTGCCATTTTTCTTGTCATTTTTAGGTTCAATCGAAAAACGGCGGAGCGAGTTACGAAAAGATAAAACAAGAAAAAGAGAATTGGCTTAAATCATTACATCTTGAAGAAGATAAAATTCTTTGAAAATTGAATATGGCTATTCGGTAAAACGAGCAAATAGAACGGTAAGCCTAAAAAACAGTGTAATTGCAATTTTTCTGTTAGACACAGCTAACTCGCTTGATTTTTCAGACAGAAAAAGATATAATATACTTGAATGGTGCGTTTGGAAGTTTTTTGCAAGGCAATGATGAATTTGAAAATGTTTCATTGTTCAAGTAAACTTAAAGTCAGACGGTAAAAAGAGGGTATATTGTATTATGAAAAACGAAGAGTTGCGATTTGATAGAAGTTGCCACGTTTTATATTCAAGAGAGTGTGAAAAAGAAATAAGAAAGAAAATTGCCCTGCATTATCCCGAAAATTTGCGTGAAGAAGTCTGGACGAAAGTGCAACTGAAATACGTCGAATTTTTAAGCGAGTGGCGCACCGACCTCGGTGGAAAAAAGAATTTTCATAACGGAAAGGGCGGTACTTACGATTGCATTGCGATCATGACTTATTATGTCGTTTGCAAGGACATTACCTCTTTTCGGGAAATTGAAGAAATAGAAGAAAACCTTGTTTTGCCGTCTTTTCGGAAACTGAAATTCGTCGATTGCAACAAACCGTTCTGGAAAAAGTTGATGTACAAGGCGTTTTGTTCGGCTAAATCCAAGTGCGACAAGTGGCACGATTACGAAATGAACGTTGCGCCGTACGAAAAAGACAAGCCGATTTATTACGAATTTACGGCATGTCCTGCGGCGGAGTTTGCAAAACAATTCGGACTTACCGAAATTATGCCCGCGCTTTGTAACGTGGACTATGCGTCTATGGAACTAATCGGCGCGAAACTGATAAGGAAAGGCACTTGCGTGGACGGCGATAGGTGCGATTATACAATCTGCGGCGACAAAGACGAGTTTTGCAAGTCGCACCCCGAATACAAAGACGAAAAGGGTTTTCGGAGGAATAAATAATTTTCGGAGGTATAGCAATGTTATTTGAAACTAAGGGCAAAAAGGGAAACCCTGTCATATTATTCTTTCATGCAATGGGCGTGACGGGAGAGAGCAGCGGACGTATCGCCGAATATTTGCAAAATGAATATTTTTGCATTATGCCAACGTCAACCGTTTATTGCGAAGGGCAGAAATACGTCTCGAAAGCAGATGAACTGCGTCAGATTGAGGAGTTTTTAAAGGAAAACGACGTTAATAATCTTGCGCTTGTCGTCGCTTCGTCTATCGGAGCGGATTTAGCCGTAACTTTTCTGTCTGAAACAAAAATTTCCGTCGGTCATGCTTTTTTCGACGGCGGACAGTTTGCGAAAATAGGTAAATTCACGCGCCGTATAATGACTCCGTTTTTGTATTTCGCGATAAGAAGTCTGTATAAAAAGAACGGCGAAAATCTCGGCAAAATCATGTGGTGCGACGACGATGTTATAAAACCGTATTTCGTTGCGGCGGGCAAGGCATTGAAGTACGGAAATATCCGTCGGCAAATGGCAGACAGTCTTGAAAATAAACCGTTTCCGCCGATTGGCGAGAATTTACAGAAGCACACGTTTTTCGAGTTCGGAAGCATAGAAGACCATTATAAATATCGCGAAGACGTTAAAAAGTCGTATCCGTATGCGCATTATCCCGTTTTCGAGGGGTATAATCATATGCAATATCAGATAAAAGACCCGAAAGGTTTTGCCGAAATGCTTGTTTCGGTTATAGATAAAAACGAAATTCCGCGGTTTTCTTTTTTGAAGGAGAATTGAATGATGAAATATCACATAGAAAAGAATACGGTTCAGGAAACTCTGGTCATTCCGCTGTATGCAAGAAAGAAAGCGGCGGAAAATTTTTCGAATTTGTATCAGGACAAAACCGCCGCAAAAATCATTGACCAAATCGATTACGACTTTTCGTCGGCGGAAAAAACTTCGGGCAAAACGATGTACCGCTTCGGATTTTTTGAAGTCGCCATGCGGCAAAACGACCTTGCCATAGAGATAAAGGACTATCTTAAAGATCACCCGAAAGCGGCGGTTGTTAATCTCGGCTGCGGGCTGGACGACTTGGGCAGAAAATGCGACAACGGCGAGTGCAAAATATACAATCTCGATTTTGAAAGCGTAATTACGGTAAGAAACCAACTTTTACCCGCGGGCGAAAGGGAAGAAAACATTGCGTGCGACTTAAATAATACCGAATGGTTCGATAAAATCGACGCGAGTGGCGGCGTTGTATTTTTCGCTTCGGGCGTGTTCTATTATTTTTTGAAAGAACAGGTCAAAGTGCTCGTTTGCAAAATGGCGGAACGTTTCCACGGTGGAAGAATGGTATTTGACGGAGCGAACAAAACTGCCGTAAAAATGATTGCCAAAACATGGCTGAAAACGGCAAAAATCAAAGACGTAAGCGCATATTTTGCGGTGTCGAAAGCAAAAGAAGAACTAACGCCGTGGAGTGACAAAATAATCGTTTCGAGCCGCGGATATATGCTCGGCTACAACGACTTAAAGGATAAGTCTGTAAGCGGATTTTTCAGATTTTTGGCTAAGGCAGGGGACAATCTGATGAAAATGCAGATTGTAAGAATCGATTTTAAGGAGTAGTTATGGAGAGGGTGCATTTCGAGGTTGAAAAAGACGGATTTCACGGCGTTTATTGGCAAAACAAAATGCCGTCGAACGTTGCCATTATCGCTATGCTCGGCGACGACGCGGAAGATTACATGGCGAAAAGTTGCGTAAAATGGTTACAAAAACAAGGTGTAAACGTTCTGACAATGTCGCCCGCGAAAAAGAATTACAGCCATCACAATTACCCGCTTGAAAGGATAGAAACCGCAATAAATTGGCTTAAAAGCAACGGAAACGATAAAATCGGCATTGTGGGCGCGTCGACTACGGGTACGCTTGCGCTTACCGCGGCTTCGTATTTTCCCGACATTACTTTGACCATTGCAATGACGCCCAGCGACTTTGTTTGGCAAGGTTTCGAGCAAGGCAAAAAAGACGACTGCGACGAGTGGCCCGTTGAGGGAGAATCTCTGTTTACTTATCGCGGCAAGCCGCTTGCTTATATGCCGTTTTGTTATAAGCACCCGGAATATTGGCAAGTGATTAAGGCGGAATCGAAGAAGAACGGCGATATGGTAAATTCGCGCAAAATATTCGACGATTCCGAAGCTGCTCACCCGATAGAAGAGGACGAATTCATAAAAATTGAAAACATAAAAGGCAAACTTGTCATGATCGGCGCGGAGGACGACGCTTTGTGGGATACCGCGAAGTATATAAGACGGGCAGAAAAACGCCTTTCGGAAATGTCGCATGCCTGCAACGCGGAATTTCTCGTTTATAAGCACGGTACGCATTACGTTTTCCCCGAAAGTTTGCTGAGAAGCATTTTACCGATAGGCGGAGGATTGTTTTTAAAACTTGCGTTTAAGGCGGCGAAAGAATTCCCGAAGGAGTGCAAGCAAACGCGTGTCGATATAGACCGTCGCGTTGTAAAAATTATAAAGGAGTGGAAAAAGTGAAATACGGATTTATGCCAAAGTTAATGTGGGCGGCATACAAAGGAACGTTCAAAAAACAACTGACCGAAACGCTGCGGGAAGAAAGTCCGGGCGGAGTGATGAAGTCTGCGCATAAAAAGTATAAAGAAATACTTGCGGATGTCGACGAATTTGAAAAGGGCGACAGATTCTTGATAAATATTTTAAGTTGCGCAATGCTTTCCGCCGTTTTGTTGTCTGTCAAAAACAAATATATGGTTGAAGAAGTCCGCGTGTATTACCGCAAGGCAATGTGCGACAATTTTATTACCAAGTCTGCGGCAACAAAGAGTAAATCTTATACGGAGAAAGGAAGAGCGAAACTTAAAGAGCAGGCGAAGAAAAGCGAAAAGAATACAAATCCGTATTCGTGGAAATTCACCGTCGAGGACGGCGAAACGATAAATCAATACACGGCGACGTTCTATACCTGCGGCATTTGCTACCTTATGACCAAACTCGGCTTAAAAGAATATATCCCTGCGATGTGTTCGCTCGACAACGATATGGCGGCGATGAACAATACGGTTTTCACGCGCGAATACACGCTTGCAGGCGGCGGAAAATATTGCGACTGCCATTACGACCACAAGGGGTAAAATGACGAATCAATATCTTAAAGAAACGAAAATACTCGATTATTCGCATAAATCGATACAAAAATTGATAAGAGAGCGGAAGTGGAGCGATTTTCCCGAAAAGGAAAGAGTTAAAGAAATTTACGACTTCGTGAAAGACGAAATATTGTTCGGGTATAATACGGACGATAAAATCAAGGCGAGCAGGGTATTAAAAGACGGCTATGGGCAATGCAACACGAAAGGCACGCTTTTTATGGCACTTCTTCGCGCGTGCGGCGTGCCGTGCAGAATTCACGGTTTTACGATAGATAAAGCGCTGCAAAAGGGCGCGATGACGGGCATAGTGTATAAAAGCGCGCCGAAAGAAATTTTCCACAGTTACGTTGAAGTTTGCGTTTGCGGCGTGTGGTACAATCTCGAAGGTTTTATTCTCGACAACGCGTATTTGACGGCTTTGCAAAAGACGTTTTTACCCGAAAAAGACGGCTCGTTTACGGGCTACGGCGTGGCGACGAAAAATTTTGCAAGTCCGCCCGTCGAATTCGATTGCTGCGACACTTATATTCAGAAAGAAGGTATCGTGCGCGATTTCGGCGTCTACGACGATCCCGACAGTCTTTTAAAGGAACACGGACAGCAAATGAATTTTCTTAAAAAGTGCGTTTATCGACTTATAGGCAGACGTCTGATGAATAAAAACGTGAAGAAAATCAGAAATAGTTCGGTTTGATTTGCCGAATGCAATGGCGTTTGAACGGAAAAAATATTCCGCTTTACCGTCGTTTGTAAATAGCGACGTAAATGCCAAAAGGAGTAATATATGAATTCTAAATACTGAAAATTATGTTGGGGCTTGGAATAATAGGGTATGCAATCAATATGTATGTATGGTCGTAAAACGGTCATCGGCATAGTAAATAAAGAAATAATCAACAAAGAGAATAACACAATATAGTGAATAATAGGAGCTAAATATGGGATTTTTTGAAAATACACGAAAACCACAAGGATTCGGCGGAAAAATAATGGTAAAAATGATGAACGGCGGTCATAGTAAGTTGGCAAAATGGGGCTTTACTAAAATTTACGCAAAGTCGAACGCCAAAGTATTGGATATCGGTTGTGGCGGTGGAGCAAACATTGCCAACTGGTTAGGAAAATGTGCAACAGGGCATGTGACAGGGATAGATTATTCAAAAGTCAGCGTAGAGGAATCGAAAAAACTAAACGCCGTCGCAATCAATCAAGGCAAGTGCGATGTTGTTCACGGCGACGTATCGTCTATGCCGTTTGATGATGAGGCTTTTGATTGTGTTTCTGCGTTTGAGACCGTATATTTTTGGGAAGACCTTGAAAAATGTTTTGCAGAGGTTCACCGTGTTATGAAAAACGGCGGTACGTTCCTTATTTGCAACGAGAGCGATGGTACAAATTCTAAAGACGAAAAATGGGCAAAAAAAATAGGCGGAATGAAAATCTACAACGAAACGCAACTTCGCACAATGCTGGAAAAAGTTGGATTTTGTGATATTAAGAATTTTGCAGATGCTAAAAAACACTGGCTGTGCATTGTTGCGAATAAATAAGCGGTAATCAAACATATGAAAACTTCAAAGGATATGGTTGAAAACCAAATAATAAACGGCGGCGAAGAAAATTTCGTCGCTTTTTAATTTATCAGGCAGAAAAAATGCTTGACTTTATTTAATAACATTGTTATAATAACGACGTTATTAAAAATAAAGGAAGTTCGGCAATGAGAAAAAAAGACGATTTAGCCATAGATAAAATAATAGAATATGCCAAAAAGGAATTTCTCGAAAAAGGTTTCGAGGGCGTGTCTATGCGCAAGGTTGCCGAAAATGCGGGGTATACTACCGGCATGCTTTACGGCAGATTTGCAGATAAAGGCGAACTGTTCAAAGCGATAGTGAAAGCCTCGGCGGAAAAACTTTATTCGTATTATGCGGAAGTGCAGGAGAACTTTGCGAGTTTGTTGCCCGAAACGCAGTATAAAGATATGCACGTTTACGTCGATAAAAGGATAGACGAAATACTGGATATCGTTTACGGCGATTTTGATGAATTCAAGTTGATTATCTGTAAAAGCAAGGGCAGCGAATACGAAAAGTATATCGACAGTCTTATCGAAATCGAAACCGAAAATACCGTTCGATTTATAAACGATATGAACGCTGCGGGGATAAAGGTTAAGTCGGTAAGAGCGGATCTTTCGCATATGCTTGCCACGGCGATGTTCAACGGAATGTTCGAAGTGGTGGAACATGACTTTTCAAAAGACGACGCACGGCAGTATATAAAGCAGTTACAGTATTTCTTCAACGCCGGTTGGGATAAAATTTTAGGGCTTCCGTCCGACTGGACTTTGCCCGAATAACAAACTCGTTAAAAAGGGAAAGGAATTTCCTTTTTTATATGTCGTATTGTTAGACGTTGCTAACTAAAAACAACCCAAGGAGATTTTACATTGAAAAAACAATCGGACTTATCAAGACTTATGGGGTATGCGGGGAAGCATAAGTATTTCACTTACGCTTCGTGGGTGCTTGCCGCCCTTTCCGCGTTCGTCGCGCTTCTTCCGTTTATCTATATATGGAAGATCGTGAAAGAGATGTTGGACGTCGCGCCGAATTTTTCGGAGGCAGTCGGGCTTGTAAAAAACGGCGTTATGGCTATGGTTTTCGCCGTGGCGGCGTTTTTAATTTACATATGCGCGCTGCTTTGTTCGCACCTTGCGGCGTTTCGGGTTGCTACGAATATGCGGATTGCGACGACGGAACATATAGCGAAACTCCCGCTTGGCTACGTCGATAGTTTCGGCAGCGGAAAACTCAGAAAAATAATAAACGACTCTACGGGCGCGACGGAAAACTATCTCGCGCATCAACTGCCCGACAAATACGCGGCGATCGCAACGCCGATAGGGCTGCTTGCATTGCTGTTTATATTCGATTGGCGGTTGGGGCTTTTAAGCCTCGTTCCCGTAATTCTCGCATTTCTGATTATGTCGACGATGACGGGCAAGCGCATGAAGGAAGATATGAAACAGTATAACAACGCACTTGAAAATATGTCCAACGAAGCGGTGGAATACGTCCGCGGAATCCCCGTGGTGAAAACTTTCGGTCAGTCGGTATATTCTTTCAAAAAATTCAAAGGAACGATCGACGAGTACGAAAAGTGGGTGGTTTCGTATACCAAAAATATGCGCGTGCCGATGATGTTTTACACGGCGGCGATCAACGGCGTATTCGCATTTCTGATTGCGGGCGCGCTATGGTTTACGCACGGCGGCGTTACGAACGCGTTTTTGCTCAATCTTATTTTCTATATCGTAATCACGCCCGTAATTTCGCTCACGCTTACGAAAATTATGTATATGAGCGAAAATAATCTGATCGTCCGCGACGCGCTTGAAAGAATAGACGAAGTGCTGAACGCTTCGCCCGTACAAGAGAGCAAATCGCCCGCAAAGCCGAAAGACGGCTCGATAAAACTTAGCGACGTGCATTTTTCTTATGACGGCAAAAAGGAAGTTATCCGCGGCGTATCGATGAATATCGGTGCGGGGCAGACGGTTGCGTTGGTCGGACCTTCGGGCGGCGGAAAGTCTACGCTTGCAAGCCTTATGGCGCGGTTTTTCGACGTTCAAAGCGGCAGTATAAAAATCGGCGGAGCGGACGTTCGGGAGATAGAAAAGAAAGAATTGGCGGATACCGTTTCGTTCGTGTTTCAAAATTCGCGCCTGATAAAGGCGAGTATTCTCGAAAACGTGAAACTCGGCAGACCGAGCGCGACGGACGAAGAAGCGATTGCCGCTCTTCATGCCGCGCAGTGCGACGATATCATCGAAAAAATGCCGCAGGGTGTAAATACGGTAATCGGTACGAAAGGCGTTTATCTTTCGGGCGGAGAGCAGCAGCGAATAGCGATTGCAAGAGCCGTACTTAAAAATTCGCCGGTTATCATTCTCGACGAGGCTACGGCGTTTGCCGATCCCGACAACGAAGTAAAGGTGCAAAAAGCGTTTTCTTCCCTTGCAAAAAACAAGACGGTGATTATGATTGCGCACAGGCTTTCCACCGTGGAAAACGCCGATTGTATTTACGTTATTTCAGACGGGCAAGTCGAAGAAAGCGGAAGTTTCGGAAACCTTATCGAAAAGAATGGCTTGTTTGCAAAGATGTGGAAAAATTATTCGGCTTCGGTCGAATGGAAAGTTAAAAGGAGGTAAGCGCAAATGTCAATAATTAAAGCCATACAAAGAAATACGGCTTCGTCCGAAAAGGGCGCGAAAGGGCTTGTAAAAGGAATAATCGCGTGCGCGTTTCAGAACCTTGCGTTTATGTTTCCGACGAGTTTATTGTATTTTCTCGTTGCCGATATGATGAATGGCGGCGTTACGGGCGGAAGAATCTGGTTTTACGTCGGCGGTATCGCCGTGTGTTTCGCGCTTATTCTCGTTACAACGTATTTTCAATATAACAATACCTATTTTACGACTTACGAAGAGAGCGGAAAAAGAAGGCTTAGTTTAGCCGAGCGTTTGCGTAAATTGCCGCTGCCCTTTTTCGGGAAAAGGGATCTTGCCGACCTTACGAGTACGATTATGGCGGATTGCGAAGTGCTTGAAAAGACTTGTTCGCACTTTATTCCGGGGCTTTTCGGTTCGCTTATATCTACAACGATTATCTCGGTCGGGCTGTTCGCGTTCGACTGGCGAATGGCTCTTGCCTCGCTGTGGGTTATCCCCGTTTCGGTGCTTATCGTTCTTTTAAGTTATAAGATTCAGGACAAAACGCAGGCAAAGACGATGGCGGTAAAAATGGCTTGCGCCGACGGCATACAGGAATATATCGAAACGGTACGCGATTTGAAAGCCAACAACGCCGAGCAAAATTACCTGAAAGGGCTTAGCGGAAAAATAAAAAACGTGGAAAAGCAGAATCTCAAAGCCGAACTCACGAACGCCGTGTTCGTAACGGGCGCGGGAACGGTATTAAAACTCGGCATCGCTTCGGTTGCGATCGTCGGCGCGGCGCTTCTCGTAAACGGCAGTTTAAGCGCGCTTACGTTCTTTATGTTTTTGCTTGTCGCCTCGCGTCTTTACGATCCGATGCAAGCCGCGCTCCAAAACCTCGCGGCGATTATCGCAATTAGAACGAACGTTGCAAGAATGAACGAGATTCTCGATTATCCTGTTCAGACGGGAAGCGAAACGCTCACGAATAACGGCTGCGATATAGAATTTAATCACGTCGGATTTTCTTATAACACGGGCGAAGTAGTACTGAAAGACGTTTCGTTTACGGCAAAACAAGGCGAAGTAACGGCTTTAATCGGTCCTTCCGGCGGCGGGAAAACGACCGTTTCGCGGCTTGCCGCAAGGTTTTGGGATAACGGTACGGGTAAAATCACCGTGGGCGGTATGGATATATCGAAAATCGATCCCGAAAAATTGATGAGTCTTTATTCGATCGTTTTTCAGGACGTAACGCTGTTCGATAACACGATTATGGAAAATATCCGCCTCGGCAAAAAGAGCGCGACTGACGAAGAAGTGCTGGCGGCGGCTCGGCTTGCCAACGTGGACGAATTTGCCGAAAAATTACCCGACAAATGGAATACGAATATAGGGGAAAACGGCTCGGAACTTTCGGGCGGAGAACGCCAACGCATATCCATTGCCCGCGCTTTTTTGAAGGACGCCCCAATCATTCTTTTGGACGAAGCGACGGCAAGTCTCGACGTGGAAAACGAAACGCTCATTCAGACTGCGCTTTCAAGGCTTATCAAAAACAAAACCGTGCTGGTTATCGCGCACCGAATGAGAACGGTTGCCGGCGCGGATAAAATCGTCGTACTGAAAGGCGGTGTGGTTGCCGAACAAGGCAGCCCTGACGAATTATATCGCTTTGGCGGCATTTACAGGCATATGTCGGACTTGCAGTCGGATAGCGGCAAGTGGAAAATAAAATAACGCAATTTCTGTGGCTAAAAAGCCCGTTTTTTGCTCTGAAACGGGCTTTTTGCTTGTTTTTTTCTGCCTTTTGTGATATAATGATTCAAATATATGAGAGTCGAGGTGCAATATGTACGGTAACGAATCGCAGGAAATGTATCTTGAAACGATACTTAAAATTCAAAAGAGGAAGGGTAGCGTAAGGTCTATCGAAATAGCGGAAGAAATGGGTTTCAGCAGACCGAGCGTTTCGCGCGCCGTCGGAATTATGAAAGACGACGGTTTTATCGTCGTGGCGAAGGACGGACTTATCGAACTTACCGAAAGCGGCAGAAAAAAGGCGGAAAACGTATTTTTGCGCCACAATATTTTAACCGACGCTCTCGTAAAAATGGGGCTTGAACGTTCGGTTGCGGAAGAAAACGCTTGCAGGGTAGAACACGTTCTTACCGAAGAGGCGTTTGAAGCGATAGAGAATTATTTTAAGAATAAATAAAATATGGTTTGACTAACAATATTCGAGCGCACCCTGAGTGGTTATTTACGGGGTGCGCTTTTATTTTTTTGTGAACGGTTTTGCTTGCCGTCGGCTTTGAAAAATTTTAAATTTCATATTTCTTTAACATAGAAACGCTTGCAATGTTTTGCTGTTAGTGCTACAATATTTCACGGTTAGCAACGACTAACAATCGTCGGTGGCTGTGTTTTCGGGAAGTATGTATTTCCAAAGCATATGATGAGGGGGGGGATAACCCCTATTTTTTAAGGAAGTTTGTTAGTAGTGTCTAACACAGAAAGGGGCAAAACGGTGTATTCGGCGCGCCTTATTTTTATGTGAATATGTTAGACTTTGCTAACAAAAATTCAATCGAAACGCAAAACCCGTGAAATCGTCGGAGGCACAAAAGAATGTTAGATAAAGAACTGTTGAAACTTATCGGGGGTAACAAGAAGTATATCGCATACGTTGTCGTATTGTCGGTATTCGGACTTCTTGCAAACCTTGCGATAACGGCAAGCATATGCTATGCGGTAAGCCTTGCGATGCAGGCGGCGGACGGAACGCTTGAAAGTTACGTTTCGTTTGTGTACCCTGCAATAATTGCCGTAGTTGCGATTGTCGTAAGATACGTAATGACAAGGCTTACGGGCTCTTTACGCGAAAAACTTTCGAGAGAAGTAAAAAAAGACCTTCGCGAAAAGACGTACAACAAGATACTTTCGCTCGGCGTAAAAAGTACCGACGGAATGAACATGGCAGGACTTACGCAGGTTGCCATGGAAGGCGTCGAACAACTCGACTTGTACTATTCGGCATACCTTCCGCAATTCTTTTACGCGATGATCGCGCCGTTTATTCTGTTTTTCGTATGCGTTGGGATAGATTGGAGAGTTGCGGTCGTATTGATAGCGTGCGTACCCGTCATTCCCATTTCTATCGTTGCGGTGTCGAGATACGCCAAAAAGGTGTTTGCCAAATATTGGGGTAAATACACCTCTATGGGAGATACGTTCCTTGACAGCGTGCAAGGATTGAAAGAACTTAAAATTTTCAAGGCGGACGCGGCGCAGCACAAACAGATAAACGAGAGTGCGGAAGAATTTCGTAAAATCACGATGAAAGTACTCGTAATGCAGCTTATGAGTATCACTATCATGGATTTAATTGCCTTTGCCGGTGCAGGCGCAGGTACGGCATTGTCGCTCGTGGGCATTACGAACGGTTACTTAAATCCCGCGGCGGCGTTGTTCCTTATTTTAGTAGCGGTAGAGTTTTTCTTACCGTTAAGAGCCTTGGGTAGCGCGTTCCACGTTGCGATGAATGGCGCGAGCGCAGGTAAAAAGATAATTACTTTGCTCAACACTCCCGATCCCGTATGGGGCGAAAAGGAAGTTAAGGGCGACGAACTGAAACTTGAAAATATCGATTTTTCCTACGACGGCAAGAGAAACGTTCTTAAAAGGGTAAATATGACTTTCCCCGAAAAAGGTATGACGGCAATCGTGGGCGAAAGCGGTTGCGGAAAAAGTACGGTGGTAAATCTTTTGATCGGCGCGATTCGTCCGCAAAACGGAATTGTTACCGTCGGCGGAGAAAAACTCGAAAACGTTTCGAGAGAAAGCTATTATTCTCGTCTTTCGGCGGTCAGTTACAACACATATCTATTTAACGATACGGTAAGGGAAAACTTCCGTCTGGCAAAGAAAACGGTGACCGACGACGAAATTTGGTCGGCACTTAAAAAGGTCAATCTCGATACGTTCATAAAGGAAAACGGGGGTTTGGATAAAGTAATCGTCGAGGACGCGAACAACGTTTCCGGCGGACAAAAACAACGCCTTGCCTTGGCGGTAAACCTCGTTGCGGATAAAGACGTTTACGTGTTCGACGAAGCGACGAGCAATATAGACGTGGAAAGCGAAGCCATTATTATGGACAACGTAAAGGCGATGAGCAAGGATAAAAGCGTTATCGTCATTTCGCACCGCCTCGCCAACGTAGTCCCCGCGGACAATATTTATTATATGGAAGACGGCGAAGTAAAAGAAAGCGGCAGTCACGAAGAACTTATGAGTAAAAAGGGCGGCTACGCTTCGCTTTACGAAACGCAAAAGACCTTGGAAGAAGGTTACAAACAGTTTGCGGCATGGAAACAAGCGAAGGAGGCGAGAGTATGAAAGAGAAACTTCGCAGAAGCGGCGCTAAAATCATGGCAAGCCTGATCGTCATGCTTGGCAGTTTGTCGTACATTATGATTCTTGCCGTAATAAACGGCGTAATCGGTTATCTTTGCGCACTCGGCGTTACATTATTCGGCGCGCTGGGTATAGCTAAAGCATTGGGCGAAAGCATCGCGCTTTCTTACGGCTGGCTTATAGGTTTGGCGGTAGGTTGCGGAGCGGTGAGAGGAGGACTTAGATACATCGAGCAGTACAGCAACCACTATATCGCGTTCAGGCTGCTTGCCAAAATAAGAGATAAGATTTTCGGCGCGCTCCGCGTTCTTTGCCCCGCGAAACTCGAAAACAAACAAAAGGGCAGTATCATCGCGATGATTACTTCCGACATAGAAGCTCTCGAAATTTTCTATGCGCATACCATTTCTCCTATTTGTATCGCAATTTTGGTTTCGCTTGCGGTATTTCTGTTCGTCGGTTTTATGTCGAGTTGGTATCTCGCGCTTGTGGCTCTTGTCGGATATATCGTAATCGGCGCGATTTTGCCGCCGATTGCCTCAAACAAGCAAAAGGCTTCGGGCGTTAAGTACCGCGCGGAATTTGCGTCGTTCAACGCATATTTCCTTGACAGTATCAAGGGCATAAGAGATATCGTCCTTAACAACGCCGAAAAGGAAAGAGAAAAGGAAGTAAACCGCCGTTCGGACGAACTATTGTACGAAACGAAAAAGATGAAAGGCCAAACGACTAAAACCGCCGCGGCAACCGAACTTTTGGTAACGTTGTTTATTATTGCGACTCTTGCGGTGGGTGTGGTTCTCGTATGCGCGGGCAAGTTGAGCGTCGGCATGATGATAGTCGGCATCACCGCCGTGTTCGGATCGTTCGGACCGGTAATCGCGCTTGCTAGTTTGCCGTCTAACCTTACGCAGACTTTTGCGGCGGGCGACAGAGTGCTTAACCTTCTGGAAGAGCAACCCGCGGTGAAAGAAGTAAAGAACGGCAAAACCATAAATTACGAAAATCTCGAAGTCAAAGATTTGTCGTTTGCGTATGAAAAAAACGTACCCGTACTTAAAAATATCTGCATGCACGCCAAAAAGGGCGAAGTAATCGGTATCGTCGGTGAAAGCGGTTGCGGCAAGAGTACTTTCCTTAAAATGCTTCTTCGTTTCTGGGAAAAGGACAGCGGAGCGATTGCCTACAACGGCATAGACATTGACAACATCGTAACGAGCAATCTCCTTGATAACGTAACGCTTGTAAGCCAAAGCACATATTTGTTCGACGAAACGATTGAAGATAACCTTCGTATCGCAAAACCGAACGCTACGCAAAAGGAACTGGAAGAGGCTTGCAAACTCGCTTCGGTACACGACTTTATCATGGAACTTCCCGACGGATATAAAACGAGAGTGGGCGCGATGGGCGACAATCTCTCGGCTGGCGAAAAACAGCGTATAGGCTTGGCGCGCGCGTTTTTAAAGGGCAGCGAACTTATTCTTCTCGACGAGCCTACGAGCAACGTGGACGCGATAAACGAAGGAATGATACTTAAATCGCTTGCCGAGCAGAAGAGCAAAAAGAGCATAATTTTAGTATCGCACAGAGAATCCACTATGGCGATAGCCGACAGAATTTATAAGGTGGATAACGGCGAGATGAAGGAGGTCGCAAACGCATGACGGATAACGAAAAAAGAGTAAACGAAATTGACGAAGCGGCTTCTTCGCTTATGGCGAATGCAGAGGAAACGACCGTCTATAAGTCGACGAACGAGAGAAAAGCAACCGTAGAGGAAGAAAAAAACGACGGCAAAATATTTCAAAAATATAAAATTAAAGACATAGTGTTTTTGGCAATTATCACGGCTTGTACGCTTGCAACGGGTGCGGTTATGCCGCTTCTTGTAAACGTTCCGCTGTTCGGAATCGTGCAATTAGGGCTTGGGCTTCAATTCTCGATTTTTCCCGTGATAGGAATGATGAAAGTAAGAAAACCGGGCGCGCTTTTATTTCAGTCGATATTCATATCGGTGTTTTTAATCTTTATGTTTCCGCCGATGGCGCTTATTATCGTGTGCGCGGTTGTAGCCGAAGCGCTTGCGCTCCTTATATTCCGCGGTTTCAAAAACGATTGGGCTTGCGTGTTTGCCGGAACGATTTACATGCCGCTGACTCTCCCTTTGATGTACGGATATTACAAACTTTTCTACACGGTCACGGGCGAAGAAAAAGCGGCGGTCAGCATGCTTATCGGAGGAGCGAACGTCGGCACGGTAATCGGAATTTCGGTTGCGGTCGTCGCGCTTTGTTTCGTAGGCTCGGTTGTAGGTATGCTTATATCGAGAGAACTTAAAAAAGCCGGAGTACTTAAGAAATGAGTTTTTTCTCCTTCAAGAAAAAAATATATCCCGTATTCGTGTTTTTGGCGAGTTTGTTTCTGATGATTTTCGGGATTCTCACGGCAAGGGATATAAAATGCTCGTATTTTCTTGCGGGATGCTGGATATGGCTTTTCGTATTCGGTTGCCGTAAGGGCTGTTTGCGGATTTTGCCGCCGTTTATAATCGTCGGTGGACTGTTCGGCGTGATAGCGTATTTCGCTTACGGCAAGGACGTAAACGCCTCGATTGCCATGATAAATCGTTTCGGGGCGGTGTTTTTGGCAGTTGCACTCGGAATGAGCGTGGAACCTGCGGATATGACGAGAAATTTGTCAACGTTAAAAGCGCCGAGAGGTATAACGCTCGGAATGCTTATAGCGACTTCCTTTCCGCCGGTACTCGGCGCGGAAACGAGAAGAGTAAGAGAGGCTATGAAAACGCGCGGCGCGGGAAGCGTATTAAACCCGAAAATATTGTATCGCGCTTTTCTGGTACCGTTCGTTATGCGAATCGTAAACATTTCCGACACTCTTTCTCTGTCGGTGGAAACGCGCGGATTTTCTCTCGAAAAAACGCCGTATACGGTATATAAGAAGGAAATAATTACCGTTTCGGATATATTGTTTGTTTTGGGGCTTGCCGCGGGTGCGGTTTTAACGGTGGCGTTATGAGAGCGATAGAACTTAAAAACGTAACTTTTTCTTACGACGGAAAAATGAAGATTTTAGATAACGTCGATTTTGCCGCCGAATACGGCAAAGTTTCGCTAATTTCGGGACATTCGGGCGAAGGAAAAAGCACGCTTATGTACATAATAAGCGGAATTATTCCGAATATAACCTACGGCGAATTAAGAGGCGAAGTTAAAATAAACGACGAAGATATAAAAGGTAAAAAACTCGGAGAAATCTGCCGCAAGGTTGGCGTTGTGCTTCAGAATGCCGACGAGCAGATTATACAAAAGCGCATAGAGGACGAAATAGCGTTCGGTTGCGAAAATCTCGCTTTCACGCCCGAAAAGATACAAAAACAGATAGAAATCGTCTGCAAACTGATGAAGTTGAACCCCGCGTGGGAGTGCAGAAAACTTTCGGGCGGGCAAAAGCAACGGCTGATTACCGCATCTACGCTTGCGATGGGGCAGAAGATAATAATCTTGGACGAACCGCTTGCAAACTTAGATAAAGACGGCGCGGCGAACTTAATGCAAACTCTCCGTTCGCTCGCGGGCGCGGGGTACTGCGTGCTTGTAATAGAACACCGCTTGGATATGGTGCTTCCTTATGTGGACAAGGTTTATCACGTCGGAAGCGGCAAAATAAAAGAGATAGAAAACAAGGAAGAATACCTTGTAAGTCAGACGACGAAAATAGAGGATATTTGCCCCGTTTTTAATGGAAACGAGCCGCTTTTCGACCTTAAAAACGTTGTGTTTTCGGTAAAGGAAAGAGATATACTCAAAGATATTTCGTGCGAAATACCCAAAGGAGGCAGAACGGTTTTCTTAGGCGAAAACGGGTGCGGCAAAACCACTTTAATGAGGCTTATAGCAAGACTTTACAAGCCGACAAACGGGCAAATAACGCAATACATAGACGAAAAATTCGGACAGAAAATCAAGGCGAACAAAAAGTGGTATAAAAATGTGGGCGTTATTTACCAGAATCCCGATTACCAACTGTTTATGCCGACGGTGGAAAGAGAAGTAAATTTCGGCGCGGTATCGCCAGAATATGCGGAAAAAATTGCCGAACTGTTCGGAATAAAACATTTGTGGAATCGTCATCCGCAGTCCCTCTCGGAAGGACAGAAACGGAGAGTTTCCATAGCAGCGGTGGTCGCTTGCAAACCCAAAGTTTTACTTCTCGACGAGCCGACGGTGGGGCAGGACTACGAAGGTCTTTGCAAAATGGTGGAGATATTGAATAAACTCCACGAAGAAACCGGAAACACGATGATAACGATAACGCACGACGTTCGTTGCGCCGAGGCGTTATGCGACAAAGCCTTTTACATAGAAAACGGAGTGGTCGCTAAAAGCGGCGGAAAAGAACTGGTAAGAGAGTATTTCAAAGGATAAATAACAAATGGCAGAAAGATCGGTTTTATTAAAACTTGATAACATCGGAAAAATATACGACAGTAACGATATTTTAACGATCGGTATTCGCGGCATCAATCTCGAATTCGATTATAACGAGTTCGTAACGATAGAGGGCGAAAGCGGTAGCGGTAAATCCACATTGCTTAACGTTATCGGTGCGAATGATAGCTTTGAAGAGGGCGAGCTGTATATAAACGGCGAGGAAACGTCACATTACGGCGCGGCAGAATGGGAAAAATACCGCGAAAAGTATATCGCAACCGTCTTTCAGGATTTCAATATCATAGAAAATCTTACCGTGCTTGAAAACGTAGAACTTGCGCTTTTAAGATTTTCGGATAAAAAAGTTCGTCGCGAAAAGGCAAGGGAACTCATCGAAAAGGTCGGGCTTTTGGGGCAAATCAACCAACGCGGCAGTAAACTTTCGGGCGGCGAAAAACAGCGCACGGTTATAGCCCGCGCGCTCGCAAAAGACGCTCCGATTATTTTGGCGGACGAGCCTACGGGCAACCTGGACGTAAAATCTTCGAGAGAGATAGCGAAACTTCTAAAGGAAGTAAGCAAGAATAAACTCGTAATCGTCGTTACGCACAACCCCGAATTTTTTGTTGAATACGCGACGAGAAGAGTTACCATTTTCGACGGCGGCGTAAAAGAAGACAAGGTAATAGAAAAGCCGACAAAAACCGAAATACAAGAAACCGCCGAAGAAGTAAAAGACAAAAAGAAAAACTTAAAAGATACGCTTCATATAGGCGTGCTGAACTATAAAAGCCGCCCGAAATTCACGGCGATGATGAGCGTTGCGCTGATTGTTTGCGCGGTAACGCTGTTCGTGGTGCTTTCCGTATTCGGAAGTTCGCTTATAAAACCCGTAACGACTACGCTCGACGACATAGGCGTAAGCGGCAAGGTTATAATTTCGAGCGAAAATGGCAACTTCACCGAAGACGACTTGGATAAATCTGCCGGCGAAACGGGCGCGGGATTTTATCTTCTTAACAAAGATTTTTCCGAATTTACGGTAAACGTGCCGAAGAAAAGCGGAATGCTTTCAAAGTATACGGTAACGTGCCTGTACGCGCCTTATACGTACAATCTCAAAAAAGGCAACGCCGTTCTCGTTCTTCCCAAGTCCGCCGAAAGCGATAAAAACGCGATAATCGAAACGTTCGTAAACGCCAATGCGGGGATAGAAAAAGTAGAGGTAAAAACCACGCTTTCGGGCGATGGAATTTTGCTTTATCTCTCCCACGACGACGTGACGGAAAACGGCGTAAAGATAAAAGCGATCAACACGAATATGAAACTCGGCGAAACGAGCGTTACGGTTTACGCGTTTGAAAAATCCGACGAAATCGAAAGCGGAAAGATAGAACTTGTAAACTCGAATACGTATCAGGCGATGAAGTATTCGGCGGTGTTCGCGGTAAAATCCAACAAATCTTACGAAGTGGCGGACGATTCCGCAACCGACGAAACGAGAAGTGGACGGCTCATCGTTAAAATGAACGCGGACGATTACGCGGCGATTTTTGAAACCAAAGAAGCTTCCGCAAGTCAGTCGGTGTTGTATTTTGCGGATGATAAAACGGCGGAAAGTTATTTAAACAATCTCCCCGAAGGCGTAATGGGTATGCTCTCTTCGAGCAAAATTTACGTTACGAACGCGGGCGATACTTACGCGATGAACGTGATTTATTATATCGCTTTAATCGCAGTGTGTTTGCTCTTTGCCGCGCTCATTTCGGTCATATTCGGTCGTAGCGTAAAAGTGTTTCAAACGGACTTTGCCGTATACAGAACGCTCGGTATTTCGAGCAAGATTTCTTCGCGCTCCTTATACGTGCAAATGGCGCTTATATTCTTGCCGACGATTGTTTTATTGCCGATAGTGAGTTTAATTGCGGCGACGCTTCCGGGTGTGGGAATATCATTTATTTCGGCAGGGAATTATTTCTTTATAGAAGTGATGCTTCTTCTAATCGTCGAGTTCGTGGCGTTCGGGTTCAACCGCACGATAAACGGCCAGTCGATACGAAAGTCACTCAGAAGGGGGAGCAAGGGCTGATATGTCGAAGATAAAAGTAGAAAACATAGTAAAAACGTTCAATAAACGCTCAAGAAACGCCAACAAGGTGTTGAAAGGCGTGTCTTTCGAACTCCCCGAAAAAGGTCTTGTGTGCATTTTCGGCAAAAGCGGCAGCGGTAAAACCACGCTCCTTAACATTATCGGCGGACTTGAAAAAGCCGACGGCGGCAAGGTGTATATAGACGGCGAGTGTACGAGCGGAAAAGCGGATAAGATAAGAAACGCTAAAATAGGGTTTATTTTTCAGAATTATTATCTTGAAAAAGGCTATACGATAGCAGAAATTCTCAGAAATCAAATGATTATCGCGGGATTTAAGGACGAAAAAGAAATTGCCCGCCGCATGGAAGAAGCGTTGAAACTCGTAGATATGGAACGCTTCAAAAACAAACTCGGCGACGCGCTTTCGGGCGGTCAGCAGCAACGTGTTGCAATCGCAAGGGCGATAGTAAAGGGCAGCGACGTTATTCTTGCCGACGAGCCTACGGGCAACCTCGACGCCGAAAACACGATGAAAGTTATGGATATATTGAAAGAAATATCCAAAACGCAACTCGTGGTAATCGTTACGCACGAAGTGTCGCTTATAAAGAAATACGCCGACAGCCATATAAAAATCGTGGACGGCGAACTGGTAGAGGACGGCGAGATAGAAGAAACCGACCTTGCGCCGACGACTTACGATAGTATACAAAACGGCAAAGAAAACAACGGCGAAGTATTAAACACGTTTACGAAAAGCGAATCGAAGAGAAACGGACGACTGTTTAACTTAAAAAGCATTTTCAGTAAAAACAAAGCGGACGGAAGCGAAAAAGCCTATTCCACGGGCAATATTTTTAAGCAGATATTCATTCTCGCGCTTGCGGTGGTGGTGTGTTTCTTCGCATTCAATTCGTTCGAGGCAGCAAGCGCCGTTACGGAAACAAAAACGCTCGGAGCAAACACGTTATATACAAATCTCAATTCTTATACGACGCTGCGCCGAACGGACGAAAGCAAGTATAAAAGCATAGACTTTTTCGATACCGAGATGAAAACGGGCAGTTTTTCTTACGGCGGACTTGCGAACCTTTCCGGTATAGAAGTAAAGTACACGCCGAAAGCGATAGAAGAGGGTGACGAACTTACTGCGGAGTACGGCAGAATGCCGAATTCGGGCGAAGTTATTGTATCCCGCGCTATGGCGGAAGAACTTAAAACGCAGTTCCGACTGAAAGAACTTAATACCGACAAAGCAATCACCTTAATGACGTTTGACGGAGAATACAAGATAACCGGCATAACGAGCGGAAACGAAAAGATCGTTTATCTGAAGAAGGTCGATTACGTCAACTTTCTCGGCGTGTACAACAAGATAAGTTTTTCGGATGCGGAAGGGATATTCTTCAAGGATAGTTACGGAGCGGCTTCATTCACGGCGGAGATAATGCTTTACGACGGCGAAATAGCGAATGACAAGGTACGCGTGGAAATAAACCGTAACTCGCTTTACAAAATGATGTCCGACACCACGCAAGCGGACTACGAAGTTACTAAAACCAATTCAACGCTGAAAACCAAATTGAAAGCGATACAGATAGCGGAAAGTAAAGTGTACGTCGAGCAGTTTGAAATAACTCGCGACGTTATGGGAACGGATATACGAATTTATGTAAACAATGACGTTTTGAAAAATATTTTCGTGTATATCTCTCCAAACCTCGACGCACTCTCATCCACAGGTTCGCAGTATTATTTCGAGATAACGGCGGAAAACGGCGAACAACTTACTTCACTCAGAAGAGAACTTCGTGATAACGGAGTAACGGCGGTAAACGTTGGCGGTTATTACGAAAAGCAGATAGCGGACGAAAAATCCGACGCTGCGAGCGGGTTGTATTTATATGTGCTTGTGATTGCGTTGCTGCTCATCATCTACTTCTTTATAGAGAAGTCGGCAAGCATTAAAAACAGCAAGGAATACGGCGTATATCGCGCGATAGGCGTAAACAGAAGCAATCTATTGTTTAAGGAATGCGTAACGGCGATTGCAAACAACATAATAAGTTACCTTGTATTTACGGTGATAGCGGTAACGCTCGTAGCTGTGCGGTATGCGATTATGAACGTTGCGTTTGTTGGGTTTATAGGTTTAGCCGCGGCGTACTTTGCCGTTTCCGCTATTCTTATGATAGGAATATCTCTTATCCCGTACTTGTTCGTTCTGACGGAAAGCCCGTCCGAAATTCTGGCAAGATACGACATTTAATTAACGATGTTTCTCGACTTGAAAGGTCGGTTGACATACAAATAAATTTTTTTAAGGAGGTCATTTTATATGACAAAGAGCAGAAAGGGCTTTATCGGCATACTTTGTGCGATAATGCTTCTTATCGGTGTCTGCGCGCTTACGGCGTGCGGAAGCAAGGACTTAACGGTTACGTTCTCCGTTGAAGGAAAAACGCAACAAGTCGAGGTCGTGGACGGGAAAGTGGCGGAAATGCCCGCTGATCCCACGAAAGAATTTTATTCTTTCCGCGGCTGGTACACAACTTCTACGTTTGACGACGGTACGGAATTCACCAAAGATACCGAAGTGAAAGAAAATCTTACGGTATATGCGTATTTCGCGCCGATCAAGTCGAGTATTTCGGTAAACGGCGAAACCGCTGTCGAAATCAAACTCGAAGAACTTGAAGCGAAAACGACGAAATACACTGCCGACGCCGAAAGTAAAAATCTTACTTTTGACGGTTGGTATGTAGATTCCGCTTATACAACCAAGTACATAAGCGGTGCAAATGCGGATAATCTCTATGCTCGTTATATGGCTACCGTGACGTTTAACAACGGCTATGAAAATTTGAAAGTTGTTCCCGTCGGAATCGGCTCGACGATGAAAGCCCCCGATAAAGAGTACTCGGATTTTATCCCGTATTATATGGACAACGAGGATCTTTCTTATGTTGACGAAAACGGTAACGTCATAGATTTCGGAACCTGGTCGATTACGACAAACGCAACGGTAAGAGTAGTATGGAAATCGCCTTATCTTTCTTATAAAAAGATAGACGGAACTGCAAACGATTATGCGGTTGTCGGCTTTAATTACGGCGGAGATCCGAATGGCGAGGCATATAAGAATATTCAAAGATTCCCCGCAATTTCTTTCCTTTCCAAAAACGTTACGATAAACGGAGTAAAAGGTTGCAATGTCGTTGCCGTTGATTTTAACCAATCTGCGATGAATACGGTTTCTCCCGCATACTGCGAATCGTGTGTGTATGCCGAATTTGCCGAAGGTATTCAATATATCAATGCGTTTGTACAATGTGCGAAACTTGAAAAAGTCGAACTTCCTTCTACGCTTAAAATCGTTGAAAAATCTTTCTGGAATATGAGGAATCTTAAAGGACTCGATCTTCCCGACGGGCTTGAAGTCGTTATCGACTCTTTCTGGGGCGGATATCTTGAAGGAATAGTGGGTTACCACAGAAATACAAGTGCGTTTGCATTTGACGTGGTTATTCCTGCAAGCGTAAAAACAATCGTTACGGCTCCTTCCAATCTTAAATTTGCCGAAGGTAGCGCGTTTTATTACGAAGATGGCGAATTGTTTGAAAATCGCACGATAGCTGGGGTTACATACAAAACTTTGATATGTACTTATCAGACAAAAGTCGAGAACGAAACTCTTACCGTTAAAGAGGGAACAGAGGCTGTTGCGATAGGCGCGTTCCATGATATAAGCACTAAGTTTATCTCTCTTCCTTCCACGTTTAAGGCAATAAGTTACGCTTCAAACGAGAATAACGAAACTTACGATTATACGTTCTATACGGGAAGCATGCTTACCGATATGGCGAGAGTTCAGGCTCCTGACGATTCAGCGGTTCCGGCATCATATTCGGTATATACGAATTTAGGCAACGATAGTATCTCTTACATATTTGTTAACGCCAATGCAATGCCCGAAGGCGTCAGCGAGTATGCGTTTACAAACGGAAAAACGCCTTACACCGAGCTTGAGGACGGAAACGGAATGGCAGTCGAAAAAATCGCATTTATCGGCGCGGTGGCAAAGAGAAAAGCGGTAACCGTTCATATCATTGGCGAAGATACGCGCGACTCCTCGACGAAAAGGACTTATTCGATAACGGGTAAAAAATCGGGCGGAACGCTTACGATAGACGAAGTTCTTGAAGCGATCGGAATTAACGACGGAAGTTATTCATATACGGTTACCGAATTCGGGAAGACTTTCGAGTTCGGAACGCTTACCCGTAATGTGTATTTGGAAATAAATTACACGAGAAATATTTCCGGTATAACATACACAAAGGATGATGCCGCAAAAACCATTACCGTAACGGGTTTTGATAAAGACACGGCATTTGACTTGGGCGGCGTTTACAGAATCTATATCGCGTTTGATAATGATGAACTGAAAGATTATAAAATTATAATCGCAAACAACGCGTTCAAAAATAATAACTACATTTCCGAAGTATATGTAGGAAACAAAGTCGCGTCTATCGGAGAAAGTGCTTTCGAAGGTACTTCGAACCTTTCTAAATTCATCGTTTCGGACGGCGGACTCGAAGAAATCAAGAAAAACGCTTTCCTCAACGCGGGTTGTATCGTAAACGGCGAAACCGTTACCGTAAACGAGGCGATAAAGAAAAACGGAATTACAATGATTATTCCGCTTGCGAAGATGAAAAATATCGAGCCTTACGCTTTCAAGACCAAAGGCATATATCAATTTACAAAGACGCAAGCCGAAATGCCCGTCGATAACGAGGAAACCGGTATGAGCGTAGATCCCAGACCTTTGGACTCTACTGCTAAAGTCGGAGAGTATTTCTACGTTATGGACCAATATGATTCGTATTACGGTATCGTGAAGTACGTGAAGAATACCGATAAAGCGACAATGAAAGACAATAACGGTGCGGATATGGAAGTCGTTATTTACGACGTGCAATATGTTGCGACAGCCGGCGGATATAATAACGGCAGCGGTCATATGGGCATCGGACAATCGAATCGTAATTACGGTTGTCAGTTCGGCTCGTTCAGCCCCGTGTTTGCGGCAAAAGCATACTATGTATGGCGTTATGAGGTGATGGAAGGTTCCGTTTATTACCTTGGCAACGGCTTCAATTACATTTCTTTCGGTATTTTCTCGAAAGTTCATACGAACGCTTTTACCGATATGGAAGAAACGCGTTACGCGGTATATAACAATATCGATTTCGATATCTGGATGGATGAAGCAAAGATAAAGAATCAGGATTCTTCGTTGTTCGAGGAGGGCTGGTTCGAAGGAAAGGCAAATTCCGAAAATACGTTTATGCAAAATCTTGAAGATCACGAAGATGCATATTTGTGATTTTTAAACAACAATATTTACCTTGCGCACCCGATTATCGGGTGCGCGGAGGTTAAATTTTTCAGTAACTCAAAGCGAGGACGGCAATGAAAAAATTTACGATTAGGAAAATTTTTATATTTGTATTGATTGCAATATGTGTCATGGGTTTGTCGGCGTGTTCAAAATCGGACATAAAAACACCTGCCGACATTATAAAAGATCAATACGGGGATAAGGAATACAGAATATCTTTTTCGTCTGAGGGGTTGGACGAGCCTATAAGCGATATGACGTATACGGCAAAATCTATCCCTGTGTTGCCTACGCCTCAAAAAGTAGGGTATGTTTTTAACGGCTGGTTTTTTGAAAAGAATTATCAAACGCAATTTCAGAACGAAATTCTGCTGATGACAATGACGGACGTTACTTTATACGCTAAATGGACAAAGGAAAATTTAGAGACAAACGGAACTTATGATATCGAATATTCTGCAGAAATACTCGAAGATACGATAAAAGAAGGTTCGACCGCCGCGCAATACGGCGGATATAAAAAACTGCCCGATAATATATCGGTTGAAAACACTTATCTTGAAAAGTCGGATAAGGATTTACTTTTGAAAATTGAGTTTGACGGAGAAGATCTGGAACCTTACGGCGCGCTGAAAGAATCTTATAGCGTCACCGTAAATGCGACGAAAAATCCGTCGAGCGTGTATATAGATGAAAAAATCAGTTCTTTGTCAGAAACGAAAAGGACGATTTATATTCGCATGAGCGAAGTCGATTTGTCGATGCCGATTTATCTTGACGTTGAAACGACGAACTGGAAAACCGAAGGACTTTCCGATGAGGACAGATATAATACGACAACAACGTATACCGTTAAATTTACGATAAATCGTCTTGTCGGTTTCAGAACGCCTTACGTCGATACTTCCGTTCCGTTGGAAGACGGTTATTATCTTGTAAGAAGTTATTATAAAACCGAGAAGAACGTAACGTCAATGGGTGACGGTTTTAACTCAGTGTTTTCCTATATAAAGGCAAAAGACGGCAAGTATACGTTGATTAAGCCGTTTACGCCGTATTTGGGACTTGTAAAATACGGCATGGGAACACTTCAGGAACCGTATTCCTCGAATTTATTTTACAGGTTGACTTCTTTTATGCCCGTGCAGTATTGTTTCGAGGTTGACACTTCCGATTATTCGGGCGAAGTTGCTTCCGATTACTATCCCGCTACTTATAAAGCGAAAAACTATCTCGATTATTCGGTGGAATTTCACACGAACGATTATAAAGTTTATTCGATAGTCGATTTAGGGAATAATTTCAAGCGAGAACTCGCTTTTATGAGTTCTGTATCAGGGTTTATGGAAGCTGCGAACGGCATGGGATCGGGTA
>ENA-USUJ01000041-USUJ01000041.1-human-gut-metagenome-genome-assembly--contig:-NODE-41-length-79073-cov-7.975923_pt1 | contig 79073 bp, 68 predicted proteins | sample MGYA00250061_ERZ773398 | MGnify/ENA primary metagenome ERZ773398 (study PRJEB29103, sample SAMN06111992) | human gut metagenome | biome: human gut; feature: ankylosing spondylitis patient; material... | reverse complement strand
ATCGGGAATGCCTTGTTGGACATCTTCACCGTGATCGGCAATATCGGCGCATGGGTGCTTCACATGTTTGTTTCGACTCGTCAAACCTGATTTCTTTGATTAAATGGGGTGAGAAATAATAATTACCTATAAAAACAGAAAAGGCTGGGGATGAACGTTTGGAATATTTGTCACTACCAAGAACAAAGTCAAAGATCTCTTTTCCTTCTAATTCTAATGGGGAATGATTTATTTTCTTATGGTTGGGAATAATACCTTTTTTATTGAAACCAACATAGCCTGCTAAAACAAAATCTACCTTGTGTTTTTGAAATGTAGTTGCAAGTATTTGGAGTGAATGCGGAGTAAGAATGTCATCGGAATCTAGCAAGCATACAATATCTATACTTGAATTGGAACAAATTAAATTAAGGGCGACATTTCTAGCTGCAGAAACTCCTTTGTTTGATTGATGAATAGCGACGATACGTGAATCTTTCCTAACATAAGCATCTACGATTTTACCAGAACTATCTGTCGATCCATCATCAATAATGTATGCGATAAAATTGCCATAACTTTGATTTAAGAGTGAATCCAGACATTCAGATAAATACTTCTCAGTATTAAACACTGGAATTATAACAGCAATTTTTAGTTGTCTTGTGTTGTATTTGTTAGATAAACTGACATTATTTTCTTTCATATAAATCAATGCGATGGAATTCAAATGGAGATGTTCAATGAAAATGGTTTGAGTTCAGCCGATATTTTGAATATAAAATTGCTATTTTTTTTCCAAAAATGTAAGGGATAATGCTTTTTAGTGGTACTTTATTTATGTTCGATATTATGATTTTGAAAAAAATCTTGAAACAAACTGGATGTTCTTTTGATAAAAAATATTGTTCTAAAAGAATAAGGGTTCGAATTCGTAGAGACTGAAATAGAGTAAATTCTTTAGAAGAGACAGGAAAATAGTTCGCCATTTTTTTTTGCAATGTAAACAATGCAAACAGTCGTCTAATACGATTTTGATTCATTGTATTGAATTCGTGTTTTCTGTACATATATAATTTTTCATCAGTATGCACAATGCGTAAAGAGTGAGACTTTTTAGCCAATAACTTGGCTAAAAAGTCCTCATCTTCATAAAATCGTAATTTTAGATCAAAAAAGATATTATCTAGAATGTCTCTTTTGAAGAGTCTAAGCCAAATATATCCGCCGAGATATTTTTTCTTGCAGAACTTATTAAATGATTTATTGAAAAACTCCCAATAGTCAATATTTTGTACAAAAGTGTGTTTTGATATCAAGACTTCGTTTGGTATAGTATTCAGGATTTTTTTAAAGTCGAACGAGACAATGTCTGGTTTGTTTTGGATGCAAATATTGTTAAGTATAGATAGCATGTTTGGTGCTAATGCATCATCTGAGTCAAGCATTAAAATGTAATCGCCTGAAGCGTTAGATAATCCTATATTTCGGGCGTTAGACACGCCTTTGTTGCCAATCGTTATTACTTTAATTCGAGAGTCTAAATTTGAGAATTCGGTCAAAATTTCTAAACTTTTATCAAAAGAGCCATCATTGATTGCAATCAATTCCCAATTCTTATAATTTTGCGTGATTACCGATTCTACAGTCTCTCGTAAATATTTTTCAGCATTAAAAACAGGAACTATAATGGAAATTTTAAAGCTTTTCATGAATATGATAACTGACTAGTCTGGAAATATTTCATTCAAAAATTTTAAAGTTAAGACTTTGAAATCTAAGTCCAAGGATGAAATGGGGGTAAATTTAGAGAATATCTTTTTTTTGTCTGATGGATCGATAATAGAACTATTTTTGCTGAGTGGCCCCCAAACTTCGCTTAATAGGTGATTGCCAAAAAAGTCATAGTCATTTTTACAGTAGACTGCCATAACAGGAATTTTAAATGCTGAAGCTAAATGTACTATGGATGTATCGGGAGATATAATAGCTTTAGCCTTTGAAACAATTGCTGAAATTTTGAAAAAGTTTGCATCTGGAGCAGAAATTAATAAATTTTTTCTGTCAGGGTAGTGACTGGCTATGTTGAAATTTGGTGAGAAAAACACGGTAGGAATATTTTTACTGAGAAGAACTTCTATGATTTCGAGAATTTGGTGAATAGAAAATTGTCTATCTTTATCTGAGCCGACAGTATTGAGGTAGACAAATTTTTTTTCATTTAAATTGTTTCTCTGTAAAAATATTTTTGAAAACCAAGATTCTTCGTGACTTATGGGAATGAATGGGTATATGGTTATACAAGGCTGATGTGTGATTGTTTCGGCTACAAATTTATATCTCCTAGAGATATGAGAAATTTTCGAAATATTTATATATTGATCAAATAAATTAAGTTTAGATAAAACATTTGAACAGGTTATGCACCAACAATCGATGTTTTGTAGAAAGGTGAATTCGTGATGTTTCCCCACAGACCAGTCCAAGTCCAATATGCAATCTGGCACATGGCTTGGAATATCACCTAACGTGACATCTAGAACAGGGGTGGAGGTGATTCGCTGGAAGCGGCCAACGAGTTTAGTACTTGTTCCAATTGAAACGTTTATGTTGCATTGTTCTAAACATTTAATAAGACCAGCAAAGTAAAGAAAGTCTCCCCATCCTGGTAAAAAATGCAAAATAATAATATTTCTTATTTTTTGTGGAGGATTTCTAGATGGTTTAGTGGATATGTCGAATTTTTTAAATTTTTTTGCTTTCCGCGCAATAAGACGCTCTCTGTTGAGAGACTTTAAAAAAGAAAATAAACTCATTTTTTGTTGGTGGGATTTGTAGCCTTGAAGGCGTTTTTAAAATATTTGTAACGTGATAAAAATTTTGTCCACTCTCGATTAAGTTTTAATTTTCCAAATAAAGGGATAAGCTTTGCGATTGGAATTAATTCTGATGACCCAATTCCATCAATAATGACCATTCGCGTTATTTTCCCAAATTGATCTAATTGAATTGCTATGTTGCTGGGTGCTAAATCAGAAACAATGATATTTAATCGGAAGAGTTCATTTTTAAGTTTCTCAAGCTCATTCTCTAAGTCTTGAATTTGTTGGTCAGAAGCTACAGTTAAGAATTGCAAAACAGTCATTGCCGTCCCTTCTTTATTCCAGAAGAGCTCTTGTTCATAACCAATAAACTTAGAATCTTCAAATGAGCCGTAGTACTTCGGCAAATATTTTGAGAAAATTTTTTTCTTATTAATGGATTTAAAGAACGTAATGTCGCGCTTTATTTCTTTACATTTTTCTTTTTTACTGATTTTAAAGCATGTTAGTGGGTTGTTAGGGTTTAAATAGCATATCTTGCTATTGCCTTTCCCGATGATTTGTCCTAATCGTGGAATCATTTTCGTTGAGTAAATCTTTTGTAGTTTTTTTTACTTATGTGGCTTCGAGGTCAGCTGCCAAAATAATCTTTGCCGCTTTCTCTATAAGAGAATATAAGTCATTGTTATCAGCATAAAAGCGCGCATTTCTACTCCATGTCTCAAGCTTTTTGTTTTCTAATGCTTGTTTTAATTTGATGGTGTAGTTTTCTTGATTGAAAGGTTTTTCAATGACATAACCCGTGTTTGCTATATTTACATACTGGGAATATCCGCATTCTCTCGATACTATTTCAGGCAAGCCTCCAACTAAGGCTTCCAAAATGACTGTGCCACCTGCGAAGATATTATCGCCGAGAACCATGGCAACAGTAAATGACTGTGCCAGTATTTTCAGATCGTGCAGGATGGAGTAGTAGGTCGCAACCTGCTATGAAATAAGGAACGTCGTTTCTTCCTAAAAGAAAGTGTACATTGGTGTCTACTTTTAGTTTTTTAGATAACTTTATAAAATTATTTGGATTGTCTTGGCCTATCACTATAAAATGCGTCTTTTGGCGTATGTCTTCAGGTAGCGAAGCAAGAGCTTCGATTGAACGATCAACCCCTTTTCTTGAAAAATCAGACGCAATTTGCAAAAGCAGAAAGCTTGATATGGGAATGTCCAGCTCTTTGCAGATTTTCTCGCGTGCTCCAGACGGAGCATTTTGATATTTGCGAGAAGGAGAAATCCCCGGAGGAAGCAAGTAAAATCTTTCAGACTCAGTCTGATAGTGCTTTTGGAAATAAGTTTGTTGAACTCGAGAAAGAAGAAGAATTTTAGTTTTCGTTCCTTTTTCAAAAACAGCCTTTTCGTACTCAAGGTAGTGTTTGCATCTTCCACTTATTCGATAAAAGAAGCCTCTTTGTTCTTGTTCTATTTTTTCGGCATAGCAAACATCCGCATCATAGTAGAAATCTAGTCCTGGCATGCGATTGAAGCCAACGACTTTATCAACTGGGTGTGAAACCAAGTGTGTCTTCACCCATTCGTAGTACTTTACGTTAGCCGAGTGATTAGTTAATGCACGTACAGGAACTTCAATAATGTCAAATTCGCTGGGTTTATCGCCTTGCCATGAGCGTGTGTATACGCGGATTTGATGACCTCGTTTATACAATTCCTTCCCTATTGCTAAGAAATCTCGCTGGAGACCGCCATACGGAAAATACTTAAAAAGACAGAGAGCAATCAACATATCTACTGGTATGTGAAATTTTTTTTAAAAATTGGCAGACGGATAGAGCCGAGAAAGAACTCTGCGGATGATTGGATCAAAGTACTTGGCGATCTCAGAGGCAGTGATGTTTTCATCAGTCAGAATGGCATCAATATTGGTTCTCCAGTGTTCTGGATATTCGCTTTCAGCCCAGTTGCCTCGGCCCCGACCGAAATGAGCTACCGCAAGATAAAGAAGAGTTGCTTCAACAAAGAATTTTTTAAGTGCCTCATCGGACCAGGTAACCACAGTCCCTTCAATTCCCTTTTTGTGGTTATAAGCAACTGCAAGTCCTGCACCACCAAGAGCGCCGACAACGGTGCCGATCAATGTTCCTAGTCCGAGAGAAAGTCCTCCCGTCGCGAGGTCACTGGCCAGTCCTCCTGCCGCACCGGTCCCAATCGCTCCTGCTACGGCGGCTGGCGCTGGCGGTACCGAGCTTGTGACCTTCCAGTCCGTTTGCATGCGGCGAAGCAGTTCTTTCCGGACGCCCTTGCCTTTTAGTGAATTGACGGCAATAAGCTTGTCCGTCAAAGCACAAAATTCGTCTGCAGCTCTAGCCGATAGGGCTGTTTGAGCAGCCCCTAGAGGGTCATGAATAGTTTCGTTTTTAAATAGGCCAAGACGTTTGCCGAGGAACTTAAGCTGATCCATAACCGAAGAGCTTTCCGCAACTTCGCGATCGTTGGCGAGTTTCTCAAGATAATGAGATAAGGCCTGAATACTTGAGTTATAAGCAGCTCGACGCTGTCTCGACCATACTTCCCTGAGTGCTTCAAGAGTGCTTTGTTGCTCTTCTGGTAAAGCCTTGGCGATAGCGTCAAAGAGCGCGAATTCTTGAACCCAACAGCGGGCAAATGCGTCCATTGAAAGGACAGAACTGACAATGGGGTAAGCGGCCATCGCCTGCTTCCAACGATCTACGTCAGCTTGTTCTGCTTCCGGCTGTTTCGGCTGACCGATTTGATTGAGTAGCACGATGACTGGCTTGCCGATCCACTCAAGGATACGCATTTCCGCACTCACATAGGGAGCGGAATCGGGAAGTTCAGTCGCATTCACAAGGTACAGCACGACGCTGGACGTTTCCTTGACGTGCTTGAGCGCCTTTTGATTCAGCCAAAGCGACTTGTTGGCCATGCGATCCCAAACTTCGGACAAGAACCAACCGACAGGATTGGCTCTGCCTTCGAGTCGTTTCGCAAGTGCCACAGAGTTGCCAAAGCCTGGCGTATCCCACAAAACGAGTTCACAGCCTTCGGCATTGCGCGCCAGTACATAGTCGTCAGTCGTTTCCGTGACGTGAGCACGGTCAGCGACTTCGCCGATATCTCGAGACAGTAGCGTGCGAGCTAACGTCGTCTTACCGATATTGGTATGACTGACCAGGCTCAAATGGATTCGCAACGGATCATTGCTCATTGTTGTTTTCCTTCTTGTCAGCCACGATTATTTGGTTGGAAGAAACGCGCGGAGCGGCCCAAGCACGGAGCGCTTTAATGGTTGTCAGTTGAGACTCCGAGGTACCGTCCAGATCAAACAGTTTGACCTGATGTAACTTGCTCATGGCGAGCCAACTCTCTTTACGTTCTTGGATACGAGAAGGCGTTGAGGCAAATCTTTGGGCAAACTCCTTCATGTCGAGCAATGCGGCAAAGACAGCAGAACCTTTCGTTTCATATGCTTCGCGTAAGCGCTCAATGACGGCACCGTGGACATCTTCCTCGGGTGTTTCAATGCCGTCCAACCAGAGAAGAACAATTGGCTTTCTGGGGCCTTCTGCGATTGACGGAACTGTCGATTCTTCATCATCAAAATCAATGCTCTTGACCGTCGAGTCTTCAACATTGCCCCAGTGCTTGCAAAGAATAGAGGCTGTCTGATCTCTTAACGGGCGGTTGGCCGTTGATGTGACAATCATCAAGTTGCCAAGAACCGCATCCTGAGCACACTGAACGAGAATGTTCTCGTAGTAGGGCGAATCGATGGACAGCGCTGTCTGCGTTTTAAAGCGTCGCATGCGCCATGTGTCAAACATGGCAAAAAGCAGACGAGGAACGATGACGGTAACGCCCATCAGGATCATCATCCGAATGAGCCAGGGAGCAGCCGAGATCGGTGTTTCCAAATACGGCAGACGATCAGCCCTCATGTCCACGATTTGCGCGAGATCAGGCATAGAAGACAAGGGGCCTACTGCAGGAATCAGTCCGTAGGTGTGATCAATGAACGATTTGACACTCTCGGGGCTCTCAGCAAGCCACGTACTTTCCCAACCGGCCCAATAAGACGTGCCGAAGCCGCGTACAAGCAAACTCACGATGATGCCCAGGCCAAAGAAAACAGCGGCGAAATGCAGAGTCCGGGCAACATTCATGCGAATCAATGGAGCCACAAATGACGACCACTCACTGTAGAAGTGCGACTTGAATCCTGTTCGTCTTAGCGTGCCGTAACTTGTTTTTTGGACGAAGGCTCCGAGACTGCTGCGCAATGGCAAAGCGAAACGATTGGTTCCGGTTCCCACCAAACCGATAGCGCAACAAAAGAGGGCGAAATAGACAACCAGATTCCAGAGAATCACGCCCCAGTAGGGAGGAGAGAGCAAGTTGACGATGTGCTCGGGACTTGCGATACGATCCGTCAGGGCGCCGAGAATGAAGGCCAACAAAACGAAAAGCGGCGAGAAGAACTGGGGCAACCGAGCCTTGGTACTCACAGTTGTATTGATGCCTCGCTCAGATGCTGTTCTCAAAACAACCTTGGCTCGTTCGGTCAGTAGTTTGACAGTGTCGGCCGATTCGCCCACGGTGTGAGCGGCGCGAAGACTCGCGGCTTCGGAATCGGCCGAGGACCAATGGATGTGCGAGTCGTTAGACTCTTCTATAGCCTTGGCGAGCAAAACAAGCTTGGCTTGCTGTAGAGTCAGTCGAACCGACATTCGTTTGTTTTGGGCCATGGCAGTGCGAAATCCTGTGTGATCTGTTTAAATCCCTATTTTAGGTGAGAGTGCTTAGGCGCGCTTTAGCGACGGGCCGATTGAACGGCGCGAGCCAATTCTTTTGTGGCTTCACCGGGGTTTGTTTGTCCGCAAATAGCAGAGACAACCGCAACACCGTCCGCACCGGAGCGGATCAAGTCACCGACAATCGGAACCTTGACGCTGCCGATTGCAACAACAGGGCACGGTTTTCGTGAGGCTAATGATGCAAAGCCGTTAAGTCCTAGAGCGGCACTGGCGTCTGGCTTCGTACTGGTCGAGAAAATTGGTCCAATGCCGAGATGATCGACCAAATGAGTATCGACTGCAGAAAGCTCTTGAGCGTTGGAAACGGATAGCCCCAATATTTTTACGTTGCCGATGATGGCTCTGGCATCGAGAGGCGACAGATCGTCCTGACCAATGTGTAACCCTTCCGCATCGACCGCCAGGCAGACATCTGCATGGTCGTTGATGATGAGAGGAACGTTAAAGTCGGCCAGGACAGACTTCAATGCTCGCCCGCATTCCACAAGAGCTCTTTTTTTCCAGTGCGGCGCCCGTAACTGCACGCAGGTGGCGCCGTTTTGCACAGCAGCGCGTGTGGTCTCAATCATGCCTTGAGCACCACCGCACAAATCGGGATCGAGTACCAGATAAACGGAAAGATCGATGGGGTGTCGCATTAATAGAAATCCTTGGCCTGAAGTAAATTCAACGCATCAATGTAGGCAACGGCAAAACTGCCCGGGCCGCGGGCAACGCCGGCGGCTTGCTGAGCGGCACGCTTGGCGAGCGCACAGGCTGAAATAACGGCTTCAAGCGGATGTTCGGTTTGCGCAACGAAGGCGGCGACCATGGCCGAAAGGGAGCAACCGGTGCCGACCACAAGCGTTGCCTTAATCGATCCGCCGGTGCAGGAAAGAATTTCGTGACCGTCGGTAGCGTAGTCGGTTTTACCGGTGACGCAAACAATGGTGTTGTATTCGCGAGCAAGTTTGACGGCGGCTTCAAGAGCGGCGTCGCTTGAGTCGGTACTGTCGACTCCTTTTCCACCCTTACCTAAACCTGCAAGAGCCATGATTTCAGAGGCGTTTCCTCGAATAACGGTCGGCTGCAGGGCCAAAAGCCCCATGATCATTTTGTCGCGCCAGGGAATGACACCGGCGGCTACCGGATCAAGCACCCAGGGAACGTTGTGACGGACCGCACTCTTAGCCGCCAGATGCATGGCTTCCAAAGATTCGGGACGAGGTGTTCCGACGTTGACGAGCAGGGCAGAAGAGATCGCCGCAAAATGAGCAGCTTCTTCACAAGCAACCACCATGGCGGGCGAGGCCCCCAGCGCAAGCAGTACGTTAGCGGTGATTTCCTGCACGACGTCGTTGGTAATGCAGTGCACAAGCGGAGCTACTTCCTTGACATGGAAAAGATGCGTGGCAATGGTTTCGGGCTCAACAGCACGGACAGGAGGCAAAGGAATTTCAGACATAAAGCGGAAAAAACGGTTAAAAGATCAAAGGGAATTAATGGCACGAGTGAGCATATAGCCAGCAAGAACCAGAAGCATGCAGGCAAAAATGCGCTTTAGAGGTTTTGTATCGATGCTATGGGCGACCTTGGCGCCGAAGGGGGCAGTGAAGATGCTTGCCGCCGCAACGGACAACAATGCAGGCAGATGAATGTATCCCAGCATCATGGGAAATTGAGGTAAGCCCGGTTCACTCCAACCCGTGATGATGTAACCGAGTGTCCCGGCTGCTGCAATGGGAAAGCCCAGTGCAGCCGATGTGCCTACGGCGTTATGCATCTTGACGTTGCACCAAACCATGAAGGGAACGGAAATAAAACCGCCTCCGGCGCCGACTAAGGCAGAGATGACGCCGATGCCGGTGCCGGCGCCAAACATTCCTGCCATGCCAGGTAGCGTTCGTTTGGGCTGCGGCTTGGAGTTGATGAACATTTTGATGGCAGAAAAACCAACAAAACAGACAAAGACAAGAGAAATCCAGAAAGTCGGCAGAAGGCTGGATATTTTTGCTCCTAAAAGGGCGCCGACCAAAATGCCGGGAGCCACTGCCGCGACAACATTCCAGAGCACGGCTCCGCGTTTGTGGTGAGCCCGCACGGACGAAAGCGACGTAAACATGATGGTGGCCAGAGATGTGGCAATCGCAGTATGAACAATTGCTGTATCGGGCACGCCCACGTAAACCAACAGCATGGTCATGAAGGGCGTAAGCACCATGCCACCACCGATACCCAGAAGACCTGCCAGAAAGCCCGTACAGGCGCCTAAACACAGCAGGGCTGCAACAATTTCCCAAGACATGAACACACTTCCCGCAGAATTGCCGATTTGCGGCTACATGATACCTGCGCAAAAGGTGGTTGAATGGGAGAGAAGGGAGAGAAAAAAAGAGAAGACCCTGTGGTTTCCGGCTACGTTACCTGAACCGAAAGGTCAGGGTGGCCGCGGCTGGAGCGGAAAACGGAGCGGACAACGCGTGCCCGCTACACTATCGGCTCTCGAGTTAAACGGCCTTGCACGAATGCATAGGTTAGGAACATTGGAGCCGTGTGGTGAAACATCACAGGGTAAGGCAATTATAAGAAAGGCCACTTGTTTTCAGCGGCCTTTCGGAGAATCTTTACACAAAGACTGTACGGAATCAGCCTTCGAGTGCAGGATCCAGAGCTTCGTCACACTTCATGCGAAGCGCAGCAACGCGAGAAACCGTTGCTTCATCAACAGGCACCTGACCGAGTCGGCCGGTAATGGAGTCAAAAGCAATCTGCAGCGACGCCATAACAGCCACGCGTTCAGGAGTGAGCGAACGGTTGGCTGAGCGCACTTGAGATGCACGTGTATTGAGGATTTCCGCAGCACTGCGAAGATTCTCCACGTCTTCATCGGAAACCTCAAAGGGATACTCGCGATCCAAGATGGTGAGTTTGATGCGTGGCATGCTTTATGACTCCGATTGACTACCCGAAAATAACCCGATTAAGCAGAGGGCTGTTCGGTCTGCTGGTCGGCCGTCAGGGAGACGATCAGCGACTCAATACGGCCACGCACAGCGGCGGCTTCTTCCTCGAGCAGTTCGACAGCGGCGGTTTTGTCAGCGAGCTGTGCCTTGAGGGCTGCATTTTCAGCCTTCATTTCGTTATAGGCCTGCACAAGGCGGGCGACGGAGGATTCAAGTTTGTCAAGCTGGTCGTTCATTTGTTACCTCGTTTGAGCATACGCAAAAAGCAGATTTGCGCACGTAAGAAAAGATTGCCTGCGAATTTTGCCACTCAAAACGGTTGTCTGCGTGGCTTTTTACGCGGAAAAACAAATTCAGTTGAAACCGAGCACGTCGGACATGGAAAAAAGCCCGTTGGACTTGTCTTTCAGAAAGCGCGCTGCGGTGACAGCACCTTGTGCGTATCCTTCGCGTGATCCCGATTTGTGACTAATTTCGATGCGCTCGCCGGGGCCGGCAAAAATGACGGTGTGGTCGCCCACTACATCGCCGCCTCGCAGGGCTGCAAAACCGATCGCTCCATCGGGACGCTCGCCGGTATGACCTTCGCGACTTAGAAGGGCGACAGAGTCAAAATCAACACCTCTGCCGAGAGCAACGCGCCGTCCCATCTCAAGTGCGGTACCGGAAGGAGCATCCACTTTGTGTTTGTGATGCATTTCCACAATCTCACAGTCGTACTGAGAGAGCATGGCGCCGGCGATTTCCAGAAGTTTGAGAACAGAATTAACACCCACACTCATGTTGGGCGCAAAAACGACGGGAACGTTTTTTGCGGCCTCGGAAATCTGTGCCTTGCCTTGAACATCAAAACCTGTTGTACCGATCACAACACTCACACTGTGTTCAATGCAGAAAGGAAGGTATGCCAGAGTAGCTTGAGGGCGCGTAAAGTCAATCAACACGTCAGCTTTGGCCAGTTCCTGAACATCGTCAGTGATCATGACTCCGGTGGTTTTCCCGAGCGACGCACCGGCGTCTGTTCCGATCTCTGCAACTCCTGGAGCAGTCACAGCCGCAACGAGTTTAAGGTCGTCACTATTGATGACGGCTTCAATGATGAGTTTGCCCATGCGACCGGTCGCACCGGAAACGGCTATTTTCACGTTCGGCTCCTTACTGATCTTCAGGACGTACAAGCGGAGTGGGAGGAAAATCCGTTTCTCTGCCCAGAATCATTTCGTCAGCCTGCTTTTCCGTCGGAACTGGACCGGCTTCAATTTTGGTGAGAATGTCCTGCTCGTCAAAGTAAAGCGTGACGCGACGCATCTGAATGTCGCCGTAGCGCGGATTCAGGTAATACGTGTAGTCCCAGCGATTGCGGTGGAACTGGCTTTCAATGAGCGGTTCGCCCATCAGGAAGAGCACCTGTTGGCGCGCCATACCGACCTGCAATTGGTCAATCATTTCTTTGGTGACCAGATTGCCCTGGTGGACATCGGTACGGTAGACGTAGCTATTGAAGTTGCACCCGGACAGCGCGATCAAACCGACGGCAAGGGGGGCGGTGATAAGAAATGTGCGCAAGGACATGTGAAAAACGGTCGAGAAAACGCCTCGAAATTCGTAAATTAGAAACTTCCCGTTATGATAGCGAGTATCGGATTGAAATGAGCCTCTTGAGGATAGCCAATGAGCGTAAACAATGAACATGAGATGCTTGAGCCCGAACAGGAACTGAAAAATGTCGGACTCAAAGCCACTGCGCCTCGCATGCGCATTCTGGAACTCTTTCAAAAGGCGCAGGAATCCGGGGCGGAGCGTCATCTCACGGCTGAAGACATCTACAAGCAGTTGGTTGCGGAAAATATCGAAGTCGGGCTTGCAACCGTTTATCGCGTTTTGACTCAGTTTGAGGCAGCGGGGCTTATCGTCCGACACTATTTCGGCAATGACCGCGCAACCTATGAGATGGATGATGGAGCTCATCATGACCACATCGTTTGTACGCGTTGCGGGCGAGTCGAAGAGTTCGTTGATAAGGAAATCGAGAAACGCCAAAAACAAATCGCTGTGCGTTTAGGCTTTGAGCTTGAAGGCCACGCTTTGGCGCTATACGGTGTCTGTGAGGATTGTCGAAAGAAAGAAAAGGCTCGCCGCAAGTAGGCAAGCGCAATAAGAACTCACAATACGAAAAACGGACCCAAGCTAAATTGCCCGGGTCCGTTTTTGATATCTGTGGAGGTGTGGACTTATTCTGCCACCAACACAGGGCTTACACCCACGCTGTGGAAGCCGGCGTCGACGTAGGCCACATTGCCGGTGATACCGCTGGCCAGATCCGAGAGAAGGAATGCTGCGGTATTGCCAACTTCATCAATCGTGACAGTGCGGCGCAACGGAGCGGAATGTTCCATGTAGGTCAGAATCTTTGAGAAGTTCTGGATGCCGGAAGCTGCCAGCGTTTTGATCGGGCCGGAGCTGATGGCGTTGGCACGAATGCCCTTGGGGCCAAGACTGCCGGCAAGATAACGGGTGGAAGCTTCAAGAGCTGCCTTGCAAACGCCCATGGTGTTGTAATTCGGAACCGTGCGTTCGCTGCCGATATAGGTCAGTGCGAGAATCGATGCGGCACGGCCTTTCATCAACGGAAGAGCGGCCTTGGCGAGAACCGGATAGGACAGCGCGGAGATTTCCATGGCGGTGCGGAAGGATTCGCGGCCGACACCTTCAAGGTAGTCGCCGGCAATGCATTCGCGCGGAGCGAAGCCGATGGAATGCACGAAACCGTCCAAACCATCCCAGCGCTCCTTCAACTCTCCCATCACGTTGGCGATCTGATCGTCTTTGGTGACGTCCATTTCAAGGCAGATGTCGCTGCCGAATTCTTTGGCAAACTCAACGATACGGTCTTGGAAGCGTTCGCCGACATAAGTAAAGGCGAGCTCAGCACCTTCGCGATGGCAGGCTTGGGCGATGCCGTAGGCGATCGAACGGTTCGACAACACGCCCGTGATCAAAAGTTTCTTGCCTTGCAGAAATCCCATGATTTATTCCTCGGTAAGGATTTTTTGTTTTTTAGCGAATCTTCAAACGTTGTCCGATGGAGATTCGAGTCGTTCTCAAATTGTTGATGATACGGATTTTAGAGACACTCGTGCCGTACTTTTTTGCAATTGAAAAAAGCGTCTCGCCGCGTCTGACCACATGAACATTTTTCCCAGGGGGCGGTTGAGTTGTAGCTCGCGGCGGTATCACAAGCACAAGGCGCTGCCCGATACGCAAGCGAGAGCTTCGCAAATTATTTGTGCGACGGATGGAGCGTTGTGTAATACCGTATTTTTTTGCAATACTATAAATCGAGTCGCCTCGGCGGACGCGATAAACGACGCGGCGCACTTCCGGAGCCGAAAGCTTAAGCCCGGCGTTGAGTTCTTCCTGAGCAATTTCAGGAGCAAGTTGACCGTTGGCGTCAACCAGCAAGGCGGAGCCGGCCAATACCTTGCGTCCTTTGGGAATACGGTTGACGCGGCGCAGTTCCTCTTCGGTCATGCCGGACTTCAGGGCGACATCGGCAAGCGTTTCACCCTCTTTAAGGTGATAAAGCACCCAGCTTGAAAGGGGTTTGCCGGTGTTGACCCAACTAGCAAGGTTGTCCATGAAGACTTCCAGGTTTTCCATCGGAAGCAGCATGACGGAATTGTGACTGGCGACGATCACCGGTAAATTGAAGCCGGGGTTGAGCAGTCGAAACTCATCGGGATCCATTTCGGCAAGTTCGGCTGCGGTCTTCATGTCGATGTCACGGCTTTTTGTGACACGGACAAAGTACGGAGCGTTTTCAATTTCCGGCAAGTTAATTCCAAACTTTTCCGGGGTAGCCACGATTTCTCGGATGGCTTCTAGACGCGGTACGTAGTAAGCCGTCTCCCGGGGCATGCGCAAATGAGCGTAATCGGCTTTGCGACCGCGCGCTTTCGCTCTTCGGATAGCACGCGAAACACTGCCTTCGCCCCAGTTGTAAGCTGCAAGAGCCAAATGCCAGTCACCAAATTGTTGGTAGAGCTTTTCCAGATAATCCAACGCCGCGCGCGTGCTTTGCAGTACGTCTCGGCGTTCATCTTTCCAGAAGTTCTGTTGCAGCGAGTAAATGTTGCCGGTCTGAGGCATGAACTGCCAGAGGCCGGATGCTTTGGCGTGCGACAAAGCTTCCGGTTGAAAGGCACTTTCTACGAACGGCAAAAGCGCAAGTTCGGTGGGTAGCCCTCGCTGTTCAATTTCGTCGACGATGTGGTAGAGATACTTGCCGGCACGCTCAAAGACACGCTCAATGTGGCGAGGATTACGGCTGTAGCTCCTAAGCGAAGTTTTCACTCGGGAGTTGTTGAGCTCAGGCATGGCGTAGCCGCGTCGGATGCGATCCCAGATGTCAACCGGGGGAGATACTTCTGCTTCCGTAGCAGGAAGATCATCGGCTTGGCGGGCTTCAATTGCTACCGGCGTTTCTGCGCACGCCACAGAACCAGCTAGACAAAAGCAGGCCACAAAGCAGGCGAAAAAATTGCACAAAGACACCATGAATCAATAGGGAATATGTGGAGACAAGGGATTTTAGCCTGAAATTTGAGCATGACGTTTGTGTGTCGAGAGGGGGGCTGGCATAATTGAACGGTTTCGTATCTACATAAATCTCCTGGTGCTATTCATGTAGATGATATATTGGTGTTAAAGCGGAAACAGAATGAGCTTTGTGTTTAATTAATAAAAAAGTGAATGAATGGTTTAAAATTCACTAAAGAAGAAGGGAAAAATGGAAATTGTTCTCGTGAATACTTGTAGAGTTATCAATGCCAAAGGAGGAACTGAAAAAGTTTTTTGCGATATGGCAAATGCTTTAGATGCGATGGGACATAATGTTACGGCTGTATGTTTAGATGATAAGAAGGGTATGCCAGGTTTTCCGATTTCGGACAGTGTTCAATTTATTAATGCAAAAGGATGCGAGAACCCGATCTATTGCCGAGGTTTGCTAAAAAAAATACGAGCATTTAGTTTGAATCGAGATGAACGCCGCAGACGACGGAGAGAGATAGAATGTAGTTGGAATGCTAAATTATTAAGAAAGGCAATTGAAAATATTGAACATGTTGATATTTGTGTTTCATTTCAGCCAGAAACCACATACTTATTATCAAGGCTACAATGTCTGGCTGCTCCAATTATCACGATGTTTCATTGCCAGCCTCAATATTTATTTCTAAAAATGAAAAGAAATATGGAGGAAATTGAACTAGCGTTGCGGTCGTCTAAGCTGATTACGGTTTTATTACCTAGGTATGTAAGTGAGGTAAAAAATTTGTATTCAGATGCTTCCGTGATAGCTATTCCAAATGCGATTCCTTCTTTTGAGAAGGTATCGTTGTTGAACTCCAAAAAAATTGTATGTGTAGGAAGGCTGGCCGAGGAAAAAAGAGTCGAGCTACTAATAAAAGCTTTTGCGATTGCTGCAAATAAAATTCCAGATTGGAATGTTGAATTTTGGGGAGAGACTAATGTTGATCCTGCATATAGAGAGAAAATTCTTCAATTAGTAGAAGATTTGAATTTGCAAGGTCGATTCGTTTTTTGCGGGGTAACAAATGATGTAGAGAATGTTTTAGAGTCAGCTGCAATTTTTGCTTTTCCATCGGTTTTCGAGGGGTTCCCTTTAGCGTTGGGTGAAGCGATGGCTAAGGGATTGCCAGTCATTGGATGTAAAGACTGCGCAGGCTCAAATGAAATGATAGAAGATAAAGTAAATGGGTTGTTGGTAGAGCCAACGCCAAATGATCTTGCAAATGCATTGATAAGTTTAGCTAAAGATCAATGTTTGAGACAAGAATTGGGACTAAAGGCTAGAGAATATGCTAAAGGATACTCGCCTGAAGTTATTTGGTCAATGTGGAATGATCTCATTTGTAAAATTGTTCATAGTTGAAACGTTTATAATTTTCCGCATGAATATTTGTTTCACTTAGTAGTAGATGCAAAAAAATGGCTCAATACGTCATGACCATGAATCGCGTGGCTAAGGTGGTTCCGCCCAAGCGATTCATTCTCAAAGATATTTCTCTGTCGTTTTTCCCGGGCGCCAAGATCGGCGTTTTAGGGCTCAACGGTGCAGGCAAATCAACCCTGTTGAAGATTATGGCCGGTGTTGACAAGGAGATTGACGGCGAAATCACGTGGCAGAACGATCTCAAAATTGGTTATCTGCCGCAGGAACCGCAGCTTGATCCTGAAGCAACGGTTCGACAAGCTGTTGAAGAAGGCATGGGCGAAGTGATGCAGGCGCAGGCCAAGCTCGATGCTGTTTATGCCGCGTATGCTGAGCCGGACGCCGATTTTGATGCTCTGGCTGCTGAACAGGCTCGCCTGGAAGCCATCATTGCCGCTGCCGGTACGGATGCTTCGACGCAGATGGAAATTGCCGCTGATGCATTGCGTTTGCCGCCTTGGGACGCCAAGATTGGTCATCTTTCGGGTGGTGAAAAGCGCCGTGTGGCGTTGTGCCGCCTTTTGCTTTCTCGTCCGGATATGCTCCTGCTCGACGAACCGACCAATCACTTGGATGCTGAAAGCGTTGAGTGGTTGGAACAGTTCTTGCACCGTTTCCCGGGGACAGTGGTTGCTGTAACGCACGATCGCTACTTCCTTGATAATGCTGCTGAGTGGATTCTTGAATTGGATCGTGGGGAAGGCATTCCTTGGAAGGGCAACTACTCGTCCTGGCTTGATCAGAAGGAAAAGCGTCTTGAGCAGGAAAAACGTCAGCAGGAATCCCGTGCCAAAGCTATCAAGCACGAACTGGAATGGGTTCGCCAGAATCCCAAGGGACGCCAGGCAAAGGCCAAGGCTCGCTTGAATCGCTTTGAGGAGCTGTCGAGTTACGAATACCAGAGTCGCAATGAAACCAATGAAATCTTTATTCCGGTGGCAGATCGTCTCGGCAATAAGGTCATTGAATTTCACAATGTCAGCAAGGGTTTCGGCGACCGTCTGTTGATCGACGACTTGTCCTTCACGATTCCGCCCGGCGCCATTGTCGGTGTGATCGGTCCCAATGGTGCCGGTAAGTCGACGCTCTTTAAGATGATCACGGGTAAGGAACAGCCGGATTCCGGTTCGATTGTTATCGGCGACACTGTCAAGATCGCCGCAGTGGACCAGACGCGTGAGGGGCTTCCCAACGACAAGACCGTCTTTGAAGCTATTTCGGGTGGACTCGATATTTTGCAAGTCGGCAAGTTCGAAATGAGCTCGCGAGCTTATCTTGGTCGCTTTAACTTCAAGGGCGGCGATCAACAAAAGACGGTAGGCGTGCTGTCGGGCGGTGAGAGAGGTCGTTTGCATTTGGCTGCGACGCTTCTTAAGGGCGGCAATGTGCTGTTGCTCGACGAACCTTCGAACGACTTGGACGTTGAAACCCTGCGCGCGTTGGAAGAAGCTTTGCTTGAATTTGCCGGTTGCGCACTGGTGACCTCGCACGATCGTTGGTTCCTTGACCGAATCGCGACGCACATTCTGGCATTTGAAGGCGACAGTAAGGTGGTCTTCTTTGACGGCAACTACAACGAGTATGAAGCCGACAAGAGAAAGCGCCTTGGTGAAGAAGCGGCGCGCCCGCATCGCATTCGCTTCAAGCCACTCAAGCACTAAGATCTTTTCAGTTAACCGGCGTATTTTCCTAAGAAAATGCGCCGGACTGCTCTTTTGCGTTGTCTATGTCCGCCAATTTCGTTCACCTGCGCTTTCATTCCGAATATTCCATCCAAGACGGCATTGTGCGTCTCGATCCCATCCTTGAAGAAGTGATGGAGCAGGGCGGGGTAGCTCTGGGTATTACGGATTCAATGAATCTTTTTGGTGCTCTTCGGTTTTATTCGCACGCGATGGCCGACGGCATCAAACCGATCGTCGGTTGCGATTTGTGGATCACCAACACAGCGCAGGGCAAGCGAGACAACCCGTATCGTCTGACGCTCTATTGCCAGAATCATGAAGGTTACCTGTCGCTCTGTGAGCTCCTTTCCCGCGGTTGGATGGAAAACCAATATTTGGGGCGTGGTGAGGTACGGCTGGAATGGCTGACGCCGGACAACTGCAAAGGATTGATTTGTCTTTCGGGTGGACCGCAAGGGGTAATCGAGCGCCATCTTCTTGACGACAATAAGGCTGAAGCCAACGCAGTTGTCGAACAATTGCGTACGGCTTTTCCTGATCGTTTTTATTTGGAGGTTCAACGAGCCGGTCGTAAAAACGATGAAGCGGTTGTGGCCAATATTGCGCAACTTGCCGTGGAGACGGGACTCCCGATGGTGGCGACGCACCCGGTGCAGTTTTTACATCGTGAGGACTTCAACGCTCACGAAGTACGCTGTTGCATCGCGGGCGGCTATGTTCTTGCGGATCCCCGGCGTCCAAAGCCCTATACCGAAGAGCAGTATCTGAAGACCGAAGAGGAGATGCAGGCTCTCTTTGCCGACATCCCTCAGGCCATCGATAACACCGTGGTGATTGCTCAGCGTTGCAATCTGGACGGGGTATTTCAAAAGCCGCAGTTGCCGCTTTTCCCGACGCCCGAAGGTGTTTCGCTTGATGAGTATATGGCGCAGCTTTCCCACGAAGGCTTGGAGCGTCGACTTGAATTCTTGTATCCGAATCAGGCCGAGCGCGATGCGCGCCGCCCCGAGTATGTCGAACGATTGGAGTACGAACTCAAGACAATTTCGTCCATGAAGTTCCCGGGGTACTTCCTGATCGTTCAAGACTTTATCAATTGGTCCAAGCGAAACGGTGTGGCCGTTGGTCCGGGGCGTGGTTCCGGTGCCGGTTCTTTGGTGGCCTATGCCCTGGGCATTACTGATTTGGATCCATTGCATTACGGATTGCTGTTCGAACGTTTCTTGAATCCCGAACGCGTTTCGATGCCTGACTTTGACGTCGACTTTTGCCAGCACAATCGAGACCGTACGATTGAATACGTCAAGCGCACTTACGGCGTGGACGCCGTGAGTCAGATCGTGACGTTCGGCGCGATGGGGGCAAAGGCTGTGGTTCGTGACGTCGGACGTGTGCTTAACATGGGCTATGGCAAGGTCGACGATCTGGCTAAATTGATTCCGCAAAAGCCGGGCATGGACGTCACGCTTGCAAAAGCGGCCGAGATGGAGCCCGAATTTAAGGCGATGGCCGAGCGAGACGACTATGTCGAATTGATGAGCTACGCTCAAAAACTCGAGGGGCTGACGCGAAATCTGGGTATGCATGCTGGCGGCGTATTGATTGCACCGAGCAAACTCACGGATTTCTGTCCTCTCTACAACGCTGACGGCAGACCAGAAAATACCGTTAGCCAATTCGATAAGAAAGACATCGAAAATGTCGGGCTGGTGAAGTTTGACTTCCTGGGGCTGACAACGCTGACGATTCTTACGAAAGCGGCAGAGTACATTGACCGTTTGAATCCTGGCACGAAGTTTGATTTGTCACGCATTCCGACAGATGACAAGAAAACGCTGGAGCTTTTCCAACAAGGCAACACGGGCGCTGTGTTCCAGTTTGAATCGGACGGTATGCGCGAACAGTTGCGGCAAGCAAAGCCAGACTGTTTGGAAGATCTTGTTGCTCTTAACGCTCTGTATCGTCCTGGTCCGATGGATCAGATTCCGCACTTTATCGATCGAAAGTTCGGGCGAGAGAAAGTGGAGTACCTTGATCCCCGTATGGAGCCGATTTTGCGCGAAACATACGGCATCATGGTGTATCAGGAACAGGTGATGCTGGTGGCTCGAGCAATCGGCGGTTACTCTCTTGGCGGCGCAGACTTGTTGCGTCGTGCCATGGGTAAGAAAAACGTCGAAGAAATGAAGCGCCAGCGTGCAGTCTTCATTCAAGGCGCGGCTGAGCGCGGTGTGACAGCTGAAACTGCCACGGAAATCTTTGACTTGATGGAAAAGTTTGCGGGATACGGCTTTAACAAGTCGCATGCCGCAGCCTATTCCTACGTGGCCTGGCAGACAGCTTATCTAAAGGTTCACCATACAGCTTGCTTTATCGCCGGCAACATGTGCCTTGTGATGAACCAGGGCGAGAAGATGCGTGAACTGGTGGAAGATGCCCGTGAGATGGGGGTAACGGTTCTTCAGCCTGACATCAATATAAGTGAATGGTTCTTCACTGTGCCGGATGAGAAGACGGTTCGTTTTGGCCTTGGCGCCATCAAGGGAGTCGGACAGAACATCGTCGAGGATCTGCTCAACGAACGCCTACTCAATGGTCCGTTCTTGGACATCTTTGATGTGGCTGCGCGCGTGCGATCGATGAATCGAAAGGTTCTTGAACAACTGATTAAGGGCGGTGCTTTTGATTCGTTGGATAAGGATCGCGGCAAGCTTTTCGGTAATGTGGAGAACGCTATTCAAGCTGGGCAAGCCGTCGCGGCGTCTTTCGGACAAGCCAGTCTCTTTGCGGATGAAAACGGCGAAGATGAACGCATTGTGAATTGGACAAAAGCAGAACGCTGGGATGATCGCAAGCTTTATACGCTTGAGCGAGATGCATTTGGCTTCTGCCTGACGGGCGACATGTTTGATCCGTATCGAGTGGAAGCTCGCAATTTTGCCGTTCCGTTTAAGGATGTCCGAGACAGTCGGGAACAACAAACGATTGCAGGCATTGTCCAGAGTGTGCGCACGATCACGGGTAAGCGCGGCAATTTCGGTGTCGTAGTCTTGAGTGATGGACAGACCACGATGGATGTACTTGTGTTCTCGAGAGCTTACGATAGCTATAAGCAAATGCTCAAGGCCGATGAGATGTTGATCTTTGTCGGCAAAGGCCGCAAAGATGAGCGTAGCGGCGGTATGTCGTTTGTATGCGACGAGGTGCTGACGATTGAGCAGATGCGTGTCCGGAAAGGCGCTACGCTGATGCTTGAATTGACAGAAGGTAAGGGCGTGAAGACTCTTGTCGAAGTGCTTCAAGCCGGACAAAACAACGAAATCGGCGGCGTTTCGTGCGAAGTATCCATTCGGAGCAACGGTGTAAAAGCGGAGATGTATCTCAAGAATGGATACATTCCTTCCGATCAGTTACTCAACCAGCTTAGAAATTCAGATAGCGTTGCCTCTGCTAAGTTCGTGTACTGATTTGCCGCTGTAAGAGATGTGTTATTTCAGCACGTTATCCAGAGTTTGAAGAACTTCAGACACTTCAGGCCAACGACCGTTTTCGCCAAGGACAATCGCGTCGGGATTCCAAGGGCCGGTCCGGTTGGTGTCCGTGACGCCGACGAGAGTGATTTGCTTGGCGCCGACGGCTGCTGCAATATGGCTGACACCAGAGTCATTGGCGACGACGACCTGAGCACGTTTTGCTATAGCTGCAAAGTTTCCCAGAGTAGTGGGCGGCAAAATAGTTGCGTCCGGGCAGGCCGCCTTTGCTAAGGCTTCTTCTCTTAGAGAAGGAAAGATAATGGGTTCAACCCCTTTCGTGCGCAAAGGAGCCACCAATTCGTTGAAATGTTCCCAGTGTTTGGCTTTACCCTGATGTTTGCCGCGGGCAATCGGGGCTAGGAGAGCAAATTTTTCAGGAATCTTGTATTGCTCGATGAGGTTTTTAGCCGCAGCTTCATGTCGCTTCATCAGGATAAGGCTAAGGCGTTCCGGTACCTTGTCAAAGGCAGGTGTGGATCCCCAGGCCTTAATGGCTTCATGGGCAACATAGAAGAAACGCTCAACTTCGTGCATCGTTCCCGGTTCCGGAATGCCGTTATCGAGCAGGAAAGAACGCATATCCGTCCGGAGCCCGGTGGTTTTCAGCCGTCCTAATTTAAACAGAAGAGCTGATCCGAAGGAGTTGGGGAATAAAAGCCCCTGAGCTGCATTAGCGTTGTTGGCAAGATAACGAATGCGCGAAAGATCCTCGGAAACTTTTCCTTCAATCGGATCGAAACGCCATCCCATGCCTGCTAATAGGTCCTCTGCCCAGCGCTTGCCAACCAGAGCGGGCGTAAAACCACTTGCAGCTAAAAGTCGCAACGCAGGCAGGCACATACAGCAATCACCAACGTGGTTGGGAAGTCGACAGAGGACAACTGACATAGGATGGACTCACACAAAGCAAGAAAGATGCACAAGGATAGCGATTTGAATCAGCTGTTGTCCAATGTTACAAAAAGAACAGTCGCGTAGTTGAGACACTGCACGTATCTACAAAGGTCCTGCGATAGGGCACGGTAAAATCCCTAAATTGAAATTTTTTCAACGCTAGGAAATTCTCAGTAATGGTCAAGGGCACCAATAAGAAACATCAAGATGATTCAAAAGCGAGACAGAAAGACGCCGTTAAACGGCTCTTTTCTTACGTTTTGCAATATAAAAAACGGATCGCCATTGCTCTCTGCGCAATGATTGTCAATGCTGGCGCCTCTTCTCTCATCGCAATTTTGGTAGGCCAGTTAACCGACAAGGGTTTCTACGAGAAAGACCCCAACGCTATCTGGTGGGCTCCCGGAGCACTTCTAGCTATTTCTTTAGCGTATGGAGTGGCGTCCTTTGTCAGTGCCTACTATTTGCAGTCGATATCTCAAAGTGTGTTGTTTAGTTTTAGGCAAGCACTTTTTTCTCGAGTATTGCGATGGCCAGCAGACGTGTATCAACGCCGTAATTCGGGGGTCGTGTTATCGACGTTTCTGAATCAGGCGGGGGTTGCTTTGGGTAGTGCAATGGAACTCATTGCAACGATCTTCCGGGATTCACTGCAAATTGTGGCCCTTCTTTGTGTTCTTTTCTATCACAACTGGCAGCTGTCACTTGTGTCATTCGTTGTTGCCCCATTCTTGGCCTTGATTATCCGTTGGGTGGGAAAACGTACTCGGCGGTACGCGGGAGGTTTTCAGGAGGCCTTGGCAGATCTGACTAATGTGATTCGCGAAGGATACGGTGGCCAGCGTATGGTGAAGATCTACGGTGCATACGATTATGAAGAGGAACGTTTTGCTAAATTCAACGGAAAGATGAAAAAATTGGCGCTTCGTCGCAAAGCTGTATCGGCCTCCGGTACACCGATGACGCATTTTGTAAGTATGTGCGCGGTGAGCATTGTGGTGGTGGTTGCTTTGTTGCAAGCGCAACACGGAATGCTTTCCTTAGGCGAGTTCATCACATTCCTGTCGGCATTGCTTTTGCTGATGACGCCGATTCGTCATCTTTCATCTCTGAATGGTTCAACTGCGGCTATGAGTGTTGCGGCCGAAAGCATTTTTGAGATGCTTGATGAAGCTGAGGAAGCCGATCCCGGTCAAACTGAATTGAAAAACACGCGTGGGGACGTTCGTTTTGAGAGCGTTTCTCATCAGTATGTGGGAGCGGACAAACCGTCAGTTCAGAACTTTACGTTAGATGTAAAAGCTGGTGAAACCGTTGCTTTGGTTGGAGCATCCGGTGCGGGGAAAACCACATTAATCAATCTCATTCCTCACTTCTGGGCTCCTACATCGGGTGAAATCTATTTTGACGGCGTAGCGCAGAGTTCTGTGACACTTAAGAGTTTGCGAGAACAGATTTCTCTGGTAAGTCAGGATGTTGTGTTGTTTGACGACACCATTGCGGCCAATATTGCCTACGGTAATGAGAAGGCAACGCGAGAAGAGATCGAAGCGGCAGCAAAAGCTGCTTACCTCATGCCGTTTATTGAAACGTTGCCCCAGGGGCTAGACACCATGGTGGGTGAAGCCGGCAGCAAACTGTCCGGTGGACAGAAACAGCGAATTTCAATTGCGCGTGCGCTTCTCAAAGATGCGCCGATTCTGCTGCTTGATGAAGCAACCAGTGCGTTGGATACCGAGAGCGAAAAATATATTCAGCAGTCGCTAGATGAACTCATGAAGGGTCGTACGACGTTTGTTGTGGCGCATCGTTTATCTACCATCATCGGTGCCGACAAAATCGTTGTGATGAAAGACGGACAAATCCAAGAAGTCGGCAAACACCAGGAGTTGCTGGATAAAAAAGGGCTCTATGCGCATCTTTATTCCATCCAGTTTGCCACGCCCCACCATGAGTAAGTTGTTTCAAACGCAAAAAGTAGGTATGGCTGTGTTGAAATCGTTTAGAACATCCTCAGTCAAGCGATTCCTTGTCACGCTGTCGGTTGCTGCAGTAGGAACAGTGACATTGTCTGCTTGTTCGGATAACGAAGTGGCTGATGTGTCATTAGGGATTTTTACGCTTAAAGACATCAAGCTCAACAGTTTTGTGGACCCTTTGGTTCCGGGGGTCACATGTCATGTTGCGAGCATTGAGGCCAATTTATCCCTGTCGGATCCTTCGGATAGCGCGGTCAGTTGTCGACAAACCGGCGAAATCACGCCAGCTATGATTGCCCGCATCAAGAAGGGAAAAGCGGGGGAAGTTGTTTTCGAAAAATCGAAGAGCGTGTTTTTGAAAACGCTCAAGATTCGACGCATTTTTGACGAAGAGAGTCAAACATTGATGTATCTTTCCTACTCCACAAGGGAAACATCCGGTAGCTTCAAACATAGCCTCTCGACTGTCCCGCTATGGGGAACGGCAGCATATGTACCGCCTCAAGTTCAAGCGACGAACGAGGGGGCAAAGCAATCTGATCAAGCCAAGTCATTCTGACGCTGTTTTTCCCGGATAGGTTCCCGAAAGGTGGGCTGTGAAGATCCTGAGAATAGGGTGATCGGATATCAGAAATGCAGACGGCTATCGACTTCGTGTTTTTATGGTGTGATGGGTCGGACCCGGATTTCGTACGACAAAAAGCCCAGCGCATGAAGGAGGTTCGGCCGGAGCTGATAACAGAGAATATAGGGGATATTCGGTACGTGCAGTTCGATGAGCTGAAGTACGCTTTACGTTCAGTGAATCAGTTTGCTCCCTGGTTTCACCACATTTTTGTAGTGACGAATAATCAGCGTCCGAAGTGGTTGATTGATCACCCTAAAATTTCGGTGGTTGATCATAAAGAGATCATTCCCAAAGATCTGCAACCGGTCTTTTCATCTATTTGCATTGAAATGTATCTGGATCGGATACCTGGGTTGTCGGAGCATTTTGTCTACTCCAATGACGACATGATGCAGAGTCGGCCGTTGATACCGGATGACTTTTTCGATGCACAAGGTAAGCCGATTGTTTGGATGAGCAATGCGGGTGCAGACAAAATGACATCAACGCAGGCGAATCTAATTTTGAACGATGATTCGATCAACAGTTGGCAGAAAACGCTGATTCGAGCATGGGAACTCTATCGCAGAAAAACCGGAAGACGGATCCCATTTTTTACACCGGCACATGCAATGGATGCGTACAACATCTCTATGTTTCGCGAGGTGTTGTTTCGGTTTCCTGAGTTGTTGCAGACTAACTCTTCTCCTTTTCGGACGGGAGGTGAAATTTCGCGTGTGCTGTTTTCCTATGTGATGGCAAATGAGTTGGGGTGTCAGTGTCTTTTTAGGCAAAATACGCGTTTTTTTAACCGTATGAAGACACGCTTCTTTAGGCCTGTGGAAGTGTTGGCGGTTGTGCGCGATCATTTTGCCAAGTTGAAAAGGGACGTCGAGCTATTTAAGCCCAAAGCTTTTTGCATCAATAATCTGCGCCAAGACGAAGCTCCGGAGATGATCCGGTATTTGAATGACAAATTTCCTCAGCCGGCTCCATGGGAGTGCGGAGAAAATTAATTTGAGGAAAGTCTCCTATTTCCTAGTTCAAGCATGAATCTCAAGTCCAGTTTTCTGCAACACGTCAATGTGTGGTTATCCGTGTTGTTTGCCGTGGTTGGTGCCGCGATATCCATCCGATTCATTACAGGACTTCCCAACGCTTTGTGGTGGCAGTCGCTCTACGTGTTTGTTGCCGCATCGGGTGTTTTTTTCATTGGCCACTTTTTGTTGCAGACGCTTTTAGTTTGGCCTATCGGTTGCCTCAATGCCAAAGCAGGTAAGGGCACGGCTCTGCTTTTGACTTTTGTGTTGCTGGCGGCACTTGTCACGGATACCTTTGTCTACCAACAATATCGGTTTCACATCAACTGGCCGATGATTGACTTGGCTATCGTCGGTGGACGAGAGGTGTTTTCCTTCTCGTCCGGGATGATGTTGCGAATTGCTCTGCTGACAGGTGCCGTTGCGTTGCTGGCTGTGCTTTTGTTATGGCTGTCAGGTATTTTTCAACGAAAAATCAGGGTTCGCTGGTTTTGCGCGGCTATTTTGTTGGGATATGTTGTTGTCAACGGCGTAAATGCCTACAGTGTTTCTCAAAGCGTCAGATCGGTGACAGTGCTTACGGAACGGATTCCTCTGTATTACCCTATTCGTGCTAATCGTTTGTTGGCGAAGTTTGGCCTTGTTGCCGTGAAAGAGGACAGTGTGAAACTTTCTTCTCAAGAGGGGAGCTTTCGTTATCCGCTTCATCCGCTGCAGCTGGGCAAAGGGACAGACCTCAATGTGTTGATCCTGGCGATTGATTCGTTGCGTTCAGACGTTGTTGATGAAAAGACGATGCCCAACCTCACGAGAATAAAAAATCAGTCTATATCTTTCGCTGATCACTACTCCGCTGGTAACGCCACTCGAGCGGGGGTTTTTGGTTTGTTTTACGGACTGCCTCCTTTCTACTGGCAAAGTGCGCTTTCCACCAATATTCCTTCGGCGATGGTTTCAGGATTTCAGCAGGCCGGCTATGAGATCGAAGCCTTCACCACAGCTTCATTGATGCGACCGGAGTTCTACGCTACGGTGTTTGCGAATGTTCGCCCTATTCGAATGGGGGCGGATCAAGGTGCGACGGCGCCCGAGCGCGATATGGACAGCGTCAATGATTTTGAGGCATGGCTGGATACGCTAGGCGTTGACAAGAAATTCATGAGCTTCATGTTTCTCGACAATCTGCACGCGAACGCTTTTCCTGAAGATCTGGATGTTCCGTACAAAAATTATTGGAAGGAAGTCAATCAACTGGAATTAGACCCGGACTTTGATCCGCAGCCCTATTTCAATCGGTATAAAAATTCAGCCTTTTGGCAGGACGTGTTGATTGGTCGCGTGTTCAAGATTCTTGAAAAGAAGGGCAAGCTCGAGAACACTATTGTTCTAGTGACATCCGACCACGGAGAAGAGTTCAATGACTCCAAACTTAATTATTGGGGACATAACGGAAACTTTTCTCAGGCGCAAATCAAGATCCCGTTGGTCATTCATTGGCCGGGTATGGCTCCTAAGGAATTTCAGCACCGTACGACAGCTTATGACGTCAGCGCCACGCTTTTGAAGCGAGTGTTGGGGGTGCAGAACGCGACAGAAGACTTTAGTGTAGGGACGGATCTATTCCAATCTGGCGGAAGAGATGCTTTCTTTGTTGGTAGTTACAACGAAGATGCCATTGTGTCCGGGGATGACGTGTTGCTTATAAAAATGAGCGGAGCTATGCAATCGCACCGACTCAAAGACTGGCAGGAAATTGAATATTCCGAAGTAAAGAAATGGGTACCGGCCTACCTGCAGATGCGAGGGAAGTATCGCCAATGATGGTTACCGGAACAGAGGCTAGAAAATGACAAACAATCTGCGACTCGAAGATGAGGATGGAGAGGAAGTCAAATTGCCCGGACTTCCCCCAAACACGAAAAACTATATGACGCCAGCTTGTTACCGACGATTATTAGACGAACGCGAACAACTGGTCAATGTTGAGAGGCCCAGCATCGTAAACGTCGTCAGTTGGGCAGCAAGTAATGGTGATCGTTCCGAAAATGGCGATTATCAATACGGCAAACGTCGGTTGAGAGAAATTGACCGCCGCATTCGCTTTCTGAACAAGCGAATTGAGAGTGCGGAGGTGGTGGATCCAGCCAGAAGACCGCCCACGGATCAGGTGTTTTTTGGGGCGACTGTGACGTATGAAAACTTGTCAACCGGGACTGAACACACTATTCGGATTGTAGGCATTGACGAAGCGGACCCGGAAAAGGGCGACGTAAGTTGGGTTAGTCCCATTGCCCGAGTGTTTCTCAAACAGCGAGAAGGAGACAGTGTGAAACTACCAACTCCTGCCACAATTGATCATCCGGCTCGGGTGGAAGTGCTGGAAATCATTGCAGTGGAGTATGTATAAGCCGCTGGCCTTACAAAGGGAAACAAGACTAGAAGCCTTTTGACGGAGATTTGATAAGGTTTTGACTGGGGTTTTTCAGAGGTTTTAGAAAATTCACGTACGGGCATACGAAGTGGATTTTCTTATGAAAAACAGCAGATTACCGATCAGTGTGGTCTTGTTGACTCGCAATGAAGAACGCAATGTCAGCGAGTGTCTGCAGAGTTGTGATTTTGCAGTAGAAATCGTTGTTGTGGATGACGATAGTACCGATCAGACGGTGGCAATCGCAGAAAGTATGGGTGCCAAAGTGTTTCATCGGTCTCTTAATGGTGACTGGGGGGCTCAGAAGACGTTTGGAATTCAAAAGGCAACGTGTCCATGGATCTTTTTAATTGATGCAGACGAACGTGTGACGCCGACGCTTCGTGCATCCATAAGAGCTGTGGTCACTGGTGCAAAGCCGAAACGAGCCTATCTGATCCAGCGAGAAAATCATTTCACATCCGCAGATGTGAAACACGGTTGCCTTCGGCCGGATTGGGTTCTACGACTCCTGCCTCGAGAAGGGGCACATTCGGTCGGCAAGGTACATGAAGCTGTCGTGACACCTTTTGACGAGGAAAAGTTAGAGGGAAGGTTAAAGCACTTCCCCTATGCTTCATGGGATTCGTACTACCGGAAGATCGAACTCTACAGCCGATTGTCAGCAGATAAGTATCTATCGGAAGGCAAACACTGCAATTTTGTCAGTGACATTTTGCTGAGACCCTTGTGGGCTTTCTTTAAGGTTTACGTGATTAACCGTGGTTTTATGGACGGAAAACTGGGCTTTATCTTTTCAATGAACCACTGCTTTTACACGATGTCCAAGTACGTGCGTTACTACTACTTGAAAAACTACGGTGGCAAAATCTAACTGCAAAATAGAGGGCTCCCGCGGGAGCCCTCGTCACACTTACCGATCTTCCGACGGCAGGAAAATTCTTTTGTCACCGTCGAGGCGACGCGCCACATTAAGCACGGTCGGTATACGTTTGAGTGCACGCATGATGTGCATCAAATGCAGGCGGCTACGAACCTGAATCATCAAATTCAGAGAGTCTTTGCCTTCTTTATTGGGCTCAACATTGACACCTACGATGGCGGAGCCGGCAGAACTGAGTTCCGTTGCAACCGAGGCAAGTGTGGCACGGTCATCGGTGATTTCCAGATCCAACGGAACAAAGAAGCGAGCTTCTTCGGCACTGTCGGACTGCCAGGCCAACGACATCCAACGCTGCGGAGCATTTTGACGGCCGCGAGCGACATGTTCGCAGTCGGCTCGGTGCACGGACAGACCGTGGCCTTTGCGCATAAAGCCCCAGATATTGTCGCCCGGAACAGGGTGGCAACAGGTTGCCAACTGTACCGCCATACCTTCTGTGCCGCGAATGCTGACTGCGGCTTCTCCGGCCGGATGCTCCGGCTTTTTTACCTGAAGTAATGTCTTGATTTGCCCGATGATGCCGGCAGCCGGCATATGCCCCAGACCGATATCCATGTAGAGCTGTTCGCGCGTTCCGATGGAAGCGTCACGCAGCACTTCGTGCCAGATGGGTTCGGGAACAGCCTGAAGGTTGAGCTGAGCTTCTTGAGCAGCCTTTGCGAGTACCTTGCGCCCCAGTGCTTCGGATTCCTCCGGATTGCGTGTGCGAAGGTATTGACGAACTTCGGCGCGGGCCTTGCCGCTGCGCACGAAGCTGATCCATTGCGGATCCGGTTCGGCATCCGGGGCGGTGATGATTTCGACCATATCGCCGTTTTTAAGCGGCGTGGACAGAGGTTGGTTCTCGCCGTTAATGCGGCAGCCGATGGCCTTATTGCCGACATCGGTGTGGATTTGATAGGCAAAATCGACCGGACAAGAACCTTGCGGGAGGCTCACGATCTTGCTTCTTGGCGTAAAGACATAGACGCGATCCGGGAAGAGGTCGATTTTGATGTTCTCAAGGAATTCGCTGCTGTCGGCACTGGTACGCTGGATTTCCATCAAGCTTTGCAGCCACGACTTCACCATGTTCTGAATGCCGCTCGTGTCCATGCTGTCGTTGTAGATCCAGTGCGAGAGAATGCCCATTTCGTCAATGCGGTGCATTTCTTCGGTTCGGATCTGATACTCGACGGGGGTGCCGTAGGGGCCGATGACGGTGGTGTGCAAACTTCTGTAGCCGTTTGCCTTGGGGATGGCGATAAAGTCTTTAAAGCGGTTATGAACGGGCTTATAGAGCTGATGCAGGGCGCATAGCGTGAGGTAGCACTCTTCACGCGTGCGCACGATCACGCGAAAGCCGTATATATCCAAAACGTCTGAAAAGGAAGCATGCGTGTCGCGCATGCGGTTGTAGATGCCGTAGATGGTCTTGTCGCGGCCTTGAACTTGAGCAATGATGCCGCACTTGGGCAAAGCGGAACGCGTTTCACGCAGAATGCGTTCCAAAACGGCTTTACGGTTCCCACGCGTAAGAATCACGTTTTCGCGCAGAATAGCGTAGCGACGGGGATAGTGATTGAAGAAAGACAGTTCCTGCAGTTCGCGGAAAACGGTATTGAGCCCCAAGCGGTGCGCGATCGGCACGTAAATTTCCAGTGTTTCCTTTGCAATTCGGCGACGTTTTTCCGGACGCATCACTCCGAGTGTACGAAGGTTGTGCAAACGGTCTGCAAGCTTCACGAAAATCACACGCACGTCGCGACTCATGGCAAGAAGCATCTTGCGAAAGCTCTCAGCCTGAGCGATTTCGTTGGAAGAGAAACGCAGCTTATCGAGTTTGCTTACGCCGTCAACAAGTTCTGCGACTTCCACGCCGAAGCGCTCGACCATTTCAATTTTGGCTACCGGCGTATCTTCAAGCACGTCATGCATCAAACCTGCACAGATCGTTGTTGAGTCCAGTCTCCATTCCGCCAAAATGTTTGCAACGGCAAGGGGATGCGTGATGTATGGTTCGCCGGATTTTCTAAATTGCCCCAAATGCGCATCATCGGCATACATAAATGCTTGACGCACGCGCTCAACGTCGGCTTTGGAAAGAAACTGGCTGCAACGGGCGAGCAGTTCGGAAGAGGTAACGACTTTGGTTACTTTTTCTACGGGAGAAAAGAGCGGGAGATCGGCTTCTTGACCGACAATGTCGTCAGCACGGGCGTCCAGGTAGGCGGCATCGTAGTCGTCTTCGTTGGATTGACCTGCATGAGGATGCTGGGGGCGAATGATGCCGGGGAGCGGTGCAGCCGGGGCTGTTTGAGGGGCGGTAAACAGCATAGGACCTATTCCGGAAAGTAATTGAAAACAAAAAAGCGCCGCCTGTTTTGTTTTATCGGATAGGCAGCGCTTTGATTCGCTTGTGGGCAACGCAACGGTTGTCCGTTGCCAAGTCGATGCAAGATGTTAAGAAACGCGTTCGAGCATTTCACGCGACACACTACCCTGCGCAATTTCGCGCAGAGCGATCACGGTGTTCTTATCCTTTGCATCCACGCGCGGTGCGTGACCGTCATTGAGCTGACGGGCGCGATATGCCGCGCACAGAACCATCTCAAAACGGTTCGGAATCTTTTTCAAGCAATCTTCAACAGTAATACGTGCCATTTTTCTTCTGTAAAAATAGGAAATCGTTGCAGTGGGGTAGAGATCAGACAGGAACACCGAGCGAGATGAATTGTTCGCGATGGCGCGCAGCCTGATTTTGGAAGTTCAGGCGCGAGGCTGTCACTACAGAGATCAGTTGCGACAAAGCAACGTCAAAGCTATCGTTAATTATAACGAACTCGAATTCGGGAGCGTGGGCGATTTCTGCGCCGGCGCCCATCAGACGACGCGTGATGGTTGCTTCGCTGTCGGTGCCGCGTTTGTGCAGTCGTGCTTCGAGAGCGTCAATTGAGGGCGGCAAAATGAAAATGCCCACTGTTCCTTCAAATTGAGAACGTACCTGACGGGCGCCCTGCCAGTCAATCTCAAGTAAAACGTCTTTTCCCGCGGCCATGCGCTGCTCAATCCAGACGCGACTTGTGCCGTAATAGTTGCCATGCACAAGGGCGGATTCTAAAAATTCACCGCGCGCTTTGCGTTCTTCAAATTCATTGACGGAAATAAAGTGATACTCGCGACCATTCACTTCCCCCGGACGAGGTGCACGCGTGGTGTGAGAAATCGAAAGTTCAATTTCCGGGTCGTGCTCCAAAAGTGCTTTGACCAGGGAGCTTTTTCCGGCCCCGGAAGGGGCCGTGATCATAAAAAGACGACCGGCGTGAGTGGTGGATTTCTGAGTAGCACAGTGAGACATAAGAGAATCATCCAGATGAAGAGTTCCGGCTAGGGCAAAACGACAGAACAGCGCCCGACGATGGGCCGTATTTTATCCGTTTGCATGGCTGAGAAAAATTGGTGGGTAAAGGCCCAATATTCAAGAACAAGGACGATGCCGATATACTTGCACTGCCCGCGAAAGATCGTGATTTTTTCTTCACCGTAGGCGCCTATTTTTCTTTAACAGTAATCTCCTGCCGGAGGTGATTTCTGGCGGGAGGCTTCTTCCTTTGCGTTTCCAACTATGAAATACCATTTCCCGATCGTCATCATTGACGAGGATTACCATTCGGAAAACGTTTCCGGTCTTGGCATTCGAGACCTTGCACAAGCCATCGAGGCGCAGGGACAGGAGGTTAGCGCCGTTACCACATTTTCCGATCTCTCGAGTCTCGCGCGTCAGGCTAGCCGCACGTCGGCCTTCATCGTGAGTCTTGACGATGACGATTTCTCTGACACGGGCGAGGAAAACGAAGCCATTGCCGAGCTGCGCGCTTTTGTTCACCAAGTCAGAAGTTCGAATCCGGATGTGCCGATTTTTCTATACGGTGAAACGAAGACGGCGCCTTCGATTCCGAACGACGTGCTGCGCGAACTGCACGGCTTCATTCACATGTTCGAAGATACACCCGAGTTCGTGGCGCGCTACATCGTGCGCGAGGCGCGTCAATATCTCGAAAGCCTGCCGCCGCCGTTCTTCCGCGCATTGACGCATTATGCGGCTGACAGTTCCTACTCCTGGCATTGCCCGGGACACTCGGGCGGTGTGGCATTCTTAAAGAGTCCGGTCGGACAGATGTTCCACCAATTCTTCGGCGAAAACATGCTTCGCGCCGACGTTTGCAACGCCGTGGAAGAACTGGGTCAACTGCTGGATCACACCGGCCCGGTGGCAAAGTCCGAACAAAATGCGGCTCGAATCTTCGGTTGTGACAATCTTTTCTTTGTGACGAACGGTACGTCCACGTCCAATAAGATTGTTTGGAACTACACGGTAGCTCCCGGAGACATCGTGATTGTGGATCGTAACTGCCACAAGTCGATTCTGCACGCTATTACTCTGACGGGGGCCATTCCCGTCTTCCTGATGCCCACGCGCAACCATTACGGAATCATCGGCCCGATCCCGCGTTCTGAATTTGATTGGGAAACGATTCAGGAAAAGATTGCCAAGAATCCGTTGATCAAAAATAAGAACGCCAAGCCGCGCATTATGACGATCACGCAGTCGACGTACGACGGCATCGTCTACAACGACGAAGTGATCAAGGAAAAGCTTGACGGCAAGGTCGACATCCTGCATTTTGACGAGGCTTGGTTGCCGCACGCGGCTTTCTCGCCGTTTTACAGCGACATGCATGCCATCGATCGCAACAAGCCGCGCACCAAAAAGAGCATGGTTTTTGCGACGCACTCCACGCACAAGCTTCTGGCAGGCATTTCGCAGGCAAGTCAAATTTGCATTCAGGATTCCGAAACGGAAAAGCTGGATCGCTCGAGCTTCAACGAAGCGTTCATGATGCATACCTCCACGTCGCCGCAGTACGCCATCATCGCAAGCTGCGACGTGGCCGCAGCTATGATGGAAGGCCGTGCCGGCAAGGCCCTTGTGGAAGAATCCATTGCTGAAGCTGTTTATTTCCGTCGTGCAATGCGCGAAGTCGGTAAGAACTACGACGACTGGTGGTTCTCTGTGTGGGGGCCGGAAAAGCTTCCGAGCGAAGGCTTCGGCTCGCAAAAAGATTGGATGCTGCACGCCAACGAAAGCTGGCATGGGTTCGGTCCCGTGGCAGAAGGTTTCAACATGCTCGATCCCATCAAGGGAACGATCGTGACGCCGGGCTTGTCCGTGGAAGGCGACTTCTCCGAGACGGGTATTCCTGCTGCCGTTGTAACGAAGTACTTGTCTGAGCACGGCATCATTGTGGAAAAGACGGGGCTCTACTCTTTCTTCATCATGTTCACAATCGGCATCACCAAGGGCCGTTGGAACACGATGGTGACGGAGCTGCAGCAGTTCAAGGATGCCTACGATGCCAACTCGCCGCTTTACCGCGTGATGCCGCGGTTCCTTTCGGAATTTCCTCACTACGAGGGTCTGGGCTTGCGCGACCTCTGCCAGAGCGTGCATGAGGTCTATCGCGACTACGACGTGGCGCGTTTGACCACGCAGATGTACACCTCGGAAATGATTCCGGCAATGCGCCCGACGGACGCCTATGCCAAGTTCGCGCACGGTGAAATCGATCGTTTGCCGATTGACTCTCTGGAAGGACGCATTTCAGCCGTGTTGTTGACCCCGTATCCGCCGGGAATTCCGCTCTTGGTGCCGGGTGAACGCGTCAATTCCAAGATTGTGGAGTATTTGCGCTTTGCGCGCGACTTCACCCGCCGATTCCCGGGATTTGAGAGCGACGTGCACGGTCTTGTGAAGGTCAAACAGCCTGACGGAACCATCAAGTACATGCTTGACTGCGTGCGTGAAGACTAATTATCGAAACACAACTACTTAACGAAAAAAGAAAATGGCTTTGGATCTGGTGATCTTTAATGAAACTCCCGTTACGATTCTCAAGGTGCAGGGAGCCGATAAGTTTTTGGCCCGACTTCTGACGAGCGACGTGACGAAACTTGCCGTGGGCGGAGTGGAGCGTTCAGTTGCAATGAATGCGACGGGCGGCGTGCTTGGCACCCCCTGGGTAGCTCGTCGCGAGACGAATGCCTACGAAATCATTCTTGCGGGTGATGAAACCGATGCGTTGCAGGCCTGGATTCGTCAGGTGAGCGTTGCGTTTGAAGCAGAAGTGGGTGTGGAGGCTCTTGCGGGCTTCTACTTCGTCGGCAAGCTTCCGATTGACGGTATCACGCTGCAAGCCGGTCATATGGTCGAAAGCCTTGGCATCCGTTTCATCGATATGGGGTGGATGTGCTTGGCTATCGGTCCCGAAGCCAATATCAAGGCCTTGAGTGAAAACTTGATCAAAGCTGGAGCAAAGAAGGGTGAACAGACCGGATGGGATGCCCTGCGAATCTTTGCTCGTGAACCTGCGGCAGGCCTGGAATTGGATGAAAGTTCGAGTCCGCTGGAAACAGGCTTGGAAGGCGCGCTGAACTTCGACGATCCTGATCGCATTTTCATTGGCCGCGCTCTGACCGAAGCACGCTTTAAAGCCGGTAATTACGATCGTATGCAGCTGGTGGCCTTTGACGTTGCGTTTGATCCGGCGCTTCTCGTTGAGGTGCCTTACATTGTGATCAACGGCACGCAATACCCTTGCACCTCGATTGCTCGAGTTCCCGAAGGCCCCTTTACCGTGGCGTTGGTACGTCTGCCTCAGGAGGTCAAAATCGGTGATCGCGTGCCGGTGGATGTCAAGACGGATCCGCGTACGCACTGTGAAGCTGCTTTGGTGGTGGACAAACAAATCTAACTGAAATGAGCAACATGGCTGCCAGCGTTTTCGAAATGTTCAAGCTTGGCGTCGGTCCGAGTTCGAGTCACACCGTCGGACCGATGCGCGCCGCACTTCTGTTTGTCCAGGAGCTCCCAAAGAAGGAGCTTTTACCTAAGACGGAGCGCGTGGTCTGTGAGCTGATGGGAAGCCTCGGCGCAACCGGTCGCGGGCACGCTACCGATAAGGCCGTGCTTCTTGGCTTGTCGGGCAAGGCTCCGGCAACCGTGACCGGCAGGGAGTCCGTAGAGATCCCGCGAGAAGCTGAGGAAAATCATGTGCTTAATCTTGCAGGGATCAAGCGTATTGCCTTTGATCCTAACCGCGACATGATTTTCTCGGCCGACAAGGTTTGTGCGTTTCACACCAACGCCATGGATTTGACGGCACTCGACGCTCAGGGAAACGGTTTGCTGTGCCGTCGTTATTACTCCGTGGGCGGCGGATTTATTGTGGCCGGTAGCGAACGAGACCCGGATGTCCCCAATGAGCCGGCGGCCGTTGCCAAGAGCAAGGTTCAGCCGTTGCATTATGTGTACCGAAACGGTACAGAGTTGCTTGAATTGGCTCTTAAACACAATCTGTCGTTTGCTCAGATTGCTCGCGCCAACGAACGCGTACATCATACGGACGAAGAGATTGACAAAGAGTTGGATGCCGTCTGGGAAGCAATGAACGATTGCATCAACCGAGGGCTGGAAGCGGAAGGCATCATGCCGGGACCGTTTGCTGTCAAGCGCCGCGCGAAGCACCTGGCGCAACGGTTGGAAAACGTGAACTCCGCCTCCGACCCGTTGTGTGCACTCGATTGGATCAATGCCTGGGCTTTTGCCGTGGGCGAAGAAAATGCTTGCGGCGGTCGTGTTGTCACAAGTCCCACCAACGGGGCTGCGGGTGTGATCCCTGCAGTTCTCCGTTATTACCGTACATTTATTCAAGGAGCCAGTCCCGAAGGGATTCGCGAGTTTTTGCTCACGGCCGGAGCCATCGGACTTCTCTACAAGAGCAATGCCTCGATTTCCGGTGCAGAAGTCGGTTGCCAGGGTGAGGTAGGTGTCGCATGCTCGATGGCCGCCGGTGCGCTGGCTGCAGTTTTGGGCGCCAATCCCCGTCAAGTCGAAAACGCTGCAGAAATCGGCATGGAACATTGCTTGGGGCTGACATGTGATCCCGTGGCTGGGCAAGTGCAAATTCCTTGTATCGAACGCAATGCAGTGGCTGCTGTGAAGGCGGTCAATGCGGCTCGTTTGGCTCTCGCCGGGGACGGAAGCCATTTCGTTAGCCTTGACGCTGTCATGCAGACGATGTTTGAGACAGGAAAAGATATGCAGTCCAAGTACCGCGAAACGAGTCGTGGAGGACTAGCCGTCAATATCGTGGAATGCTAACGATTCGCGAGAGATCTGAAATGGCAAAAACAAGCTTTGCCAGAGTGTAAGTTGCTGTAGCTGAAGGGAAAACCCATGTACAATTCGGCGCAGCAGTTCTTGTGGCCTTCTGTTTGAAGACCGTAAAACAAGAACGACTGCCGGTGATGTTATCGTTGCCGGCATTTTCTTTTTCGCTTTGCAGAAAATTCAAGAAAACTTCGCCACCGGACATAAACCGTGAACGCAAAAAAAATTTATCTCCGCAGCTTCGGCTGCCAAATGAACGACTATGACTCCGCCCGCATCATTGATCTGATGCGAGAGCAAGGGTACGAACGTACCGCTCAGCCCGAAGACGCCGATCTTCTGGTCGTTGTCACTTGTTCCATTCGTGAAAAAGCGCAGGAAAAAACCTTCTCCGACTTGGGGCGCTTAAGAGAACTCAAGAAAGAAAAGCCCTCCATGCGTATTGCTGTGGGCGGCTGTGTTGCCAGCCAAGAGGGAAAACGCATCCTGTCACGCTCGCCTTGGGTTGACGTGGTCTTCGGACCGCAGACGCTGCATCGTTTGCCGGAACTTCTTGCCGAGCGCGAACGCACGGGCAAGCCTCAGGTCGATATTGAATTCCCTGAGATCGAAAAATTTGATTGCCTGCCTGCTCCGACAGCCACCGGAGCAACAGCTTTCGTCTCTGTGATGGAAGGCTGCAGTAAGTACTGCTCTTACTGTGTGGTGCCTTATACCCGAGGCGAAGAAATTAGTCGCCCGTTGATGGACGTGCTGGTGGAATGTGCACATTTGGCCAGTCAAGGTGTCAAGGAGATCACGCTGCTGGGGCAAAACGTTAACGCCTACTGCGGTCGCGGTACGGACGGCAATCCCGTGGACTTCGCGACGCTGTTGGAATTTGTCAGCGAAATTCCTGGCATTGAGCGCATTCGTTACACCACCAGTCACCCCAAGGAATTTTCGGATCGTCTGATTGAGGCATACGGCAAATTGCCCAAGCTAGCCAATCACGTGCATCTACCCGTGCAAAGCGGATCCGACCGAATCCTGAGCGCCATGAAGCGCGGCTACACGCACGAGTGGTATTTGGGACGCATTGCCAAGTTGCGCGAAGTGCGCCCTGATATCAGTATTGCGACGGATTTCATTGTGGGCTTTCCCGGAGAGACGGAGGAAGACTTTGCCGAGACGATGCGTTTGATCAAGGAGGTGGGTTTTGATGCGAGCTTCTCGTTTGTCTATTCGCCGCGTCCCGGTACGCCCGCAGCTTCTTACAAAGACGACACGCAGCAAGAGGTCAAGCTCAAGCGACTGCAGCATCTCCAGTCTGTGATTGATGCAAAGGCAACGGAGATTTCACAGTCGATGCTCGGCCGAGTCGAGCGTTGTCTCGTGTTCGGTAAGGCTAAGAAGGGTGAAGGGCTTTTGTCCGCACGAACCGATAACAACCGCGTGGTGAACTTCGAGGGCGACGACTCGCTCATCGGTCAGATGGCCAACATTCGCATCACTGAGGTGTATCCGCATACCTTGGGGGGAGAACTGGCCTAACGACGGTAGGAATATGAAAAAAGACTTGAAAGATTTTGTCTACGTCTTTGAGGCGACGGCAGGCGAACTCGCGATGCTTGTGGGTCCTCTGGACGAAAACTTGCGCCAAATCGAAACGGCTTTTGACGCCAAGATCTCTCGCCGCGGAAATCACTTTCGCATTGCGGGCGCCGAGGCGCCAAAAGCCTTTGCGGTGTTGCAAAGCTGCGCGGCCCGCGTGCATGCGGGTGAAGAGATTTCCGTCAACGACGTCCAGATGGCGGTGTTAAGCGAACAAACCGGAACCGACATTGACGACGATGAAGCGTTCATGCTCAAAACCCGTCGCGCGGGACTACAGCCGCGAACGCCCAACCAGAAGAAATATCTGCAGGCCATCATGCAGACCGATGTCGTCTTCGGCGTAGGTCCGGCAGGTACCGGCAAGACTTACCTGGCGGTGGCGGCTGCAGTGGATGCCTACGAACGAGATGCGGTTGAACGCATTATTCTGACGCGCCCTGCGATTGAAGCGGGTGAACGACTCGGTTTTTTGCCGGGGGATCTGGTGCAGAAGGTCGATCCGTATCTGCGCCCGCTCTACGACGCCCTGTTCGATTTGTTCGGCTTTGAAAAGACGCAACGACTCATCGAAAAGCAGATCATCGAGATTGCGCCGCTTGCCTTTATGCGAGGACGAACGCTTAACAATGCGTTTGTGATTCTCGACGAAGCGCAAAACACAACGCCCGAGCAGATGAAGATGTTTCTGACGCGCATCGGCTTTGGGACGCGTGCTGTGATTACCGGTGACGCCACTCAGGTAGATTTGCCCAAGGGCGTCAAAAGCGGGCTCACTCACGCCTGCAATGTTCTCGAAGACGTGCGTGGCATTTCAATTGTGCGTTTTACAACCGAAGATGTTGTGCGACATCCGTTGGTGGGTGCCATTGTGAGAGCTTACGAGAAGGCGGAAAAAGAGGCGGAAGCTGCGGCTCGGGAACGTCGAGAAGCGGCGAGGCAAGCCAAGGAAGAACGATATGGCAAAGAAGAAAGCAACGCTTGAAGTTGAATTTGAGCGAACGGACGATACGACAAAGCGCCTTCCCACTCGTGCCGAAATGACGCAGTGGATGCTGGCGGCGCTTTCGGTTCCGGCTGCGTTTTGCGTGCGTTTTGTGGGACTTGAAGAGGGCCAAGAACTCAACAAGACCTATCGCAGCAAAGACTACGCCACGAATGTCTTGACGTTTGACTATCAACATGAACCGACGGCGCAAGCCGATATCGTCATTTGTACGCCGGTGTTGGTGCGAGAAGCCAAAGAACAAAACAAGTCGTTTCGTGCGCACCTTGCGCATCTTCTTGTGCATTCGACGTTGCACGCTCAGGGTTGGGATCACGAAACCGACGAAGAGGCCGAGGAGATGGAAGCGCGCGAACGAGAAATTATGCACACGCTCGGCTTTCCGAATCCTTATTCGGACAGGGCTCGCGGGCACTGATGGGCATGCACTAGTTTCGCGGCACGACGCGGCTGGAGATGGGCGAATCTATTAATTTTCTATTAATAGCTATTTATCTATTAATAAATTAATAGGAAGAGAGGAGCAATCGTCATGTCGCAGGAAATTGTCATTCCGCCATTTGAGACGGACACGGTGGAGTTTAAGACTCAGTGGACAGAATCGGCCAAGAAAGCAATTTCAGCTTTCCTGAACAGTTCTGGCGGAACCATCTACTTCGGCGTTGACGATGCGGGAAACGTGCTCGGCATCCCTCAGTCGCAGGTGGACAAACTGCTCAATACGATTTCCATAGTGACACGACAAGGTTTCCGACCTGCGGCTGATGCCTTTGTACGTACGCGTGTGCACGAAATCAAAGGCAGATATGTCGTGGTTGCGACTGTTCTTGCAGGCACGGATTTGCCATACTACGCCACAATCAAAGGAGAAGGCTCTCGAGCTTATATTCGTCGAGGTCCGGCCTGTTTCGAGGTGACCGATGAGGAGCGACGTCAACTGATTCTGCGAAGCGACAGACGGGACTGGGATTCATTGCCTGCGTCGCAGCAGAATCTGTCCTTTCTGGAAACCAAGCGCCTGTTTGACGAGCAAAACATACAGTTTTCGGAGCGTAAGTTCCCAATTTGGGGGATGACGGATGACAACGGTTTTTACACAAACCTGGCCTATCTTCTGTCGGACCAATGTTCGGCACAAACACGCGTCGGTTTCTTTGACGGAACAGATAAAGCTTCTGATGTGACAAGCATCACGACATTTTGCGGGTCCGTTTTGCATCAACTCAACCAGGTGCTGACTTTGTTGCTGGGAGAATCGGAACAGAGAATCGAAGCGTTTTCCATTGGCGCTGACGGGACCAGACAAGCCATGCATCGTTTTCCGCCTAAGGCCGTGCGAGAAGCTGTCGTCAACGCATTTGCGCATCGTGACTACAGCACGGGATTGCAGGCTTTTATCAGTGTATTTTCCGATCGAATGGAAATTTTCACCTTTGGGGGGCTGCCCAAGGGAGTTTTGGCTTTGCAACTTGAAGAAGGTGCAAGCGCATGTCGCAACGGCAAACTTGCCGATCTCCTCATGCGGTTTGGCCTTATGGAGAGATATGGCTTGGGGATACCGAGTATTTTCGCTGCTTACAAGGCTTACGCTTTGCGACCGGAAATTCAGGTGGACCCGAATCGTATTCTGATGACGTTGCCAAAATTACCTGCTCAAAACTTGGGATTAACCGGAGATCCAAGTGTTTTGTACTCTATTTTGCTTCAACGTGGAGATAGCAGTCGAGCAGATTTGCAAAGACAAACAGGCTGGAGCTTAAGTAAAACGACGTTGGTTTTGAATCAGCTTTTGGCTCAAAAGCTCATAGTGCGGGTTGGTGCCGGAAGAAGCACCCAATATCGCGTGATCAACGCTTAACTCGACAATTGGGGCTACAAAAAGTGGCTGTCGTTACGGCAGGGAGCTGTTGCAGCCTACCGAGGCTGGAGCTTTTTTGTGAATTGGCCTGCGCAGCTTCGCCGAATTTCACGTGCTTCCGTATAAGGCTCTAAAATGACGGGATCGATGCGAGTTTGATATCGTTTCACATTTCCAGACTCGCGCTCAGACGCAGCTTAGAAGAACAAAATCAAACAATGACAGCTCCTGCCGAAGATACCCCCGCCGTTACCCCGCCCAAGCCTCGTTTCGGTTTGTCTCGAGAGGAAAGGGCCAAGCTATTGTCACGACTCAAGCCTGCTGCCGGAGCCGTGGCGCGCGGTCGGACGGCCGAAGAAGCTTCGCGGCCTGCCATTGATCCGCGCTTTACGCGATTTGCAGATTTTCCGGCCTACAAACAGCTGCGCATTGAGAAAAATGTGGCGCAAAGCGCGGGCATCCTCAATCCCTTTTTTCAATGCCACGACGGCATTGCCAAAGCTCATACCTCGATCAACGGCGAGACGTTTCTGAATTTCTCGACGTATGACTATCTGGATTTGATGGGGCACCCGGAAATTGCGCAGGCGGCGACGGATGCTCTGGAGCGCTGGGGGACCGGCGCCTCGGCTTCGCGCCTTGTTTCCGGCGAACGTCCTCCGCATCGAGCGCTCGAAAAGGTCCTGGCGTCGCTTTACGGCACGGAAGACGCCATGGTGTACGTAAGCGGTCATGCGACCAACGTTTCCACCATCGGTAAGCTTTTCGGGCCCAACGACGTGATCTTTCACGATTCGCTCTCTCACAATTCGATTGTGTTGGGGGCACAGTCAAGCGGCGCACGCCGCATTTCATACCCGCACAACGACTGCGAAGCCCTGCGCCGTCTTTTGCTGACGCACCGAGCCTCGGCTGAGCGTTGTCTGATTGTGACCGAAGGCGTTTTCTCGATGGACGGCAACATCGCCGATATGCTGGGTCTTGTGGCGCTTAAAAAAGAATTTGGCGCCTTCCTGATGGTTGACGAGGCGCACGCTCTGGGTGTTTTGGGTAAAACCGGCAAAGGGACGGCTGAGCATTTCGGTCTGCAGCCGGGCGACATTGACATCACGATGGGGACGCTTTCCAAGACTTGCTGCACTTGCGGGGGCTATATCGCGGGGTCTGCAGAGCTCATTGAACTTCTGAAGTTCACTTCTCCCGGCTTTGTTTATTCGGTGGGCATGTCGCCTGTGCTTGCCGCCGCTTCGGCCAAAGCGATCGAAATCATGCTGCGCGAGCCCGAACGCGTGCAAAAACTGCAGCACATCAGCCATTTTTTTGTGCAGGAAGCTAAGCGACTGGGACTCGATACCGGTCACGCCGAAGGCTATGCCGTGGTGCCGATCATGCTCGGAAGTTCTCTGTTGGCGGGCAAAGCTGCCACGCGTTTGTTCCGAGCTAAAGTCAACGTCATGCCGATCATCTATCCGGTGGTCGAAGAGGGGGCGGCTCGACTTCGCTTTTTCCTTTCCGCAGCGCATACCGAAGAGACGGTTCGTCAGGCGCTTTCCATTGTGGCGCGCGAAGTGCAAGCGGCCCGTCAGGACATTGACGCGCAAGTTGGCTGACTCACGTTCGTTTGCTCATGACTGACCATACTTTTCATCCCGATCCCGCGCCGGGGCCCCGAACGCTTCCCGATCTGTCGGGGCGTTCCTTTTTGCTCCTGCAAGGTCCGCAGAGTGGTTTTTTCCGTGAATTGGCAAAAGGACTCCGAGAAGCGGGGGCGCTTGTCGAAAAAGTCAATTTCTGCGGCGGCGATGTGTTGCTCTGGGGCATGGGGCACGCCTTTTGCTACCGCGGAACGCGATATGAGTGGCTATCCTGGGTGGGTAAAATTTACCGCGGACGCCACATTACCGATATCTGTGTCTACGGTGACTGGCGCCCGATGCATTGGGAAGCCATTCGCTTGGCCGATACGCTGGGCATTCGCATTTGGGTGTACGAAGAGGGCTATTTGCGCAACTCCTATTCGACACTTGAGGAGTTCGGGGTCAACGGGCGTTCGCGATTGCCGAAAACGGCCGGCGGCATTCGAGCCTTGTCTCAGCAGCTCGGTCCCAACACCACACCCGTCGAACACCATGAAAACGACATTGTTGACAAAGTCGTGCAAGCGATCAAGCATCACGCGGGCAACTTCTTTCTTTGGCCGTTTTTCCGACACTACCGCACGCATCGGCCGAGCAACATCGCTTTTGAACTGATCGGCATTTTGCCGCGCTACTTTTCGCGTGCGCGTCGGGCTCGGCGCGATGCCAAGCGGCTGCGTGAATTTCATGCCAAGCGAGCGCCGTACTTCTTTTTCCCGCTGCAGCTTAATTCCGACAGCCAAATTCAACTCTATTCGCCCTATGTGCGCATGCACGAAGCAATTGCCGACGTGTTGACGAGTTTTGCCAAGCACGCGCCGAAAAACACGCATTTGCTGATCAAAAACCATCCGCTGGACAACGGTCTGATCGACTACGACACATTTGTCAAAGCTTTTTCCTCCGAACTCGGCATTGCCGATCGCGTGACTTTCGTTGACTTCGGAAACACCGGACAGATGGTCGGACGCAGTCTCGGCGTGGTGCTTGTCAACAGCACCGTGGGCATCATGGCGCTGGAAAAAGAGATTCCGGTCTACTGCCTCGGCCACAGCATCTACAACATCGAAGGCTTGGCGCAAAGCTGGCCTTTGGTGAGTCTCAAGGATTTCTGGAAGGCACCCGCTGCGCCCGACAAGAGCTTATTTGAGGATTTTCGCAATGTGGTGGCGCAGTGCGCTTCGGTGGCGGGCAATTTCTACGGTGCCGAGGGCATTCAGGCGGCTGTAAAAAGTTCTTTGAAGCGGTTTGCAAAGCCGCGCCGCACTTCAGATCCTGATCCGCGCTATGCGCCGCCCGGTCTTTTGACGCGCTAGATCTGTGCGATTTGCCGGATAATGCGTCTGAACGCACAAGTTTTTTGCTCCCACGAATCTTGCGTGAGCAAGCAGCAACAGAAGTCGTACTATGGATGAACTGAATCTTCGTTATGCCGTTGCGGACGATCTGGATTTTGTGAGCCGGGTTGTGACGGAAGTCTCCGAAGGCATCGTCGAGTGCCTTTTTGCCGACCTTTTGCCGATGCAGCAGGCAAGCGACGTGTTGCGGCTTGCCTTCGGGCGAAACGTCGCTCCCTATGTGACGGAGAATGTAATTTTGGCCGAGGTCGGAGAGCAGACGGCGGGACTTTTGTTCAGCTACAACGCTTGCGAGCAGCAGATTCCGACACTGATGGAAAATTTCCTCACAGCCAAGCGTATCGATCCGGTGCGAGAAGTGCTCACGGCAACGGTCGACGATGCCCTGTGGGTTAATACGTTGTGGGTCAATCCGCAGTTTCGAGGACGCGGTTTGGCGCAATTGCTTTTGGAGGTTGCCGCCGACAAAGCTCGTGACTTGTCGCTGAAGAAAATCGCGTTGCACGCCTTTGCCGAAAACGAAGCGGCTCTCGGTTTGTACCGAAAGGCGGGCTTTGAGGTGCTCAAAGAAGTGACGCTCGGAGCCCCTTTGAGCGCGCGGCATCCGAAGGGCGGTCGCGTACTGAGTAAGACGCTTGATACGCCGGCCTAGAGAAGAGAGGACGAACCATGGCCCAAACGACTGCCTGCACCCGTCGCGTGGCCGTCACCGGTGCTTCGGGCGGCATCGGCGCGGCGCTTTTAAAGGCCTATGCTGCTCCCGGAACCCGCATCTATGCCTGCGCGCGCAATCGAGACAACCTCGAAGCCAATGCTCGTACGGCGCGTCTGTACGGCGCCGATGTGGTCTGCGAAACGTTCGACGTACGAGACGACGCCAAGCTCATCGACTGGATTGATCGCGTGGTGGGCGACGGGGATCTTGACGTTTTGCTCATCAATCAGGGTGTCTCGGCCTCTGCACAGACGACCGAAAAGGGTTTGATGCCCGAAGCCACCGCCGACATGTTGCGCGAGATTGACGTTAACGCGCGCGCCGATTTGCTGGCCGTCAATGAGGCCGTGCGAAAGATGATCAAGCGAAAAGTCCCGGGACACCATTTCCAGGTGGGCATGGTGAGTTCCATGGCTTCTTTTACGGGGCTGCCCTCTTCACCCGGCTACAGCGCTTCCAAGGCTTGCGTACGGGTCTTTGGACAAGCAATGCGCCGCCTGGTCGCCGAGCACAACATCGGGGTGACGGTGATTTGCCCGGGTTTTGTGGTCAGTCCCATGAGCGAACGGTTTGTGGGCGGCAAACCCCTGATGGTGACGGCCGACGTGGCCGCGCATCGTATCCGTGAGGCTATGGACGCCAATCGCGCGACCTGCGTCTTTCCGAAGATCCTGCGATGGGGCATTGCGCTTTTGCCGCTGTTGCCCGAAGCGCTTCAGGCGATCGCATTAAAGCCTTTTGACTTTTCGGTGATTCCGGACGCCGAGACGCAGGCGATGCAGGACAAAACGAACAACAACCGCACGGATGCTTCATAGCCATGACGCCGGTTGCTCTCAGTCTTTTCTTTTTCGTTGTCGGCACGTTTTTGTTGTGGCTTGCCAATCGTGCGGCCACGCCCAAGGGCGTAACGTTTGACCAGTCGCTTTCGGTGAATCGCCGGCTGGAAGTTGCACCGGTGGCGGTGACGGCCGTTTTGGTCTACTGGGGGCTGACGGCGCTTCTGGCGCGTCCCGTCTCTGTTTTCTGTTTGAGCGTTCTGGGCATTGTGTTGCTTTTAGCCGGCAATGCGCTCAAGGTAAAGCTGTTGGGAGAGGTGCTTCTTTTTTCCGACGTGTTTCTTGCCGGTCACGCCCTGCGTTTTCCGCGCCTGTATTTCGGATATGTGCCCAAGTGGGTGTGGGCGGTGCTGGCAGTCTTCGTGGTGGCGCTTGCGGGCGAAGTGGCTCAAGAATCTGCACACGAATCCCTTCGCGTGCTTGCTCTGGTGTTTTTTGGGGCGGGCGTTGCTTTTACTTGGACGGGACTGAAATTTTTGGTCGGCCAAGCGGACGCTTTTCTTTCGGCCAATCCGCCTGTTTTTCGGGCTCAGATTGATGCGGCGCGTTTTACTCCCTTCGGAGCCGCGCTCGTGCATTTGGTGAGTTTTCTGGCTCGAGCCGAAACGATACGCCGGCGGTTTAACCTAAATGGCCGTGAAATCGAGTGTTCAGAGTCGACATCCAACGCGCACGAGAATGAGGTCAAAGCACAAAGATCCGACCAAACGCCGCGCCATTTTGTGCTCATTCAGGCTGAAAGTTATTGTCCGGTTGCCGAGTTGCTCAACCGACCGAGCACGACGCCGACAATTGACGCGTTGCGCACTCAGGGACCGGGCGGCAAACTGCTTCTGGATTGGCGCGGTGCCTATACGATGCGCACGGAGTTTTCCGTTTTAACGGGACTCGAAACCACGTCGTTGGAGGCTTACGCTTTTGACCCATACCAACTTGCTCGTCGCATTCCGATGGCTTCGCTCGCCCGAGACTTCAAGGCGCGAGGATACGACACGGTAGCCTGGCATCCCAACGACGGTCGCTTTTTCGATCGCTTTGCCGTGATGCCCCATTTGGGCTTTTCTCGACTGATGGATATTGCGGCATTTGCCGATTTGCCTCGCGAAGGGCACTACGTTGGCGACAAGGCGCTCCTGCAAAGAGCCGCGCAATTTTTGGCGACTTGTACAAAGCCCACGTTTCTTTTCATTGTCACGATCGAAGCGCATGGCCCTTGGAGCGGCACTGCCCAAGAGCAACTCGCGGAGTATGAGGAGCACCTGCGCCATCTCGACGAGGGCGTGGATGTACTTGTGAAGTCATTGAGCCGCTCGCATCCCGGCAGCACCGTGGCGCTTTACGGAGACCATCTGCCGAGTCTTGCCGTGTTGCGCCAAGCTTCTCCCGCCACGGCATGGTTTGCGCATCGTGGCGGCGCCGAGTCGAGTGCGGCCGAACACGCGACGCCGCAGGACTTGCCGGCGCATCAAATGCGCGACACACTCCTGCGGCTGCATACGAAGCCTTAAGCGGAGGCGTTTTTCTGTGAGGCGTTGAGCGAAGCCGGAATTTCCACCGTGAAGGTCGAGCCTTCTCCCAGACGACTTTCGATGTGCATCGTTGCGTTAAGGTGAATAAGCACATGCTTGACGATGGCCAGTCCCAGGCCCGTGCCGCCCGTGTCGCGTGAACGGGATTTGTCGACGCGATAGAAGCGCTCGGTGAGCCGCGGAATGTCTTTTTCGGCAATGCCGATGCCGTGGTCGGTGACGCTGATTGCAATGGCGCCGTTTTCCTTGACGTGCCCGGCCAATTTGATGATGCCGCCGGACGGGGAATACCGCACGGCGTTGGTCATGAGGTTTACGACGGCGCTGCGCAGTTCATCGGGCCAGCCGTGCACGGACATATTGGCGGCGATATCGGTTTGCACCGTGTGCGTTTTGACGGCCATGACGCGAATTTCTTCCGCAATCGTATTGAGCATGCTCGAAAGGTTGATGATTTCGGAGGGTTTGGTTTGCTCTTCGTTTTCCAGGCGAGAAAGCGTGAGCAAATCGTTGATAAGTCGCTGCATGCGACCGGCCTGCTCACGCATGAGGTGCAGGTGAGATGCCTGAAGTTCCAGTTTGGTCGGAGCCTTTTCGTCAATGCCGTTGAGCGCCATATCGAGAAAACCCGAGAGCACGGTCAGAGGCGTTCTGAGTTCGTGAGAAACGTTGGCGACGAAATCACGCCGCATCGCGTCAAGTCGCTCTTGCTCGGTCACGTCGCGTGCAATCAGGATGCGGGTTTTGCGATCCACGTCCACGAGGCGGATCTCGTTGGCGGTATTGGGCGACTTGGTGCGCAGGATGTAGGGGGAGGCAAAGTTGCCGGACTTGATGTAGTTCTGCAGTCCCTCATCGGAAACGAAGGCCAGAAGGTGGCGACCTGCGTCGTCTTCTCCTTCAATGCCGAAGATTGTTTCGGCGACATCGTTGCACCACGTCACCGACCAGTCTGATTTTACGAGTACGATGCCCTCGGGCAGCGCGGCGAGTGTTTTGCGGTAGCGTGCTTCGCGTTCGGTCAGGCGGCGTGTGTTTTTCTCAAGTTGTTTGCGGCTTTTGGCGATGCGATAGAAGATTTCGCTCCAGACGCCCGAGCGCACCGACGGCGTATCGGGCAGTCCCGGTTCTTCGAGCCATTGCGCAAGCAGCGCAATGTAGTTGAGATGCATGAAGATCTCAAGAAAGAGACCCAATATCAAAAGGCCGAAGCCCCAGACGGGACTGGCAAGCCCGGCAATGCCCAGGCAGACGCAGCAAAGCAGGATGAGCCGGAACACGACCGGCGCCATTAATTTCAAGCGCTTGACCATGGTGGAATCACTTTTCAGACGGCGTCGTTGGCGCGATAACCCAGACCGCGGACAGTTTCGACCAGGGAGGCCGCCGCCGTGCCGGCCAATTGTTTACGCAGGCGAAGAATGTGTACGTCGACCGTACGCTCGTCAAGTTCGGTTGAATCGTCCCAGACTCGGGACAAAAGTTGTGCGCGCGAATAGACGCGGCCCGGTGAAGAAGCCAAAACGAGAAGCATCTTGAACTCGATCACGCCGAGTTTGACGGGTTCGCCCTGAACCTTGGCAGAAAAGCGCGCCTCATTGATGGTAAGCGGTCCGCAGGTGACCGTTTTTTCGGCTTCGGCGCCGCCGCGGCGCAGAACGGCGCGTATGCGGGCAATGAGTTCGCGCGGTGAGAAGGGTTTGACGACGTAGTCGTCGGCGCCGGCGTCGAGTCCGGCGACTTTGTCGCTTTCGGTACCGCGGGCCGTGAGCATGATCACGGGCACGGCCGCGTAGCGCTCGTCGCGCTTGAGTTTGTCAAGCCACTGCAGCCCCGAGAGGTCGGGCAACATCCAGTCCAGAAGAATCAGGTGGACGCGGTTTTGAGAAAGAAGGTCGCTTGCTTCCTGAACGCTTCCGGCTCGCAATACGGTATAGCCGGAGGATTCGCAGGCAAAACCGATCAGTTCTCGGATTGCCGGTTCGTCTTCAACAACAAGAATGGTCTCAGCCATGGTTGATTTTTCCTCGTACGCGCTCGTGCGCGTGTGTTTGTTTTTTGTTATGCGCTGATGTCGCTTACAGTGGAAAATTATGTCGGATTCGTGACAAGGACGTGACAAGAACCGCAAAAGTGTTCAGAAATGCTTTCAAAGGGCGGCGTTGCTTCGCGCAGTAGTTGCTTTTGGTTATCGTCGTTGCGCTAACGCAAAAGAGACTCTATTTGATTTGTCCTATGGCAAAAAAGTTCAATTTTTGTGAAATGCGGAAATTCTTTATTAAAAACAAAGACTTGCGCATTTGTATAGCTTGTAATAAGCCTTGATTTGTCGCAAAAGTAAGGGTTTATACCAGCCTCGCGAATGCTTTCTTCGGTCTAAATTAAGCACTGAGACGTTGAAACAGTTTGTTTCAACGCTGCAGTGCGTGACGTGTGGACTTTGGACACAACCAGGGGCTGCCCGTTCTCAGCGAAGAAAAATTTCAAATGGAGAGCTGTTATGGCAGATAAGAAATCCTCCGCGTGGACCAGCTTGCCGATGCAGATGATGCTCGGTCTGGTGCTGGGTGTGATTGTCGGCGCGTTTACCAACCCCGAATTCGCGCAGACCTGGTTCCGTCCGCTGGGCGACTTGTTCATTCGTTTGATCCGCATGGTGGTCGTGCCTCTGGTGTTCGCCACCTTGGTGGCCGGTGCCGCCGGTATCAGCGACGTCTCGAAACTCGGCCGTGTTGCCGTTCGTACGCTGGTGCTCTTTATGGTCACGTCGGCCATCTCCGTGATCTTCGGCCTCGTGATCGCCAACATGATTGATCCGGGCGTGGGCGTGACGCTCTCGACCGAAGGCCTGAAGGCCGCTCAGGTCAATGCCCCGAGCTTTGTGAAGACGTTGCTTGAAATCGTCCCGATCAATCCGATGGAAGCCTTCGCCAAGGGCTCGATTCTTCAGATCATCTTCTTTGCCATCATGTTCGGTTTCTGCTTGAATGCGATGGGAGAGAAGGGCCGTGCAATGTACGAGTTCTTTGACGTCATGGGCCACGTGATGATCCGCATGACCAACATCGTGATGCGTTATGCTCCGATCGGTGTGTTCGGCTTGATGGCTGCTGTTGTTGCGCAGCACGGCATTGCGGTTCTGCTTCCGTTGGGTAAGCTCATCCTTTCGAGCTTTATTGCCACGTCGTTGCTGATCATCATCATCTACATCCCGTGGGTTAAGTTCTGGATTCGCATTCCTCTTGGCCAGTATTTCAAGGGCATCTTCGAACCCTGGCTCATTGCCTTCACGACTTGCTCGTCGGCTGCCGCTATGGCTTCCAACCTCGTGGCTTCCCGTCGTTTGGGTGCGACCAACGCTATCGCTTCCTTTGCCGTTCCTCTGGGTAACACGATCAATATGAACGGTACCGCCGTTTACATGGGTGTGTGCGCGGTGTTCGCTGCTCAGATTTGCGGCTTGCCGCTCACTTTCACCGATCAGGTGATCGTGGTTATCACTGGCGTGTTGGCTGCTATCGGTACTGCCGGTGTTCCTGGTGCGGGTCTGATTATGTCGACTTTGGTCTTTACGCAGATCGGTATTCCGCTTGAAGTGATCGGTCTGATTGCTGGTGTTGACCGTATTCTCGACATGATCCGTACGTCCATCAACGTGGTCGGTGACTCGACGACAGCTCTGGCGGTTTCCCGCATGGAAGGCGAACTCGGTTCCGAACCGTTTGACGAAGACGAAGCGAAGTAATCTGACTTCCTTTCCCTCGGACTCCCGATTTCGGGAGTCCGTTAGCACAAAAGTCCGTGAGTCTTAATTGATTTGCGGGCTTTTTTATTTACCGATGTTTGGACAATCAGGCAAAAACTTGAACCTTTCAGGTGGTTGACTGAATTTGGGGTGCGCTATCCTCACCTTGAAACAGGGCCGGAATGCCGGCTTTATAACTTTTCTGTGAGGTGTTGACCATGCATTCCTTTGAACTTTATATGCCCACGCGTCTTGTTTACGGTGCGGACAGCATCGAGAAACTGGCTGCAGCGGCTGCTCCCTACGGCAAACGCGCGCTGATCACCTACGGTGGCGGCAGCGTGGTTCGCAGCGGCCTGCTCGAGCGCGTCAAGAAGGCGCTGGCCGGTTTTGAGGTGGTGGAATTTTCCGGCATCGAACCCAATCCCCGCGTGAGCTCTGTCAACGCCGCAGCCAAACTGGCCCGTGAACAGAAGGTTGACTTTATTGTGGCCGTGGGCGGGGGTTCCGTGATTGACGCCTCGAAGGCAATTGCCGCAGCCGTTAAGTATGAGGGCGACGCCTGGGATCTCGTCAAGGACGGCAGCCTCATTAAGGACGCTTTGCCGCTCTTTTCGGTGCTCACGCTTGCGGCGACCGGCAGCGAATACGATGCGCCGGGCGTGATCAGCAATATGCAAACCAATGAAAAACAGGCGATCTCCTCTCCGCTGCTTTTCCCGAAGGCTTCTTTCTGCGACCCGTCTGTGAGCGCAAGTGTTCCGGCATGGCACACGGCAGCGGGCGCTGCCGACATCATGTCGCACACGTTTGAACAGTATCTGGTAAGCGAAGGCAACGACGTAAGCGACGGCTTCTGCGAAACGATTCTCAAGACCGTGATCAAGAACGCTCCGATTTGCATCAAGGATCCGACCAATCTCGAGGCACGCTCCGCAATGATGCTCGCGAGTTCCTTCGGCTGCTGCGGTCTGCTTGCGATCGGCAATATGCCCTCACCGTGGCCGTGCCACGCCATTGAACACGAAATTTCGGCCTGGCATGACATCACGCACGGCGTGGGTCTGGCAATCATCACGCCGCACTGGATGCGCTACAGCCTGAACGAAAAGACGGCGCCTCGTTTTGCGCAGTATGCCGTTAACGTTTGGGGCATGGATCCCAAGGGCGATGTGATGGAATTGGCCAGTGCTGCCATTGATAAGACCGCGGAGTTCTTTGCGTCCATTGGTATTCCTCAGCGACTGAGCGAAGTGGGTGTGGACGACTCTCATTTTGAAGCGATGGCCGATCACATCCCGACGTGCTGGTGGCCGTTGTCCGGCGCACTGCGTCCGATTGACAGGGCGGGCGTGATCGAAATTCTGCGTGCTTCGCTCTAATCGAACTGAGCTGATTCAAACAAAGCGGCCCGAGAAGAAAGGTATCTCTCGGGCCGTTTTTCTTGCGGGGCGCCGGACAGACGCCTCGCGGGATGACGATGCTCTATTAGCGACGGATCAGCAGGATGGGAACGTCGCCCTGAGCTGCGATACGAGTGGCAGTCGAGCCCATCACGGCGCTCTTAAAGCGTCCGTAGCCGTGGCTACCCATCACCACCAGGTCGAGCTTCTTTTTCTTTGCAAATGCAGCGATTTCGTCGCCCGGGTTGCCCACGAGGCAAACTTCCTTGGGCGTGAGACCGGCTTTGGCAAGAATCGGACGGATCGGATCGACGGCTTCACCGAATTCCTTCTTCTGCAGTTCGAGCACTTCGCTTTCGGACAGTGCCGGAAGTGCCATGCCTGCCATGTCGGGCATCACGGCGCCGGCGTAGTCGCTTGCGACGTTGATCAAATAGAACGAAGCGCCTTCACCGAAAAGTTCTTTGTGACGCACGAGGTACTTGACGGCAGCCACGCCGAACTTGGAACCGTCGACAGCAATGCCGACGCGCATGGCGTCCGTTTCGGGAACGGCCTTGTTGCGCACGATCAGAATCGGGTTCTTGGTGCGGGCGAGAACACCGTTTGTCACGGAGCCCAGGAAGAGGCCAGCAAGAGCGGTGCGGCCGCGCGACCCCATGATCACCAGATCGGCGTCAAGCCGCACGGCTTCTTCGGCAATTTTTTCGGAGGGATCGCCCACCATAAAGGCTTCGGTCACCGTGATGTGCTTGTCAGACAGGAACTTGCGTGCCGGTTCGAAGATTTTTTCGGCTTCTTCTTCGTAGTAGCGCGTGAGCGAATCCTTGCCGACCAAGCGTGCCGCGCGAGCGGGCAGAGGATCGAGCACAACCAGAAGCTCGATTTCGGGGGTGTGACCCAGAAGAGACGTGCGGGAGGCTACAAAGGACAGAGAGTTTTCGCTGTAGCTGCTGCCGTCGATAGGAACGAGAATTTTCATACGTCTATTTCCTTTGTTCTTTCTTGAGTGCGGCGCCCGAAAAGCGTCGAGCTCACAATGTGAAGAAAAAACCGAAACGGTTTGGTGCGGACTGTGGTTGCTCGCTCACCAAAATACCTTATTCGATCATAGCGCAGTTATAAACAGATGCGGCGGCGCATGGGGTGTTTTTTCCGGCCGCCGCGTCTGGCGACTGCGCGCTTTAGGGGTTATCACTTGCGAATGAGCATCACCGGCACTTCGCCTTTGGCAAGAAGTCGCATTGCCGTTGATCCGAGCACAGCGCTCTTGAAGCGCCCGTAGCCGTGAGTGCCCATCACCATCAAACTGAGCTTCTTTTTCTTGGCGACTTTGGCAAGTACGTCACCCGGTGTGCCTTCGACGCAAACCTTCTCATATTCGATGCCGGCCTTGTCAAGCATCGGTACGATATCTTCGGTGGCTTCTCGGTAAGTCTCTTCCTTGATGGCCTCCAGATCCGTGCCTTTGAGCGGTTGCGGCGCACCGGTGGAGACGCCAGCAAGAAGCGTGAGACTGATGTCGCTTGTGACGTGAATCAGATAGAACTTGGAGTCCTTTCCGAAGAAGTCGAGATTGTTGAGGATGTAACGTACGACGGCTTTGCTCTGCGGCGAACCGTCAACGGCGATGCCTACACGCATGCCGTCCTTTTTCGGAATCAGGTCGGAGCGAACAATCAACATCGGCACCTTGGTGCGAGCGAGCACACCGCGCGTGACGGAGCCGAGGAAAAGCCCCTTGAGGCTCGAGCGGCCGCGCGATCCCATGACCACAAGATCGGGCTTGGTGCGATCGACTTCGTCGGCGATACCCTCGGACGGATCGCCCACGACGTAGACTTCCTCAACAGGAAGGTCTTTGCCTTTGAGGAATTTGCGGATGGGTTTGAAGATCTTTTCAGAACAATCCTTGTAATAGCCCTCAAGTGTTTCACGCTCGATAAAGCGCAGGGCGCCGGCCGGAATCTGCGGCACGACGGAGAGCATTTCGATTTCGGGCGAGCTTGCAAGGAAGCCTTCACGCGAAGCAAGGAATTCAAGTGCGTGGTCGGTATAGATGCTGCCGTCAACGGCAATCAGGATTTTCATAAGCACCCCTTCTCAAGCGTCGGGGCTTATTGGCTGCAGCTCGTTTTGAGAAACAAACTCGAAACAGTGATAGCCGCGCCGGATAGCCTCATCGTGACGCCTTCTGTCGAGTTGATAAGCGAAAAGTTTTCTCTTTTTCTACTTCGATATTAGCGCATCACGCGGGTTTTGCAAGCAAAACACGAAGAATTTGAACACGGGCCGAATCTGCGCAACAAATGAAGTTTGATACGGAACTCGGCCTCCTGTCAGGGGAAGGAAATGCTGAAACAGCACAAGAGAGGTTGATCACATTGCTGAAAAGCAGATTGGTCGAAAATGTGGTGAGCAAACGTCGTGTGGAGACATTTTCGTAAAAGTCGCTAGTGGACTAGCGAAATTTACGTTTTTATCTGCGTCATGACTGAATTGGTTGACAGATTTTCGGCTTTTGCCTGATCTGGTTGATATCTTTTCGGGCAAAACCTGAAAAGATTGATAGAGAACGGATTGGTTGGGAGAAAAGAAAAAATAGCAGGCAGCGCCGAAATGACAACGCTGCCCGCATGAAAGGTCGGTTAGTTTCTGAGACTGTGAATCGGAGCCGGGATGCGACCGCCGAAGTCAATGAATTTCTGCGAGTCACCGCCCGGGACGCGAATGATGGAAGCTTCGCCGAGAAGGCCGCCGAATACTGCGACATCGCCGACCGTCTTGCCCGGCACCGGGATAATGCGCACGGCTGTGGTCTTGCTGTTGATCATGCCGATGGCGGCTTCGTCGGCAATCATGGCCGAGATGGTTTCGGCAGGCGTATCGCCCGGAATAGCGATCATGTCAAGCCCCACCGAGCACACACAGGTCATGGCTTCGAGTTTTTCCATTGTCAGAGCGCCGGAGCGAGCAGCGGCTTCAATGGCACTGTCTTCACTTACCGGAATGAAGGCACCCGACAAGCCGCCGACGTGGCTTGATGCAAACACGCCGCCTTTTTTCACGGCGTCGTTGAGCATGGCGAGGATGGCTGTCGACCCCGGAGCGCCGATCGAAGACAGCCCCAGCGTCTGGAAGATTTCCCCCACGCTGTCGCCGACGGCAGGCGTCGGAGCCAACGAGAGATCGGCAACGCCGAAGGGAATGTTCATGGCTTTGGCTACGCCGCGGCCGATCAGTTCACCAACGCGCGTCACTTTGTAGGCGGTGTGCTTGATGACTTCGGCAATTTCCGAGAGAGTGAGCTTACGGCCGGATTCTTCAATGGCGCGCTGCAGTGCTTTGTTGACAACGCCGGGGCCCGAGACGCCGACATCAATCACCACATCGGGTTCGCCCACACCGAGATAGGCACCCGCCATAAACGGCACGTCCTGAGGAATGTTGCAGAACACAACGAGCTTGGCGCAGCCGATGCCGTCGCGGTCGGCCGTTGCATTGGCTGTTTCCACGATTTTTTGGCCCATGAGGCTTACGGCATCCATGTTGATGCCGCTCTTGGTCGAGCCCACATTGATCGAAGAGCAGATGCGATCGGTTGTGGCCAAGGCTTCAGGCAGCGCATTGATGAGATTGCGCTCGCCCGGCGTCATGCCTTTTTCCACCAGGGCGCCGAAGCCGCCGACGAAGTCCACGCCGACTTCTTTGGCGCATTCGTCGAGGATGCGGCAGACGCGCACCATTTGATCGGTCGAAAATCCTGCGCAAACCGTGCCGATGGCCGATACGGCGATGCGCTTGTTGACGACAGGAATGCCGTAGCGGTCGCCTACGCCGTTGCAGGTTTCCACCAGACGTTTGGCGTACTTGAGGATCTTGCTGCGCACTTTAAGTTCGAAGACGTCGAAATCGTGGCTTGCGCAGTCAAAAAGGTTGATGCCGAGCGTCACCGTGCGCACATCGAGATGCTCGCTGCGAAGCATATTGATAGTCGAAAGGACCTCGCGTTCAGTCAGCATGTTTGTTTGGCTCCGTTTTGAAATTCGAAAAAAATGCGATCGCCTCAGATGACGGTGACGCGATGGACGGCTTCAAAGATGTCTCGGTGTTGCATGGTAAGCGACAGGCCGAGCGACTTGGCGCGCTCCAGAAGCACGCGATGCAGGCTGCGCGTATCGAGATCCGTGGGGATTGAGACTTCAAAAACCTGCATGGAGCTTCCTTCGCCAATCGGGAAGGCTCGCATCGAGGAAATGTTGATCTGTTGCGCGCCGAAAATATGAGAGAAGGTCGCGACGATGTCGTTTCGGTCCGGCCCGTAGACAGAGATCACGAAAGGTTCACTTGGCACCGGTTCGCCCGAAGGTTCTTCGTAGTCGCGCGTGACGATGGTCAAGCGCATCTTTTTGAGGGCGACTGCCTTTTCAATTTCCGCGTTGAGCGTTTCGTTGGAGAGTTCCTGCGGCTTATCCACAAGGTAGATACCGGCGAATTGTTCGTGCAGGGTTGATTGGGTCATTTCACGGATGTTGCAGCCCAGACGAGTGATCACAGAAGAGACGCACGCAATGACGCCGGGTTGATCCAGACCGATGACGGCCACTACAACCTCATGGTTAGACATGAAAGATGCTCCTAAAAAGAGGTGAGGAGAGTGAAAGCTTTCCATGCAGGAAGACTCCGGCACGGTGATACAGTCAGAATACCACAGGCCGACAGGAGCAAAGGTCGCGGCAGGACACAGCGCGAGGAAATCAGGAGGCCGCCAGGCGAGTAAATGCGGCGTGCGCGTTACGTGTGCTCAGGGCCGACGTTTCCTCAAGAGAGAGATCTCGGATTTGCGCGGCAGCTTCAAGGACTTCGAAAAGATCGACGGCTCGGGCAATTTGAGCGCCTTGCGCGCGGCGGTTTGCCGTGAGCATAAAGGGCGCATCGGTTTCCAACACGAAGGCCTCTTCAGGGAGCCTGGCAAACACCTCGCGAATGCGTTTGGATCCGGGATAAGTCAAAGAAGGACCGAAACCGAGCTTAAAACCCATGGCGAGGGCTTGTTGTGCCTGTTCGTAGGAGCCCGCAAACGCGTGCAGTACGCCGGAAACCCTCGAATGTTTCAAAAGCGGTAAAACATGCTGTAGCGCTTTGCGGCTGTGTACGCTCACGGGCAGTCCGGCTTTTGCAGCAATTGCGAGCATGCGCTTGAAAAGTTCCATTTGTGAGTCAAGCGGCAGAGCGCAGGCTTGCGGATAGAGGTCAATGCCGATTTCTCCCACGGCACACAAAAGGGGATCTTTTTGAGCTTCAGAAATTGCTACTTCAAGGGATCGAACTTCTTGTGCGACCTGTTCTGGGGTTTGGAGAAGCAAAGGATGAATGCCCAGCGCATAGCCGAACTGCAGTTTGCAGGCTGTGCGTTGCACGGCCTCAAAGTCGCCCGAGTGCGTGGCGCAGACTAGTGCCTGCACCAGTCCCCGCTTTCGTGCCTGCAAGATGTCGTCATCCGCAAAGGACGATTCGGCGAAGTGACAGTGCGTGTCGATAAGCGGGAACATGGCGGATTGCCTGCAAAATCAAACGCCGGAGACTTCTTCGATGACGCCGGCGGCCAGGCGCAGCACCCGATCGCAACGCGAGGCAATTTGCAGATCGTGCGTGACGATGACAACGGCCGTGCCTTTTGCCTTGGCGGTCTTGACCAAACAATCGAAGACCTCCAGTGCCGTGTCTCGATCGAGATTGCCGGTGGGTTCGTCGGCGAGAATACAGGCCGGATCCGCCACCATGGCGCGCGCAATGGCGGTGCGCTGGCGTTCGCCTCCCGAGAGTTGACTGGGCAGATGAGTGAGGCGCTCTGAAAGTCCCAGCACGTCCAGCGCGACCTTGGCTTTGGCAAGCGCTTCTTCTTTGGGGGTGCGTCGAATCAAAAGAGGCATGGCGGCATTTTCAAGCGCCGTAAATTCGGGCAGCAGATGATGGAACTGATACACGAAACCCAGCGAACGGTTGCGCATGTCGCCGAGAGCCTTGTCCGAAAGTGTTCCGATGTCCTGCCCGCATATGAGAACGCGCCCGCTGTCGGGCACATCCAGGCCTCCCAGAATGTGCAGCAGGGTCGACTTGCCCGAACCGGATGCGCCGACGATGGCGAGTACCTCGCCGGGGGCTGCCGCGAACGTTACGCCGGAAAGAACGTCAATGGAGTGTCCCGTACCGTCGGAAAAGCGTTTGCAGACGGCTTGAGCTTCAATAGCGTACTTATTCATAACGAAGCGCCTCGGCAGGACGCGTGCGGGCGGCACGCCAAGAGGGATAAAGCGTTGCAATCAGACTCATGGCAAAACTCAGAACGGCAATGGGAACAATGTCGCTTGCGCGCGGGTCAGACGGCATGGAACTGATGAAGTAGATTTCCTTGGGCAGGAATTCGACGCCGAGGATGCCTTCGATAAAGGGCACGATGACGTCCAGATTACAGGCGATCAGGAGCCCCAGACTGACACCGACGGCAACACCCGTAAAGCCCACAATGCTGCCCTGAATCATGAAAATGCGCATGATTGCGCCGGGACTAGCTCCGAGTGTGCGCAAAATGGCAATGTCGGACTGCTTTTCCGTCACTGTCATCACCAGCGTCGAAACCAGTCCGAAAGCGCCCACCAGCACAATCAAAAAAAGAATGATCGACATCATGGTCTTTTCCACCTGAACGGCTGCAAACCAGGTGCGGTTTTGCATGGTCCAATCGGTGGCGTACCAGCCCGAGGGCAAATGCTGACGAATGGAGCGCACGACAGCCGGAGCTTCGTTCATGTCGGAAAGCTTCAGTCGTATGCCGGTGGCTCCGCCCGTACGAAAGAGCGTAGCGGCGTCTTTGACATTCATTACGCATAAAGTGCTGTCGAATTCGTAGTGCCCAGAATCAACGAGTCCCATCACCGTCATCTGCTTCATGCGTGGCACGAAACCGGCGGGGGTGACATTGCCTTTGGAGACGATAAGCGTGACTTTGTCGCCGGGACCGACGCGAAGCTGGCGTGCGAGATCACGCCCGAGAATAACGCCGAAACTGCCTGCCTTGAGATTGTCGACCGAACCCATGCGGACGGCCGACGGGATGTCGCTCACCGACGGTTCGGCTGCCGGATCAATGCCGCGAACCATAGCGCCTTGAACGCCCGCGCCGGCCGAAAGCAAAGCCTGGCCGGAGACAAAAGGCGCGCCTGCGACGATGCGGCTTTCGGCGGTTTTAAGCGTGCCGAGTGTGTCCAGCCAGTTGCCGACACTGCCCGCGAGGTTATAGACCTCGGCATGGGACAGCACGGAGAGCATGCGGTCGCGTACTTCCTTCTGAAAGCCGTTCATCACCGAAAGCACGATGATGAGTGCCATGACGCCCAGGGCGATGGAAGCGACCGAAATGCCCGAAATAAAGCTCATGAAACCGTCTTTGCGACGGCCGCGTCGACCGGCTCTCGTGTAGCGCAGTCCGACGGCAATTTCAAACGGAAGAGCCAAGATGTTTTCTCGCGAATAGGGTTATTGTTCTAGCGCAACGTCCACGGGAACGGCGCCCAGTTTTTCAGTGAGGACCGACGACGGGATGCCGACGATGTAGCCGCGACGGCCGCCGTTGATAAAGATTTCCGGCAGCTCAAGAATCGTTTTTTGAACGTACACGGGCATTTTCTTGCGGGTGCCGAAGGGGCTCGTGCCGCCAACCATGTAGCCGGAATTGCGCTGCGCTTGTTCCGGTTTGCAGGGTGTGACACTCTTGCAGCCGATTTGTCGGGCGAGATTTTTCGTCGACACTTCACAATCGCCATGCATGAGAATCACCAGAGGTTTGGCCGACTCATTTTCCATAATGAGCGTTTTGATGGTGGCGTGCTCGTCAAGCCCCAGGGATTCGCTAGCCTTGTGCGTGCCGCCGTGCTCGACATAGTCGTAAGAGAATTCTCGAAACGTCACCCCGTGGGCTTTGAGCCATTCGGTTGCAGGGGTGGCACTTTCATGTTTGGCGTGCTTGGCCATCGGTCACCTTTCTTTTCAGAGAGAGAAGTCCGCCAGACGCAGCCATTGCGCGACGGCAGCGAGCTCTGGTGCGCCCAAATAGGCCTGCGGACGGAATGTTTCGGGTTTAAGAATATCGAATCCTTCCAGCTGAGCGGAAGCACACACGCGGTGACAGCCGATCAGAATCGGAAAGGGGTTGTGTGCGAGCGCTTGTCCGACGGCGCGGGCGGCAGCCGGATTGCCTGCGGTTTGAGCCACCTGCGAATAGCTCATCCATTGCCCCGGTTCAATGCGGCTGACGATGTCGAGCACACGGCGCGTAAATTCCGGCAGTTTGCGAAAGGCTTTCGTTCCAAAAAGTGTTTCGCGCAGCTCCTCAGGTGTGGCTTGCGGCACACTGAGTACAGCTTCGAGCTGTTGCATCACGTCTGCAATGGCTTGCGGGGCCGGTGACGGCTCCTGTATGGAGTCAATCGTCGGACAAATGCGCGCGAGTTCACCGTTTTCTTCCCAAAGAATGATTCCGCCCCAGGGGGTCGGCATTGAATAGGTGTTGCGGTTATCCATGGCGGTTTTCCTTTTGGGCCCGTGCTGCCTCAAGGTCACTGTCCCAGAGACCGCGTGGCATCGGGAAGGCTACGTTTTCTTCGTCGCCGTCTTGCGTGGTGACGGTAAGCATCGGGTATGCCGAGCGAAGTCGTTCGATCACCTGCTGCACCAGAAATTCGGGAGCGGAGGCGCCGGCTGTGATGCCCACCGTACTGACGCCTTCGAACCAATCTTCCTGCATGTCGGCGGCCGTATCGATCAGCTTGGCCGTGCAGCCGTGTCGTTCGGCTACTTCACGGAGTCGGTTGGAGTTGGAGCTGGTAACGGACCCCACGACCAATACGAGATCGCAAGCATCGGCCAGACGCTTGACGGCATCTTGGCGATTCTGCGTGGCGTAGCAGACGTCGTTTTTCTTCGGTTCGGTAATGGACGGGAATTTGGCTTTGAGCGCCGAGATTACTTCGGCGGCGTCGTCCACGGAAATCGTCGTTTGCGTCACGTAACTCAAGTCGTCGGATGTGCTTTCAAGCTCAAGCGCGTTGACTGCCGCTACTGATTCGACGAGATAGATGCCTTCGTCGATCTGCCCCATGGTGCCTTCGACCTCCGGATGCCCGGCGTGGCCGATCATGATGATTTTCTTGCCGTTATTGTGAAGCTTGACGACCTGACGGTGCACTTTGGTGACCAAAGGACAGGTGGCGTCAAAAATGCGCAGTGGCCGAGCGTGGGCTTCGTCTGAGACGCTGCGGGGGACGCCGTGGGCTGAAAAAATAAGCGTTGCACCGTCGGGAACCTGTGAGATGTCGTCAACAAAGATGGCGCCCTTGGCCTTGAGTTCTTCGACAACGGTGCGGTTGTGAACGATCTCATGGCGCACGTAGAGCGGCGCGCCGTAAACCTCAATGGCGCGGGAGACGATTTTGATGGCGCGTTTGACGCCGGCGCAAAAACCGCGAGGTTGAGCGAGGATGACTTGCATAGACACGATGAGATAAAAGTTACGATGGTGCGGGCACCATTATCGCAAACCGTTGGTCGGCTACGTGGGCAACACAAGGAGTTCTGCGGTTTGCAGCAATGTCGAAACGTCGGTTGTCATGTCCTGCGTGCTCAAACCTCTGACGTAAAGACGGCACTTTCGTACGGTTGGGTTGTTTTGGACAAACGCCGACACTTTGGCTTCAAGCGTCTTCCTGTTGTACTTTAGGGCATTGCGCTTGACCTCGAAGAACCAGACGTTATCGGCGTTATCTTGAGCGATTAGGTCAATTTCATTGTTGCCTCGACGATCCCACCAGGCTCCCAGCGTTGTAAATCGTTGACTTTCCCGGAAGCGTTCCAAGAAAAATTGTTCCAGAGCACGGCTGGAAAAGTCGTCGAAGCGGCGGAGAAAATCCTGTCGGGCTGCTTCGAAATTGTTTTGGGCAAGTAGCGAGTCGTTGCCCAGAATAAAAGCAAACCAAAAGGCAAGATAGCGATCGGTGAGCTTATAACGCACGCGTCGATAATCTTCGCCCAAGACCGGGACGTTTTGCGCGATGAGTTCAAATTGATTTTCCAAGCGGGACAAGTAGCCGCTGACGCTGACGGGGCCGATCAAATTCTGCAGTTCATCGCGTCGCGTTACGCCATTGGCAATGGCACGCAGCAACGTACGGTTGACTGTGGCGTCGGCTCTAAATTCGTTGGCGAGCAGAATCTCACCGTCCATCGCAAATTTGGAGCCGTCACGAAAAACGATACGACCCATGCTTTCCAGGTCCGTGGCGTTGCGATCCATCAGTTCGGCCACAAACCAAGGAACACCGCCGGTGAGAAGATACAGTGCCAAAAGGTCAGTGTTGGAAAAATTGGCGCGGTGATCCTTCAATATCTCCATTAGAACCGAGGGAGGAAAAGGTCGAACGTGAATGAAACGGTCGACACGACCATAGAGCGGTTCGCTGTATTCCTGGAAAATATTGCGCATGGCCGACGCAACGGATCCTGTCATCATCAGGCAGATTTGGGATTGTTTGTGGTGCAGATCCCAGAAAAGTTGAACCTCGGACCAGAAGGATGGCTCAATGAAGTTGAGATCTTGACACTCATCGATGACGACATTGATGCGGCGCGATCTTCCCAAACGCAGAAGAAACTCGATGACTTGCGACAGTCGATCGCAGCGCGGCTCGATTTCAGGATGCAGGACGGAACGAATCTCGGCAAGCCAATTCTCAATCAGCACCGTGTGAGAAACGCGAGACGCAAATAGATAGACGAACGGTTCGGGAGACGCTTGCGAGCTACGGCGAACAAGTTCTGTTTTGCCGATGCGGCGTCGCCCCGTGACAACGATGAGGCGACTTGTTTCAATGTCGCGGCATTGTTGCATCTCTTCAAAAATGGCCTGCTGCTCGGTTTCCCGGTCGTAATATTTCTGCATAACGTCGCTTCAGAAAGAGATTAGCGTCCGTGAAAAGAACGTTCTTGTTGCGAACGCTATTTTCGCATGAAGCGGTTTGACCTGCAAACTGGGCATCCTGCACCAAATGAGTACTGAAAAAGGGCGATCGTTTCTTCTCTCGTTTGGAAATTCTCTTCAAATTCAGTAGAATGCCGCTCCGCGACAAAAGTAGACGTCTTCCTTTGCGAGGAGGACGAAGCTCAAAAATCTTTGCCAGATGCTTGGCAAGGATTCTTTTTTGTCGTATAATCACATTCTTTCGATTTTCGCGCTCACGCTTTTGATATGAAACGGCGAAGCGTGAAGCGTTTTTAACTTTTTTCTTATTACGGGAGTTAGCGATGGCACGAGTGTGTCAAGTCACCGGCAAGTCGCCGATGGTCGGCCATCAAGTCTCGCACGCGAACAACAAGACCAAGCGTCGTTTCATGCCGAACCTGCAGTATCGTCGCTTCTGGGTCGAGAGTGAAAACCGTTGGGTCCGCCTGCGTTTGACGACGGCTGGCCTGCGCACTGTCGATAAAGTTGGTATCGATGCGGTTCTCGCGGATCTTCGCGCCCGCGGCGAAATCTAATATTGGAGATTGAACCATGGCAAAGGGTGCACGCGAAATTATCAAGATGGAATCGACTGCCGGTACCGGCTACTTCGTCACCACGACGAAGAACAAGAAGAATTCCACGGGCAAGCTCGAACGTAACATGTACGATCCGGTTGCTCGCAAGCACGTCAACTTCAAGGAAGTCAAGCTCCGTTAATTCGTTGCTGAGTCTTTCTGTCGGAGAGGAATTTCCGGCGGTGACGTCGTAAAGCCGTTGTGTCTGATGAGGATGCAGCGGCTTTTTTGCGCTTGTTTTTCAGTGCATTCGAAACGGCGAATCCAAACTTTGGAACAAAAAACTCTGCCGTCTCGCAAGAAACGACAGAGTTCGGATTCAAAAAATTGTTTGCCGAATTAAGGCATCTGAATCTTGCCGGAAGAAGGCGGCACACCGAAACCGGGGGAGCCGGGCGTGACGATCTTGCTTGCGGCTTCACGACGCATTTCCTGCAGACGTTCAAGCGTCTGACGCACGCCTTCCTTAGCGGCCTCGCCGTACTTGGCAACGGCTTCGGCGACGCTGGCGGCAGGGATGTCAAAAGAGATCGGAAGCGGTCCCATCTGCGTCATGATCTGCACTTCGCCGGTAAAGATCGGGGCGCGCGTCGGGTCCTTCGCGCCTTCGGGCGTGATCGGCGTGAGCACATGGATGGTGTCCATCTTGCGGTCGGTCACGATTTCTTCGGTGTACAGGTTGGCCGCGTCCATGTCGGCGCTGAGGTTGTCAAGGTCAGCCATTGTTGAAAAGCAATCCACAAAAGAAGTTGATCGAAATACGGATGCAAGGAAAGCCCTTCCCATCCGTCTTGCCGCCTATATGGGGATGAGGTCGGACAATATCAAGTACTGCGCAAAGCAAAACCGCAGCACGGTCGGCTGCGGCTTGTTTGTGTGAGGAACCGAAGGATTAGCGGTAAACCATCACGGGAATCTTGGAGTGGGTGAGAACCTTTTGCGTTTCACTGCCAAGAAGTACGGCTGCCAGGCCCTTGCGACCGTGGCTGGCCATGAAGACGCAGTCGCAGCTTTGCTGTTGACTCGTTTCGATCAACGCTTCAGCAGGCGAGAAGGACTTGACGGCAACGGTCTCCACAGGCACGCCTTCCTTGTCGAAGATGGCACGGGCATCTGCGAGACGCTCTTCGGCGACAGCGCGCATTCTTTCGTCATAGTCGTCAATTGATTCGGGACGGTATTCGGAAAGAGAGGTGTAGCTGTAGGGCTCGATTACGGTGATCAAAACAACGGAGGCACCCAGAGGCTTGGCAAAACGGGCAGCGCCGCGCACGGCCTCAATCGAAAGGGGGGATCCGTCAGTGGGAACGAGAATGCGTTTGTACATTTTTTGATTGACTCCGTTGGTCTGGTGCTTGCATTGTACTATTCGGCGCCGAGTTTGCTTGATGCTGCTTCGGAGAGAATGCGCAGAACTTCGGCGGCAAGCCGTAGTCCGACGGCTGCTGTTACCGGCATGGCCGTACCGAAGTTGGCAAATTCAGGGCCTCGATCGGCTACTGCACTTTTGATGGCCGGTTGAGTGCTGAAGACCGCAGTGATACCGAATCTCCGGATCTTTTTGGGATCTGATGCGCCGGCAGGAAAGCCGTAGTCCTTGCGCAAAACGGTGCGCAACTTGGATAAAAGCGCGTCGCCCTGAGTGCGTGAAAGGTCAGCAGCCGTCACGGCGCCCGGATCGGTTTTTCCGCCGGCGCCGCCACTTACTACGATCAGCCGATTGTTTTGGCGAGCCCAGGCCGACAGAGCGGCTTTGGCGGCCAGCGAATCAATGGCGTCGACAATGATGGCGTTAGCCGGAATGATGGAGTTCAGATTGTCGGCGTCAATGAAGTGCTCAATGGCGCGGAAATTACCTTCAGGATTGATTGCGGCAAAGCGCTGGGCAAGCACGGAGGCTTTGGCTTGTCCCAGCGTGTTTTCCAGAGCCGGTAATTGTCGATTGATGTTGCTTTCGGCTACCGTATCGCCGTCGACAAGCGTCAAGGTGCCGACACCGCTGCGCGCCAACGCTTCGGCGCACCAGCTGCCGACACCGCCCAATCCCACCACGCAGACGTGAGCTGTGGTGATGGCCTCAAACGCAGCTTGCCCGTAAAGCCGTTCAATGCCGCCGAATCGACGGCTGTCCTTTGGGTTCATCAGGTGTCCTTCTTGTCGGAGGTCACATCGGCTTCCGGGGCAGTTTCGGTGCCTTGCTTGGTGTTGTCGATCAACACCTGAGGTTCCGCCGCTCGTCCGCTCTTATTTTTGCGGACGAACCATGTGAAGAACACCGGCACGAAAATGGTGGCGATGAAGGTGGCGGCCAACATGCCGCCGAAGACACCCGTACCCATGGAATGGCGGGCGGCAGCACCCGGCCCCGTGGCAAACACGAGCGGCATCACGCCCAGAACGAAGGCCAGAGAGGTCATCAAAATCGGGCGCAGACGCAGATGGGCGGCTTCAATGGCGGCGTCAAAGACGCTCAGGCCTTCCTCCATCTTCAATACGGCAAATTCCACGATCAAAATGGCGTTCTTGGCCGTCAAGCCGATCAGCACCAACAAACCGATCTGGAAGTAGATGTCGTTGGCCGCGCCCCTGAACCAAAGCGACACGAAGGCTCCCAATACGGCATAGGGAATCGCCAGCACCACGGCAATCGGAAGCGACCAACGCTCGTAAAGAGCGGCCAGAATCAGGAAGATGATGATCAGACCGAAAAAGATAGCCGTCGACGAGGAAGCTCCGATTCGTTTTTCGTGCCACGCCTGACCGGTCCATTCAATGCCGTAGCCTTCGGGGAGAATTTCTTCGGCAATTTCTTCCACGATGCGGATGGCTTCGCCCGAACTGACGCCTTCAACCGCCGCTCCCATGAATTGGGCAGCCAGATAGCCGTTCATGCGGCGAAGCGAATCGGAGCCGGAGATGCGGCTTACTTTTAGAAGCGAACCTAGCGGCACCATCTCGCCCGAAGAGGCTTTGACCCAGGCACGCCCGAAGTCTTCAGGCGTTTGGCGAGACTCAGCATTACCCTGGATGATGACGCGATAGGTGCGGCCGTTACGCGTGAAGTCATTGACGTAGTTGCCGGCAAAAAGCGTTGAGAGCGTATCGTAGACCTGGCTTGTCGAGATGCCCAGACGCATGGCCTTGTCTTCATCGAGCTCAACTCGCAGCATCGGAATGTTGGCGCGCAACAACGTGCGCAGACTGGTCAATTCCGGTCTTGCAGCCAAAGCGGCCATGAAGTCGTCCGTGACTTGCTTTAAGGCGGCAGGATCATCATTGCCGCGCGCTTGTAAAAAGCCCGTAAAGCCGTTGGTGGAGCCGAGACCGCGAATGGATGCGGGCAGCGTAGTCACCGAGACGGAATCAGCGCTTTTATCGGCAATGGCCTGCATTTCGCGGCGCAGTTGCGCAGAATCTTTTTCGCGCAAATCCCAATCAACGAGGCGAACGATGTAGGTGGCGGTATTGGGACGGATGTCGCTTGCTTGCGTATCAAAGCCGGTCATCACCAGAATGCTCTGAACATTGTCCAGATTTTCAGTAATGTCTTTGCGAACTTTTTCGGTTTCCTGAACAGTTCGGTTAAAGGACGTACCGTCGGGCAGCTGCATGCTCATGCGGATAATGCCCTGGTCCTCGTTTGGGACAAAGCTGGTGGGAGTCGTTTTTACGAATTGCCAGCAGCCGGCAATCACGGCAACCAACAAGACGGCCGTGAGGAAACGGAAACGCAAAGCAAGTTTCACGAATTGCAGATAGCCGAACGTAAAACGCGATAAGCCGTGGTTAAAGCCCTGGAAGAACCGGTTGGTACTGGGCTTTTCGTTTTTCAGCAGCACGGCGCACAAGGCTGGCGTCAGTGTCAAAGCCACAAAGCCCGACAAACAGACGCTCACAGCAATCGTGATGGCAAATTGTCGGTACAGTTCGCCCGCGATGCCGCCCAAGAATGCCACAGGCGTGAACACGGCCGACAGCACGAGCACAATGGCGATCAAGGCACCCGCCACTTCCTTCATGGCTTTTTTGGCAGCCTCAACCGGGCTTAACCCTTCGTAGCGCATCAAACGCTCGATGTTTTCCAGCACCACAATGGCGTCGTCAACCACGATGCCGATGGCGAGCGTCATAGCAAAGAGCGTTAACGTATTGAGTGAGAAGCCCATGACCCAAAGGCCGGCCATAGTGCCCACCAGGGAGACCGGAACAGCGAGCATCGGGATGAGTGTTGTTCGCAGGTTTTGCAGAAACAGAAACACCACGATCAACACCAAAAGACCGGCTTCGCCCAGAGTCTTAAGCACTTCGTGCAAGGAAGCTTTCACGAACACCGTCGTGTCGTCGGTGATTTCATGCGCGATTTTGCCTTCGGGGTAATCTTTAGCAACGCGATCCAGTTCGGCTTTGACAGCCTCGGCGGCAGCCATGGAGTTGGCGCCGGTCTGCAGATAAATACCGATCGTAATGGACGGTTTACCGTTAAAAACGTTCACGGTTTCATAACTGCGCTTGCCGACTTCCACATCGGCGATGTCGCGGATTCGGATGGGCGAACCGTTGGCGTCGTTTTTAATGATGGCGTCGCCGAATTCGGCTGTTGTCAAACGACGGCCGGGACTTTGCGTGGTGTAGTAGAGCTGTTGCGTGGAAGTAGTTGGCATGCCGCCGATGGTACCCGCACCGCGTTCCATATTTTTGTCGCTGACAGTGTCTTCGACGTCCTGAACCGTGACGCCCATACGAGCCATTCGCTGGGGGTCAAGCCAGATACGCATGGCGCTTTCGGTATTGCCGAAGATGTTCACGTCTCCGATGCCGGGCAAACGTTTCAGATAGTCGACGACATTCAAAAGGGCGTAGTCAGCCACTTCCGTCGGCGTGAGAGAACCGTCGGGCGAGTACATCGCCACCATCATGAGCACTTCATCGGAGCGCTTGCGCACGTTAACGCCGTTTTGGCGAACTTGCTCGGGCAGGCGACGCTCGGCCGTACGCACACGGTTATTGATTTCGAGCATGGCGTAGTTCGGGTCGGTGCCGACATCGAATACGCACTGAATACGCACTTCGCCGTTGGCTCGAATTGAAGTGGTGTAATAGATGAGGCCTTCAATGCCTGAGAGCTGATCTTCAATCGGCGCGGCCACTGTACGAGCCAGCGTCTGAGCATTGGCGCCTTCGTACTGAGTCGAGATGGTGACGGTGGGAGGGGTGATATTGGGGTACTGCGACATAGGCAGTACGCGCATAGCAACAATACCGGCCAGAACGATCAGAATGGACAGAACGGTGGCAAAAATTGGGCGTCGAATACAAAGGTCACTGAGCATTTTGTTTCGCAACCTCCGCCGTTACTTCTTTTCAACAAGCGTGACAGGCTGCTTGTCGCGCATACGTTGAATCTGATCAGTTACGACTTTGTCTCCGGCTTCGAGCCCCGAAAGAATGATCCAGTCCGTGTCTTTCCAGAGGCCGACTGTTACGGGAACCGCGCGAGCGACGTCGCCGCGAATGACGTATACCTGATAGGTTCCGTCGGGCTTTTGAATGACGGAGCGCTGCGGTACACGGATTGCGTGTTTTTCAACGCGTGTTTGGAGTTGAACGTGCACAAACTGACCGGGAACAACGCCCGGCGTTTCGGCCGGTACTTTGGCGCGCATCATCAGCGATGCGCTTGTGGGGTCAATCTGGCGAGCAACATAATCAAGCTTGGCGTCCACTGTCTTTCCGTTGTCCAGACGCAAGCGCACTTTGTTATCGAGAGTGATGGTCGCGCCATCAAGGTCGCGTTCGCTCACGGCAAACACAATGCGCATTTCTTCGGGCTGCGTGATCGTAGCCAGAAGCGTGTCGGTGGCGCTTACAAGCGTGCCTGTGTTGACAAGCGAACGACTCACGATGCCGTCGCTGGTGGCTTTGACGGCGGTACGCTCCAAATTGATGCGGGCACTCTCTTCATTGGCTTTGGCCATGCGAAGGTTCGCAACGCGAATGTCTACGGCGCTTTGCGCATCGTCCCAGGTTTTTTTGCTGGTGGCCTTGGATTCGTAGAGCCGCTTGTATCGCTCGGCTTCACGCCGTTCCTGCACAAGTTGCGCTTCAACTTGCTTGCGTTCGGCGACGGCAGCGTTGTAGGCGGCACGATACGTATCTTGATCAATCAAAAAGAGCGTATCGCCTTCTTTGACGCGATCGCCTTCCTTGTAGGCAATTTTTTCAAGAATGCCGGAAACTTGTGCGCGTACCTCGGCTTGCTTAACACCTTCGGTTTCGCCCAGTGCTTCGACCCAGATGTTTTCATCGGCGATCGTGGCCGTGACGTAAGTGACGGGAATCGGCGGGCGTTGCACCTGGACAGCCTTTTTTTCCTGGCATCCCGTAAGCAACAAAGCGGAACACATCAGTCCGGCGCAAGCGGCAAAACCCGCACGAGCGAAAGAGCGAGGCAATAAAGTCATGTTGTTTTTGAGAACAACGCCGCCGAGCCCGCGTGCACAGCGCACCCGAGCCGTTGACAACGCCGTTCGAGCATATGAATTTGTAAGACTTAACTGACTAGTCGGGGTGAATCCCATATTGTGCCGAGCTTTGCGGGCAAAATGGGACGCCCAAAGCAGTAGTAACCCTTAATTTTAGAGACTTGATTGAGATCAGTGTAGTCGGAAGCTGCCAAAAATAAGTCAATTGACATCCTCCCACCGACTCACGACGGGGGATTCCTGCTGGCTGGCATTGCCTGCTGCAAGTTGGTTTCTGTTGCTGATCCCCAACGGGATTCACTTCACAGACGATCCGAGCCTGCCCGGCTCTTCCTTAGGATATTCCCTGCGGCTACAACGTCTGCATTGGACGTGTGGCCGCATTTCACACAACAAAACAATGCTTGCGTAGGCCGGTTTTCACTTGCTATATGCCCGCAGTGCGGACATGTTTGACTTGTGTACTGCGGTGCCACAGCATCCACATACCCTCCCGCTTTGAAAACCTGCCACTCAAGAATGCGCCGGAAAGCTCCGGGGGCAACGCGCTGCAAAGAACGGTTCAAGCCGCTTTTTGCCTTGACGTTGCTTCCCGGCTCCTCAATCGTTCCCCGGGCGCTTTTCGTCATATTCCGAACTTGCAGATCCTCAATTGCCACCCAGCCATACTTCTGCGCTATGGCTCTGGCAGTCTTGAACATGAAGTCCTTGCGGATATTGCGAATGCGCCGGTGCAAGTTGGCAATCTTTTCTTTCAGTCTCCTGCGCTTACGGCTCGGAACTTTCTTGTCAAAGTCAGCCGCCTTGCCCAGTTTTGCCAGTTTCTGCCTTGAGGTTTTATTACTCTCAAGCTGCTTCTGGTAAACCGCGATTCTGTCTTCGAGCTTTTTTATCTCGTTTACGTCCAGCCGATAGACCGTGCCGTCACTTAACTGGACGGTACGGACAATGCCAAGGTCAATGCCGACCTCACCGTTTCGCGTTGCCTGTGGCTGAAAATTCTCAATCTCCGTACAGACGGACACGTACCAGCGCCTGGCTTCAATGGAAATTGTGAGATTTTTGACTTTTCCCTGAATGTCGCGTGATTTACGGTACCGTACAAACCCGATTTTGGGAATGCGGATGCGGGCGTTGGCTTCGTCAAAGTCGCCTTTTAGAAGCTGAGGCAGACGAAACGAGTCACCGTCACCACGGGCCTTAAACTGGACCATGCCGCCTTTGTGCTGTTTAAAGCGCATCAGTCCGCGGTCAAGATCCTTGAGTGCCTGCTGCAAAGTCTGGGCCGGTGATTCAGACAACCAAAGACTGGAATCGTCTTTTTTCCAGCCAACCAGCTGAGAGGCTAGTTCCTTGTAGGAGACAAACGGCTGTTTGGTTTCAAGCTGCCGAAGCTGAATTTCAACTGCCTTGTTATAGACGTATCGGCAATTACCTACAAACTGAGCACACTTAGCCCGCTGTTCGGGCTTCAGAATGAGTTCGAATTTGTAGGCGCAGTTGACTTTCATGCGTGAGATCTTATTAAAGAATATGATTTTTGTATACTTTTACCAAATCTCAACGCCATTCATCCACCAGCTCACGCAGGCGGTCTTCTGGCGTTAGTTAGATAATTTCAGTAGCTCGCTCAAGCCACTTGCGAGCGCGAGGGCTCAAAAGAGGCATGAGTTCTTCGCGTACTCGATTGTGATAGTCGTTGACCCAGTTGATTTCCACCGGTGTCATCATGGCGGTTTTGATGAGCCGCGTCTCGATCGGTGCCAGAGAAAGCGTTTGCATGCGTAGCATCGGTTGCATGGCTGAAAGCATGGTTTCGTCAACCACGGGGGTCACCAGGTTTTCCGTGCGGATACCGTATTGCCCCGCACGATAAAGTCCGGGTTCGTTGGAAAGCACAAGTCCCGGGACGACGCGGGAGTTTTCTTTGACAGGAGCTCGGGGGGAAATGCTCACGGGGCCTTCATGTACAGAAAGGAAAAAACCCACGCCGTGACCTGTACCGTGCCCGAAATCGGCTCCGATCTCCCACAGGGGAGCGCGCACGAGCGTATCGAGCTGACTGCCGAACACGCCCTTCGGAAAAACAGTGGTGGCAAGAGCAATGTGGCCTCTCAAGACGGCAGTGAAGTCGGACTTCATAGCGTCAGTGGCGCGACCGATCAGAATCGTACGGGTGATGTCGGTGGTGCCGCCTTCGTATTGGCCGCCCGAGTCGATCAAAAGCAGAGTGTCGGCGTCCGACTGCAGGTTGGCATTGTTGCCCGTGAGCGGGTTGTAGTGCGGTAAGGCCGCATTGGCGCCGAACGCGACGATTGCGGGGAAACTGTCACACACAAATCCTTTGCGCTTGGCGCGTTCGGCGTGCAGCATCTCGGCAAGCTCCTGCTCTGTGGGCGTCTCGCCATCCCAGAGCATTTCATCGAGTCGAGCGAAAAATTCGCATAAAGCGGCTCCGTCTTGCCGCATTGTTTCTTTCAAAAGCTCAAGCTCAGCCTTGTTTTTGCGGCTCTTTAACAGCGCCGTGGGACGCTCTCCGGCTACAACATAAGCGGAACTTTCTTGCTCCAAAAGGGCATAGACGGCGTGGTTGACGGCATCGGCGTCAAGAAGCACGCGGTGCCCGTTGAGGTGCTGAGCGATGTGTGCACGACGATCGGAGTAGGCGACAACGGAAATGCCGTTTGTCTTGAGGTGCTTTTTGACGTCGGCCGTTTGGATTTTCGTCGGATCAACGTAAAGCGTGACGTCTTCATCCGTGACGAGGAGATAGGACGTGAAAACAGGAGTACACGCGATGTCTCTGCCGCGCAAATTGGTGAGCCACGCAACGTCTTCAAGCGTGCCGAGTAAAAGCGAGTCGGCGCCTGCCGCATGCACGGCTTTGCGGACCTTTTCGAGCTTACGGGCGACAGACTCCTGAGCGTTCGTAAAGACCGAGATAGGAGCGGCATCGGGATGAGGACGGCCTTGCCATACGTGATCGGTCACAGAAATGTAGCCCGTCAAAATCATTCCGCGTTCGGAAAAAGCGATTTCAAAGCGGCGGAAGTCGTTTTCGGAAATGGTAAGCGGATCGCAGCCGACCTGTGCATTTTCAGGAAGGTTCTCACAGAGCCATTGACGAGCGTTGGGGACGCCTTCTGCGCCAAAACGCATGAGTTCGATGCCGGAGCCTTCAAGTTGTCGTGCGGCTTGCTCCCAATAGCGACTGTCGGTCCAAAGAAGGGCGCGATCGGCCGTTATGACCATGCAGCCGTAGGATCCCGTAAAGCCCGAAAGATAACGCAGAAACATCCAGTGTTCGGGCAGGTGTTCGCTCAGATGGGGATCAGCGGATGTAACGAGCCAGGCGTTTAGCCCAAGGAATTGAATTTCGTCGCGCAGAGCTTGCAAGCGTTGGGTAACAGAAGTGGACATAAGAAATCGGTTCTCCAAAAAAGACCTTGTGGTCTTGGCACATCCATTCTAGGAAGTTGAAAGCGGAAAAGCGGCAGAAGGAAAGAAAAACGCCGTCGAAATAAATCGGCGGCGCATCGTGGCAAGGATTGTTGCGTTAGAAAAGCTTGATGATCTGAATGGTGAGCGGCATCTCCACGACGCCGTCGTGCGATGTTTCGCTTCCGATGTCGACGCTTATCAAACGCCAGCCCGCATCGCGCATTTCAATCAATGTGGCTTGTACGTCAAACTCAGGGCACGAAAACACAATGTCGTTGAGGGCGCGCTGAGCCGACAGAGGCTGCATTGAGGTGCAGGTGAGCTGTTTGCGGTCACCTGCCTCCATGAGCGCCGACAGGTTCTTGGTCTCGGGACGAGATTCCGTATCTATGGCCTGGCCTTCGATACCGGGCTGCACGGCGCAGCCGGCAATAAACGCGGCGACCGCGGCAAGAGCAGCGGCGCCGAAGCGAAATGAAAAAGTAGATTGGCGAGCGGTCATAACGAGGATTTTAGCGGCGGCGCATGCGCAGAATCATGCCCGGCGGCAAATTTGAACTCACTGACTCGAATCGCGAGTCTGAATAGGCCGTTTTCGGCGCGCGCTGCACCGTCGACTTGATATTCGAGGCATTGCTGCGACGACGTTCCTGACCGAATCGATTGCCCTCAGGATCGCGACGGTTGGCCGGGCGAGTTTTGTTGCGCTGGTGTGAACGGAAGTTTCCGGGCATCGTTTGGGGCAGGAAAATTGCCTGATTCTCCGGAGCAAAGGGATCGGCCGGTTCCCACGAAGCGCGCAAAGAGCGACGATCAGTGCCCGGAGTGCCTCTGCGTGCGGGACGTGTCTTGCCGGCGCCGTTGCGCTCGTTGGAGCGACGGGTATCTTGTGCGACCTGACCGTTGTTTCCGCGGGGGATGGGATTCGGTTCTCGACGCGCACGGCGATTCTTGGTGACTTGCGGCTGCTGCGCCTCTACCGTCTTTTGCTGCGGTTTGCGGCGAATTTTCTTTTCGAAGCGTTCGTCGGGATTGTCAGAAATGCCGGCGGACTGAGCTTCCAGTTTGACGGCTTCGTGCACTTCTTTGGCAACTTCGGTTTTTGCGGGCTTTTCTTTGCGCTGCTTGCGGCGGGATTCACGCAATTTTTCAAGTTCGCGCTTGCGTGCGGCATCGCGTTCCTTTTCGTCGGCGACGATGTCGGCGGGCGGTTCGCCTTCGTAACCTTCGGCCTTTTTGAGGTCAATGCGCTTTTTCAAGAGTTTTTCAATGGCCGACAGCAGATCCTTTTCATCGTCGCTTACGAGACTCACGGCGTGACCGGGAACGCCGGCGCGCCCCGTACGGCCGATACGGTGTACATAGTCTTCGGCGACATTGGGCAATTCGTAGTTGATGACGTGTGGGAGCCCTTCAATGTCAAGGCCGCGAGCAGCAATGTCGGTTGCCACCAGCACGCGAATGGACTTGTCTTTGAAGCCGGCAAGCGCTTTGGTGCGTGCCGATTGACTCTTGTTGCCGTGAATGGCGGCAGCGACGATGCCGTCTTTTTCAAGCTGAGAAGCCAGACGATTGGCCGTGTGTTTCATGCGGGTAAAGACAAGAACCTGATCCCACTGATTGTCCACGATCAGGTCGCGCAACAACTCGCGCTTGCGCTTTTTGGCGATGCTCCAGGCCTCCTGAGAAATCAGCGTGCTTTCTTTGTTTTTGGCAATTTCAACCGAAACGGGATTGTTGAGGTAGGAGTCGGCGAGCTCACGGATTTCCGTGCTGAACGTTGCCGAGAACATCAGAGTCTGACGCTTGGCGGGAAGCAGCTTGACGATGCGGCGGATGTCGTGGATGAAGCCCATGTCGAGCATGCGATCGGCTTCGTCGAGAATGAGGAATTCCACTTCGGAAAGATCAACATTGAGCTGACCGGCGTGATCGAGCAGACGGCCGGGAGTGGCGATGAGAAAGTCGCAGCCTTTGAGCAGAGCTTCCGTCTGCGGACGTATGTTGACGCCGCCGAAGATCAAAACGGTGTTGAGTTCGGTTTGAGCGCAATAGGCACGAATGTTTTCGTCAATTTGTGCGGCCAGTTCGCGAGTCGGCGCAAGCACAAGCGCACGCACTTTTTTGGGCGCTCGTGCTTTCGGTGCGGCGAGCATCTTCGAGATGACGGGCAGGGCAAAGGCAGCCGTTTTACCGGTGCCGGTCTGAGCGGCCGCCAAGACATCGCGGCCGGATAAAAGGGCAGGAATGGCTTGTTGTTGAACCGGGGTGGGAGAGGTGTAGCCAAGAGCGGTAACAGCGTCAACGACGGCCTTGGGCAGACCGAGTTCGGAAAAAAGATTGGTCACAGTTTTACTTATTTTTGGTAGAGACCGACTTTGTCGTCTATTGGCACAACAAAAGGGCGGTGCACTGGGTGCACCGTCTTAAACAAAGTCGGTTTGAAAATTGGTTCATGAGCGGCTCAAGCCTTCAGCGCCGGATAGGTCGGGCGCCCAATAGCCGCAATACTTAAAAAGACAGTTTCAGGCTCAAGGCTTCGGAGCACTACACAGCCTGCATTTGAACAAAGCAGGAAAAGGCGCTGATTGTAACGGGAAGACGAGTGTTTGTGCGTCAAACGGACAAATTTCTTTGCGTCAGAAAACGGATGCGATCAAGTTGAGAGGAAATATCAGTATTCTTTTTGCCATGAGCACTTCCGAACCTACATTTGTCAACGTCACCAACCGCAAGATCATCCATATCGATATGGATGCGTTTTTTGCGTCCGTGGAGCAGCGTGACCATCCGGAGTTGCGCGGCAAGCCTGTGGCAGTGGGGCACGCCGATTCGAGAGGCGTGGTGGCGACGGCAAGCTACGAAGCCCGAAAATTCGGCGTACATAGTGCTATGCCGAGTTCGCGAGCCAAGATGCTTTGTCCGCAGCTGGTCTTTATCGAAGGCCGCATGAGTCATTACAAAGAAGTCGGCATGCAGATCCGCGAGATTTTTCACCGGTATACGGATCTGGTGGAGCCGATTTCGATTGACGAGGCGTACCTTGATGTCACAAATAACAAAATGGAAATCGCGCTTGGCGTTGATGTTGCCAAGCGGATCAAGGCAGACATTCGCAACGAATTGCACCTGGTTGCTAGCGCCGGCGTTTCCTACAACAAATTCTTGGCAAAAGTTGCTTCTGATTGGCGAAAGCCTGACGGCTTGTGCACGATTCATCCTTCGAGGGCTCAGCATTTTATAGAGCAACTTCCCATCAAGGCGTTTTGGGGTGTGGGTCCCGTGACGGAAGAAAAATTTCTCAAGATGGGAGTCAAGACCGGAGCGGAACTTTTGAAAATGCCTCTGGCCGAACTGGTGTCGCACTTCGGACAAGCGGGCGTAACGTACTACAAGTTTGCGCGCGGCATTGACGATCGTCCGGTGCAGCCGGAACGCGTGCGCAAGAGCGTCGGTTGCGAGGTGACATACGAAGTGGACATTCCGGATCGAGCTTTCGTTCTGGAGGAAATCGGAGTTCTGGCCGACGATCTGCTCAAGCGGCTCAACCGCAGTCGGTTTGTCGGCACCACGCTGACGCTAAAAGTGCGTTTTTTTGATTTCCGTACCGTGACGAGAAGTCTGACGGCCGATGCGCCGTTGGTGGACAAAGACTCGATTGTTCGGGCTGCAACGGCTTTGCTCACTACCGTTGATATACCGTCGCGTGGCGTTCGATTGCTGGGGCTCTCGGTGAGTTCTCCCGTTGAAGAGCAAAACGAACGCCAGGGCGTACTTTTCTGATCGTTTCCTTGGTCGAGAGTGCCGGAAGTGTCGCACTAACGTGGACAAATCATTGCTGTCCAAAACAAAATCTGATACGAGGGCGACTTTTCTGGCAAAAGAAAATTGAATCTGTCCAAAGCAAAT
>ENA-USUJ01000032-USUJ01000032.1-human-gut-metagenome-genome-assembly--contig:-NODE-32-length-85055-cov-9.782979_pt1 | contig 85055 bp, 81 predicted proteins | sample MGYA00250061_ERZ773398 | MGnify/ENA primary metagenome ERZ773398 (study PRJEB29103, sample SAMN06111992) | human gut metagenome | biome: human gut; feature: ankylosing spondylitis patient; material... | reverse complement strand
ATATTATTCTTTATTTAATCTGAAATTAATAGCCCAAAAGACGCCTAAGCGCATTTTCCGCCTCATACGACGCCTTAAAATTGGGTTGAATGACTATTCTGTTGTTTCTATCGATCGCGCCCCAGCGGTTTCTCCCGACTTCCACAACGGCAAAGCCCTCGTCGTTGAATCCTCGTGCATTGTAATATTGCGGTTTAATGAACCAATTCCCATAATAATCGAGATAACCGTACAATCCACTCTTGGAATCGCGGGTCTCCCATAAATCGATTCCGCGCAATCTTCCCTTCTCCATCGAAGTAATAGCGTTATCCACATCGTAGCTGTGCTCGAACACCGGATTTATCACCACTTTCCCAGCCATATTTATGGCTCCGTACCGCACACCGATTTGCACCCGCGCCAGTCCGTTGTTACGGAAACGTTGTGCAGATCTGAATTTAGGCCGTATTACCCACATACCCAAGTCATTGACATAGCCATATAATCCGGTAGCCGGATTTTCGACCGGTGTCAAACGACTAGCCGCCTGCGAACCATAACTTCCCGAATACAGAGGAAACCCTCCTAAACCGGCACAGGAACAAACAAAAAACAAATATTGTCTTTTATACCCCTTTAAAGAGAGTTGCCGAATAAAATTAAGTACGATTGCAGGAGGAGCCCACGAATAGATAGGAAATACAAAACCGATCTTTTCATCTTCCCGCAAACAAAACTCAAACGTTCTGTCCTTTAACGCATCGGGAATAAAAACCAACTCTTCTTTTTGCTCTTTGGAAAGCTGATTTGCAATCCACTTAGAATTACCTGTACCGGAGAAATAAAATATCATAGAAAAGTATATAAAAAAGCCGCATCGACGATGTGATGAAACTCTGATAGAACAAGATTTGAGCGCTCGCCCTCTTTGTAATCCACCGGCTTAAAGCTGTCCCGAAGGATGTGGCCCGCCATTGAAGAACGAAGCTTTCTCGGTGCATCAGATTAATTTGAAGAGTTTCCCGATCCAGTCGATACGGCTAATATTTTTGTATCACAAATGTAATAAGAATCCTTGATATTAGCAAGAAAAAAAAGGATTTTGTTTGCCAACTAACATTTTTTTTATTCCCTTTCATCTGCCTAACAAAAGAAAAGTGCCAGTTATCGGATCGATAACTGACACTTTGTAAATCCTAAACTATTGAAACTTAAGCAGCTTTTGCTTTAGCAACTACAGCTTTGAAAGCTTCCGGATGATTCATAGCTAAATCAGCCAAAACCTTACGATTTATTTCAATACCGGCTTTGTGCAGACCGCCCATCAATTTAGAATAAGACATTCCTTCAAGACGTGCTGCTGCATTGATACGCTGTATCCAAAGAGCGCGGAAGTTTCTTTTCTTATTTCTACGGTCACGGAACGCGTAAGTCAAACCCTTTTCCCAAGTGTTTTTAGCTACGGTCCATACATTCTTTCTTGCACCAAAGTAACCTCTGGTTAATTTCAAAATTTTCTTTCTTCTTGCTTTTGAAGCAACATGATTTACTGATCTTGGCATAGTTTTACTTTTTTTGAATGTTAGCGCCGCTACTTCACGCAGCGAACTTCAGGCTAATGCATTCGGTTAATACTTTAATAATACTTTTACGCTTTTGATTACTTCATTGCTAAGAGTTCCTTAACCTGGCTTACATTTGTTGTATCAACAGTTGTAGAGTAGCACAGATTTCTTTTTCTCTTCTTAGTTTTCTTAGTCAAAATGTGACTGTGAAAAGCGTGCTTTCTTTTGATTTTACCTGTTCCGGTAAGGGTAAACCTTTTTTTGGAACCGGAGTTAGTCTTCATCTTTGGCATCTTACTTATTTTTAAATTATTAAATATATAATGGCAACGCACTATACCTGCGCGTTACGCATTTTCTCTTATTCTTCCTCAGCTTCCGGCTTTTCAGCTTTCTGCACAGGAGCGGCAGGTTTCGGTGCTGCTGGCTTTTTAGCTGCCTCTTTCTTTTTCGGAGAAAGTTGTATAGTCATACGCTTTCCCTCAAGTATAGGCATCTGATCTACTTTCGCGTAATCTTCAAGGTCGTTGGCAAAACGAAGCAAAAGAACTTCACCTTGCTCCTTAAAAAGGATGGAACGTCCCTTAAAGAACACATAGGCCTTCACCTTATCTCCATCTTCCAAAAAGCCCTTAGCATGCTTCAACTTGAAGTTGTAATCATGATCGTCTGTCTGAGGTCCGAAACGGATCTCTTTTACATTGACCTTAACCTGCTTCGCTTTTTGTTCCTTCTGGCGTTTCTTTAATTGATAAAGAAATTTAGAGTAATCAATAATACGACAAACAGGGGGTTGAGCATTAGGAGAAATTTCCACTAAATCCAATTCTTTCTCTTCGGCCATTTTCAAGGCTTGAAAGATAGGATATACTTTCGGTTCAATATCGTCGCCTACAATGCGGACTTCTTTGGCACGAATCTGTTCGTTGATTCTGTATTGCCCTTTAAAAGTGTCATTCTTCATTAAAAACGTTTACTTCCTAGTTTGATCTTTTTATTGTTCTACTAAATATTTATCATGAAACGGCTGCAAAGTTACCATTTATTTATCATATTCTGAACTTCTTCGTTCAAAATTTTAGCAAATTCTTCAAATTTCATGGTCCCCTTATCTCCTTCGCCTTGTCTACGAACAGAAACTTCACCATTTTCTGCTTCTTTTTCGCCGACAATCAGCATATAAGGAATACGTTTCATCTCATTATCACGGATCTTGCGACCTATTTTTTCGTTGCGGTCATCTACAATCGCACGGATTTCGTGAGTTTTCAGATACATCTTCACTTGTTCCGCATATTCATTGAACTTCTCACTGATCGGCAGAATAGCAACCTGGTCGGGTGTCAACCACAATGGGAACTTACCGGCGGTATGTTCAATCAGCACGGCAACAAAGCGCTCCATTGATCCGAACGGTGCACGATGGATCATAACCGGACGGTGTTTCTGATTATCAGATCCCATATATTCCAATTCAAAACGTTCCGGCAAGTTATAGTCTACCTGGATAGTACCCAACTGCCAGCGACGACCGATTGCATCTTTCACCATAAAGTCGAGCTTAGGACCGTAGAAAGCCGCTTCACCATATTCAATCTTAGCAGGTAATCCTTTTTCTTCACACGCCTCGATAATAGCCTGTTCTGCCTTTTCCCAATTATCATCACTACCAATATATTTTTCGCGGTTTACTTTATCGCGTAATGATATCTGAGCCTCAAAATTCTGGAAATTCATAGAACGGAACACAATAGAGATGATATCCATTACACGAAGGAATTCATCTTTTACCTGATCCGGACGACAGAAAATATGAGCGTCATCCTGCGTAAAGCTACGTACACGAGTTAAACCGTGCAACTCACCACTTTGTTCATAACGACAAACTGTTCCAAATTCAGCAATACGCAATGGAAGGTCTTTATATGAACGCGGGAAGTTCTTATAAATCTCACAATGGTGAGGGCAGTTCATCGGTTTCAAGAAGTACTCTTCTCCTTCTTCCGGAGTATGAATAGGTTGGAAAGCGTCTTTGCCATATTTTGCATAGTGACCGGAAGTCACATATAGTAACTTGTTGCCAATCGGCGGGGTGATTACTTCCTGATAGTCATAGCGAGTCTGGATACGACGCAAGAATTCCTGCAAACGCAGACGTAATGCAGTACCTTTCGGCAACCACATCGGAAGTCCCTTTCCTACCGTCTCCGAGAACATGAACAACTGCATCTCTTTGCCGATCTTACGGTGGTCACGTTTTTTGGCTTCTTCCAACAATACCAGATACTCATCCAGCATTTTCTTCTTCGGGAACGTGATACCATAAATACGTGTCAACATCTTACGGTCTTCCTGACCACGCCAATATGCACCGGCTACCGTAGTCAGTTTGATAGCTTTGATCGGAGCAGTCGTCATCAAGTGAGGACCACGGCAAAGATCAGTAAATGCCCCTTGCGTATAAGTAGTAATATGTCCGTCTTCCAATTCGGAAATCAACTCACATTTATAAGTTTCCCCACGATCGCCAAACATCTTCAATGCATCCGCTTTGGCAATGCTCTCTCTGACTACATCCTCTTTCTTGGCAGCCAGTTCCTGCATCTTAGCTTCAATAGCAGGCAGATCACTTTCCTTGATTACCGCTTCTCCCGGATCTACATCATAATAGAATCCGTTTTCAATGGCCGGGCCGATACCGAACTGAATGCCCGGATAAAGTTCCTGCAAAGCTTCAGCCAGCAAGTGAGCACTTGTATGCCAAAAAGCATGTTTGCCTTCTTCATCATCCCATTTATAAAGCACGAAATCAGCATCTTCATTAATAGGACGTCCTAAATCATAAGTCTCGCCATTCACGCCACAAGCCAAAACATCTTGTGCCAAACGCGAACTGATACTTTCTGCAATCTGTAAACCGTTCACTCCTTCATTATATTCACGAACAGAGCCATCGGGAAATTTTATCTTTATCATAATAGATGATGTTATATTTTCACAATTTGAACGCAAAAGTAAGTAAATCTTTTGAGTTTTCCATTTTTTATCAAATAAATGTTATTCCGTCTGATCCGTAAAACGTTTGATCACGTTATAAGCAGAAACAATACCCAACTCACCGGCTTTACTTAAATCAGAAATGCCCAGCTTGTTATTACCTAAAAATATATGGGTAAGGCCTCTATTAAAGTAAGCATCCGCAAAATCAGGATTCAGCTCGATCGCCTTGTCATAATCGGCAATAGCAGCCCGGTAGTCCTTCAGCATAGCAGAGACATTCGCACGGTTATAGTAAGCATAAACAAAGTCCGGTGCCAGATTGATCACCTTGTCCAGGTCTTTCCTTACTACTTCATAATCAACCGCAGTAATCTCTTTACGTTTATCACCCGGAATATCCGTTTCGGCGGCTTGTTCCGCCTTCTGATATTCCAGTTGCTTACAGCGGATAAGCGCACGCATAAAATAAGCCGGGAAGAAATCACCGTCCAACAGAATCGTCTGTGTCAAGTCAGCCACAGCACTTGAGAAGTCCTGCACCAGATAGAAGTCAATCGCACGGGCAAAACGCTTCGGAGCGCTCTTTTCATCAGCCACGATAGCGGACGTATGTGTATCGATCAAAGCAAAATGGAATTTCACCTGTTCTTCTGTCAACGGAGCTTCCATATTCGTAATACGGAGACGTTTAGAGAGGATTCCCGTATGGTTCAAGTCCTCAATATACTTATGAAAATTCACCGAACGTTTCACGTCACTCATTTTCTCATAATAAGTCAAAGCAAACATGGGCTCCAGCGTGATATTTACATTCTTGTCCTGCACACGTCCACGATAATCACTCGTATAACGCTGTTCGGCTTCAGAGTCATCGGCAATTACTATCTTACGATAGTTATTCATATTCTTATCCGACTTCTTGCGTGTTTTTTCTCCATCTTCATCTCCACTTCCGTCCGCTTTATCTTTATTCTGGGCAACATCCTTATTAGTCACACCGTTCTGCTTGTCAATCTGGGCTTTCATGACCTTAAACTCATCTTGTTCCGCTCCTTTCTTATCCCCAATTTTTCTACGGGCTTCCGAACGCTGATAATATCCGGCCAGAAAGTTAGGATACTGATTGATAACAGTCGTATAGTCTTGTATGGCCCCACGATAATCACCTGTCTGCGCACGGAGTAAACCACGGTTAAAGACAGCCATCATATTATCCGGTTCCATTTGAATGACAAAATCAAAGTCCTCAATTGCCCGGTTGTCATCCCCTACCCGTGCACGAAGCAGACCACGATTATAATGTCCGATAAAGTTATTGGGATCAATATCCAATGCCAAATCATAGTCACTCATAGCACCCCTCAGATTATTCTGATGGAATCTTGCCAATGCACGATTAATATAGTTTCCGGCATTCTTCGCACTTAAATGAATAGCCCGGTCAAAATCCGATTCCGCTTCCGCATATTTGGATTGCTGCAATTTCACAATTGCCCGTGCAGCCCATGCGTCCGGATCATATTTATCCAATTCAAGCGCCTTATTGAAATCGGTCAAGGCAGCAATGGTGTCCTTCTGCTGCAAAGACACTTCCCCCCTCATTAAATAAGCACGTGTATAACGGGGAGACACTTTCAGCAAACTTTCCAGATCCTCTTTTGCTGAATTATAATCCTTTTTCTGAATATGAGATAACGTTAAATTATGCCACAGAGTGATATTCTCCGGATCATAATGCAAAGCCTTCTGATAATCTTCAATAGCCTCGTCAAATTTGCTCTGACGGATTCTGGCAAGGCCACGAATCTGATAAGCACCTACCACAAACGGATTGCGTTGGATAGCCGCATCACAGTCTGCTTCTGCACCTTGAAAATCTTCCAAATTCAGTTTGGCCAAAGCCCTGAAAAAATAAGGCTCATACAAATAAGGTTTAGCGTTAATTACCTGGTTGAAGTACTGAATGGAAAGTACATAATCCTCAAAATAAAGAGCGTTTCGGGCGATAGTCATCACCCGATCCGTATTTATCTGAGCACATACCAGTGTGGGGAACAGTAATAATACTGTTAATATTCTCTTTATCATCGACATTTTATACTTGTAAACGAAGCAAAAATAATGCTTTTCGTTTACTTGACAGGGATATAAACGTTTTTTATCTTTATTTTACCTGTTTCATCTTATAAGAACTGCGTGCTTTCCCCTTCAACATCGTATTCAGTTTTCCCTTAATCATTTGCTTACGAAGTGGAGAAAGATGATCAATAAACATCTTACCGTCCAAATGGTCGAATTCATGTTGCATTACGCGAGCCAGATAGCCTTCTACAACTTCCTCGTGTTCCACAAAATTCTCATCCATATATTTCACGCGAATCTTATCTCCTCTTTTCACTGTCTCATGGATACCCGGCAGACTCAGACATCCTTCTTCCATACTTACTTCTTCTCCCCCGACCTCTAGTATATGGGGATTGATATAAGCTTTATTAAAATCTTTAAATTCAGGATAATCCTCCGAGAGCGGATCTAATGTAATGGTAACAACACGAATTGGCAAACCGATTTGCGGAGCAGCCAATCCTACACCATCCGCATGCACCATTGTTTCAAACATATTTGCAATCAACTCTTTCAGATTCGGATAATCCGGAGTTATATCCTCTGCCACCTTTCTTAAAACAGGCTGGCCATATACATAAATAGGTAAAATCATATCTGATATTCTACTAAAAAATTAAGTTATTCTTTGTCTATATTAAAAACGTTTACTTTCCAAATATGTTTGCAGAATAATTGTAGCGCTAATCTCATCGACCAAAGCCTTGTTCTGCCGGTCTTTCTTTTTCAGTCCCGCCTCCAGCATAGTCCGATGCGCAAGAACGGAGGTAAAACGCTCATCCACATACTCCACTGGAAGCTCAGGAAAACGTTTTTTCAGTGAACGGACAAAAGGTTCTATATTTTTCATATTCTCCGAAACTTCATTATTCATTTGCTTAGGCAATCCAATAATAATCCGCTCTACCGGTTCCTTAGCGATGTAATCACCGATAAAATTCAAAAGCTCATGTGTAGGAACTGTCGCCAAGCCATTGGCAATCAGCTGCATGGTGTCGCTGACAGCTATTCCTGTACGTTTTCTTCCGTAATCTATTGCTACTATTCTGCTCATGGGGCACAAAAATACAAAAAAGACGCTTCCCGTGAAAGGAAACGTCTCTTTTATTATAATATTTCAAATATATATTATTCTTCAACAATTGCTACACGGCTCAGTTTAGCATCATCATAGAACATGTTGCCAACACCACCCTTATAGTCAACCTTCAACTGAGAAGCAGGAACTCCGAATTCGTTAACCATCAAGTCACGAACAGCTTCAGCTCTCTTCTTACTCAACTTCATGTTGTATTCAGCAGAGCCTGTACCCTTATCAGCATATCCAGTTATAGTAAATACTTTTCCTGGATTTTCCTTGATACCCTTAGCCATAGCTTCGATATTCATGTACTCTCTCTTGCTGATATTGCTCTTACCGATATTGAATACTACGACAAGGCGTGGAACAAATCCGGCTTCTTTCTTAACAACCACTTCCGGTTTCTTATTACGTGCTTCAACCAAGTCACGCTTCAAAGATTCATTTTCACCCTTCAGTGCGTTTACTCTGTCTCTCATATCGTTCAACTGGCTCTCTGGAACCATCGGAACTGTAGGAACTGCATTCCAACCGCGTTTCTTAAATTTATAAGTAACACCTACAGTCAGTCCTAACATAGCTTCCTTATTCTCACCAGCCAATGTATTTTTCATAAACAGGCTACGCATTTCCACGTTGAAGTCCAAAGCAGACGACAAACGGAAACGGTTAATCAAACCTAAATTAAAACCAATATTATCATCTGTCGGTTTCGTCCAAGAATGAACCCATCCTGCACCTGCATAAGGGATGAATGAATACAGACGGTCTTCCTTATACCCGCAGAACATATTAGTAAGGTTCAACATAACATCAGCATGGAAATTAGCGATATTCCATTTCTGCTTATAATATCCGTTAGACATAACGCCACCTTTTACGTAAGCATCATCTTCAAGCAAAGTAGCTCCCTTAGCCTGAAGACCATTATAAGCAATACGCAAACCGATTCCGGGAGTAAACCACTTTCCTACAGCAATGTCCAATGCAGGAGCAAGTCGTTTTCCAAAATCCAACTTACCGTCATTATCTCCAAAATACATCTGGGCTCCCAGACCACCGCTAATAAACCAATTAGCTCCAAAGCGGTTTGTCTCTACGCTATAGCTAGTTGCTGCTTTTTCTTTTTCCTGAGCAGGCAGACAAACAGAAACTGCCGCCAATAAAATAAATAATAAACCCTTTTTCATCTCAATTTATTTTAGTAAATAATATATTTCCATCAAAAAGAGAATAAGATGAACTTATTTTCTTAAAAATTACTGCAAATATAGATATTTAATATAATACACACAAAAAATCACGTAAAAAATCACACCCCCATTCTTTTTTTATAAAACAAAAATAGCCAACGACAAATTTATCATTGGCTATTCTTATTTTTCTGCTGTACCTTTAATATACTAACTTCACATTATCAATCCATAATGTATTTCCCGGAGAACCTATATATGCCCCTCCGTGGCTGGATGTAAACTGAAGACACAGATGGGTAGGAACGTCATTTTCATCCCCCCAAGCCACCTCATGAATAGGTACACTTTCGCCTTTACTATTGACCGTGTAACTTTCAGTAACCTGCAGACGCATCATGTGAGCCTTATATTCAGGACGACTTGTAATATCACCATACATAATTTCATAGGAAACATTATTCTTCCAGTCCGTAGAGTGATAATAATAGGTCACCATTGTACCGATACGTTTCGCATACACGTTTCCTTCCGCATCTTCCCAACGTTTCTGTAAAAACAGAATAGCTGCAGGATAATCTTTACCGGGAACATCCGTAATCTTACTGAATCCGGTAGCACGGATACGATTTTCGCGATCCGACATCTTCACCTTGTAATCGAACTGAAGGGCTACCGGTTTCTTAGTAAACGGAATACCGGTCTGCAGCATCTTCTGTGGGTTCTTAGTACCTTTAATAGGTTCATGCACCGATCCGGTAAAAATAGAACCAGCCGCCAGCACCGTGATATTGACCAGTCCCAGTACCTTCACACTTTCCATGCGAGTATCCAGCCGCGCACAGTATCCATTCCCTCTTTTTTCGGGGAAAACCGATGTGTTCGTCTTGGTAATTCCGGCTACTTTTGCCATCACGTTTGAAGTACCCCAAGGCGAACCACCCATATTTTTATAAACCTGATCTCCCTTGATTACAGTGGTCGGCCCTATCGCATATACATTCTTTGTATTTCCGCCAATAATGCTCGACTCCTTTATTTGACGGTCTACCCATTGATCCATGTCTCCAAAAGGAACCATTTCGACTTTATGCTGCGCCATCAAAGACAAGGAAGAAAAAAATGCAACAAAACCTGTCATCAACAGGCGATGAACGATTTTCTGAACCATTACTTTCCTTTCTTTTTTTTCTTCTTATAAATTATACTCCCATTGCTTTAAAGCAAATCCCCAATTCTCTTCAACCAGACGAATTGTGCGATCATCATATTTATACTTGTTCTTTTTATATCCTTTCTTACCGCCCACATACTTTTCTATGTCAGCACGCGCTTCCGTGAATCCCGGAATAGAAAGCGACTTATAAATATTCTCTGTCATTCCCATCGCATCTGCTTCAAAATCTTCAAACTTCACCTCCATCAGATTACCTTCGGGGATAAACTGTTTATCCGATTCATACTTATGATAAAGTTTTGCATAGATAGAAAGGATATTTTCCTCCAATTGTTCATTGCTGATATCCTGCAACTTCAACGGTTGAATCGTATTTGTAAAGAAACTGCGTGTAGATTCGAATACCGTATACGGATTACGCATCAAGTAAATAAACTTAGCGTTCGGGAACATCTTTACCAGTTCTTTCACCCGACCGGTGTGCGGAGGATTCTTGCTAAGGAATTGAGTACCATGTGTATTCCACAAAGAAATCTTAATCAGTTTCGTAAATACCTCTTCAAAAACTTTCAACTCCGCGTCTGTAATATCATCAAACAACAGATACTTGTCTGCATATTCCTGTTGACATTTCGGTAAAAACCAAAAATTATAATAAGTATAAGGCATCATATTCGACAATGCAAATTCCTCTTCCTGCGGAAGATCCACAGCCAGTTCCATATTGTCGGTCGGACGTTTATCCGGCATCAGCCAACTCATATTCTTTTTAAAGAAAGGCTGTCCCCACATCATCAAATGAGGAAACACAGTCTGATACGTTGTATTATACCCAAAATGCTTGTCGCAAGAGAACACATTATGAACAAAAGTAGTTCCGCTTCTCCAATGTCCCAGAATAAATACCGGATCATGTTCCAATGGTTGGTTGGCCAATAGCTTTTCATACCGGCTATTCTGCAATCCGGCTAATGGAGAGAGTAAACGGCACACCGCCTTTGTCAACCGGTATTTTCCTTTGTAAGCCGCATCTATTTCACGACCGGCAGTGATAGCCTTAAACGTTTTCCAGTCTGCACCTACCAGCGTATTAATCGGAAGTTTATTAAATTCGAGTAATCCCATACTTTTCTTACTTTATTATTTTCACAGCAAAACCCTGACGTTCCAATTCCTTTGCTGCTTTCTCCACAGCTTCATAATGTTCCGGAGCAATTCCCAACTTCGGTAAGTCCAAAACAGGAATATCATCCGTATTGCTCATATCCTTCACCTCAACCCGATCAATAATCATACCGACAGCCGAAGTATTATTCGTAATAGGATCAATCAAGATAAATGAACCGCATGACTTATTCTTCTTATACGGATCAAAGAAAAGTTCTTTGGCAGTAGTCAGCACCACACGTGCAATCTGATTGAGCTGCAATGGCAAACTATCTGCCGTCAATTGTCCATTATCAACAGAAAGGTGTTCCATTGTGTTTACATCCACCTTATATTTAATCGCATCAATACGGGTACGGCTCAGATTAGTCGTTTGCTTGATAAAGAAAGATTTATTGATATCCATCGGTTCCTCGTCCATCCACACCATCATTGCCTCAAAATTACGGTCGATAATAGGCAAGTTATCCGGATGTACCAGCATTTCACCACGAGACACATCAATCTCATCTTCCAAAGTCAATGTAACAGATTGCGGTGGAAACGCATAATCCAACTCCCCGTCATAAGTTACGATACTTTTTACCTTAGACGTTTTTCCCGAAGGAAGTGCCATCACTGTATCCCCCTTACGGACAATACCGGATGCGACCTTACCGCAGAAACCTCTAAAGTCCAGATTCGGGCGAAGTACATATTGAACCGGGAAACGGAAATCAGACAGATTATGGTCATTATCGATATGAACGGTTTCCAGAAAATCCAACAAAGAGATTCCTTTATACCACGGAGTACGTTCCGATTTATCCACTACATTATCTCCATCCAAAGCGGAAAGAGGAATACAGTTCACATCAGGAATTCCCAACGGAGCAACGAATTTCTTGTATTCGGCAACAATCTCGTTGAACCGTTCTTCCGAGAAGTCCACCAAGTCCATCTTGTTTACTGCCAATACGACATGCTTGATACCCAACAGAGATACCAGGAAAGTATGGCGGCGTGTCTGTGTAATCACTCCCATACGGGCGTCTACCAGAATAATAGCTAAGTTAGCCGTAGATCCGCCGGTGATCATATTACGAGTATACTGCTCATGTCCCGGAGTATCCGCAATAATAAACTTACGGCCGTTGGTAGAAAAATAACGATAAGCCACATCAATCGTAATACCCTGTTCCCGTTCGGCTTTCAAACCATCGAGCAACAATGCGTAGTCTATATGCTCACCCGCATTTCCTACACGTTTGCTATCACGCTCCAACGCATCCAACTGGTCTTCGTACAATTTCTTACTGTCAAACAACAAACGTCCGATCAGCGTTGATTTCCCATCATCAACCGAACCGGCGGTCAACAGTCTCAGCAAGTCTTTCTGCTCATCCTTATCCAGAAAAGCCTTTATATCTAATTTATTATCTGCCATCACTTGTTACAATTAAAAGTATCCTTCACGTTTCTTCTGCTCCATACTCGCATCCTGGTCGAAGTCAATCACGCGAGTTGTCCGCTCACTCTTAGTAGTAGTCATCATTTCTTCCACAATCTCCTCAATTGTTGAAGCTCCGCTTTCTACAGCACCCGTCAATGGCCAACAACCCAGTGTACGGAAACGGACCATCTTCATTTCAATCTGATCACGGTATTTTTCCGGCAAGCGGTCATCATCCGCCATAATCAGATTACCATCCATTTGTACTACCGGACGTTCCTTTGCATAATACAACGGGACAATCGGAATATTCTCCAGCCGAATGTACTGCCAGATATCCAACTCTGTCCAGTTACTCAACGGGAATACGCGAATACTTTCCCCCTTGTGTACACGGGCATTATAAATATCCCACAATTCAGGGCGCTGGTTTTTCGGATCCCACTGATGGAACTTATCCCGGAAAGAGAAAATACGTTCTTTCGCACGTGATTTCTCTTCATCACGACGGGCTCCCCCGAACGCTGCATCAAACTTATACTTATCCAGAGCACGAAGCAATGCCTGTGTCTTCATCAGGTCAGTGTGTACTTTGCTTCCATGCGTAAAAGGTCCCACCCCTGCATTGAAAGCTTCCATATTACTTTCTACAATCAGATTCCATCCATATTTCTTAGCATATTCATCACGGAACTGAATCATCTCCTTGAACTTCCATTTCGAATCGATATGCATCAAAGGGAATGGCACTTTACCCGGATAAAACGCTTTTTCCGCCAAACGTACCATCACCGAAGAATCCTTTCCGATACTGTAAAGCATCACCGGATTCTCAAATTCCGCCGCCACCTCGCGGATGATATGAATAGACTCTGCTTCGAGTTCTTTCAAGTGGCTTAATTTATATTCTTCCATTTATTTTAAAAGTTATGAATTACGAATTATGAATTTGCCGACAACCGCATACTAATTCTTCATTCCCAATTCTTCATTCTTCATTTCACATTCTTCACTTTAGGTAAAATCAGCTCCAGCAAACGATTCACAGATTCTTCCAGACTTAGTTTAGAAGTATCCAACGACAAAGCCGGATGTTCCGGTATCTCAAAAGGCGCAGAGATTCCCGTAAAATTCTTTATTTCTCCTTTGCGGGCTTTCGCATACAAGCCCTTTACATCGCGTCTCTCACACTCCTCCAACGGGGTACTTACGAAAATTTCCAGAAAATCATCCTTTCCGATTATATTCGCTGCCATTTCGCGAATATCATTATTCGGACTGATAAAAGCAGCAATTGTTATAATACCGCTGTCCAAAAACAACTTTGACACTTCGGCTATACGGCGAATGTTCTCCACCCGGTCGGTTTCCGAAAAGCCCAAATTATTATTAATTCCGCTACGGATATTATCCCCGTCCAGAATACGGCAAAGCAGTCCACGCTTATGCAGTTCGCGTTCCAATGCAATGGCAACTGTACTTTTCCCCGACCCGCTCAGTCCGGTAAACCATATCATGACACTATGCTGTCCCAAAAGCTCTTCTTTGTCTTGCCGTGTCATCATGCGGTCAAATATAGGATATATATGATTCTTTTCTTCCATCTATAAATTAGTTTTATTAAAAGTTCCAGATCATCGGGATCAGAATAACAGAAATTAAGAAGGTTATAATATTTAGCGGTAATCCGATACGCACAAAATCCATAAACTTATAGTTACCGATACCTTGCACAATCAGATTCGTCTGATAACCAATCGGTGTAGAGAAACTGGCAGATGCAGCCATACAAATCACCACAAAGAAAGGTGTCGGGCTGACTCCCATCTGTGCCGAGATCGACAGTGCCAAGGGAAACGCCAAAGCCGCCGCTGCATTATTGGTTATCAACTCCGTAAACAGATTTGTGATAATAAATAGCATTGCAAGCAACACGTGCGGACCGTAATCATCACTTAACCCAATGATGAACTTAGCAACGCAATCCGCCACTCCCGAATTTACCATCGCCTTACTGATCGCAAAAGCACAAGCAATCGTAATCAGGATATCCCACGAAATGTATTTAGTATATTTGCGGGCAGGAAACAGATTTGTCCATGCCATAATAATAGTAGTAATAGAAACAAAGAAGAACATATCCAGTTTGATATCCGGAAACATTTCCCTCACAATAGGAAGCTCACCCACTGTTGCACCTACAATCATCAACACCAAAAGAAACAAAGCAAACCAACGTTTTTTCTTTCCGGCAGTATCAGGGTCACTTCCATTTGTCAACAGCACGAATACGGAAGATTCTCCCCATGTCGGAATAAACGTATCATCAGCCATCACAACCAGAGTATCTCCTTCATGAAGCACTATATCTTCCAGATTCGTAACAAAACGTTGCCCGTTACGTGTCTTTATCTCCTTCACTTCCGCCCCATAATGGCGTTGGAAATTAAAATCCTTCAGTTTCTTATTAATACCGGGAAAACGCGCACCCAATACTGCCTCTACCCGGTGTAGCTTCTCCCCTTCCTCTACTTCCTCATCCGGTACCGCCGTATCCGGGCGTGCATCCGGCAACAGACGCTTCGAGAAAACAAACAGATAAATAATACCGGCAATGGCTATAAAGATTCCTACCTTTCCAAGTTCAAACATTGAGAAGCCTTCGAACCCGGCATCCAATATCATACCATGTACCACCAGATTAGTAGAGGTACCGATCAGCGTACAAATACCCCCCAGAATAGTGACATAAGAAAGAGGTATCAAGAATTTTGTAGCAGGAAGCTTCACCGCATTAGCCCAATGCTTGATAATAGGAGCAAAGATAACCACGACAGGAGTATTATTCAAGAAAGCGGAAATGAACGCTACCGAAGGTAAAAGACGCAACTGTGCCTTAAACACCGTTGTCTTCCCCTGAGGCAACAGTTTCTTTATCACCTGTCCCAGCGTACCCGACTGTCGGATCCCTTCACTCACCAGAAATAGCAAAGCAACAGTTATCATACCTTTGTTGCTAAAGCCTTCAAGCATCTCTTTGGGAGTCAGAATACCGGCACACAAAAATAATACCACTACTGAAAAAAGTATCATACCCGGACGCATCTTATCTGCAACCAAGGCAGCTACCATTCCTAATAGGGCCAATAGTACAAATACAAATTCAAATGTCATATAAACATCAATTAGTGTTCTCTCTTGGGCTCAACAATAAACCAAGGATTCAATAAGTCCTCCTTATTATATCGTAACGGTTCATCCTTTCCGGCTTGATACACTTCCATTCCGGCAGCACGTGCAATCGCATGTCCGGCAGCCGTATCCCACTCCATAGTCGGAGCAAAGCGCGGATACACGTCAGCCTCTCCTTCCGCCACCAGACAGATCTTCATAGAACTTCCACGCGATATCAACTCAATGCCACCGCGTTTCTTTTTCCTCAGGTCTGCAATATATTCTTCCGTTTCAGGCGACAAGTGCGAACGGGAAGCAACGACTATGAAATGATCACGAGGATCATCCAAAGGCAACCGTTCCGAATCTTCGATCATCTGTTTCAATGTCACCGTATCATCTTCCAGACCGACAAGACCGGAGCACTTATATGCTCCCACACCCTCAACCGCAAAATAGAGTATTCTCTTTACAGGCACATAAATAACCCCTATCACAGGCACCGAGTCTTGCACCAAAGCAATATTTACAGTAAATTCTCCATTACGCTTGATAAATTCCTTTGTACCATCCAAAGGATCCACAATCCATAACGTATCCCATTTACGGCGGACCTCATAATCCAGATGTCTCCCTTCTTCACTAAGGATCGGGAAAGGAGTCTTGCTCAAAACGGCAACAATTGCTTCATGTGCTTTTCTGTCCGCTATTGTCAGTGGAGAATTATCAGCCTTTCTTTCTATTTCAAAATCCGATGCCGGATCCTCATAAATAGACAGTATTTCTTCACTTGCTTTCAATGCCGCATCAATAGCAGCCATTACATATTTTTGTTCCATTTAATTCTTTTATTAAAACCTCATTTCCATCAAGGCTGTGAATTCTCCAAATTAAGAATTGACAAAAGTAAAAACTTTCTTTGCTATAAAAGTTTCCTCACTGACATTTATAACTTCTTTTAGTAGAAAGATAAAAATATCTAAATAGATATTCAACCCTTTCTCAATAAAAAAGCAGTAACTTCCCAGTTACCGCCTTCTTATTTGGAAACAACATTTGTTCTTTCCAAGTATATATTACCAAAAAGAAATCAATAAACACGATACAGCAACCAGGCTCCCTGGAAGTCCGAACGGTCCGGATACTTAGCTTTAAAAGCATCACGGGCTTCAGCTGCTGCAGCTTTATCGGCAAATGAACTTACGATAACACGATACATCGCCTTATCTGCATTGAATGCGATAGTTGACTGATAACCTTGTGCGTCCAACCAGTCTTTCAGACCTTCCGCATTTGCTTTAACGCCAAAACTACCTGCCACTACACTATAATCTTTCAATCCCTCATTGCCGGAAACCACTGTAACTTTTTCCTGGCGAACGCCGGATGTATCTGCCACTTTAGGTGTTGCCACAGGAGCTGCCACTACCGGAGTCACTTCTACCGGAGCTTCCACCTGCGGTTCCGCCAATTCCTGCTGTTTTGCTTTCTCGTAAGCTTTCTTATAGGCGCTTTCGCTGGATTTACAAGATGCAAAAGCCAGCACCAAGCATACTCCCATTCCCAATACGACTAATTTTTTCATAATCCTATATTCATGTTTTAATTAATAATTCTATATCCTTGTCCATCTACATTTAGTTTCGGGCAACAAAATAATAGAAATTTTATCATCCGGCAAAGAAATCCGGCAAAAAAACCTCTATTCCGTCTTTTTCTTGTACGAAATAGTACCCGTAGCCTGATAAGTAGGCATTAAAAGTACTTCCGCAATCTGAATATGCTCGGGAGCCGATGCGGCAAAATAGACAGTCTCGGCAATATCATCTCCCGTCAACGGACGAATCCCTTTGTAAAAATTATCAGCAGCCTCTTTATCTCCACGATAACGTACTACCGTAAAATTTGTTTCCACCATACCCGGCTTAATATTCGTTACTCTCAATGGTGTATCCACCAAGTCAATCCGCAAACCGTCCGACAGAGCTTTTACAGCAGCTTTAGTCGCACAATACACGCTTCCTCCGGGATAAGCGGCATCACCGGCAATGGAACCGATATTGATAACATGTCCGCGTCCGCGTTCCACCATACCGGGTACTACCATGCGTGTCATAGCCAGCAACCCTCTTATATTCGTATCGATCATGATGTCCCACTCATCCAAACTCCCCTCAAACTCCTTATCTACACCAATCACCAGTCCGGCATTGTTGACCAGCACATCAATCGCTTTCCATTCTTCGGGCAAAGATTCCAAAGCTGCAGCAGCCTGCTTCCGGTCACGTACATCAAAAGGAAGTATATATACCCGCACACCATACATCTTTTCCAATTCAGCCTTCAATTCCTCCAACTTCGACACGGTGCGTGCATTCAAAATCAAGTTCCATCCCTCTTTTGCAAACTTACGGGCACAACCTTCACCAATTCCGCTACTGGCACCGGTAATAAAAACAATTTTAGCTTCCATTATGTTTCGATTTACAATATTAGTTGGCAAAAGTACGCCTTAAGTTATATTGGTTAGCCTCGAAAGTCAGTTAAATAAGATTAAACCGAAGAAGAAAAAAAATAAATATAAAACTGAGCACTTTTTTTTCGTTTTCATGAACAACCTTTCAATAAAAATGTTATATTTGTTGTATCATAATCATTTTAAACATTACAAATTATGAAAGGATTGAATGTATTAGCAGCTTTTCTGGGTGGTGCAGCCGTAGGCGCAGCCCTTGGTATTTTATTTGCTCCTGAGAAGGGAGAAGATACTCGTCATAAAATTGCAGAGATTCTCCGTAAGAAAGGTATCAAGCTCAACCGTAATGAGATGGAAAATCTTGTTGACGAGATTGCAGCTGAGATGAAAGGAGAAATAGCAGAGTAAATGAGTAACAACAGACTAAAACAGAGCGACCATGTTTGCAGACGATAAAAGTATTGAGAATTTCCAGCAGTTATTTTTCGAGTTCAAGAAATATTTAGAACTTCAGAAAAAATATACCAAATTAGAATTAACGGAAAAGTTAACCATACTATTCTCAACGTTAATCATGATATTAGTACTTATTATCTTAGGCATGGTAGCCCTGTTTTACCTGCTTTTTGCATTGGCTTACATATTAGAGCCATTGGTCGGTGGTCTCATGGCTAGTTTTGCCATTATTGCCGGTATCAACATTGTCCTAATCTTCCTAGTTATTATTTTCCGCAAGCAGCTCATCATCTCTCCGATGGTGAACTTCCTCGCTAATTTATTTTTAACCGATTCTAAATAAATTATGAGTACACAAACACCACCACAGAAAATTACTTTAGAAGAAATCGCAGAACGTAAAAAGAAACTTCTAAATGAGATTCACGCTCAAAAGAAAGCCATGACTGCCACAACACGCGAGATATTCGCTCCGCTAGCTCCGGCTACCAACAAAGCGGATGCCATTATGCGTTCGTTCAATACAGGCATGGCGATATTCGATGGGGTGGTAATGGGAATCAAGATTATGAAGAAAGTACGGGCGTATTTCAGGAATTTGAGATAAAAGGAAGAAGAAAACGGACAAAGCCCTCTTCTACTTCACGATTAGGAAAGCCAAGACGATACATTCCGAATTCCTCGTCATAACCTTTAATGGTAAGATATCCGCTCTGGTAAATCACCGGAATTGGGTTGGTGGATTCAGAGTCGATGCTGTTCAGCACCTGTTCGTCCGTCTCCTCATGAGCCATCCGTTCCAAATCATAGTGATGCTTCTTCAACAAGTTAACCAGATAAGTGGGCGTGCCCGTTTCAAACCAATAGCTGCCGAACTTCATCTTGTCAAACGTGTTCAACAGACTGAAAGGATTATAGATTCCGATGGTATTTTCCATAAAAAGATAACCGTCATAACATTCTTTCAATTCTGCGCACACTTGCTCATAGCTCATCTTCTGCTTTTCTGCCAACTGATGCAATTCCGCTTCCAGGTTGTCATGGATTTCTTTCTCCGTTATGCCGCAAATATCTACAAAACGTTCATCCATTGAAATATCCTTCAAGTTATTCAAGTCACTGAATACGCTCACCTTCCCAAACTTCGTCACCCCCGTCAGCAAAGCGAACTTGATACAGCCGTCCATCGTTTTCAAAGCCCCATAGAAAGGCTTTAAGGTATCCCGGAATTGCTTTTGCAGCTCCTCATTGCCAATTGACTGCAACATCGGCTTGTCATATTCATCCACCAAGATAACCACCCGCTGACCGGTCTTTTCATAAGCACGTTGGATAATACCGGCAAAACGCAGAGAAAATGAGGTCTCTGACGGACGAGTTCCATATTTACTTTCCCAATATTCCAAATTATCATTCAAAATCTTATCCAGGCTCTCCGAAGTGTCATACTTCTCGATATTAAGGTCAAGGTGCAAAATAGGATGTTCCATCCAATCTTTTTCAAGTTTCTCCACCGCCAAGCCTGCAAACAGTTCCTTCTTCCCTTGAAAATAGGCTTCCAAGGTAGAAATCAGCAGACTCTTTCCGAAACGTCACGGACGACTCAGAAAGTAATAACTCCCGGTCTTTACCATCTGATACATCAAGGCTGTCTTATCTATATAGAAATAACCGTCTTGACGGATTTTCTCGAAGTTCTGGATACCAATGGGATATATCTTATTGCTCATGCTCGCTTCTCTTTTTTATGATTCTACTCTTCCACTATCCATTTCTCTATATTTCTTGTTTGCGAACTAAAGTTCACACCCACTTTAAAAAGCTTACGATTATCCGCTTCAAAAGGAAGTGCATAATGTTTATCATTTATCTGATTCAGAGCTTCTTCTGCCGTGCCATTCAGTTTAAATTCCATGACATATATGAATTTGTCCGTCTGCAGAACAAGGTCAATACGCCCTTCGCTTGTATGATATTCCACTTTGGTATAAAAGCCCACCAGCTTGAAAACGATAAAAAGGACATTTTCGTAATGCAATTCCTGCTCGCGAATCACTTCATAGCCAGTGTCCGCAAAGAAACTTTGCAAACGACGGAAAAAAGAATCGTAATCACCGGATTCCACCTCACGGACAAACTTCTGAATCTCAAAAGGAGACTCCACCTTGTTGACATTCGCATAATAAGGAAGAAGAAAACGGACAAAACCCTCTTCCACTTCACGATTAGGAAAGCCTAAACGATATATACCAAAACGTTCGTCATAACCTTTAATGGTAAGATATCCGCTCTGGTAAATCACCGGAATTGGGTTGGTGGATTCAGAGTCGATGCTGTTCAGCACCTGTTCGTCCGTCTCCTCATGAGCCATCCGTTCCAAATCATAGTGATGCTTCTTCAACAAGTTAACCAGATAAGTGGGCGTGCCCGTTTCAAACCAATAGCTGCCGAACTTCATCTTGTCAAACGTGTTCAACAGACTGAAAGGATTATAGATTCCGATGGTATTTTCCATAAAAAGATAACCGTCATAACATTCTTTCAATTCTGCGCACACTTGCTCATAGCTCATCTTCTGCTTTTCTGCCAACTGATGCAATTCCGCTTCCAGGTTGTCATGGATTTCTTTCTCCGTTATGCCGCAAATATCTACAAAACGTTCATCCATTGAAATATCCTTCAAGTTATTCAAGTCACTGAATACGCTCACCTTCCCAAACTTCGTCACCCCCGTCAGCAAAGCGAACTTGATACAGCCGTCCATCGTTTTCAAAGCCCCATAGAAAGGCTTTAAGGTATCCCGGAATTGCTTTTGCAGCTCCTCATTGCCAATTGACTGCAACATCGGCTTGTCATATTCATCCACCAAGATAACCACCCGCTGACCGGTCTTTTCATAAGCACGTTGGATAATACCGGCAAAACGCAGAGAAAATGAGGTCTCTGACGGACGAGTTCCATATTTACTTTCCCAATATTCCAAATTATCATTCAAAATCTTATCCAGGCTCTCCGAAGTGTCATACTTCTCGATATTAAGGTCAAGGTGCAAAATAGGATGTTCCATCCAGTCTTTTTCAAGTTTCTCCACCGCCAAGCCTGCAAACAGTTCCTTCTTCCCTTGAAAATAGGCTTCCAAAGTAGAGATAAGCAGACTCTTTCCGAAACGTCGCGGACGACTCAGAAAGTAATAACTCCCGGTCTTTACCATTTGATACATCAAGGCTGTCTTATCTATATAGAAATAACCGTCTTGACGGATTTTCTCGAAGTTCTGGATACCAATAGGATATATTTTATTGCTCATACATGCTACAACCTTTTAATTATGCTGCATACAAATATACAGCTTTCATTCTATATTACAAAACTAGCAGTGATTTTAATTCTATAATAGAAAAAACTTTTGGATGAGCTATATTCAGGAACAGAAGTTGCAAGCGTATTTCAATTAGTTTCACTCAATACAGCAAAACCATGAGCAAAACCACGAGGAATAAAGAATTGACGATGATTCTCCTCTGTCAATTCTACCGCTACATGCTGACCATAGGTAGGTGAACCTTTGCGGATATCAACAGCCACATCCAGCACTGCACCCTTTACGCAACGTACTAACTTACTTTGACTGTAAGGCATAGTTTGAAAATGTAGTCCCCTCATTACTCCATACGAGGACATACTTTCATTATCTTGTACAAACTTAATGGGACGTACCTTTTCGTCAAACTCCCTTTGCGAGAACGATTCGAAGAAATACCCCCTGTCATCCTTAAAAAGACGTGGTTCAATGATTACCACCCCTTCAATATTTGTCTTAACAACTTCCATACAGATTATCTATTCTTATACATATCCTCGTAATAGCTCTCGTAAGCACCACTGGTGATATTATCCATCCACTCTTGATTATCCAGATACCACTGCACCGTCTTCTCAATACCCTCTTCAAACTGCAGACTAGGCTCCCAGCCCAATTCATTCTTCAGTTTCGTAGAGTCAATAGCATAGCGTAAGTCATGTCCCATACGGTCCATTACATAAGTAATCAGTTCCTCGCTGTGTCCTTCAGGGTTACCTAGTAATCGGTCCACAGTCTTAATAATCACATGGATAATGTCTATGTTCTTCCACTCGTTAAAGCCACCGATGTTATATGTATCCGCCACCTTACCCTTATGAAAAATCACATCTATGGCCCTTGCATGATCTACCACGTAGAGCTAGTCGCGCACATTCTCTCCCTTGCCATATACTGGTAACGGTTTGCGGTGGCGAATATTGTTAATAAACAGCGGAATCAGCTTTTCGGGAAACTGATAAGGTCCATAGTTGTTCGAACAGTTTGTCACAATAGTCGGCATACCGTAAGTATCATGAAAAGCGCGTACAAAGTGATCACTACCCGCTTTCGAAGCCGAATAGGGTGAGTGTGGATTATACTTTGTTGTCTCTTTGAAGAACTCATCGCCATATACTTCGTGTGCAGATATATCCGAAGACTTGACTTCCGGGTGCGTCAATTCCAATGCTCCATACACCAGTTAGCCAGATTTCCCGCATAAGTCAACTTGTCCAGATTGATAATATGGTAATCGGGATACTTGTTCACAAACAAACGTACCACATGGCTGCCTATAAATCCGGCTCCACCGGTAATGATAATATTTCTTTTATTCATAAATTACTCTTTCCTGTACGTTCCACTTCCTCTACTACCTGCAACAAATACTGCCCATATTGATTCTTCAGCATCGGTTGGGCCAACTCACGCATCTTGTTAGCATCAATCCAACCTTGTCTAAACGCTATACCTTCCAGACAAGCCACTTTCAGTCCCTGCCGTTTTTCAATCACCTCAATAAAAGTCGATGCTTCACTCAACGAGTCGTGTGTACCCGTATCCAACCAAGCAAAGCCACGTCCCAGTGTCTGTACTTTCAACTCATTATCCTCCAGAAATCGCTGGTTCACAGTGGTAATCTCCAATTCCCCACGAGCTGACGGTTTGATATGCTTCGCTACATCTACCACCTTATTAGGATAGAAATAAAGCCCTACTACCGCATAATTCGATTTTGGCTGTACAGGTTTTTCCTCAATGCTTAAGCAATTACCCTCGTCATCAAACTCCGCCACACCATAGCGTTCCGGATCACTTACCCAATAACCAAACACAGTAGCTTTCCGCTCCTTTTCTGCCATGTACACCGCCTCTTTCAACATGGTACTAAAGCCATTACCATGAAAGATGTTATCACCTAACACCAAACAGACCGAATCACTGCCAATAAAATCCTCACCAATGATAAAGGCCTGTGCCAATCCATCAGGTGACGGTTGTTCTGCATATTCAAACCTCACGCCATAATCACTACCATCACCCAGCAAGCGCTTAAATCCCGGCAAGTCATGTGGAGTAGAGATAATCAATATCTCACGAATACCCGCCAACATCAAAACCGAAATAGGATAATAAATCATCGGTTTATCAAAAATAGGAATCAGCTGTTTGCTAATGCCTTTGGTAATAGGATACAAACGCGTACCGCTACCACCAGCTAAAACAATACCTTTCATGTCATTGTATAGTCTATTTCTTTTTACACTCCATTAGATAGTCATTAGCGTTTTAACAATGCTAACACAAACTGCGGCACTTTCCATGCCATTTTCTCCAACTTCGTCAAAGTAGGAGCCATACCGTGCGAAGCATATACCCGTATATCCTCATCCCACATTTTTTTACGCCTAGCACTATCAGTAGAAAGTCCCCCCATACGCATCTTTACAATATACTCTCCCAAATAAGTTGTCGTGAGTCCTCCCGTAATAAGATAGCGTAACAATAAATCGCTATCTGCTGCTATTTTATAGCTTTCGTTATAGAGCCCTAAACGGTTTACCACCTCACGACGAATATAACAGGTAGGATGCAGTGGTAACCAACCGTGACGTACTTTCCAAAGTCGATAACTACCTCCAATCCAATTACGTACCACTTTATCTGTATTATTAGGATTCACAAAAAGCCCATCTCCATACAAGAAGTCAGCTCGAGTGATTTTCATACGTTCCGCAATACGGCTTACCACCCCATTATCATAGAAGAAATCATCCGAATGCAGCAATCCGATTACATCACCTGTAGCCACACGAATTCCCTTATTAATGGCTTCATACATTCCATGATCAGGCTCCGAGATAATAGTTGAGATACGATCTTCATATTCCCTAACAATCTCTAACGAACCATCCGTACTCGCCCCATCTACAACAATAAATTCTATATTATTATAGTCCTGTGCCAAGACACTCTCTATGGCATCACGAATCGTCGCTGCACGATTAAAACATGACGTTATTATAGATACTTTCATAAGATTCTATTTTTGAACTCGCTAATTATTGTCATCTCGAAAACCACTCCTGCAGTTTCTTCTCAATCAGTTTCTGTGCGTTTCCTTTCCCTATTTGCTTAAACTCAAAAGTTTTTGCCTGTTCCATTTTTGCGGCAAGATCCCTCTCGTCAAATACCCCTAGTACACAGCCCAAAGTATCCAATTTTCTAATTAATTGAAACTGGTCATGGATATGCTCTACCTTGTCATATCTTGGTATCACAACTATTCTTTTCCTCAATTCCATCGCTTCCGATATTGCTCCCCAGCCACCTTGAAGTATTAATATATCAGCTCTAGAAATATACTCCTTCATCTGCTCCTTTGTACAAAATTTAAAAGCTTTCGCATGTTTGTAGGGATAATCCGTATATCCAGTTTGTACTATTACCTCTTCCTTAGTTATAGCTGCCCATTCATCCACGGCTTTTGCCATACGATTGAAGGCTATGTTCATTGTACCTAAACTAGCAAAAATCATAAAACACCACAACAAATTGAATTAGGGAATAATTGCCGCATCTCTTCCCATTGGACCAAAAACAGATCACTATACCGTTCTATCCATACGGGAGTTTTAGAAGCATGTGTCACATCAGCAGCCGAATTAACAAATATCACTTTTGTCCCCAACAGTTTTTTTGCGAAAAAAACCGTAGGTACTGTCACGCCAGCTCCTGTAGTAATGATTACATCTGGGCGTTTCACCAGCACCCAGAATATTGCTTGCAAACAGTTCACTATCAGTGTCCATTTCTTTGCTGGTTGAAAATTCACTAAAAATACATGTTCCTTGTCTGCCATAAAAGCTTTAGTTGATGTCGTTTTTAAGGTAAGCCAATAGCAATCCCATTGCTCGGGAATAGCACCGATAGCCAATTGTAGCTCACGTAAATGCCCGCCTGCCGAACAAGCTAAACAGATTTTAGGAGATTTATGCAACATAAGAGCCACCATAATAATGATTATTCACCATAAATATTTCTTTCTTTTATAAATCTTGCAGGATTACCTGCATAAATGCCAAAATCAGTAGTATTTTTGGTAAGTACTGCGCCAGCACCAACAACCGAATATCGACAAAGATGTAATCCTGGCAGAATTATGGCTCTTGCTCCAATAAACACATCATTGTCAATAACCACATCACCTACAACCAGAGGTAATTTATTATCAGATAAATCATGGGATCCATTACAGATATAAGCATACTGCGCTATGGTTACTCTCTCTTTTATAATAACAGGTCCCAAATTATATATTTCGCTTCGAGTCGCTATACAAGACCTATCTCCTACGGTTAAAAGCCATGGGGCATATATACGGGCAGTAGGCGCAATAAAAGGATGACCACTAATATGTGCCCCAAACAACTTCAATAGAAATATATGCCACCGATAAAAAGGCTTTGGCAGCCACCTTACAAAAAGCGTCCAAACCACTTCCCATATACGAATCATGATTGCTTCTTTCTTTGGCCATGGGCTAGAATACGCATCACGTTGGTTTTTATTTTTATGATAAAGCTTACTCACCACCTAATACTTTTTTAAAAATACTCATATACATATCAGACACTCTACTCACACTAAAACCTGCAGACTTTTTAATTGCTTTCGCTGACATTTCTGAATACATTTTTTCATCTGATAATAAGCGCATTAAACAATTAGCTAACAATTCATCACATCGTACATCAGTATGATCAAAGACCAATCCGTTCTCATTATCCACTATAAAGTCCTTAAAACAATCTAAATTCGAAACAATAGGAACCAATCCTAATCCCATTGCCTCAAGAGGGGCTACACCGAATGTCTCACCTAATCCAGCTATAGAAGGATAGCAAAAAATATCACCTTTACGTATTTCTTTTGCCAACAAACTAGGTGAGAAAATAGGTTCCACCCATGTTATCCTGTATCCTCTTACTAAAGATTCTAAATAATCTACATAGTCTTCACCACTACCTCCGTCTTCTATTTTCGTTGCACCAATTATTCGTAATCCAACAGATACCCCCACCTCATGGAGTCTTGTCACTGCTTTTACTAATATATCCAGTCCCTTTTCTCTATGTACTCTGCCAGAATAAACCACTTCCGGACTATCTGAAAGAGTTTTTACCATGTGTTCATTACAGAATATATGAGTATCAATCGGATTGGGTATGACACAAGCCCTAGATTTCATACTCGGACTCTGTTCTATTAATGCATTGTAAACTGCAGTTGACACACATGCCAAACTACTCATAGCAAAATACGCCCCCATCTGTTTCTTCGGAAATCGTGCCACATTATATAAAGCCCTACGATACTTCCATTTAAATAATAGACAAAGAATAGGGCTCCATATTGAATTAAGCACAAGCATATCACATTTAGGCATTTTACTTAATGCCTTTATTGAAAAAACAAAATCCAGAACAAAGTCCTTTACCCAAGATCCAGTTCTTTCATAGCCATGCAGAAGAAGATTATCATCCATAGAACTCTCTTTTAGTGGTTTCTTAGATATAAAGATGACTTGATGTCCCTTATTTCTCATATCTGTACCGATAGAGTACCATAATTTTTCCACTGCTCCAATAGCATATGGAGGTAGACAGCCAAAAGGCCCTGTTATTATATTTACTTTCATGTCAGCTCAATGATATTATGCAGCATCAAGCCGACTGATTATATTAAATGAGAGATAAGGGTTTACCCCCCCCCCGATAACATTTGTTAACACTCTTTTCTTTATAAACTTTGCCGGATTCCCACCAACCACAGTCCATGACTCAACATCCTTAACCACTACCGCACGAGCTGCACAAACAGCACCTTCACTAACAGTTACTCCTTGCCCAATAAAAGCTTCTGCACACACCCAAGCCCTGTCTTCAATCACAATAGAAGCATCGGTTTGATGATGATGTGGATCTGATATATCGTGCCCTGCTGTACAAAGAAAAGCCCGTTGACTCACAGTAGCATTGCGCCCTATATGAATAGATGCTGCATTATAACAGTCTACTCCTTCAGCCAAACAAGCGTAATCATCCATTGTCAGTAACCAAGGCTGAAACACCTTTGTAGTAGCATAGACTACTGCCGTAGGTGCAATCTTTGCCCCAAAAGCACGAAGCAGCATACGTTTCCATCCCATTGCCATAGAGCGAGGAAACGGACGGGCAAAACAAGTCCAAACCATACTCCATATCAATCTGCGAAGCTTATTCCTCTTCGAATATGGAGTTTTAAATCCCATCAAATCCTTTTTCATAAAATTGATTTATACATTTCCACAAATTCCTCTGCCACCTTACGTGCCGAATACTTCTCCTCTACCAATTTACGACCGTTACGTCCCATCATCTCCAGCTCATTTTCAGTAAGCGATAAAAAGTTACGAAGTGCTTGTACGGTTGCCTCTGTACCTACCTCCGTCCACCAGCCACACCGCCGACTTTCTAACTCACTCCATGGTGTGCCCATTGTAGTTACCACAGGCGTACCACTAGCCAATGCCTCTGCCACCACAATACCAAAATTCTCGCTGTGTGTAGGTAATATAAAAAGATCCGCTTGGCGGAACAATTCCCATTTACGATTGCCATATACACCACCTTCAAAAGAAATAATATCATTCACACCGTACCGCAAAGCAAAATTCCTCAATTCATCGATATAAGCCATATCCCCCTCGCCTGCTATACGCACTGTATAATTCTTCATTACCCTTTTGAGTTGAGCCACAGCCTCAATGAGAAAGTTAAGACCTTTCTTCACATGTACGCGGCTTACAAAAAGAATCTCCTTATTGCGTTTCCACGTAGTTTTCATTTCGATACTTCCCACATCAACTCCATTAGCAATTACCGTAATACGGTCATTATATCCTAGCTTCAGCAGATTTTTCTTTTCGCTCTCCGCAGTGGCGTGGAGCATATCAGCCTGTTTCACCGCCATTTTTTGATAGAGTAACAGAGCAGGAACTTTCTTAGTCCAATAATGTCGTTTCAATATCCAAGGCTCCAACATTCCATGCGGTGTGAGTATCACTATGTATCCCAACGCCTGTGCCAACATTTGTGTAAAAGCACTGCCCGGCATCCAGCAGCAATTCTCATGTACCACATCAGGCTTCAATTCATTGAGCAATGTACACCACTCACGTTTACCCTGCGATAACAGCTTAATTCCACCTGTAATACAATGCAACCTTGCATTGGGTATTTCCAGCATGTTAGACGACTCGTGCGTCACTACATGCAGTTCCACCAATTTTCCTAATTCTTTGGCGAGTAGTTGCATATAAATTCCTACGCCACCCGAAGTACGGTCGATAGAAGGAATATAATGTAATATCTTCATAAAAATTTATATAAAACAGCGTAACACTATACTAAGCTATTTAGAACTCTTCATACCAATTATTTACAGTCACCATAACCCATTCTACCCCTCTCATAAACAAATCTTATTATAGGCATTTAATAATACTATATTGGATGATACCAAAATCATTTCAAAATAAAGTTTTGTATTTGCTTAAAAGATTTTTGAAACGAATAAGCTACTAACAGACTAATGATCAGCATAATCCAAGCAGAAAACGGACTATGTACTAAGCCGAGCATTTGTATGTGCACAAGATACAGTTCGTACGATAATGTACCACATAATGTCAAAACCGGGTTTATCACCCATCTATGAGGCAACAGCCAAAGAATAATCATTGCTGCTATTCCTAAAGGTAATTTTATCCCCAATTCTACTAAAGAGTAATAAGGGGTATCCGAAAGATTTCTTACCTCCGGCAATTGCTTGAGTACTAATAAAGTTATCCCAATAATACACAACAATACCAACGCTTGCACATTTTTTGTTTTTGATAGAGAAATAAGCCAATCTTTCTTCTCTGATAAAAGTACACCTATTGGAAAACTCAAACATTGCTCTGCCTTGATACCATCCATACAAAAAAATGTATAAATAGCAAATGTACCCAATAAATACCACCGATATGTATAGCAGAAATTAAAAGCAATCCAAAATATAAAATAGCAACGTAACATATAGTGCACATACCAATAACTATCCTGTCTAATACTACATACATTTAATAAGAAGATCTTACAGTCGTAGTTATCGTAAAGTAAATAGATTCCTATATAAAATAAGAAAAAAGGCATCCATACTCGCCACAATTTACTCTTCAGAAATCCTCCCATACCCTTTTTCTTAAACGATTCAGTCAATCCAAAACCTGACAAGAACAAAAACATTGCTACTCCAATGCCGCCCAAAGGAGTAAAGACATTAGTACCTAACTCGCCTGCACAGTGCTGCAAGACTATTAGAATAATAGCAACGCCACGATAACACTCCGTTATTCTTTTATCACATATTTCCACCTCACTCAATGAAATTTGCACATCATCATGATAAGTAATAAGTATAATTGTACTAATTACTATTACTACAAGTAATATTGATTGAATCATATATAAGCTATAATGTATCAATATATTATGTACGTTTACCTATAATCCATGGAGCGTATTTTTTTATAATAAGTATAGAACCTATCAATGCCAACCATAAAATCATCTGTCTTATTATAAATGAGCAAGAAGATGAAAATGCTACTACTTTAAACAATTTATTAACAGTCTGATAATAAGGTTGAGACAATCCCAATACCACAAGACTGTATTCTCCAAGCGAGATAACTAACATACTTATCTTCTCCAGCTTGGAAATATTCTTCGATAAGAAAAAAATTCCCAAAATTCCCATTAAAGCAATTACAATATTGAGAATACCCATATCCCAATTATTGAATGACATTTCAGTGGAAGGATGAAAAACAAGACATGCTAATATGTGTATAACGATAAATATTCCTATCTTTTTATTAATGAAATCGGGAGTCATGCACTTCATGAAATATCCTATCCAGTAATAAACCATAGCCATTCCACAGACTTCCACCTTATAAGGCAAGTGGATATTGAATAAATAGGCCATGTATGACATCACTATACATATAATTACCATGATATAGAAAACAAAGTTTGCTGATATCTTTCGAGCTATATTATTAAATACGACTATTAACAATTCGGTTATAAAAAGGACAGGAATAAACCATATAGCCCATTGAGTACCATTCAACAACAAATCTAACAAAGGAGGGCAATAAACCAAACCTAAATCAAAAAATCTAAACCATAAAAAAGTAATAACAAGAAATATAAAATAAGGAATGACAAGTGTTTTACACCTCGCTTTAACAAAACTCCCAATTCCATATTTATCCCTTTTATAAAAAAAACCGCTAATAAAAAAGAACAAAGGCATATGGAAAGAATATATCCAAATTCGTAAAGGTAAAGGTATTCCTGTATGCCCAATCACCATCAAAAAGATTCCAATACCTTTTGCAATATCCACAATATCATTACGCTTATCACTCATCGTTGACCCCAATCTTTTATCAGCTCTTTTATTGACCTGTCTATTACATTTTTTGGATTATATACTATAGTAGCTATATCTAACGATACTTTTTTTGCATTAGTTCTCCATTCCGAAGAAGAAGCGATAACCTGACTAATAATATTTACAGCTTCTTCTGGTTTCGAATAATCAAACACAAATCCGTTTTTTCCTATCCTTATAACTTCCGGATAGTTACCGACATGGGTGGAGACTAGCAACGGAAGTCCACACCATAAGGCCTCAATACAAGTCAAAGGATTAGGGTCGGACAATGAAGGCATCAAGAATATATCTGCTATTTTATAAAGGGTTATAATCTCTGATTGTTGCTTATATCCAATAAATCTTATATCTGCATCTATCGTTTTTGCTTGTCTTTTCAAATCGTCCTCCATATCTCCGTCACCTGGAATAAGAACAACACAATCTTGCTTATTTTCGACTTTCTTCAATAAATCCATGAAAGTATGAATACCTTTCACCAAAGTAAGACGAGCCGGACAAATAAAAACAGTCTGTCCCATATTAATATTAAAAGACCGCCTAATCTGTTGCTTCTCCTCGTAAGATGTTGAGGCTACAACATTAAAAGCTTCATTCTCTATTAAATTAGGCATGAAATAATATTTTGCTTTTTTCATTGCATAATCCTCCACAAATGCTTTCGCCATTTTACCTCCATACCAAAAGCCATCTATTTTTTTGAAGAACCATTTACGAAGCATTTCTCTAACAAAAAGAGATAAACTATTGTAAGTACGTACAGAATTCTTATGTGATTCGTTCCAATAAATAACAGGACAATGCAGTTTTTTCTTGTTAAGGACAACCCTCCACAGAGATAAAAACATATAACTTCCTCCAACAAGAAGAACATCTGGATTATACTGTAAGATATAATCCATAACTTTAGGATTATCATGAGTCATAACTCCAAAATAAAAAGAAGTATTCCCCTCCATCAAAGTAGTGTGATCAGAAGCGAACTCATTATAATACCAGTTACGTTCAGGTTCTGTTTCAGCCATACACAACACATGAAAATCTATATTATATTTTTTACATTCCTCATAATATGCATTATAGAACACCTGCCTATAAGGAGTTAAAATATTAGTCAATAACACTATATTTTTCATCTTATTCAAAATTTAATTTATATTTTCTTTTCATTTCAGGATAAACACTCAAATGTCCCATTAACAACCAAAAGACCACTCCAATATAATATCCCACAGTTAACAAATAACCCTCAAAACAAGAATGAAGGCAAATAAACAGAGTACAAACCACAAACAATTGCAAAGTTTTGTCATGATCTATATATTTCAGCACACGCTTTACTCTCATCAAAATAAGAACCATCACGATCGTTCCCAAAACACCAAGCTGAAAAAGAATTGAAAGCCATCCCGACCCACTTTCAAGACGTCCCAATACAAGGTTATTACCCGCATACCATGCTGTAGCAAACCCACTACCAATAAATGGAGAATCTTGAAAGTGTCGAAGTCCTTCCTGAAAATGCATTGTACGTGATCCATATTGATATTCCTTACCACCTTCAAACTTATTTTGCATCTGTGTAGAATGAGAATAATACAAAGGAACAGTTAAATAAGCCAACGCCCCAATCACAGCTGTATATAACAAAAATCTTTTGAAATTTTTCATATTATATATCACTAGAACACACATACATAGCAACGAGGAAAAAAAAGCAGTACGCGATGCTGCAACCGTTGTCACATAGATAGACAACAACAAAAACAGCAACAACAAATATTTACACAGTCTTTTCTCTGTATGTAATATAAGCCAAAGTAAAGACACATTAGCAAGGCCTGCCACTGGTGCCAACCACATCGGATGAGGATAAATAGCTGAAAAGGAAATATCAAGTTCCTCTCCGAAAGTCGCATCAGGATTAAATGCATTTATACCTCCGAAATAACAATAAAAACAAAACATTGACACAACTGGAAAAGTGAGCAAAATGGTTTTGATAAGTTTACGTTCTAATAAAAAAACTTTTCGGGATATACAAAAAGGAGTACATACACTCAATAGTACTGTAAACACTATGATATGATAATCAGCCTTGAAATAAGCAAATATCGACACATAACAAGCTATTAAGAAGCAAGCATACAATTTAGCATATTTCAAGCTAAATGTACCGTTTTTGAATTTTAAATATCCAATATAAAAAAACGCCAATACTAGAGATGTTAATCCGGGGAAAATAAGAGAATTAGAACAAATAAGCATTAAAGCTATTGCAATAAAAATCCCATATTCTTTCAAGAATGAAATAAATGACACTCTTAACTGTCTACTCTTACTCATTTCAAAACTCTTCTTGTATTTTCCCCATTAGATATTTTCATAGCATATACAAAAAGATTATCAAGGAATGTTTGATACTCTTCAGCAGTTACGCTATTAATTACCTCATTTAAGTCCTGCAAGGAGTCTATACATAATCCCAACTGTTGATTTCTGACAATGCTAGCCATAGCTGACTTGCTCCACACGATTGGTGGTATTCCTGCAACAATGTAGAGCGAAAATTTGTGTGGAGCTATTATCGAAAGATATTCACCATATGTACCTCCGCATGAATTAAAATCCGCACCATCCCAAACAAGCCCCCAAGATCCTTTCAACCCATTCACATTATCTGGTTGAAAAAAACCTTCATAGACATAGCTTGTATTGCCTACTGGTTTATTTTTCATCAGTCCATAGAGATGAAAATTTATATTTCTATTATTCAAGGCTATAAACTTGTGCAAGAATAAGCTTTTATCCATATTTCCTGCAAAACAAATATCTTTAGAAATATTACGCCTGAAATTATCCCGATTTATATTGATATAATAATCGAAGCATCCTAATATTTTATAGGAAATATGAGCTTTTAGCTGTTTTTTTAAGTAATCACGCATTTCTGGTGAGTGTACAATTATTTCATCTGCCCTATTGAGACATACACGTTCAATTCCACTTAGCCTCCCCCTTATACGAACACTATTAATATCATGAATGAGAAATTTAAGCTTCTTAAACCGCCTACCTACCATCAGATTAAGGAAAAGCAAATGATATTGAGGATATTGTATCACCACCTCATCGTTACTATCCATTAAGTATAACAATCGATTAATATTAAAGAAAGTAGTTAAATAAGTTTTGAGTTTTCCTTCCTTATGTGATGATATGAACAACAGTTTATATCCTATATTTTGAGCAATCCTGGCTACATCAGCAGGAGCCTTTGCAGATGCACCACCCCCTATAACATCTTTATAAACACTAGCCCCAGATATGCAATATTTTCCCATACTCTATTTAAATAAATTCAACACTAGCTCTACCACAGGAGCCATATCATAATATTTGTATTCAGCCAATCGACCTCCAAAGATGATATCTTTTTCGTGAGCTGCTAATGCACGATATTTATCGGCTAAATCATTATTTAGAGTATCATTTACTGGATAATAGGGCTCCATACCAGGTTTCCATTCTGTAGAATACTCTTTGCTAACTACAGTTTTCGGACAATCCAAAAGTTGCTGACCAAACATCTCAAAATGTTTATGCTCAATGATACGAGTATAAGGTACTCCTCGGTCAGTATAATTCACTACAGCATTACCTTGATAGTTGGCAGTATCATAGATCTCTGTTTCAAAAGATACAGTGCGATATTGCAAACGCCCCAAACGATAACCATAGAACTCATCTATCGCACCTGTATAAACAATCTTATCGGCAAAAGCTGTCAGTTCTTCACGGTTCTCCCCAAAATCACAATTCAGACGACACTCTACACCATTCAATAGACCAGCAATCAGTTTATTATAGCCACCGATTGGAATTCCTTGATATTTGTCATTAAAATAGTTATTATCGAATACCATACGTACCGGTAATCTACGAATGATAAAAGCAGGCAATTCTGTACAGGGTCGTCCCCATTGTTTTTCAGTATATCCTTTGATGAGTGTTTCATAAATATCTTTTCCAATAAGAAGCTGCGCCTGTTCTTCCAAATTTTCAGGTTCACGACCATTAAGAGCAACTTTTGCTTCCGTCCGCTGTTCCTCCAATTTAGCTTCAGCCTCGAGAGGGGTTGTCACGCCCCACATCTGATAAAAGGTATTCATATTAAAGGGGAGATTATAAAGTTTGCCTTTATAATTAGCCACCGGTGAATTGGTATATCGGTTAAACTCCACTATAGAGTTGACAAAATCCCACACTTCTTTGTTTGAAGTATGAAAGATATGCGCTCCATATTGGTGTACATTTATACCTTCTATGTTTTCACAATAAAGATTGCCGCCCAGCTGTGGACGCTTATCAATGACCAAACATTTCTTACCTTGTCGTTTAGCCATACAGGCAAAGGTGGATCCAAAAAGTCCGGAACCCACTATCAAATAATCATACTGTTTCATATATGTAAATATCTTGTTTTTATACCAGCTTCAACAAGTGCGGATGATATTCTTAAAATATCCTCTGCTGTCGGAGTCGTAAATGTTGAGAAGCAACGTTTCAATCGTTGATATTTTGCATGTCCCAACGTATGATAGCTCAATAATTCTATAGAGTTTACAGAATAGTTCTTTAATTGTTCGACAAGCCAAGATAGCCAGTCGGTATTATCTAGCAGTTCTGCAAATACAACCAATCGGTAAGTTGCATTAGATAATTTTATAGTAGGGAAAAAAGTATAATAAGGAGATTGAAATTTCAAATCAACAATCCATTCATCCACCCACTGGAACATTTCTGCAAGAGGAGGGACAGAAAGTGCGGTTTCCACTGCTATATTATATTCTTCCTCTTTCAAGCTTCTTATCAATGCACAGAGACTTTCACCTTGTAACAAAGGCTCACCTCCGGAGAAGGTGACCCTCCGATACCCACTCGCTTCAATTTTGGCTTTAAGTTGATCCAAAGCAATCCATTCGCCCACAGATTCCCTCGCACCAAAAGGACAAGTGTTTTCCAAATTAAAAACATCATTACAACTACCACAATATTTACTCCCCTTAAAAACTGCACATCTTTCTTCATTGTAAAAAATTTCAGGTTTGCCGGATTGAGTCTCCGGATTGCAACACCAAGGACACTTAAGAGGACACCCTTTTAAAAACACAGTTGTACGTAAACCGCTTCCATCATCTAAAGTCATTCTTTGAACAGCTGTTACCAATAATTGCCGTTCAGCATTCATACGCCTCTGCCCGATTTATTAGGTTTACTTTATATTCATCCGGAAGTTCATTAAAATATGCGCTAAATCCCCATACACGAACAACTAAGTTAGGATACTTTTCCGGATGATTTCGTGCATCAATTAATGTATTTTTGTTCAACACATTCAACTGAAGTTCGTATAATCCACGCTGCACACTGTCATTCAACAGTTCGCTCAATTTATCCACATGCCTATTAAAAGCCGCAGGTATAATAAAGTCCACCACATTTCCATTGATACGACAACCCTCATAATTCATCAAAGACGCAAAGTTGATAACCTCCATGATATCAACATTTTTTCCAACCGGCGATATATGCGTAGAGAGAGGTTCACCCGAACGACGCCCATCCATAGACGCTTCTATATCAAATGCTTGAGAAATATAGTTGGGTGAGCTAAACCCCACTTTTGCCCGCCTTCCATTGATGCGAATATTCGAAACAACTGATTCAATTTTATCACTCACCCGATTAGTTAATTGCAAAACACTGTCATCAACTTTCCCAAACTTGAGAGGTTGCGACTGAAGCAAGCCCCTAAGATCCGCCGCGTTTTCAAAATTATGCTCTATCACGTCCTTGCACTCTTTAAGAGTAAGTAACTTTTGCTTAAACACCAGTTCCTTTATATTAAGCAAAGCATTGATGGTATTAGGTAAACCGACCACTAACATTCCATGATAAGCATACTTCGCTCCTCCCTTACTGATATCCATTCCCGACTTCGTGGCATCCGAGAACAACAATGTAAACAAAGGAGAACAATCCATTACCAAGTCGTGAGCGCAACTTCTGATATTCTCTTCCAGACATTGTTCAAACAACCGCATAAAGGCTCCAAAGTCCGCTGTATAAGAAGACGCCATCATTATAGCATTATTGACAGCTTTCAAAGGAGAAATACTGTTAAGATTATTATTCTGGTCAAAACTCTTCCCTAGGATTAGCGGCTCCCAACAGGCGCTAGTCCCTAAGTTGTAACAATCTTCCGGAGCATAGCCAAACCTCTCCATCAGAGGTATCACCTTATCCTCATTCAAAATCAGAGGTGACCCATTCCCTTTGAGTAAACACCGGGCAGTAGCGTCATAGACAGCCTTTGATGTATGATTATTTACTCTTAAAATCAGTTTTGGATCAGGAATGGAAAGTGTGGCGAATATTCCCAGAAAAAGGTGAGTCAACTCATTCTCCACATTCCGACCTTCTTTATCGACACCTCCCAAAAGGATATATTGTCCGGTATCTCCATAAAGTGTAGCGCTTTTTTGATGCGTCTGCGATCCGATAAGAGCAATCATCTCCCGAAGAATGACTTCGGCTTTTTCTCTCGTAAGCCGCCCCTCTTCAATATCTTTCTTATAGTAAGGGAACAGAGCCATATCCAATCGCCCCAGGCCATTATGTCCATGCTCCATTTGCCAAAGCATCGCATGAAAAAACAGAATTTTCTGTAGTGCTCCCTCGAAAGAATCAGAAGGATACAAGACACGCCTACAAAGACGTGTCACCTCCATAAAACGCACTACGCAAGATTGCTTTTCAGTCACTCTGTCAACTAAGATTTTCAACGCTCGCACCACTCTATTTTCTCCCATTGCAGCAAAGTCTGTCGCAAGCACCTCTTCATAAGCCGGAGTAATGCTTAAAATGTTCATAGCGTGCGTGGGGAAAAAGCGGTGAAGCGTCTTGGAATATGGATAAAAGAAATAACTGTTTTCATCGATTTCAATCTTACGGCATATCTTTTCCAACTGTTCAAGATAGGCTGTCTCTTCATCCTTAGCGTGCGAATACACCCACTTTTGACACTGAAAATCCTTTAAACCTCCAAGTATCATGTCCATTTTACCTTCAGCACGATGGCTCTTCACACATCTGACCAAAGTAACAAGCCGCATGGGCATTACTTTTTTTATCGCATTTTTCATCTCTCTATGAATTTATATTGCCGTTTACGTTGCAACTCTCTGATGGCGCACCTCACCTTTTCCGGCAGTTTCTTTCCCCAACGCATTGCAAAAGTTTCTCTTTCTTTAGGCACATGCCTGTATGGAGATGGAAGAGCGTTCAATTCATCCTCACGCGTTTCCACTTCCTCCATCATTTGTTGTACAGAAACATCGATCTTACGCATTGTTTCATCTTGCTTCCATAATTCATGCAATATATTACCATATCGATTCAGAATATCCATCTTATCGAGTCCTTCCCGTTGAGTTCCAAAAGCGAAATGAGCAATCAGCGCATCACCATTAAAGCAGTTAGCTCTGCCTAGTTGAGTTGGCTTGATACAACTCAAAAACTCTTCATCATCTCCAGGCACTTCTCCCTTGAATTCAGCCATTTCACCACCAAACCATAAAATACAATTGATTGAAAAACGCCCCATTGCCATAGGATGTTTACCAACATATAACTCTTGATACTTACCAGTAGTAAGATACTTCTCCATGAACCAATTGTGCAAATCCGCTGCAAACCAACCGTCCAAACTAATAGTCCTCTCCATACAGATACTCATATAATACTTATCCAACTTGATTTTATTATGCACCTGTAAAAGATAAGTAGACAAAGCGTTATTGATTACGAGCGGTGATACTAAAAAATACTCTGGGTTATCCACACGAAACTTTACCATCTTCTCGAATAATTCCGGTTCAAACCATACCACATCATCATCAAGTTTCATATAAATAGTATCTTTGTCACAACAATCACGATAAAATGCATTAATGCTCGCAATACCATTAACGACTCCGTCCGGTTGCCACACCAAATTAACTTTCGGATATTTCTTCGCAAGCTTTTTAAAGAACTCAATATCCACCATATTGTGAGTATTAACCCATATATCATACCGATCTACAATATCAGCATTCAAAATGGGAGGAACCAAATATTGCATATAACGGCGGCGACCTGCAGCCGTATTCACTACAACTTTATAATTTTGATACATATCATCTGAATTTTAGGATTAAATTACGTAAGAGACACATCAAAAGTACACTCACAGGAGTGGAGAACCGTATCAGCATCTTTCTCCTGCCTAGATACTTCTTGAATTCAGTCTTGAAACCAAGTGTTTCGATTTCTCTCAAAAGTATGCGTATATATTGTAATCTTTGCTTTATGCCACGGCTGCTATCAACCGCATGAAGCATGTTATTATAATATTCAAGAATTGTATATTGAGTCAGTTCATCACTTTGAGGAAGTAAGTCACTTCGCCTCTTCAATTCACGTGCCACTTCGACAATCACTCTAGGCTCGGTATATTTTCCCCCTAAATGTTCTCCCGGATGATGCACATAATTATAAGCAATCTGGTCAATCACTCCTACAGATTTTGCTCTGCCCAGACAATCAAGAGCAAAGAGGCAATCCTCAAAATAGTGGAGATTTGTTGACAACCGGGAATTCCGGTTTTCAACAAAATTAAAAATTTTGTTGACAACCGGAAACATCAGATAGTTCCGTTTCATATCCAAATATAACTGCGCCAACGATTCGGCATTGTCACACCGACATTGTTTCAACACATGTCCACCGTTGCCGTCGATAGGATAATCTTTATAACCAAATACATATACATCTGAAGGATTTTGACGATGCAATCTCAACACTTCTTTATAAAGACCGGGATCAAGAAAATCATCCGAGTCTATAAAAGTAAAGTATTCACCTTGGACATGTTCAATACCATAATTACGCGCATTGCCTACTCCTCCGTTGGGAATATGAAAGGTATGAATCCAACTATACTTCGATGCATATTCATCACATATTGCCCCCGATGCATCTTTGCTACCGTCATCCACCAACAACAATTCTATTTCATCACCCATATCTTGGGCTATGACACTATCAATACAACGATGCAAATAAGGTTCTACGTTGTATACAGGAATAATAACTGAAAGAAACATATTTAATTAAAGTGAACGATGTTTTATCCCTTTACCGGCTAGTACAGGAATGTATTTATTGATTAGTGGTATCATTATCAAACAGCAGGAAAATACAAAAATAAACTGAACTAACTTACCGATAGCAAATGACGGTATCAATGGACGCAAAAAATAATCAGCTAATGATATAAATATACCCTGAACAGACATAATTATCAATGTATTTCTACCTATATATATCAATACATTTCCTAATTTAGGCATTCTTTTCATAGAAAAAACCGAGAACGAAGCTACGCCGACAATAGCACTGAAACAAGCAAGAACCATCCCTATCTCAAAATAGTTTAAAATTTCCTGATTATGTTTTAACGCATCAGTTCTCACATATACATAAGTCAAAACACACCCCAACAAACCCAACAAACAATATTTCCACAAAGGCATCCAATTGCTATTCATCAAAAACCTCTCAACAATAGCATATTTTCTCAATGAATTTCCTATTAGATAGAACAAAAGACACATTGGAATTTGAATAAGCCTATATGTCAAAGGGAATTCCCAAAAACGAAAGCAAGCAGCTAAGACCATGCATAGCAACATGACAAATATTTTTACCCCCCCTTAAAGCGAGCCACGTTATACCCTAGAACTTCTACCATAAATAATATTGGAAGAAACCAAAGTGCACCGGGAAGCAATATCTTCAGCTCATAATATCTCCCTTCACAAATATATTCCGGAGAAACTACAAGACTAACCACCGTATATAGAACACAAGGAACGAGAAGTGTCCAAACCCTACTTACAGCAAACGGTAACAATTGAGGATGCTTCGCTATATTGAAGCAGTATCCCGATAGCATGAAAAAAAGAGGCATGTGAAATACATATATCCATGGACGGATATATAGTTGATTCCCAATCATGTGACCAACTACTACAAGGATAATACCTATCCCTTTTAAAATATCAAGTGATTCTATACGCATAATTAAATAGTAAAGATTGTTTAAGTCAATATACATTAATTTTAGAAACAATATATTTTGCGACTCCCATTGGAGAAAGAGTATTCTGATAATATATTCTTCCTTTCAAAGAGAGTTTCTCCATCCTACTATCATCAGTAAGAAGTGCTTGAATTAATTTATCTATACCATCCCAAGATTCCACTTCTATATAATTCTCCGGATGATAATATGCAGTAACAGGCAACTTTTCTGTTATCACAATACAGCCTTGCCTAAGTGCCTCATAAAACCTAAAACATTCAGTATTAAAAAATCCTTTAGGCGATAAGATGATTTTAGAATTTGCCAAAAGCGTTCCATATTTATCCGGAGTCAATCCCGCCTCAAAAGACCGTGTAAATTCAATATACGATGCATCAAAAATATCATCAAAATGAGTGGCACCAATCTTAAAAACTAAACTTTTCAGTCTTAATGAAAAATTTCTCCATTTTTTATCATATTCATATCTAGCTGCCAATTTTAAGATAGGAATAGCCAACCTTCTTTTTATCGACCATCTACTCCTTGCTAAAGCTTCATAAAAAGGAACTCGATTTTTATTCAAATTGCCAGAATAAAAAACATTATACTTTCTATCCAATATAGGAACAAAAGGCTGTTCCTTTATTTTATAAGGAATACCCAAAGGATAAGAAAACAAATTGGAATATTTTTCGCTTTTTTTCCGAAGATGTGTTTTAAACACACAAACAAAAGAAGACATGACCTTTACAGATGGTTCCGTTCCTAATTGATCTTCCCACTGAATAAGAATTTTACGAGGAAAGGCATCATTCATGGAATCCGGTTCTATGTTTGCTGTAGCACAGAAAAAATAGAAACGATATTCTTTAAAAAATGGCATGATAGCAGACAATGATTCCAATACATCTTTTACATAAACCCGCTGATTCGTATCCTCTAACTTATATACAGATGCCGAATCATAAAAGGCATTTTCAAAACCATACAACATATCACGAATGTGTTATTTGACAAAATACAGCATGAAGAAATATCTTAATCTTTCTTGAACGAGAAAGATACTTGTTTTGAGAACAATATTTTCTCCATACTGATAATTTTGAAAAAGGGATCCCAGACAATAAAATATCAAATTGAATTTGCAATTTATGATAAGAGACATCCTCAAAAAACTTAGTCTTATAATTTTTCACAGATAGTTGTGAAACGAATGTATGAACCCATCCCCAATATAGATAGTCAGCAGTCAATTTCACTATCCTGTTTTTTATACTGCCATCACCAGTGATATGAATGGACGATTTACGAAACGTGAATACTATAGAAGGGGTACTTAATACTCCTCCGTCAGACATCATATAAGCGGTTGCCGCATCAGAATTCCATGCGAAAGGAAAATTTATAAATCCACCTCTTTTCATAAATTCTTCACGGTTATAGACATATTGGGCTTGTACAGAAATCATTCCACGTGATGCATAATATAAAAAATCATCTTGTGGCATATAAATGGGAAACAGATGATCTTTCTCTACTTCTGCACCTTCTTCATTGATAGAACGTACTCTACCACGCACCAAACTAACTTTAGGAAATCGCTCTAGTAAACAGGAAACCTCATCTAAAAAATCAGGACTATAAACATCATCATCAGACGCTAATATCAGATAGTCTCCTACAGCCTTTTGACAACACAAATTCTAATTCAATATTAAATCCGTACCACCTATATTTTTTTCATTTATATCATATTGAATACGACTATCGTTAAAAGAAAACACTATAGAATCAATATCATCTGGAGATTGATCATTTACGATAATCAATTCAAAATCACTCATAGTCTGATTCAATATGCTATCTATAGATTCAGACAAATATTTTGCTTTAAACACAGGGAGCACAAACGAAAATCTGGGTGGGCGCGCGTTGGGTGTGCATGTGCGGGGAGATAAACTACTCATAATCAACAAATTAAATTAAACACATATATCTATTAAGTCTATATTTTACACAAATCGGTATTCTACCTTATTCACCACCGTAGTTCCGAAAGGGATACTTGTACCTAACAATATGGTACAAAAACCTACAATCACTTCATCCTCCAACTCTGTTCCTTTTAATATTGCAGCATTTTGGGCAATCCAGCAATCAGAACCTATCTTGACAGGTTTCGTTGAAGGCTTTTCATATTCATATCCAAAAAACGGATAATATTTTTCTGTTAACTCTCTTCTTTTTGATGGTGTATATATATTATGTGTATTAGTATCCCAAATCATTACATTATAAGAGATTTGATTATAATCACCTATAGTAATTTGTTCATCAGCTCTCAACCAAGATCTTTCATTGATGTTATTATAATTACCAATTCTTACGTTTGCATTATAACGAATCCAAAAACGATTCATAAAACGATTATGATGTCCGATATCTAAGCTCCCATTAAAAACGGTAAGCATCGGAGTATTACTTTTCTGCTCAAAAATATTCCAATCACCACACTTGAAACTACCATAAGCTTGTAGGTATACACCATTGAAATTTCCATTACTGCCTATTGATGATTCTCTCCAACCGTTATCACTATAAAAGGAAAGAGTACATTTTTTTATAATACAAGAATTGCCAATTTGCAAATTATGTCGATTTTTGACTACAATCTTTGATTTAATAATCTTAGTATTCTCTCCAACTTCCAATTTAGATCCACGTTCCACTATTACAATGGAGAATTGAAACAAATATTTATACCTCAACTCTATCAACAATCTTAAAATTCGAACTACTTTCTTACTCATGATACATAATAACTCTAATTTTTTTCTTCAAGAAATCTTTAGTTCTTTTATCTAACCCTATTACATAGGTAATTATTGTGATACAAACAACACAATAGAAAGAAGATAAAAAGAAATATGACCAGCCATCTGAATGCATAAATTGCAAAATAAATGTTGAGAATATAGCAAATAGAGAAACTAACAATACTCTAAGCAAAACTTGCTTTACAAAATTTAGTACAGGGAACACTTCGATACTACAATAACAAAATATTCGCAACAATAGAGTAATTAATGATATGGCTATCGCAACCCACATCGTACATAAAACATTAAATCCCATCTTCAATAGAAAATACGAAACAGGTAAATTCAAGAGATTGACAACACCTACTATGATCTGTAGATTTTTTATTTTTCCTGTAGCCAAATGGGCAGTAAGCAATGGTCTATATAGCGTATCACACAAAGAAAGAATAATTGCCAATTGTACAAATTCTACTGAATATTGTGGAACTTCTACCAACCATATTGATAGTATAAAATGAGTATTCACCAATATAGGCATCGATAAAAATAACATTAAATAGAAAGAATACAAAGTGCCTCTAAATATCAATTCATTAAGATAATCCATGTCACCCTGTGCATGAGACTTTGTAATCTGGGGATTCAAAGCCATTTGGAAGTTGGTTACAAATGAAGTTACAGCTTGATTCACTTGAAATCCAATACCTCTTGCCGCATTGATAGCCGGACCGCAAAAAATATTAATAAGAATGTTGATTCCTTGTGATTTTACGACATATGCTAAATTTCCTATCAAATTCCACCCCGCAAAATTCATTATGGACTTAAAATACTCTTTATCCAAAGAAAAGTTCATTGTACACTCTGTAAAATGAGTACGAGCATATATAATATAAAGCAGATTACTAATGATACCTACCAATAACAACAAAATTGAATATACTATTAAATGGTCATAATCAATAACTAATAATAGATAAGCAATCGCTAACTTTGCTACGGCATCAAATATTCCAATATATGCAAAGGCACCCATTCTTTCATGAGCAATGACAGAAGCATTATATGGTACTATGAATAACGAAAAAGCAAAAGATATCACCGTTGCTTGATAGGCCCAATTGGCTGCTTCCATTCTTGTGACGGGGATATTCATTTGCACATTCAAGAACCACAGCCCAATAGTTTCCGCTAAGAATAATACTATAAATGCTATAATGAAATGAATTAATAAAGCTGAATGAAAGGTTGTTCTAAGTCCTTCCACATCATTAATCCCTAATTTAACTAACAAAAAGCGTTGAGTTGCTGAACTCATTGCACCAGTAAGAAAACCAAGCATAGTTACTACTCCGCCAACTACATTATAAATACCATAATCTGTTACACCTAATGTAGCTAATATTATTCTACTTGTATATAAACTTATGCCCATCATCAGGAACATACGAATATATAAGAAAAGTGTATTTTTAACTATTCTTTTATTATTACTCTGCGTCATCATCATTCAGCTATACTATATCTATGCTATTCAATATGAAGAATAAAAAATCACTTTTCCCCTATTCTCGTATAACTAAATCCCAACTCTTCCAATTCCGCACGATTCCAAATATTACGTCCATCTACAATGTATTTATCAGTCATTACTTTCTGAATCACGTTCCAAGTGGGTAAGCGAAATTGTCTCCATTCAGTCATTAGCAACAACGCATCAGCGCCATCGGCACAGTCATATAGATTTTCAGTGTAGGTTACCACCTCACCAATACGACGTTTGCATTCAAGCATAGCGATGGGGTCAAAGACTCTAACGATAGCACCATCCTTCAGCAACTTATCAATAACCACCAAAGCGGGAGCTTCGCGCATATCGTCTGTATCAGGTTTAAAGGCTAAACCTAGCATAGCAATGGTTTTACCTTTTACATCACCCATCAAACGAGTCAGTTTATCATACACAATACTCTTCTGACGATCGTTAACACGCTCTACTGCTTCAATCACCTCCATGTGATAGCCGTTTTCGATGCCTGTATGCACTAAAGCTTTCACATCTTTCGGAAAACAGCTACCGCCATATCCACAACCGGCATAAAGAAATTTCTGGCCAATACGCACATCGGCTCCAATACCTTTACGTACATGGTCTACGTTAGCTCCTACTCGTTCACATAAATTAGCTATATCATTCATAAAACTAATACGGGTAGCCAACATCGCATTCGCTGCGTATTTAGTCATCTCTGCACTAGGAATATCCATAAAGATCACACGGAAGTTCTGGAGTAAGAAGGGTTGATAAAGCTTAGTCATCACCTCTTCGGCCTTCTTGCTCTCAATACCTACTACCACTCGGTCAGGACTCATAAAGTCTTTGATAGCCGCTCCCTCTTTCAGGAATTCAGGGTTACTGGCTACATCGAAGGATATATCCGCTCCACGCTTATCTAGTTCCTCCTGAATGACAGCTTTCACCTTTCGAGCAGTACCTACGGGGACAGTTGATTTGGTCACTAAAATTGTGTACTTGTTAATACTTTGTCCAAATTGATGAGCTACAGCAAGTACATACTTCAAGTCAGCACTTCCATCTTCGTCAGGAGGAGTTCCTACAGCAGAAAAGACTACTTCTACATCATCCAAGACTTCGGTCAAGTTTGTCGTGAAATTCAGCCGCCCATAACTTACATTACGCTTCACCAATTCTTCCAACCCCGGTTCATAAATAGGCATCTCACCAACTTTCAGTTTGTTTATTTTATTTGCGTCTACATCCACGCAAGTCACAGTGGCACCCATTTCTGCAAAACAAGTACCGGACACCAAGCCAACATAACCCGTGCCTACAATTGCTATATTCATATATTATTATTGGTAAGTACTTACTATTTTAGATATTTATTCTTCCTTTATTGTATGCTCTCCATAGCCATACCCATAACGCTTACCATAGCCATAATATTTGCCATACTTACCATAACCGTAATAATAACCGTACTTTTTCTTCTGAAGATCAAGACCATTGATTACAGTACAAAGATTGGGTAACTTATTACTATCAGCCAATTCATTAATCAAGGTAAATTCAGCTTTCCGAGTATAGTCTGCACGACATACATAAACAGACAAATCAGCGACACGACCTACGAGCAAAGTATCAGTCACCATACCAACCGGGGCAGTATCCAAAATTATATAATCAAAGTTCTTTTTCAATACCTCAATCGCTTTATCCAAACTATCACGAGCTAATAACTCTGTTGGATTAGGTGGTACAGTTCCTCCTGGAAGAATAAACAAATTCTTACTAACATCCGAAGGCTGAACGAAATCTATCAGATTTTTTTCTGGATTCGACAGATATTGAGTAATCCCTTGCTCTTTCCGCGGAAGATTAAAAATTTTATTCAAACCAGGCTTACGAATATCAAGCCCCACAATCACCACTTTCTTTCCTAATAAAGAAAGACTAATCGCTAGATTTGAAGAAATAAAAGATTTACCTTCACCGCTAACCGTCGAAGTCACTAAAATCACTTTCTGATCATTCTCAAGCATAAACTGAAGATTAGTACGGATATTACGGAAAGTTTCACTCATTAAAGTATTCTGATTCTCAAACACAGCAATAGAACCGTTTGCTTCTTCTGTCAACGGTACATCACCTACAATAGGCAGACTTGTTAACTTCTCTACATCACCACGCCCTTCTATTTTAAATTTAGTCAAACCAATTAAAAAAATAATACTAACAGGCAATCCCACTCCTACCACTAAAGCAATTAAGTAGATTATCCTAGGCTTAGGAGAAACTGGAGCACCTTCAGCTGCTGGCTCATCAATAATCTTCGCATTATTCGCAGTAGCGGCTAAAGTAATAGCATTCTCTTCACGTTTCTGCAAAAGCATCAGATAAAGCCCAGCCTTGATTTCCTGCTGACGTGCAATACTTACATACTGGCGCTCCTGTCCCGGAGCATCACTGATACGACGGGAAAAACGACTGGACTCACGATCCAGATCAGCCTTCACGATAAGCAAGCCTTGTAAAGTCCCATCAATAGCAGCTTTTACATTTGCTTTCATGGCACGAATACTTGTATCCAGATTTACAATCATCGGGTTGCTTTCCGTAGAAGTACGAAGTAAACGCTTACGTTCAATAATCAATTCGTTATAACGATCTATTTGGGTAGTTAGCCCATTATCAGATAAACCAATATTGCTAGGTAACACCTCATATTCATTCGATGGATTATTGATATATTTATTAAGATCACGAACTAAATTGATCTGCGTACCGTTTTCCACTCGTTTCTTTTCGTATTCGGCATTTCCCGATACAGCCAATTGGGCATCACTACTGATATCCGTCAATCCAGCATTTCTTTTAAAAGCTTCTAGTTTATCCTCCGTAGTGCCAAGTTCCTCATCAATAATCTTAATACGTTCATTGATAAACTCTCTCGTCTTTTCGGCAACCTCATTTTTATCATTATTCGTATTCCGATTATACATTTCCATTAACTTATTAATAAAGTCCTGTCCCCGCTGTATATTCGTATTCATCAATGAAACAACTGCTACAGAAGTCGTTTTTGAGGTAGGTGCTATTTCCAATGCCCACTGATATCCTTTTGCCACCCCAAAAGGCTGACTGACCACAGCACTGATATTTCGCACCACATTCTGTCCTTCTATATTCCCATTCGCCAAGGAATCTTTCAATGCAAACCCAAATGTACCCGCATCTGTAGGTAACACTGCTGGAAGTTGATCAAAATGTTTAGCATATTCATTCAACCCTATTTTCAAATTTACATCCAGACCACCCTCTGGAGTAAGCTTCATATTAATCAAAGCTACATCCAACAATTCGTCTGCTTCCTGAGGTGTCAGGTTTACGACTACCGGAGAAGTCTTATATAATTCTTTTTTAGGGAATTCATCCTCATCATAATAAGTTATATAAAGTTCCAGATTATTGATAACTTCTTTTAAAATCGTTTTTGAGCGTAAAACTTCAATCTCATTATCAATACTTTGTGCAGAAGTAATCACTCCACCCAATCCCAAGCTTTCCAAATCAGCAACATTTCCACCACCGTTTTTTTTATCATCTTTTATCATGATGGAAGCAGAAACCTGATACACGGGAGTTTGAAAATGCAAATACACCCAAGCACCAATTAGGCAAGCTAAAACGGAAGCTACAAACCAAGGCCAATGAATTACATATTTAAAAAAAAGTTCCTGATAATCTACTTTCTCTTCGTCCAATTCATTCATATTATTGTCATACGAATTTTCTTTCATTGTTGATTGTTATTTTAATAAAATTACCAATATGTTTGCAAGTGAAACCAGAATAGAAGTACTAGACAGCCATAATCCCGTATTAGTTCCTATATCCGAATTCTTAGCCTTAGTCTTATTAGGTGTCACATAAATTATATCATTCTGCTGCAGCTGATAATAAGGAGACAGTACCGTTTCAGCCTTATTCAAGTCCATAGTAATAATTTCCTGCTTGTTATCTTGCCCTGTCCGGATTAATTTCACATTATCACGCATACCATAAATAGTCAAATCACCTGCCATAGCGAGTGCTTCCAACAAATTAATCTTCTCGTTAGAGACTACAAAGCTTCCTGGCTTAGTAACCTCTCCCAATACCGAAATCCGATAATTAACAATACGCACAGTTACAAGCGGTGCTTCTTTCAAATAAACCTTCAACTTATCTATAATCAGATTTTCTATTTCCAGTTTAGTCAATCCGCCTACATGAATCTCACCCAACACCGGAAAGTTGATATTCCCCTGATTATCTACCAAATATTGCTGTAGAGCAGATGACGCGTTTCCTTGTCCTACCATCTTTCCCTCCGTTCCACTAGCAGTACCGGAATTTACCAGATTGAAAGGTGCAGCCAGTTCCGGAGTAGAACAAGATACGGCAATCGTCAACAAATCCTTGGGCATAACCTTCACACCTGTCTGACGAACACTCTGTTCTGTATCATTCACAAAAGCCGTATCCTGCAAATAAGGCACTTTCTTATATGATTGGCAGGATACCAGCAAAAAAGCAAGTAACGCACCCAAAGTCAATCGTTTCAGTTTTCTCATAACCACCTACTCATGTAATTTTACAACTATTGATTTAATCTTTATTCAATTTCCAATTCCTCACCTAATAAGCCTCTTTATCCCCACGGATTACATTATACACAGTCTTATACATGATATATAAATCCAAAAGAAACGTCCAATGCTCAATATACCAGATGTCACGTTGCACACGTCCTTCCATCTGCCAAAGCTCCTTCGTTTCTCCACGGAAACCTGTCACTTGTGCCCAACCTGTAATACCAGGCTTTACAAAATGACGGACCATATATTTATTTATTAAATGAGAATATTCTTCTGTGTGCTTCAACATGTGCGGACGAGGACCCACTAAAGACATATCCCCTTTCAGGACATTAATAAATTGAGGAAGTTCATCCACATTCGTCTTACGAATCAGATCACCAATTCGGGTTTTACGAGGATCATGTTCTGTAGCTTGTAATGTATCACATTGAGCATTTACCCGCATTGAACGAAACTTATAGCACCAAAATTCACGACCATCTTCACCGCTTCGTTTCTGTTTGAAAAAAACAGGTCCAGGTGAACTTATCTTTATAGCCAGTCCCACAATGACGTATATAATCGGGAAAAGGACACAAAGGAACAGTAGCGAACAAATAATATCAAAGCCACGTTTCATCATACGATTTTCCAATAATTCAAGTGGCTCACGACGGATAGAAAGTACCGGGACATTACCTAACATTTCAAAATACATTCTCCGTTTCAGATAGTTCCGGACATTGGGAACGCTGAAGAAACGAATCAGATGATTCTCACAATAGTTGATAATCGGCACTATTTCAGCACTACGGGCGGAAGGAAGACTACAATAAAGTTGGTCTACCTTTCCCGCATTACGAGTCAAATAATCAACAGCTTCACACGGCTGTCCCAAATAAGCTATGTTCATAGGATAGCGGTCTGACGGAAAATCTTCAAAATATCCCAATACACGATACCCGGATGTCGGATCATCCGTCATAGAATGATAAAGTTCCTGCATATTTTCATGGCTACCCACCAACACTACCTTTCGGACATTTTCCCCACTTTTGCGATAAAGCTCCAGAATAGATCGGAACGTCAGACGATAGGAAATGATAACGATAATGAGAACTATATAAAATACCCCTAACTGACGCAGATTGACACATTCAAAATGGAATATGTATGAAAGCCCAAAGACTATCAATACAAAAGGAATCATATTCCGGGCCACCCGAAGCATAATTTGTTCCGGGCGAACCACCGGACGATGAAGGATCACTCCTGAACGGATGTTGCAAACCAGATAACATAAAGTCATCAGAGCCATGTTCTGGAGAAGAGGCATTGAATACTCAAATAGAGACCGGTTTTCCCAGATCGAAGTAAACATCCATAACAGCAAGTTCAATAAGATGATGTCCCCTAGAAGGACAAAAGATTTTAGGACTTTATTGAAACGTTGGACTTCCTGCATTATTTTATTATCAATTGATTAAATTTCTTTCCCATCACCCGTGTTTCTCACGATAATCAATATAACGGTCGACCCATTCAATTGCTTTGGCTCGAAATTCCTCTTTGGTATGACAGTCATAGAAGTAAGCCAAAAGACGGGTGAAATGGCTTAAACGAACGTCTCCCCTTTTATAACCTTTGCATAGTAGACAGCTTTGCCCAAACCTATTTCAGCGCACATGGGAGCTATCTTCACACCTGCTTTCTTAAACTGCTCGGCGATGAAAAGACCGAGTGCTACATGAGAGTACTTTTTCATTTTTGTAATTCTGTTAATTGTTAAAGTTATTAAATAATACATGATTCTACCTATAACTGTTCTGATATGTCAGAACAGTTGATTTAAAAGCTATTCCTACCTTCGCCCCGCGTTTTGAAAATTCAAGGCGATAATCAAATAATTAGATACGTTATGACAAACGATTTTAGAATGTCTTATTTCATGCCTCCCATTGCGCCCATTAAAGACGAACACGGACAATTAGTTACTCCTCCTACGCTTATTCCCTGCTGCGAAGTCTCCGTAGAGCAAGTCTTTCAAATGATTACCTGCAACGAGAATCTCAAAGTTCTGACCGAACAAGTACGCAACTCCGCAGATATACGGACTGCAAAAGCATCACTATTACCATACGTGACTCCCTGTGGTACATTCTCGCGTCGCAGCAGCAAATGCCTCATAGATCCTTCCCTCCTAACAGTAGTAGATATAGACTATCTCACCTCCTATCAGGAAGCAGTGGAGATGCGTAAGACGTTGTTCAATGATCCTCTTCTCCACCCTGTGCTCACGTTTATCAGTCCTAGCGGACGGGGCGTAAAAGCCTTCATACCCTATAATCATTTACCCATGGCCGATGACGCAAACTGTATTACGGAAAAAATGAAGTTAGCAATGTTATACACTGTGATGATCTATGGTACAGGAACACCTCCTCCTTTCGGAGAAAAGAAAAAAGGTGTGGACTTTTCCGGTAAAGACATTGTGAGATCCTGCTTCCTTTGCCATGACCCGGGAGCATTATTTAGAACCACCAACGAATAACCATAAATTATAAATCATAAATCAAAATAATGACTGATATTGAATCTTTACGCCGCCTCACTGAAGCGGTTGAAACTGCAGGAGCGGATATTGCTCCTACCTATGCTGAATATGTACAACTGGCGTTTGCCATCGCAACGGATTGCGGAGAAGCGGGACGCGAGTTTTTCCACCGTTTGTGCCGGACGTCCGCCAAGTACCAACGCGAACATGCCGAACGGATATTCTCCAATGCTCTCACTACCCGGCATGGGGAAGTGCATCTGGGCACGGCTTTCCATCTTGCCGAGATGGCAAATGTGAAACTCTGTAATACGGAAGTTATGAACAACCGTAGAAATACAGAAAATACGGAAAATACACCGTCCAAAGTTCTCACACACGCACATGTATATAATAAGGTGGAGAATGACGAACCGGACGACTCCGAAGAGCTGCTGAACGGTAGTGACCCGAACCAGCCATTGCCCACTTTCCCCGAAGCGGACTGGCCGAAAATCCTCTTGCTCATCATGAGCTATGCCACCAGCCCTACCCAGCGTGACGTCATGCTGATTGGAGCATTGACTGCCATAGGTGCCAGCATGGAACGATATGTAAGATGTCCATACGCCGGCAAACTCCAGTCTCCTTGCCTGCAAAGTTTCATCGTGGCTCCTTCTGCCTCGGGTAAGGGAATTCTTTCGCTTATCCGTCTGCTCGTCGAACCTATCCATGACGAGATCCGCCAACAAGTAGCGGCAGAAGTCAAGGCTTACAAAAAAGAGAAAGCCGCCTACGACGTCATGGGAAAAGAGCGTAGCAAAGTGGAAGCTCCCCAAATGCCCAAAAACAGAATGTTTCTCATCTCTGGCAATAACACCGGAACAGGTATTCTGCAAAATATCATGGATGCCAACGGCACAGGACTTATCTGCGAAACGGAAGCAGATACTATTTCTGCTGCCATCGGCTCGGAATACGGACATTGGAGCGACACGCTCCGCAAAGCGTTCGACCATGACCGTTTGTCGTACAACCGGCGTACCGACCAGGAATACCGGGAAGTAAAGAAAAGCTATCTGTCCGTCCTGCTTTCCGGTACGCCTGCACAAGTGAAACCACTTATTCCCTCGACAGAGAACGGTTTGTTCTCGCGCCAACTGTTTTATTACATGCATGGTATATGGGCATGGATCAATCAGTTTGAAAGTGGTGAAGCCGATCTGGAAGCTATCTTCACAGACATAGGCCTGGAATGGAAAAAGCAACTCGACCTGATGAAAACACATGGAGTCCATACGCTCCGGCTCACCGACGAGCAAAAGCAAGAGTTCAACGCTCTCTTTTCCGATTTGTTCTTCCGTTCGGGACTTGCCAACGACAACGAAATGAGCAGTTCCATCGCCCGACTGGCTGTCAACACGTGCCGTATCATGGCAGAAGTAGCTATGATACGTGCATTGGAATGTGATCAACCTTACCAATTCAAGAATTCTTCTATCCATCTGCTTACTCCTGATAAGGAGATTGCCACTGATAATATCAAAGACGGCATTATCACCCGTTGGGATGTAACGATCACCGCTGAAGATTTTAAAGCGGTCCTGGAGCTTGTAACTCCGCTTTATCGTCATGCCACGCATATCTTGTCTTTTCTTCCCTCCACAGAAGTCAAGCATAGAGCCAATGCCGACCGGGATGCACTTTTCGAAGCAATGGGCAACCAATTCACCCGTGCACAGTTGTCGGAGCAGGCTACAATCATGAAAATCAAACCTAACACCGCTTTCGGCTGGCTAAATCGTCTGATTAAAAAAGGATTGTTTACCAACGCAGACGATAAAGGCGTCTATACGCGCACGCACGTGTGCGTGTGTTAGGGAGAGGGGGGGGTAAAAGTGTATTTCTTGTATTTTAATAAAGCATCGCTTTAGCGTTCGTAAAGCATAGGTTTAGCACCCATAAAGCGCCGCTTTATCCCACACAAACCGCCTCTATTCCTCTCTCCATCTCCCACTTTCATTTTTCAACTCTCAACTCTCAATTCTCAACTTCTTCAAGGTTCTCCCAAAGCGTCCACAATCACTCTCACCTCCAACGGTGTGAATGAGCGACGCTTTGATTCGTACCCTAAGTCGTACAGACGTTGCAGAAGTCCGGGACATAAAGAAATCCATTTCTTCATTTTTCGATAAGCAGCAATGTCGGTAAGTGTCGGAGAATAAAGTTGCGCCAGTTCCATGCGCCCATAGGCACGTATTTTGAATTCGTTCATGATGAATAAGTTTCTGATTTACAGTTACAAAAATAACAAAACATATTCACATATCCTACGTTTTTCCATTGAATAACCGACCGTTACTGCGCATAATTGACAACAATCACGTGCAACTGTAGACTATTGATTTCTGCGGGTTTCAGGGTTGTATCTTTGTATCGTCGAAAGGGAAAAGAATCCCCCGGACACAATGTTTAACCCTTTTATTTATTGTTTTATGATTCGTTACAAAATTTATCAAGACCAACAGCAGAAAGGCCTGAATGCAGGCAAGTGGTTCGCCCGTGCGGTAAGCGACGAGACGTTTGATTTGGCCAAGCTTGCCGAACATATGTCGAAACACAATTCACCGTATTCCGGTGGTGTCATCAAAGGTGTACTTTCTGACATGGTAGACTGCATCAAGGAACTGTTGCTCGACGGCAAATGTGTGAAAATCGACGACCTTGCCATCTTTGGTGTGGGCATCCGCAGCAAGGCAGCTGATACACTGGAAGATTTCTCATTGGAGAAAAACATCACTGGTATGCGTCTGAAAGCCCGTGCTACCGGTAATTTGTCAACCACTAACCTGAAACTCGACAGCCAGTTGAAACAGCAGACCGAATATCAGAAACCGACAACTGCCGGAGGAGGTTCTGACTCGGGTGATACCCCTGATCCGAAACCGGATGGTGGCGGTGAAGCGCCTGATCCGGCTGCTTAAGGGATTCACCACAGAGGACGCAGAGCACACAGAGTCTTCGCTATCGGAGGCTTAATCGGAGTACAGAGCTGTATGTAGCCCTATGCGTACTTACCGGGAATTATAAAGTATTATCTAAGTATATTGATCAGCAGACTGGCAATAGACATTAAGATGGAAAATCCCGAAATCCACATCGTGGTACTTGTGCCGATGTCCGCACTCTGCGCTTTGATTTTATTGGGAGTGACATACAGGATGTCATTCTGTTGCAACTGATAGTAAGGTGACAATAACAGATCCGCGTCGTTCAGATTGAGTGTGACAAACTGTTTATGCCCGTTCTTGTCTTCGCGGATTAGTTTCACATTATCACGAACACCATAAATGGTCAAATCTCCTGCCATGGCAAGGGCTTCGAGCACATTGATTTGCTCATTCACCACCGGATAGACACCCGGAGCCCCCACTTCTCCCAAAACTGAAACTTTGAAGCCGGACATACGGACTACTACCGTAGGTCTTTCTTTCACATATGCTTTCAGTCTCTCCGTTATCAGGTTTTCAGCTTCACGACTTGTTAAACCATTCAAAGGAAGTTTACCTAGAACCGGATAATTGATATTTCCCTGATCGTCCAATAGAAACATACTGCCTTGCGCATTGAAAGGCTGCGAAACAACCGGATCGGAAGTTGATACAAGAATGGAAACTTCATCACCCGGTATCAGCCTTGCGTCCTGAACAGGCGCAACTTGCGTATTCGCCTGTTTCAAAATTTCCGCATCCTGCAAGTAAGGTACTTTCTTATAGGACTGGCAAGCCGAGAAAAAGAAAAAAAAGAATATCAGTGCAAAAGCACCGGATAATTTCGTATTCATGTGAATGGTGGATAAATGATGACGGGATTAGTTTTTCTCGCAGATAGCCTCGACATAACCAATAGGCATATTGACACAAGCGCATCCCAGCATATTCAGCCGGACGGCAATCTTGCTTTTGCCATCGACATTGACCAGCTCACCAACCAGTCCGGTCAAAGGACCCTTGATGACACGTACTTTTTCACCACGTGCCAAAGAGGAACTACTCATACAAATAGCTTCTTCGGAATAATCGAGCATGAAACGGAAACGAGCCATCTGCTCATCGGGAATCACTGCCGGCGTGCTCTCACCTCGCATCACCATATAGCGACTAACTGTAGAAAGAGTTAGAACTTCTTTACGTTCCTTCGGATCGGCATGGACAAATACCATCATTGGAAGAAGAACTGCTTCAACCATCTTACGACGGTCACTCCACTGATGAATCTCCTGCTGGACAGGAACAAAATTCTCAATCCCCATTTTACCTAAATACTCGGCAACCTTCTTCTCATGGTGCATACGAACCAGGGCGACATACCAGCGTTTAGAGTGTGCTACGCCTTCCCCTGTCCCATTACTAGGCCCAGCATTTTCTGATTTTCGGTTTGTTAAAATCATGTTTTTTTACCCCATATGCATCCGTTACTTCTTAGGTAACGGATAAAATGCACTTTGACGGTATAGAGAGAATTTATACATACAAATGGGTATAAAAAGGTAAGAGCCTAATAATTAGTAAGAAAAAATCTTGAAATTAGGCAAAAGGAAACATAGAACATGAAAATACTGTTATTTCATGTTCAAGCATTTTTTATTCAAAAAATCGAATAAAACGAAAAAAATTAAAGGATTACTTGTTTACTATCTATGTTTTTGACTATCTTTGCGACAAATTTTAATTCCGTTACCTAAGAAGTAACTACTACTATTCACTATTGATTTATAGCACTTTGCAACTTTTTACTTGCCTGAATGGCTATTTTTGATGTAAGATAAATTTCCTTTATTTACCTCTGTCTGTTCCTTAAGTCCGAAGCCTTTCAAATAAGTTTGTGTGGTTTTTATGGATTTATGCCCTAATGCCTCACTGATCATTTCGATAGATACGCCCCTATATTTGGCAATAGTAGCCCAAGAATGGCGTAATGCGTACGAAGTGACAGGTGATTTTAAATGTAGGACTCTTGCCAGTTCTTTCAAATCGTTATTAAATTTCCGGAGGGCGGACTGGTATTCCCGATAAGCTCTTTCATCTTTCCGGCTCCTATCCCCGCGAAGAATATCAAACAGGTAGTCGGGACAATTCGGTTGGGGCTCACGCGTATTCCAGAGTCGGTTCATCTTCTCCATCGCGCTATCAAGCACTTCCACACACATAATAGTTTTGGTCTTGACACGTTTGTAACGCAGTACATTATTTTCAAGAGCCGACTTTTCCATATGAGCCAGATCGACGAACGGCATTCCACAGAGCTGAAACATCAGGGAAGCAATGTCCTGTGTACGGCGCAAACGTTCCGATTGGGGATCTTCATACAGAAGTTTATATAACTCGAAGAGAGGTAACGCCTTCTTTTGCCGGACATCGATCCCTGTATAAGCTTCATGAAACAGAGCAAACACATAGGGTGTATTGCCGGCTTTCACGCCACGATTATAGATACTACGAGTCATACGCATATACGTAGAAACGGTATTGGGCTTTAAGCCACGCTCACAAAGGTGCTCCTCGTAAAGCCGCAAACACTCACGAGTAATTTGTCTGAACGACACATTACACGTACCACAAAACTTACTGAACGAAAAAATGGCACTCTGATAAACATGAGCCGTAGAATAACGTCCTTCCTCACGCAAACGACCGATGTAATCATTCGCACATCGGCTAAATCCTTTTTTGTTTTTCATTTACATTACTAATTAATTTATGTATTACATCTATATAATAAAAAGTCACCCGGCTTTGCCCATTATCATAACAGAACAAAGTCGGATGACTAAATTATGGCGATTAAGTATTAATTATACGTACGTTTCCAACAGTTTCACATTACCTCCTACGGGAGTAATAGTGACATCCTGCGTCGTAGCAGGCAGCAAGATCGATTCTCCCGCATTGACTGTCAGTTCATTGCCTTCATTATCTTTCATCACACATGATCCCTCCATACAGATAAAGATCACGAATGAGTCGAGTTCCGAATAATCACAACTGATTTCTTCAGTCATGTCATACAAAGAAGTAGTGAAGTAAGGACAAGCCACCAATTCCACCGGTTCATCCTTCAAAGGTTCGTACTTCGTGCGATAATCATCCAATACCTCATAGTTGATGGCTTCACGGGCTAAATCAGTGTGAAGCTCACGGGTTTTACCATTCGCATCTTTACGGTTGAAGTCGTAGATACGGTAAGTGATGTCGGAAGTCTGCTGAATCTCGGCGATGAATGAACCTGCCCCGATACTGTGCACACGTCCGGCAGGAAGAAAGAACACATCACCCGGATGAATCTCGTATTCCTGCAATACGTCAGTAATCGTATTGTTCAACACACGTTCTTTATATTCTTTCGGAGTAATCTGTTCGGAAAATCCCGAACGCAACTTTGCTCCTTTGTCGGCATCTACCACATACCACATTTCTGTTTTACCCATTGAATTATGGCGTTTCTTCGCCAGTTCGTCTGTCGGGTGTACCTGGATGGACAAATCCTGTTTAGCGTCGATAAACTTGATGAGCAACGGAAATTTGTTTCCGAAACGAGCATAGTTCGCTTCTCCCACCAATTCCTCGCGATACCTTCTTACCATATCAGCCAAGGTTAAACCTTTGTCCGGGCCATTCGCCACAACGGACTCATTGTCTTCAACGCCGGAAATCTCCCAGCTTTCTCCTACTCCCTTCAAGTCAGCGTTCAGATGCTTGAACGGAATAATTTTGTCGCCCCCCCAAAGCGTCTGCTTCAGAATGGGTTCGAATTTTAATGGATACATTTTTGTTTTTCTTGTTATAAACTTAGATTAAATTCGCTCGGATTGTTTCAATCCGGGAACAAACATACGAAAAATAGTTCAAATTTTAGACTATATTTAATAGGAATATTTGTGAGTAAGAAAGAATTTCCTTTTATTTGCAGGAAATTTTAATAATACCAGACATGAATAACACATTCCCAACAGAAGGGAATCTATCAGGGCTCAGCCGGAAAGATTTCCAAAAGGAGATAAACAATAAAGAGACTGATTTATTTATCCTCAAAAACAAGAAGGGAATGGAAGTAGCTGTAACAAATTACGGATGCGCCATTCTTTCTATTATGGTACCGGATAAAAACGGTAAGTATGCCAACGTGATTCTCGGACACGACAGTATCGACCATGTAATCAACAGTCCCGAACCTTTCCTGAGTACGACTATCGGACGTTACGGCAACCGCATTGCCAAAGGAAAATTCACCTTGTTCGGCGAAGAACATGAACTCACCATCAACAACGGACCGAACTCCCTGCATGGAGGACCTACCGGTTTCCACGCCCGCGTATGGGACGCTGTTCAGATTGATGAAGGCACAGTGCAATTCAATTATGTTTCCGCCGACGGCGAAGAGGGGTTCCCCGGTAATCTGGAAGTAGAAATGACTTACCGCCTGGATGACGAGGTGAATGCTCTGAATATTGAATATCGTGCTACAACGGACAAAGCTACAGTAGTCAATCTGACCAATCACGGTTTCTTCAATCTTGCCGGCATAGCCGCTCCCACTCCTACTGTCAACGACCATATCGTTACTATCAACGCTGATTTCTATACACCTATTGACGAAGTTTCCATCCCTACCGGAGAAATAGCCAAAGTAGAAGGTACACCGATGGATTTCCGTACTCCGCACACCGTAGGCGAACGTATTGATGATAAGTTCCAGCAATTGGTATTCGGTGCAGGATATGACCATTGCTACGTATTGAACAAGACAGAGAGCGGTTCGCTTGAGTTGGCCGCGACCTGCAAGGATCCGAAAAGCGGACGTCTCATGGAAGTATATACAACGGAAGCCGGTGTACAGCTTTATACCGGAAACTGGCTCAACGGATTCGAAGGCGCACACGGTGCTACCTTCCCTGCAAGAAGCGCTATCTGCTTTGAAGCTCAATGTTTCCCGGATACTCCGAACAAACCTCATTTTCCATCGGCTACCTTGCTACCGGGCGATGAGTACCAACAAATCACTATTTACAAATTTTCCGTAGAAGAATAACAATTAAAAATAACTAACCTAATTTATAAACTAACATTTTTTTTGAACCATGACACAAGAAAAAAAGAACGGTAAAATCATTGCAATCATTACGATGATTTTCCTTTTCGGTATGATTTCATTTGTTACTAACCTTGCTGCCCCTATGGGTATCGTGCTAAAAAATCAGTTCGACGTATCAAACGCATTAGGCATGCTGGGAAACTTCGGAAACTTCATTGCTTATGCAGTAATGGGTATTCCAAGCGGTATACTGCTGCAACGTGTGGGATATAAGAAAACAGCACTTATCGCAGTGGCTATCGGTTTCATAGGCGTAGGTATTCAATTCTTATCCGGTCATTCAAGCCCGGAAATGGCTTTTGCCGTTTATCTGATCGGTGCATTCGTTGCAGGTTTCTCCATGTGTCTGCTTAACACGGTCGTAAACCCGATGTTGAACAAACTTGGAGGTGAAGGCAACAAAGGAAATCAACTTATTCAGGTCGGTGGATCTTTCAACTCTGTAATGGCTACCATTACTCCGATGTTTGTAGGTATCCTTATCGCCGGTTCTATCGAAAAAGCGACTATCTCTCAGATATTCCCTGTGATGTATACCGCAATGGCTGTATTTGCTTTTGCATTCTTTGTTCTCCTGTTCGTACATATACCGGAACCCAATGCCGCTACTTCAACAGAACCTATTGGAAAATTGATGAAAGGCGCTTTGAAATTCCGCCATTTCATCTTAGGAGCTATTGCAATCTTTGTATATGTAGGTATTGAAGTGGGTGTGCCGGGTACTTTGAATTTGTTCTTGACAGATTCTGTAGAAAAAGGTGGAGCAGGTATAGCGTCTACAATCTCAGGATTCGTAGTAGGAACTTATTGGTTCTTAATGTTGGTCGGACGTCTGGCCGGTGCTTCACTAGGTGCCAAAGTATCCAGTAAAGCTATGCTTACATTTACTTCCGGCTTAGGCTTGATCTTGGTAATCCTTGCTATCTTCTCATCTACTGAGACATTAGTGAATCTTCCTGTACTTCAACAAAGCGAAACGGGTGGTTTGTCTTTCGGATTTGCCGAAGTGCCTATTAACGCCATGTATCTAGTTTTAGTCGGACTGTGTACTTCCATTATGTGGGGTGGTATCTTTAACCTTGCAGTAGAAGGACTGGGCAAATATCTTGCTGCAGCTTCCGGCTTATTCATGGTATTGGTTTGCGGTGGCGGTATCCTTCCTGTCATTCAGGGTATAGTTGCCGATATCGCAGGTTTCATGCCGAGCTACTGGGTTATTATCGCCGCTCTTGCTTATCTGCTGTTCTACGGTCTGGTAGGTTGCAAGAATGTAAACAAAGACATTCCTGTGGAATAATAATATACTAATTTATTCATCTTTAAAATATCAATATCATGGATACAGAATATGTAAGAAGTCGCTTTATCAAACACTTTGACGGAACTACTGGTTTTTTATATGCTTCTCCGGGCCGTATCAACCTGATCGGTGAGCATACCGACTACAATGGCGGATTCGTTTTTCCGGGTGCAGTAGACAAAGGTATGATTGCAGAAATCAAACCGAACGGTACTGACAAAGTAAGAGCGTACTCTATCGACTTGAAAGATTATGTAGAATTCGGCTTGAACGAGGAAGATGCTCCCCGTGCAAGTTGGGCAAGATATATTTTCGGTGTTTGCCGTGAAATGATCAAACGTGGCGTTGATGTAAAAGGATTCAATACGGCTTTCGCAGGTGATGTGCCTCTGGGTGCAGGTATGTCTTCTTCGGCTGCTTTGGAAAGTACATACGCTTTCGCATTGAACGAATTGTTCGGTGACAACAAGATAGATAAATTTGAACTGGCTAAGGTCGGTCAGGCTACAGAGCATAATTATTGTGGCGTGAACTGCGGTATCATGGACCAATTCGCTTCCGTATTCGGTAAAGCCGGCAGCTTGATCCGTCTGGATTGCCGTTCATTGGAATATCAGTATTTCCCGTTCCATCCGGAAGGTTACCGTCTGGTGTTGATGGATTCAGTTGTCAAGCACGAATTGGCTTCTTCCGCTTACAACAAGCGCCGCCAAAGTTGTGAAGCTGCCGTTGCCGCTATCCAGAAGAAACATCCGCACGTAGAATTCCTGCGTGACTGTACGATGGAGATGTTGGAAGAGGCTAAAGCTGAAATCAGTGCCGAAGACTATATGCGTGCAGAATACGTAATCGAAGAAATCCAACGTGTATTGGACGTTTGCGATGCTTTGGAAAAAGATGATTACGAAACTGTAGGTAAGAAGATGTACGAAACTCATCACGGCATGAGCAAGCTGTACGAAGTAAGCTGCGAAGAACTCGACTTCCTGAACGACTGCGCTAAAGAATACGGTGTAACCGGTTCACGCGTTATGGGTGGCGGTTTCGGTGGTTGTACAATCAACCTTGTCAAGAACGAATTGTATGACAACTTCGTTGAAAAGACCAAAGCTGCGTTCAAAGCTAAATTCGGCAGAAGCCCGAAAGTGTACGATGTAGTAATCGGTGACGGTTCTCGCAGATTGGAATAAAAGACCATCCGGTTGTATCAGATAATTATGTAGGGCGGCTTTCCGTAATGGAGAGTCGCCCTTTTATATACCAAAATCATTTATACAATGATGAAGGAGAAATTATCGGAGAAAACCGTTTTTCGATGAAAGGACATGAGTCATCAGGAACTAATAAATTATTTGACTTAGCGGCTTTAGTTATCGGCCAATTGGATTTTGGTTATCCGTTAATTGTGGATGAACTTGATTCCAAGCTTCATCCGTTACTAACCCAACATATAATTAAAGATTGAAGCACAGAGACAGGCGAATCCGACACAGCCACACCGATTGACTTTCCGGGAATCGTCTTATGTTCCACCGTCACATACCAGTAAAACTTACCGTCCCGTTCAATGACCTGACTTGCCCATGCTTTCCCCTTTGCCCAACTGAAATCTTTCGCTTTCAAAGGAACGGGATGCTCCGTCCATGTCTTCAAGCCGGGAGAAGAAAAGACACACCACTCATTGATTAAATAATGCTCATTGGGAGGGGGACACTCATCGTGTCCGCCATAAATATACACTTTCCCATCATGTACCATAGCAGCGGGATCACCTACATACTTATATTTTATAATGGGGGTTCCATTCGCAACAAACGTAGTATCATTCTGCGCCGACAGCCCGGTAAAGGCTGCCAGCACAAATGATAAAACAACTAATCTAACCCCAACCAACCTTGCTTTATTAAAACGAATCATGTTATCCTTTATTTCTTCGTAAATTTATAAACAGCGAATGTGTTCGGCTCCAGCTCGGCAGTAAACACGTGGCCCTGAATAGACACGGGTGTTTCCTTTGGAGTGATGGCAAAAGGCTGTTCAAGCGTATTATCCTTGTCCAAATCAAGTGAGCGAAGCTTGATGCAACGGCCGTCAGATAATACGTTTTGTTTCTTCAAGCCTTCAAATTTCAACGAAACCGGTTGAGCCGTATCGGAAGTATTGGCTACTTTTACGATAAGCTCATTCTTATTCTTGTCGTACACCGCACTGGCGAAAAGCCCGTTCTGTCCTTCAGCTCCCGTCACATTTCTCTTGTTCATGGTAAGCGGAAGAACATTGGTCCCCTTATTATGGGCAAACAACTGTTGCACATAGTAGCTTACGGTGCGTACGGAATTCAGATTGTCGAACCAGATCATGTCCGGACGCCATTGCCATCCTTCCACATGAGCGAAAAGCGGAGCGTATGTAGCCATATGGACAATATCGGCATTACGTTCCAAACCGGTCATAAAGGCAGCCTCGAGCAAGGCTGCGTGGAAATGATTCCATTTCTTACCTTTACCGTGACAAGCATATTCGCCGGCAAAAACTTTCGGACCTTTGCGGTCGTAATTATCATAACGCGCACCTTGAGCCAAGAACCAACTTTCAGGGCGATAGAAATGCTCGTCTACCAAATCAGCTTTCAAGCGTTTCATTTCAGGCCACAGATAATCAAATTCTTTTCCTTCGGAATTAGGGCCGGAACTACCTACAATCTTCATATCCGGATAAGCCTTACGAATAGCCTTTATGAACGGTTCAAGACGTTCCGGATATTCTTTTCCCCATTGCTCGTTACCGATACCGATAAATTTCAGGTTGAAAGGAGCAGGATGTCCCATATCGGCGCGCACCTTTCCCCATGTAGAGTTCACATCACCATTGGCGAACTCAATCAGATCGAGTGCATCCTGAATATAACCGTCCAGATCGCAAACGGCAACGTGCGCTTTCGGATCGTTATTCTGGTATTGGCAGGAAAGACCGCAATTCAAAATAGGAAGCGGTTCGGCACCCATTTCTTCCGATAACAGGAAGTATTCATAGAATCCCAATCCGTAACTCTGATAATAATCCGGATAGAAACGATGGGTAAAAGTGTACTGCCAACGGTTCTCGTTCAAAGGTCGGTTTTCTACCGGACCCACCGATTTCTTCCAGTCATAACGGGTATTCAAATCAGTACCTTCCACAATGCAACCACCGGGAAAACGGAAGACTCCCGGATGGATATCTGCCAAAGCCTGTGCCAAGTCCTTGCGAAGTCCGTTTTCATGTCCTTTCCACGTTTCGACCGGGAAGAGAGAGATATGCTCCAGATCCACTGTTCCTTTGGAAGTAAGGAAAATACGAAGTGTCGATTTCGGCTGGGTCATACCCGGCTTCAAGATCAGCTGGTACTTCTTCCATTCTTTCGAATCGACTGTCAAGTCAGCGGTGGCAAACGCCTGATGTTCACCCATAGATTTGGTATCCACCAATTCAATCCGCAATGTTTCTTTTCCGTTCCCCTGCGGCAGACGTGCCCAAACAGAGAAACGATACTCCTCCCCTTTTCGGACACCGATACCGAAGAAGCCTTCGTTATCCAGTCCGGTATGTTTATGGGCATGTCCCGGATTGGAAAGACGCACATAATGCGGATTCCGTTCAAAAGGACCGTCGTCCATCAAAGTTACTTTACCGTAAGTTTTCCATCCCATCAGGTTCTGCGGAAACTCAAACGAGCGGTTCTTCACCAGTTCGGCGTACAAGCCACCGTCGGCCGCATAGTTGATATCCTCAAAAAAAAGTCCGTACATGGTAGGCTGGATTTCCGCTCCCAGTTTCTTTGTCTGTATCACCATTTCATTGGTTTGCGCATGAAGTGCCATTCCGGCAGATAAGGCCACTACAGCCAATAAATTTGTGTATCTTCTCATGGTTTTCAATAAAAAATTATATAGTTATTCTATTCTTTTTCCCCAGACAGAACGTCCCCGACTATCGAGTCCGGTAAAGAGAATGGTTTCCGTCTCATTCTCCCAGTCGTGTCCTGCAAAGATAATCAGATTTTCTATCTTCTCCGTACCCAAATCAAGCATTAACAGATAGTTTTCGGTCAAAAAAGGCCACTTCCCGCTTGCAAGGACAAACTTTCCCTCCACATCAACCATTTCACCGTTGCAAGTACCGTCTTTTAATAAATGGAAGCGGGAAGAATCTGTCCGGCTTCCAACTGACGCTCATATCTCGGCTCCTGTACCCGTATGATCTCCCACTCCCCTGCCAGATCGGCTTCGGTGAAACGGCGTGACGGTGTACCTGCATACCTTTCGGGAGAAACGACCGGCCAACCTTCCGGAGTAAAGGACAACTGGCGTAAATGCAGCGCCATCAACTGATTCTGCGGAGAGAGGCGTCCCTGATGTGCCAGATAGTAATTTCCTTCCCCATCGGAGATCAGTGTATTTGTTCATCAATCATGGTACAAAAATACGCCTCGTTACACTAATCACAGGTGGACATACGAACACATAGACCGATATACATTCGCAACCGAATATTTTTCCTTCATCAGAAAAATATTTTTTTTATATCCGCCCTTTTATATATAATAATAAGGTATAACAATAAGTGCATTTTTTACGTTTTATGTTGTATAACATACATCAGTGTATTGAACACACCGAAACAAAGTGTTACTTTTACACCCGAATTAAGATAATCAACTCATTTACATAAAAAAATATAACCATGAAAAAACATTTTCTACTAGCAGGATTTGCCGCACTTATGCTCTTTGCGTGCAATAACAAGCCGGTTTCCGAGCTGACTCTATCAGGTCTTGATCCGGCAAAATTTCAAACAGAAGTAAATAATACCCAAACCAATCTTTATACTTTAAAGAATAAAGCAGGCATGGAAGTGTGCATTACTAATTTCGGAGGTCGTATCGTGTCTATCATGGTACCGGACAAAAACGGAAAGATGCAGGATGTAGTTTTAGGCTTCGATAGTATTGCCGACTACATCAATGTCCCCAGCGACTTCGGTGCTTCCATCGGACGTTATGCCAATCGTATCAATCAAGGACGTTTTGTTCTTGACGGTGATACCATCCAGCTACCACAAAACAATTTCGGGCACTGTCTGCACGGAGGTCCCAAGGGATGGCAATATCAAGTATATGAGGCAAATCTTATTGATCCGATGACATTGGAACTAACCCGTATCTCACCCGACGGTGATGAAAATTTTCCAGGTAATGTAACAGCCAAAGTCACTTACACACTGACAGAAGACAACGCTATCGATATTAAATATAGCGCAACTACCGACAAAAAGACGATCATCAACATGACCAACCACTCTTATTTCAACCTGACCGGTAATCCGTCGAAAGCCTCAACCGACAATATTCTGTATGTGAATGCAGACTACTATACTCCGGTAGACAGCACTTTCATGACAACAGGTGAAATTGCCCCGGTAAAAGATACTCCGATGGACTTCACGACTCCGAAAACAGTAGGGCAAGACATCAGTAACTATGATTTTGTCCAGTTGAAAAACGGAAACGGTTATGACCACAATTGGGTACTGAACACTAAGGGAGACATTTCGCAGGTAGCTGCCAAACTGACTTCACCGGAAAGCGGTATCACTCTGGAAGTATATACCAACGAACCGGGTATCCAGGTTTATACAGGTAACTTCCTCGACGGTACTGTAACCGGAAAGAAAGGGATCGTTTACAATCAACGTGCTTCCGTATGTCTGGAAACGCAACATTATCCGGACAGTCCCAACAAAGTTGATTGGCCTTCAGTAGTTCTGGAACCGGGACAAACCTATAACAGCGAATGTATTTTCAAATTCTCAGTAGAGAAATAATATTAACTTATAAATCATATTTATTGTGGAAGCATTAGATTGGGGGGTAATCGGCGTCTTTTTTTTGGCGCTGATCGGTATTATTGTTTGGGTAGTCAGACAAAAACAAAATGACTCGGCAGATTATTTCTTAGGCGGACGTGACGCAACTTGGCTCGCAATCGGAGCCTCTATCTTCGCATCAAACATCGGTTCGGAACACTTGATCGGACTGGCAGGAGCCGGTGCATCCAGTGGTATGGCTATGGCACACTGGGAAATTCAAGGATGGATGATTCTGATTTTGGGATGGGTGTTCGTTCCATTCTATACACGAAGCATGGTATACACAATGCCGGAATTCTTGGAACGACGTTATAACCCACAGTCACGTACGATCTTATCTGTTATTTCTTTAGTAAGTTATGTATTGACAAAAGTAGCTGTAACAGTCTATGCCGGTGGTTTGGTATTCCAACAGGTATTCGGTATCAAAGAACTTTGGGGAATCGACTTCTTCTGGATTGCTGCAATCGGATTGGTAGTTCTGACAGCACTTTATACTATCTTCGGGGGTATGAAATCCGTATTGTATACTTCTGTACTCCAGACTCCTATCCTTCTGCTTGGTTCGTTGATCATCCTCGTGCTTGGTTTTAAAGAATTGGGTGGCTGGGACGAAATGATGAAAGTTTGCGGTGCGGTAACTGTAAATGATTACGGAGATACAATGACTAATCTGATCCGTAGTAACGATGATCCGAACTTCCCTTGGCTGGGTGCTTTGATCGGTTCCGCCATTATCGGATTCTGGTATTGGTGTACTGACCAGTTTATCGTACAGCGTGTACTTTCCGGAAAGAATGAGATGGAAGCACGTCGCGGTACCATCTTCGGTGCTTACCTGAAACTGCTGCCTGTCTTCTTGTTTCTTATTCCGGGTATGATCGCATTTGCATTACATCAGAAATATATCGGTGCCGGTGGTGAAGGATTCCTTCCGTTACTGGCTAACGGAACAGCAAATGCTGATGCCGCTTTCCCCACTTTGGTCGCTAAATTGTTGCCGGCCGGTGTGAAAGGTCTGGTTGTATGCGGTATCCTTGCAGCTTTGATGAGTTCTTTAGCTTCTTTGTTCAACTCATCCGCCATGTTGTTTACTATTGACTTCTACAAACGTTTCAGACCGGAGACTCCGGAAAAGAAACTAGTAGGTATCGGCCAGATTGCAACAGTTGTAATTGTAATCTTAGGTATCCTTTGGATTCCTATCATGCGTAGTGTAGGTGATGTTCTTTATACTTATTTGCAGGATGTTCAGTCTGTATTGGCTCCGGGTATCGCAGCCGCTTTCTTATTGGGTATCTGCTGGAAGCGTACTTCCGCTCAAGGTGGTATGTGGGGATTGATAGCCGGTATGGTTATCGGCTTAACTCGTCTGGGTGCTAAAGTATATTATAGCAATGCCGGAGAAGTGGCAGACTCTACATTCAAATATCTGTTCTATGATATGAACTGGCTGTTCTTCTGCGGATGGATGTTCCTGTTCTGCATCATTATCGTAATCGCAGTCAGCCTGGCTACAAAAGCTCCGACAGCGGAAAAGATTCAAGGCTTGGTATTCGGTACGGCTACGAAAGAACAAAAAGCGGCTACACGTGCAAGTTGGAATCATTGGGATATTATCCATACAGCAATTATCCTGGCTATTACCGCAGCTTTCTACTGGTATTTCTGGTAACAATTAATTAACTAATATAAAAAAACGATGAACAATTATTATAGCTCGAATCCTAGCTTTCATGTAGGCATTGACTGCATCATTTTTGGATTTAACGATGGTGAATTAAGTCTGCTACTGCTGAAAAGAAATTTTGAACCTGCAATGGGCGAATGGTCTTTGATGGGAGGATTCGTGCAAGAAAACGAAAGTGTGGACGATGCGGCCAAACGTGTACTTGCGGAACTTACCGGATTGGAAAATGTGTATATGGAACAAGTGGGAACTTTCGGAGCGGTCGACCGTGATCCGGGAGAACGGGTAATCTCCGTCGCATACTATGCGTTGGTCAACGTCAATGAATATGACCGGAAACTGGTTCGGAAACATAACGCTTACTGGGTAAACATCAATGAACTTCCCCCACTGATTTTCGATCATCCTGCAATGGTGACAAAAGCAAAGGAGTTGATGAGACAAAAAGCTTCTACCGAACCTATCGGTTTCAACTTATTGCCTAAACTTTTCACACTATCCAAATTGCAGAGTTTATATGAAGCCATTTACGGTGAAACGATGGATAAGCGCAACTTCCGCAAGCGTGTTGCCGGAATGGATTATGTGGAAAAGACCGATAAAATAGATAAGCTATGTTCCAAACGAGGGGCAGCCTTATATAAGTTTAATAGCAAGGTTTATCGTAAAGATCCGAAATTCAAATTATAATCAATATGCTGGAAGAACTGAAAGAAAAAGTATTTCATGCCAATCTCGAATTGGTAAAGCATGGATTAGTCATCTTTACTTGGGGGAACGTTTCTGCCATCGACCGTGAAAGCGGATTGGTAGTAATCAAACCCAGTGGTGTAAGTTACGATGAAATGAAAGCAGAAGATATGGTAGTAGTGGATCTGGATGGAAAGGTCGTTGAAGGACGGCTGAAGCCATCTTCAGATACTCCGACTCACGTAGTACTCTACAAAGCATTCCCGGAAATCGGCGGAGTGGTACATACCCACTCTACCTATGCGACCGCTTGGGCGCAAGCCGGATGCGATATTCCGAACATCGGAACTACTCATGCCGATTATTTCCATGACGCTATCCCCTGCACGGCAGATATGACCGAAGCAGAAGTGAAAGGTGCCTACGAACTGGAGACCGGGAACGTGATCGTGAAGCGTTTTGAAGGTTTGAATCCTGTACATACACCGGGCGTGCTGGTAAAGAATCACGGTCCTTTCTCCTGGGGAAAAGACGCACACGATGCAGTACACAACGCCGTAGTAATGGAACAGGTAGCAAAAATGGCAAGTATCGCATACGCCGTTAATCCCAATTTAACAATGAATCCTCTGCTGATTGAAAAACATTTCAGTCGCAAGCATGGTCCGAATGCTTATTACGGACAATAATCAATTAAAAACTAGAAATTAAAAATTAAAGCAAAACATTATGAACGCATTTGATCAATATGAAGTATGGTTTGTAACAGGAGCACAGCTCCTGTACGGAGGTGACGCAGTAATCGCAGTAGACGCACACTCTAATGAAATGGTTAACGGGTTGAACAACTCCGGCAAACTCCCTGTAAAAGTGGTTTACAAAGGAACTGCCAACTCTTCCAAAGAAGTGGAAGCTGTTTTCAAAGCTGCCAACAACGACGAGAAATGTGTCGGTGTCATCACTTGGATGCATACTTTCTCTCCTGCAAAAATGTGGATTCACGGTTTGCAACAGTTGAAGAAACCGTTGTTGCACCTGCATACTCAGTTCAACAAGGAAATTCCTTGGGATACAATGGACATGGACTTCATGAACCTGAATCAGTCGGCTCATGGCGACCGTGAATTCGGACACATCTGTACTCGTATGCGTATCCGTCGCAAAGTGGTAGTAGGTTATTGGAAAGACGAAGACACACTGCATAAGATTGCTGTATGGATGCGTGTTTGTGCAGGTTGGGCAGATTCTCAAGATATGCTGATCATTCGTTTTGGCGACCAGATGAACAATGTAGCCGTAACTGACGGTGACAAGGTGGAAGCGGAACAACGTATGGGTTATCATGTAGACTATTGTCCGGTAAGCGAACTGATGGAATATCACAAAGATATCAAGGACGCTGACGTAGACGCATTAGTAGCTACTTATTTCAAAGAATACGACCACGATGCTTCTTTGGAAGACAAATCAACCGAAGCTTATCAGAAGGTATGGAACGCCGCAAAAGCAGAATTGGCTCTTCGCGCTATCTTGAAAGCGAAAGGCGCAAAAGGATTCACAACCAATTTTGACGACTTGGGCGACTTGGAACATAACGGTTTCGACCAGATTCCGGGACTTGCTTCTCAACGTCTGATGGCGGAAGGTTATGGTTTCGGCGCCGAAGGCGACTGGAAATCCGCTGCTCTCTACCGCACTGTATGGGTAATGAATCAAGGACTTCCGAAAGGCTGTTCTTTCCTCGAAGATTACACATTGAACTTCAACGGTGCACAAAGTTCTATCTTACAATCACATATGTTGGAAGTTTGTCCGCTTATCGCAGCCAACAAACCTCGTCTGGAAGTGCACTTCCTCGGTATAGGTATTCGCAAGAGCCAGACAGCTCGTCTTGTCTTTACTTCTAAAGTCGGTACAGGTTGTACTGCAACTGTAGTAGACTTAGGCAACCGTTTCCGTCTGATTGTAAATGATGTGGAATGTATCGAACCGAAACCGCTGCCGAAATTGCCGGTTGCTTCCGCTCTTTGGATTCCAATGCCTAACTTTGAAGTAGGTGCCGGTGCATGGATTCTGGCAGGTGGTACTCACCATTCTTGCTTCTCATATGATCTGACCGCTGAATACTGGGAAGATTATGCTGAAATCGCAGGTATCGAAATGGTACATATCAATAAAGATACGACTATCAGCTGCTTCAAGAAAGAGTTGCGCATGAATGAAGTATATTATATGTTGAATAAAGCACTTTGCTAAACACTATCCAACATGAAATCAGATGCAAAATCAACAATCGAAACAGGCAAAGCCATTCTTGGAATCGAACTCGGTTCTACACGGATAAAAGCCGTTTTGATTGATCAGGAAAACAAGCCGATTGCTCAAGGAAACCATACTTGGGAGAACCAGCTAGTTGACGGGCTTTGGACATACAGCATCGAAGCCATCTGGTCCGGTCTGCAAGATTGCTATGCCGATCTCCGCTCCAACGTGAAGAACTTATACGGCATAGAGATCGAGAACCTGGCAGCTATCGGTGTCAGTGCCATGATGCACGGTTATATGCCCTTCAATGTAAAAGAAGAAATCCTCGTACCTTTCCGTACCTGGAGAAATACGAATACCGGTCGCGCGGCAGCAGCTTTATCAGACCTGTTTGTCTACAACATTCCGTTGAGATGGAGTATTTCTCACTTGTACCAGGCAATTCTGGACAACGAAGCACATGTCAAAGACATTGACTTCCTGACTACTCTGGCAGGTTATGTGCATTGGCAGTTGACAGGCGAGAAAGTATTGGGCATAGGCGATGCATCCGGAATGCTCCCCATAGACCCGACCACCCACAACTATTCAGCCGAAATGGTGGCGAAATTCGATAAGCTGATTGCTCCGAATCAGTACAATTGGACACTGCAAGATATCCTGCCCAAGGTACTGTCGGCAGGTGAAAGTGCAGGTGTCCTTACACCTGAAGGAAGCAAGAAACTCGATGCATCCGGTCATTTGAAGGCAGGAATACCGGTATGTCCGCCGGAAGGAGACGCGGGTACCGGTATGGTTGCAACCAATGCTGTGAAACAACGTACAGGAAACGTATCGGCAGGAACATCCTCTTTCTCCATGATTGTATTGGAGAAAGAGTTGTCAAAGCCATACGAGATGATCGATATGGTCACCACTCCGGACGGAAGCCTGGTAGCTATGGTACATTGCAACAATTGCACATCCGATCTTAACGCATGGGTTAACTTGTTCAAAGAATACCAGGAGCTTCTGGGTATACCTGTAGACATGAACGAAATTTATAGCAAGCTCTATAACATTGCTCTCACAGGTGATGCCGATTGCGGAGGTCTACTCTCCTACAATTATATTTCAGGTGAGCCCGTCACAGGACTTGCAGAAGGAAGGCCCTTGTTTGTACGTTCTGCCAATGACAAGTTCAATCTGGCAAACTTCATGAGAAGCCATTTATACGCTTCCGTCGGAGTACTCAAGATTGGCAACGATATCCTGTTCAATGAAGAGAAAATCAAAGTGGACAGGATCACAGGTCACGGTGGATTATTCAAAACAAAGGGAGTAGGTCAAAGAATACTCGCAGCTGCCATCAACTCGCCTATTTCTGTAATGGAAACAGCCGGTGAAGGAGGTGCTTGGGGTATTGCCCTGCTCGGTTCTTACCTCGTGAACAATGAGAAAAAACAATCGCTTGCTGATTTTCTGGATGAGAAAGTATTTGTCGGAGACGCCGGTATCGAGGTATCGCCTACCGCTGAGGACGTAGCCGGTTTTAATACATACATCGAGAACTATAAGGCAGGATTGCCCATCGAAGAAGCAGCAGTGAAATTCAAATAGCCCTCATCATGGAGGGCTCTCCGCTTCTTTCTTAATCACCTAAGTATTAACATAAACTATTCCCATTCCCTCTCCGGAAAGGAGAGGGACAAGGGAAAACTATTATCATGAAAACCACACCGTTCATACTTGCACTTCTTCTATCCGCCTCACTGTCTAAAGCACAGAACGTTCCACAGGTTTCATACTTCCCCTTACAAGACGTCAAACTATTGGATAGCCCGTTCTTACAAGCCCAACAGACTGATTTGCATTACATACTCGCCCTTAATCCCGATCGCTTGCTGGCTCCTTTCTTACGCGAAGCGGGACTCACTCCGAAAGCTCCGAGTTATACAAATTGGGAAAACACCGGACTGGACGGACACATCGGCGGACATTATTTATCCGCACTCTCCATGATGTATGCCGCTACCGGAGATACCGCAATTTACAACCGGCTTAACTATATGCTTGACGAGTTATACCGTGCCCAACAAGCTGTCGGAACAGGTTTTATCGGAGGAACTCCGGGCAGTCTCCAACTTTGGAAAGAAATTAAAGCAGGTAATATCCGTGCCGGAGGTTTCGACCTCAATGGCAAATGGGTGCCTCTCTACAATATACACAAGACATACGCCGGATTGCGGGACGCCTACCTCTATACAGGCAGCGACCAGGCACGCCGGATGTTGATTGCTTTTACAGATTGGATGATCGACATAACTTCCGGTCTGAGCGATCAGCAAATACAAGACATGCTCCGTAGCGAACATGGCGGACTAAACGAGACTTTCGCTGACGTAGCTGCAATTACGGGAGATAAAAAGTACTTGGAACTGGCACGTCGGTTCTCCCATAAGATTATCCTTGATCCGCTTATCAAAGATAAAGACCGACTGACAGGCATGCACGCCAACACCCAAATACCGAAAGTGATCGGTTACAAACGAATCGCCGAACTTTCACAGGACGACAAAAATTGGAATCACGCCGAAGAATGGGATCATGCAGCCCGTTTCTTCTGGAATACGGTTGTCAACAATCGCTCTGTCTGTATCGGAGGGAATAGTGTACGCGAGCATTTCCACCCGGCCGATAATTTTACCTCCATGATAAACGATGTGCAAGGGCCGGAGACCTGCAATACCTACAATATGCTCCGCCTTACTAAAATGCTTTATCAGAACTCTCACAATCCCTGCAATATAAATGAGCCCGACCCCAGCTACATCAACTATTACGAACGTGCGCTTTACAACCATATCTTAGCGTCTCAAGAGCCGGATAAAGGCGGATTTGTATACTTCACCCCTATGCGACCGGGACATTACCGCGTTTATTCACAACCGGAAACATCTATGTGGTGTTGTGTCGGCTCTGGTCTGGAGAACCATACCAAATACGGTGAATTCATTTATGCACATCAGAAAGATACGCTTTATGTCAATCTTTTCATCCCCTCACAACTGAACTGGAAAGAACAAGGCGTCATCTTGACACAGGAAACCCGTTTTCCCGATGACAATAAGGTTACTTTGCGAATAGATAAAGCTTCTAAGAAACAACGTACTTTAATGATACGCATTCCGGAATGGGCTAACCAATCTTCCAACTATTCAATTAACATTAATGGGAAGAAAGAAACGTTTCCCACGAAAAAAGGAAATCAATATCTTCCTCTTTCCCGTAAATGGAAAAAAGGAGACGTCATAACCTTCAACCTGCCGATGAAAGTCACTATTGAACAAATCCCCGACAAGAAAGATTATTATGCTTTCTTATACGGTCCTATCGTTCTTGCAGCTTCCACAGGCACAGAACATCTCGATGGTCTGTATGCCGATAACAGTCGCGGCGGACATATCGCACATGGCAAACAAATTCCTTTGCAGGAAGTCCCGATGTTGATAGGAGCTCCCAATTCAATATGCAAAGATCTTCACAAAGAAAAGGGGAACCGGATCGCTTTCCGCTACAATGGAGATGTCTATCCGGCACAAGGCAAAGCATTGGAACTCGTTCCTTTCTTCCGCCTGCATAATTCCCGTTATGCCATTTACTTCCGGCAGACAAGTGAAGAGCGCTTCAAAGCCATTCAGGAAGAAATGGCAACAGCCGAACGAGAAACGGCCGAATTAGCCAATCAAACTATTGATCTTATTTTTCCCGGTGAACAGCAGCCGGAGTCTGACCATGCTATCCAATATGAGCAGGCAGAAACCGGAACGGATAAAGACAGACACTTCCGCCGTGCCAAAGGTTGGTTCGGCTATCAACTGAAAGTAAAAGAGGAAGCAAGCCGTCTCCTGATTACGATACGGAAAGATGACCGGAACAAAATGGCTATCCTCTTGAATAATGAAAAGTTGGCTGTTAAACCGACAATCAGCGAAGCGGACAAAGGCGGTTTTATTACTCTTTCTTATGCCCTGCCCCAAAAGTTGAACACGGGCAATTGTCCGATACGTTTCATCCCTGACGGAACGGAATGGACTCCTGCCATCTACGAAGTACGTTTGCTAAAATAAAAAAACAATCATTAAACAAATACCATTTATGAAAGCAAAATTATTAGTCAGCACAGCCTTTTTGGCAGCTTCAGTATCTCTTTCTGCACAAAAGAGCGCTACCATCACTTTACACGCCGATCAAGGTAAAGAAATTATCCCCAAAGAAATTTACGGTCAGTTTGCCGAACATTTGGGTTCATGTATCTACGGTGGTCTTTGGGTAGGCGAGAATTCGGATATTCCTAATATAAAGGGATATCGCACAGATGTATTCAATGCATTAAAAGAACTCGCCGTTCCTGTTCTTCGTTGGCCGGGTGGTTGTTTTGCCGATGAATACCACTGGATGGACGGTATCGGACCCAAAGGGAACCGCCCGAAGATGGTAAATAACAACTGGGGAGGAACCATTGAAGACAATAGTTTCGGTACTCATGAGTTTCTAAACCTGTGTGAAATGCTGGGTTGCGAACCATACGTCAGTGGAAATGTAGGCAGCGGTACGGTAGAGGAACTCGCCAAATGGGTAGAATATATGACATCTGACGGTGACTCTCCTATGGCGAACCTTCGCCGCAAAAACGGGCGCGACAAAGCATGGAAGATTAAATATCTGGGTGTAGGAAATGAAAGTTGGGGATGTGGCGGCAGTATGCGTCCCGAATACTATGCAGACCTGTACCGTCGTTACTCCACCTATTGCCGCAACTATGACGGCAACCGTCTCTTCAAGATTGCCAGCGGAGCCAGTGATTACGACTATAACTGGACTGATGTATTGATGAATCGTGTAGGACACCGTATGCAAGGTCTTTCTCTTCATTATTACACCGTAACGGGCTGGAGTGGCAGTAAAACTTCCGCTACTCAATTCAACAAAGACGACTATTATTGGACAATGGGCAAATGCCTTGAAGTGGAAGAAGTCCTCAAAAGACATTGCGCCATCATGGACAAATATGACAAGGATAAAAAAATCGCCCTTTTACTCGACGAATGGGGAACTTGGTGGGACGAAGAACCCGGAACCATCAGAGGACACCTCTATCAGCAAAACACATTGCGCGACGCTTTCGTTGCCTCTTTGAGCCTTGACGTATTTCATAAATACACCGATCGTCTGAAAATGGCAAATATCGCACAAGTTGTCAATGTACTTCAATCCATGATTCTGACAAAAGGAAAAGAGATGGTACTGACTCCCAGCTATTATGTTTTCAAAATGTATAAGGTACATCAAGACGCCACTTATCTCCCTATCGACCTGGAGTGTGAAAAGATGAATGTACGCGATAACCGTACCGTACCGATGGTAAGCGCCACAGCCTCCAAAGACAAAAACGGTGTTATCCATATTTCCCTTTCAAACGTAAATGCCGATGAAACACAGGAAATCACCATCAATCTGGGAGACACAAAGGCAAAGAAAGCTACCGGAGAAATCCTGACCTCTGCAAAACTCACCGATTACAATTCTTTTGAAAATCCTAATATTGTAAAACCGGCACCTTTCAAAGAGGTAAAAATCAATAAAGGCACAATGAAGGTAAAACTTCCTGCTAAGTCGATTGTTACTTTAGAGTTACAGTAAATCAAGGGCTATTACTTATTGTATTATAAACAAGAAGACAAGTAAAATGGTAACAAAAAAGATAGCTCTTTTGGATTGTTAAATCCACATAAAGAGTTATCTTTGCCAACAATCTTACAGAAATCAATTAATTTTAATGATATGAACGATAATAAACTTATGAATCGTGCAGCGGATAACATCCGTATTCTTGCTGCTTCAATGGTTGAGAAAGCCAATTCCGGTCACCCGGGTGGCGCCATGGGTGGTGCTGACTTTGTGAATGTACTCTTTTCTGAGTTTTTAGTATATGATCCGGAGAATCCCCGCTGGGAAGGACGCGACCGTTTCTTCCTCGATCCGGGACATATGTCTCCAATGCTTTATTCAACATTGGCACTGACCGGTAAATTCACATTGGATGAATTGAAAGAATTCCGCCAATGGGGAAGCCCCACTCCGGGACATCCGGAAGTGGACATCATGCGTGGTATCGAAAATACTTCCGGTCCGCTGGGACAAGGACACACTTTTGCAGTAGGTGCTGCCATTGCCGCTAAATTTCTGAAAGCACGCTTCAACGAAGTGATGAATCAGACCATTTACGCTTACATCTCTGATGGCGGTATCCAGGAAGAGATTTCTCAAGGTTCCGGACGTATTGCCGGTGCATTGGGTCTGGATAATCTGATCATGTTCTACGACTCCAACGACATTCAGCTTTCTACAGAAACGAAAGATGTAACTATAGAAGATACTGCCATGAAGTATGAGGCATGGGGATGGAAAGTACTGAGTATCAATGGTAACGATCCTGACGAAATCCGTGCAGCGATCAAAGAGGCACAGGCGGAAAAGGAGCGTCCGACATTGATTATCGGTAAGACTGTGATGGGTAAAGGCGCACGCAAAGCGGACGGTAGCAGCTATGAAGCTAACTGCGCTACACACGGTGCTCCTCTCGGTGGCGACGCATATGTAAATACAATTAAGAATTTAGGCGGTGATCCTACCAACCCGTTCGTTATATTCCCGGAAGTAGCCGAACTGTATGCAAAACGTGCAGAAGAATTGAAAAAGATCGTAGCTGAAAGATATGCAGTGAAAGCCGCATGGGCAAAAGCTAATCCGGAACTTGCAGCCAAACTGGAACTGTTCTTCTCCGGCAAAGCTCCGAAAGTGGATTGGGCCGCTATCGAACAGAAAGCAGGCAGCGCTACTCGCGCTGCATCGGCAACCGTATTAGGTGCTCTCGCTACACAAGTAGAAAATATGATTGTAGCTTCTGCCGACCTTTCCAACTCTGACAAGACCGACGGTTTCTTGAAAAAGACTCATTCGTTCAAGAAAGGCGATTTCAGCGGAGCATTCTTCCAGGCAGGTGTATCTGAACTGTCAATGGCTTGTATCTGTATCGGTATGTCGCTTCACGGTGGTGTAATCGCAGCTTGCGGTACATTCTTCGTATTCTCCGATTACATGAAACCTGCCGTACGTATGGCTGCATTGATGGAACAACCCGTGAAGTTCATTTGGACACACGATGCGTTCCGTGTAGGCGAAGACGGCCCTACTCACGAACCGGTAGAACAGGAAGCGCAAATCCGCTTGATGGAAAAGCTGAAAAACCACAAGGGACACAACTCTATGTTGGTACTCCGTCCGGCAGATGCAGAAGAAACAACTATCGCATGGAAACTTGCAATGGAGAATATGTCCACTCCGACAGGATTGATTTTCTCCCGCCAGAATATTGCCAACTTACCGGAAGGAACAGATTACGAACAAGCAGCGAAAGGCGCTTATATCGTGGCCGGTTCTGACGAAAATCCTGATGTAGTTTTAGTAGCTTCCGGTTCTGAAGTTTCCACTTTAGTAGCCGGTACAGAGTTGCTTCGCAAAGATGGCGTAAAAGTACGTATTGTATCTGCTCCGTCTGAAGGGCTGTTCCGTAACCAATCTAAAGAATACCAAGAATCTGTTCTCCCTGCAAATGCTAAGATTTTCGGTTTGACCGCCGGTTTGCCTGTTACTCTTCAGGGTCTGGTAGGCTGTCATGGCAAAGTATGGGGCTTGGAATCTTTCGGTTTCTCTGCACCTTACAAAGTACTGGATGAGAAACTTGGATTCACAGCCGAAAATGTATATAACCAAGTAAAAGCAATGCTCTAATGAAAACAATCGGATTAGCATGCGACCACGCCGGTTTTGAACTGAAAGAATATGTTCGCGGCTGGCTGGAAGTAAAAGGCTGGGCATACAAAGACTTCGGGACCAACTCTGCAGCAAGTGTAGATTATCCGGATTATGCCCACCCGCTGGCTCTTGCAGTGGAATCGGGTGAATGTTATCCCGGTATCGCTATCTGCGGCAGTGGAAACGGAATCAATATGACACTGAACAAGCACCAGGGGATTCGTGCAGCTCTTTGCTGGAATGCAGAGATTGCGCATTTGGCACGTCAGCACAATGACGCCAATATCTTGGTCATGCCGGGACGCTTCATCAGCACAGAAGAAGCGGACATGATTTTAACCGAGTTTTTCTCTACCGAGTTTGAAGGAGGACGTCATCAGAAACGTATCGACAAGATTCCGGTGAAATGAGCCTGAAATAAAGTAAACAAAGCAGTAAAGCTGTTCTTCTTTCCGGAGAGCAGCTTTATTTATATTTATCAAACAAAACCGGCAATAAACTGATAACAGAAATAACCGCAGACAACCAGTTTTAACAAGGTTCCCAATATGAATCCTATCAAGGAACCGAATCCTGATTTAAGCGCCTGTGAGAATTCCTTATTTCCCAACAGTTCCCCAATGACGGCCCCCAGAAACGGACCGAGAATAATCCCCCATGGCAAGAAAAGAAGACCGGCAAGAATACCTATTACACACCCCCAATTTCCCCACTTACTGCCACCGCTGTATTTACTGCCCAACATTGGAGTAAAATAATCCAGGACCTGTAATACAACCACAATCAGCAACCATACAATTAGTTGCGTAGTACTGTACCCCACCTTATCTGTACAATGAAGAATAAACAGTCCCAAATAAGCAATAGGAGGACCAGGAAGAAACGGAAGAATACAACCGGCTAATCCGGCAATCATACAGAGAGCACCAATGATAATCAAAATAACGTCCAGCATAATCTGTTTAATTTTAATTCTGTATAAATTAGATAGAATACCATCTACAAAAATACAAAAAGAAAAGTAAAAGAAAAACCGTCACTCACGTGAAAGTAATTCTTTTACTTCTCTATAACTTAATGAACAAACTTAATAATTAACCTTATGACTTAAATGTCTTCAGTGTACATCATAAACATACAATTATCTTATTATTCCCTTTAGATTTTAAAAGGTGTCATTTTCAGATATACCCGATAATCTTTAATCATACCTGTCTTACCGGCTTCTGCTCTCGGCAAATATGAAAATCCGGTTACTACCTTATCTTCACCGAGATTAATCACAATCTGATGCGGGAATTTATGTTTGGCAGCCGAAGAATAGCTTGTGTGCCAAAAGGTAGATTCCTGCAAGTCGAACACATTCGTTGCAATATTATTCGCTTCTTCTGTTTCCTCACTATCTGCATAAACAACTTTCCAATGTTGACGTGACAAGGGTTTCCCATCAGCTCCCAGTAACTCCAACTCAGCAATAGCTGCAAAATCTTTCCCATCATGTGCATTCAATGCTTCCAGACAGAAGAAACGTGTTTCCACCTCTTTTCCAAACTTCACATGTTGCCAACCATTACCCGCCCTGAAAGAACCTTTATAAACGGGTGTTTCTCCGCTCAAGTCCAAGTTCTCACCAACCTTACGATGTGCATAAGCAGCACCATGAACGCGTAAATTATCGAGAATAGGTTGTTGCAAGCCTGCCGTTTCCGGTTGTACAGGTCCAGCCATATCCAATATAATCACTTCGTTCTCACCTTTCTTCAACCAACATCCCGGCACATATAAGGTTTGTTGTGGTCCTATTTCCCAGTAACGTCCAATAGCATAACCATTCACCCAGACCATCCCTTTACTCCAGTTAGTCATATTCAGGAAAGTATCACCGGTTTTATCCAGTGTAAATGTTCCACGATAATACGCAGGGACTTTTTTCGGATTATCTTGTTTCACAAATTTCTTATTCTTTGCAAAAGCATAATCAACTGGGATATTATAAACCTTCCAATTCTTCAATGAAGTAGCAGCACCGTCCGATTGGATTTCCACCTTTTCAGTAATACCTTTCCAATCATAAATACCTTTACCAAAATTCATACGTCCCATTGCTTCTACCAAAATATCCAGCTGGGCCCCTTCTTTCATTGGAGGAAGAATAACCGTACCTTCACCTTTTAAACGACTTAATGTAGCCAATTTCTTACCATCCAAGAAAATCTGTGCCCAGTCATGAGCCTCTGTGATTGTCAACGTCTGTTCTTCTTTAGAGGCCGGCAGTGTAGTCCGGTACAAAATACTTCCCCATCCCTGATCGAACGCCTCCATTGACTGAATGTTTTCACTAATCTTTGGCTCCGGCAGATTATCAAACAGTATCGCCACTTCATCCAACTTGAATGACGGAATGGCAATAGTCGGAATAGAATCCGGAACTTCCGGCAATGACTCACCTTCGGGTAAATAGTTACTTAACAAATTGCGTACTTCAAAATATTTAGGAGTAACTTTCCCTGATTCATTGATGGGAGCATCATAATCATAAGACGTACACGTCGGAGAGAAATTAGGGAAATTTGCTCCTCCCCAATGTCCGAAACTAGTACCTCCATGAGTCATATACAAACTAAATGAAATATTCCGGTCAAGCATTTCTTTCATTCCTTTTACCAAATCCTCCGCACTACGTGTCTCATGCTTCGCTCCCCAATGATCGAACCATCCGGACCAAAACTCACTACACATCAACGGAATATCAGGACGGAGTTCTTGCAAACGCTTAAATTGATCGTCAATATTAGCCCCTGTACCAAAGTTGATTGTCCAAAGCAAATCATCCAATGCATTATTCTCAAAGTTCGAATTCCAGTCACATTGGAATAAAGGAACTCCTGTGAAACCTGCTTGCTTTACAATATCACGTATTTCGGCAATGTATGGTTTGTCTATTCCGAATGATCCATATTCATTCTCAACCTGTACCATAATGATATTGCCACCTTTACTAATCTGAAGATCGGTAAGCTGTTTACCCACTTCATTCATAAACAATTTCACCCGCTCCATATAATACGGATCCTGTTCACGAAGTTTGATGTCCTTCTTCTTCAGCAACCACCAAGGTAATCCACCCATCTCCCACTCCGCACAAACATACGGTCCGGGACGAACGATCACATACATTCCGTTTTCCTGCGCCAGCCGACAGAAAGCCGCAATATCTTTTTGACCGGTAAAGTCATATTTTCCCTCTTCCGGCTCATGAAAATTCCAAAAGACATAAAGACAAATGGTATTCATACCTAATGCCTTACACATTTTGATACGATGCTCCCAATACTCTTTTGGTATACGGGGATAATGAATTTCGGCTGCTTTTACCACAAACGGTTTTCCGTTAAGTAAAAATGTCTTATTCCCTATTTCAAATGTCTCTTTTGGAGATTGGGAACAGGAAGTGCTGAAAACAGTCACTAATAAAATAAGCAAATACAATAAAGGTTTCTTCATTTTCTAATCTATTGTTTTCATGATACATTAATCTCTTTTATAAATTCACCATCGGCTAATGTTCCCATTAAGACCGACAGCGAATTTGAAAACCAATCTCATTCAATTACCCTAAAAACTAAAACTATTACCTATTGAAAACTAAACACATTGCAAAGATGGGATATTCTTTTTATACAAAGGTCTTCAAATCGGTCAAAACAGGACAATATTCATTCAAAATAGCACTAACACTACTTTTTCAGTGAGGGAGTGGCGGATATGCATTGTAT